>Ga0326727_10000852_pt1 | contig 120312 bp, 83 predicted proteins | sample MB2enrmetagenome_FD_207643 | JGI IMG/M metagenome (GOLD analysis project Ga0326727, IMG submission 207643) | Lab enriched peat soil microbial communities from McLean, Ithaca, NY, United States - MB29MY | ecosystem: Environmental > Terrestrial > Soil > Wetlands > Peat | place: USA: New York... | reverse complement strand
GAAAGCCCGATAATCTCCGCCGCTTGCCACCAAGTGATTTTCTTCGCCATCGCCCGCAAGATCACTTCCTGCACGTTCATCGCCCGCTCCCAGGCGACTTCTGAGTATTTTGGCATCCTGCCTCCTATCTACAGAATGCTTCAACTCCTGGTCGCCTCTAGCGGACAGATCACGTGCTAATTGAACCGGACAGATGACATGCTAACGACATTCCTGTGCGATGGGACTATGAAGTCGCGGGCCATCGGTATACAATGCAGTTTACTGATCGCTTACGACCTGTGGTCAACGGGGAAGTTTCAGCGCGCTACCCTCTGGGCCAGCGTGTTCCTGGTCGTGCTGCAACAAGTCCGAAGTCCCATCGGGCGAACCGTCCCCTCGCAGGCTTTCGCCACGTGGATGCAGAACTTCGCGCTCTCTCTGCACTGAACTCCATGCCAGGTTTCTGGTTGCTCTACTTTCCACCCCTGCTGGTGCAGGTGATGTTGAACCCGGAGTTGTTGGCGCCTTGCGTGGGAATCCCGTGATTGCCATTGCCATCCACCCCAATGGCCGTCAGGTTGGGATAAACGCCGATCTGATTGCCGAATTTAGGCTCAAGTGCCGGGAAGGTCACTATCTCTGTAAATCATTTTATCTGAAAATCCTTGTTTCGACTGAAGGTTTTTCCGCAACTGTGCTATAACCCCGAGAATCCAGAATGGAAGGAATTCTTTCGATGACTCTACCTCGTGCGCGCGGATACGATCCTCAAATGGGGCGGCGGTATTTTCTGAAGCTCGCGCCTCTCGGTGCAGCGGGCTGGGGAGTTCTTGCTCACGCCCAATCAGCGCCGTCTTCTTCCGGCATTCCGGTGATGGGAGATTCTCCTCAGCTCTTTGTGGACCTGGAGAGGGTGGACCTTCTGGAGAACGTCCAGCAGGTCTTTCATGGGGCTGATAAAACACCCGGACAACCCCGTCATCCGCCGCGTAAAGCCCTGGGAAAACGATCGCGGCACGTGGGGCTCTGTGAGCTTTGACGCGGAAGAAAAGATATTCAAGGCCTGGTATGGCGGTTCTTCCGACAGAACGCATGATTCCGTTCCTCCCGGAACCAAGTTGCCTCGCGCGGTGCTTTGTTACGCCACCTCCCAGGATGGCGTGCACTGGGAAAGGCCCAATCTAGGTCTGTATGAAGTGATGGGGACAAAGGAAAATAATGTGGTCGTCGGTGACGATCATCACCAGGGGATGGATCATTGGGAGTCGGTGCGAGAGGACCCGTTAGCGACGAATCCTGAGCGGCGGTACAAAGGGCTGGGCTGGTCGAGTTTCGATTGGGACGGCCCCATGAGCGGGATTTACACCATGACTTCGCCCGACGGATTGCATTGGACGCATAGCCCCGAGCCCATCGTGCACTTTCATCCCCGCAAAGGCACAATGGACTTGGGGCCCATCGGCGATGCCCAGGCGCTCATGATCGACACGCTCCGGCATCGGTACGTTGCCCTTCTGCGGGCTCTGCCCAACCGCAAGATGAGTGTCAGTACGGATTTCATAAACTGGACGGACCCCCTCGTGTGCCTTAAAGCTCGGGAAGGGCAAGAGGGGAACACCATTTACAACCATGTGGGATTTAATTACGGAGATCGCTACCTCGGATTCCTGACTTACTTCTTGCGCGACCCGCACAACCCCCTGCTTACGATTCGACTGCTCTCCAGCCGGGATGGCGATGATTGGGAGCAACTTGAAACCGGACGCCCGTTGATCGATGTGGGCGAGGTCGGCGAGTGGGATCGGTTCACCCTGATGCTGACCGGCGCGCCACCGATCCGGGTCGGCGAGAAGCTCTACATCTATTATCGCGGTATGGCTGGCCGTCATAAGCCTTACGAAGGCAAGGATTCAGGAACAGCTGGGGGCGGCATTGGACTCGCCACCTTACGCGTCGATGGTTTTGCCTCTCTTAACGCCAATTATGAGGGCGGAAAGGTGACGACGGCGCTCTTCGTCACCGGGGGGAAGGAACTTCACATCAACGCCAAGGCAGACGTAGGGCAACTCCAGGCAGAGGTCTTGGATGAGCAAAGTTTCCCGATTCCCGGGTTCAGCCGTGACGACTGCGAACCTGTGCGCGCCAACAGTTGCGACTGCGCCGTGCGGTGGAAAGAAAACGCCTCGCTGGGGAAGCTGCAAGGCCGGCCGATCCGATTGAGGTTCTATTTGCAGAACACCCGGTTCTATTCCTACTGGATCGCTGCTTGATGAAGGCGCAGGTGGCAGGTAGTAGGTGGCAGATGGTAGGTGGAAACCCACGTACCACCTACCATCAATACCGCGGGCGAATGCGGATGTTCCCGCTGAAGGATGTCAGCTCGACGTTGGCTTTGCCGGTGTTGCGCGTTCCCAGCAGGCTATTCGATGCTCCCAAGGGTGAAGCCGACTCCCGTCGTCGGGTCATGGGCATGGTGTTAATGACTTTGCCCTTCAAGGTCTTGGCGCGCAATTCGTAGGAAGCTGAAGGCGGGCAGACGATTTCTACGTCGCCGCTGTAAGCGGAGAGAATATAGTCGCCGCGTTCCATAAAATCGCCTTCATAAAGAATGCCGCCGGAGGTGGTGCTGCCATGCAGCCGGGTGGTGGCGGGCGAAACAAAGTGCAGACTGCCGGTAACCGAGTATGCATCCACGTTGCCGGAGGGCCGGATGACTTCGATGTCCCCCGCCACGGAACGGACCAAGAGATGACCGGAGTAATCGCGGATGGAGATGTTGCCGCCCACCGATTGCACGGAAGCATCCGCTTGCATTCCCTCCACGCGGATTCTTCCCTGCGGGTTGCGGATTTCCAGGCTGGCGCCGACGGGAACATCCAAGGTGTAATCGGCCCCTTGTTCGTTGGCGGGCAGAGTCGAATCCAAAAGGTGGGTGTCGAAATGGACCTTTTCCGCGGGGCCGGTGTTGGGGAGGATTTCGCTATCAACTTCCACGCGGGGGGAATCCACCGTGTAAACCACATGCACCTGGGCTTTGTCCCATCCACGCACCAGGATATTACCCTTCAGGTTGATCAAGCTGATGCGGGGTTCGCGCGTGGTATCAAAGGTCTTGTCGAGCCGTCCCTCGCCGGCGGCCCACGTTAAGATTGTGGGCGCAAGAATGACCACAAGCAGGTGCAGGATTTGCCTGCACGGCTTCAAGCCTACAATAGTCCGGTTCATCGAACCGTGTCCCTCTCTCTAACGCCCGTCGAACTCCAACGCAGAAGACAAAACTTCAGCCTTTCTCGTGTACGCTGTCACGAGATAATCGTGGGCCAGCGTATTTCTGGGCTCGTGTTGCAAAGAGTCCAGACATTCGCGAATTGAACCATCCAGGGAGACCAGGCTCTTTTCGTACGTGGCCTTCACGTCAGGGGCCATGGATGCTTCGTTCGCTCTAAAATTACCTTCTAAATCAGAAACCACACGGGCTAGAGCTACGTCCTCGCCCGCAGGCGATGATGTGATCTGGGCCACCGCGGGAGAACCTACCGCCTCGTCCGAGCCGCCCCACCGCTGAATTCTGCTGGAAGGCAGGGTGAGAAATGATCCCAGAAATACCAAGACGGCCAAGACGCCCACTGGAACAGCGTGGGGAAACATGCGCCATGACATGATTTGGCGCCATCCGCTGGCGGGCGGGCTGAAAACTCCCTCCGCCTCCAGCCTCGCGCGCACGTTGGCCCAAACCACGCGGGAAGGCTCTTCCAATGGCAGATCCCGCGCTGCCTGCCGAATCGCTTGGAGGTCCGCCAGCAGGGCGCCGCAGGGCACGCAATCCTGTGAGTGGGAGGCGATGAAGGGGCGCGCTTCGCCCTCTAAATAAGCCTCCAGCTCGTCGTCAAATTGTGAGCAAGCGGGCACGCCGAATGCTCCCTCGGCCTCCAGCCGCGCGCGCACATTGGCCCAAACCGCCAGGGAAGGCTCCTCCCGCGGGAGGTCCTGCGCGGCCTGTCGAATCGATCGCAGGTCCGCCAGCAGGGCGCCGCAGGACGCGCAATCGTGAGCGTGGGAGACAATGAAGGGGCGCGCTTCGCCCTCCAAATAAGCTTCCAGCTCGTCATCAAATCGCGCACAAGCAGCGAACGCTTTGTATCGGCTTTCTTCCATAAGGCCTCTTACACTTCTTCTACCGTTTCCCCCGCCGGAAGTGATTCATTCACAGGTGGCACGCCGCGATCCTGGCGTAGCCGCTCGCGCAGCTTCATGCGAGCTTTGTGAAGCTGCGACTTGGAATTTCCCACCGAGCATTTCATGATCTCCGCGATTTCATTGTGCTCGTAACCTTCCACGTCGTGCAACACAAAGACCGCCCGGTAGCCCGGGGGCAAATCCGCAATCGCCTTCTGGAGGCCGATGCGGTCAACCGAGCCAGTCAGCCGCCGGTCATCACTGCCATAATCGCGTTTGACCGGCTCGTCTTGCGAAGTATCCACTTCGTCGAGCGAAACCTGTTGCAGTCCCTTCTTGCGTAAGTGCATCAGGACTACGTTTACCGCCAGGCGATGAAGCCATGTCGAGAAGGCCGACTCACCGCGGAAAGTGGAAATCTTGCGAAAGAGCTGGAGAAATGCCTCCTGCGTTAAATCTTCCGCTTCCGCAGTGTTACTCGTCATGCGCAGGCACAGTGAATAGACTCGCCGCTTGTGAGCTTCGAAAAGCGCCGCGAACGCTTCTTCATCACCGCGCTGTGCGCGCGCAATGAGCTGAGTTTCAGACGCAGCCTTCGGTGCCGGTGTTTTGTTTGTGCTCAATAAGTTTCACTACCGGCCGCACCTCAACTCCCCTGTTGAGATGCGGGGCAAGATTTTCGAGTTGTATTCTTTTTGACGATTGTCTTTCGCCAGCGGTTACCCTTCAGCAGCCACCGGCGCCCCTACTGGCTACTGGCTACGCCCGCCAGGGATTCGGATGACGGCCTTTCCCACACCGACATTACCCGAGGTGTCGGAGGCACGCAAAACCAGGATATGCTCCCCCGGCCCCAGATGGGCGAACTTTACAGTAAAAGTCTCTCTACGCGAATCCACGATGCCGTCATCGGACAATACGTCGTGCCAATCCTGTCCGTCCAAGGAGGTCTCAGCACTCCGCAGGGGAGACGTGCCGTCCTCCGCGGCGAATTGGATCTCCGCCGTAAAACCGGTGACCGTTTGCCTCAAAACTTCAATGTCCGGGGGCGTATTGTCAACCCAGAAGGGGGCACTCAGCAACTCGGACTTTCGCGCCATGTCGGCAGGATTGGACTCCTCGTCCGACGCTACCAAGCGCGCCACGTACTTGCCGTCTGCAAGGGCAGTAGGATCAATCGTATAGCTCGATTGGTGGATTTTGTCCTTGAGGAGATGCCATTCCCGCTCGTCCGTGGCTTTCACATAAAGAGTGTAAACCAACTGGTCGCCGTTGGGGTCATCGGCCTGCCATGTCAAGGTTATGGGAGCCTTTACGGATGGAGTTGATTGTGGAGGGGCGCCGAAACCCCCTGAAGGCGAGGCGCTTACGGTGATCCCGCCAACCATCGGCAAGTTCGCTGACGCCCCCGCCGCACCAGTCCGCTCGCTCGAAGTGCTGACGTTGAGCGAGTGGATTTGCGGTGGCAGGTTCTGGTTCAAATACGAGACCGTCACCTCTGCCAGCGTGGGGGAATCATTCCCCGAGGTGTGGAGGACGGCCTTCCACTGGAGGTAGCGGGCCGGAGGGTTCGCCACGGCATCGCCGTTGGGGTTGCTATACGGCCCCGCCCAATCACTCCAAGTGTTGTCAGGGCGGTCAGAATTGCCCGCGCGCGTGTAAAACTGCAAGGAGCACCCCGCCGGGACTTCTCCTCTCCAAGCTAGGACTCCCCACCGTGATATAAACTTCGTGTCCTTCACCGGCGACTCGAAAGTGCCCTCGTGGGTGGGAGAAACCCCAATGCGAAACAATTTGGCCACATTGCTCGTCGCGGCGTAAAGGTCCGAGCCTCCCAGGAGTAGGCGGGTGGTAAGTGACTCATGAGTTTCCGTCAGAATCCTTAGTTTCCCGCTATCGGGTTTGGCGTCCAAGTCGAAAATCCGCCCGTTGCTGTCTGTGGTGAACAGCACGTGGTCGTTCCGGACGGCCAGCCCAAAAATGCTCTCGTTGCTGGAGCTCCAGATGGTTTCGGCGGTTGAATCCGGGAAGATCTCAATCAAAGCTCCGTGCCCGGTTCCAAACTGCATGGGAAACATCTGGGGGATCTGGGGCGTCGATCGGTTAAAGCTCGGAGCCCGGGTTTCTCCCGGTGGGGCTTGCCCCTTGGCCGTCAAGTCGGGCTCAGTTGAGGCCGTGACGGTGACCGTTGTGACGCCGCCGCCCGGACCGCCCTGAGGCGGAGCCAAAAACAGGTCCGGCGATCCCTTGCTGCCCGCCCCTCCCATGTTGGCCGCAAAGATGTCGCCCTGAGCGTCGACCGCCAAATCATGAATCTCGGGCAGAGCAGCCTGATAAATGACGAAGGCCTTGCCTTGGGGCGAGATGCGATAAATCAGGCCGTTCGGCACGCTGCCGGCCAGCAGGTTCTCTTTTGGGTCGAGCCTCAGGCACATGATGTGCGTCTGCTTGCTGTCAAAGAAAATCTCACCCTTGCCGGATGCGTCCACACGGAAGATTTGTCCCTTATCGCCGGTTGCGACGTACAGCCGCCCTTGCGGGTCGAATTGCAACGCCCAGATATACTTAGCCTTGGGATCATAGAAGACGCTGGATTTGCCGTCGGCCGTAACTTTGTAAACTTTGCCCTCCGGGGAACTGCCCACATAAAGGTCCCCGTCCGGGCCGACTGCCATCGCGAAGATATCCGGCTCCTTTGCCGTTAACAGCAGGGCGGACTTTTGGTCCGAGCCTACGCGGAAGACCTTGCCTTGGTGCCCGGTGCCGACGTAGAGATTGCCGTGGGAGTCGCGTGCCAGGGAGAGGGCCAGAGCTTCTTCGGGACTGAAGACAGCTTGCGCCTCAGGCGCCAGCGTCAAATCTCCTTCTTTACTCAAGGTGACTCCGGTAAGGGTCCCCTGGAGGAATTCATCAAAGGAGCCGACTTGCCAGAAGGTTGTTTCAACACCGAAAGCCGATGCCGCAATGGTAATAAGCAGTAATAGCTTGTAAAGGAAACTGCCGAGTTTCATTCCCCAACCTTTCTGAATGCAGTGGTTAGTGGCTAGTGGTTGGTGGCTAGTCACTTGCAACCGCCGCTAGCCGCCAGCAACCCTCCTCCGGCCGCTTGCCACTAACCACTGTCCATCACATTCCCGAGCCCGCTACCTTGAGGATCAGCGTCTTCTGTCCATGGATGGCGTAGGGAGTCGGTTTGGTTTCAAAATCACCCACCACCGACGTCCCGCTGAAGACCACGCTGGAGGCGGCAGCAGGGTCCGCCATAAAAGTCTGCAAGAGCGAGGGCGGAGGAGACGGGTACTCATCACCCTGCATCACGAAGGAGCGCTGGGGCGCCATCAGCAGGCAGTAGACGCGATTGTTCCGTCGCATCCGGTTCAAGGCGCGCACCAACTGCTGCGCATCGCGCGGTGTGCCGCCGAGGGCCGAGAAGCGAAATTCCATGGCATTGATGCTGGAACCCCCGCCCACCACCAGGGACAGCATCTTGTCCGTGACGCTTCCGGGCACCTCCACGGGAATCTTCTCGGTCAGGGTGGCGCCCGAAGGCAGGCGGAGGAGGGCGGTCAACTCCAGATGATCTCCAGGCCGCACTTCCGATTTGGTGCTCCACACCTGCTCGAGGGTGGCGCTGCGTTTTTCGTCCAGCGAGGCAACGCTGAGGTCGATGTCTTGGACCTTCAGGTCTGGAAATCCACTGGACATCAACATCGCGAGCGGCATGGCCACTGTGGCCCCTGCCAGGTTGGCCGTCCCCACCTCACCGGAGAGGACATCCTCCAGATCCACGGACTGGCCATCAGCCAGCCGGATCTTGGCCTTTAAGTTCAGGGTGGAAGTCCCGATCTGGCGTTCCGTGACGCTTAGCGCTGAAGTCACAGAGAGGTTGAAGAGAAGCGGGGAGAGAAAAGGCTCATCAATCATTTCGAAATGGTAATCGGATTTCTTATTGGGCGTCGAATCCAGGTGCACGTGGATAGGAATCATCGGCGGAGTTTTCTCGCCAACCAGGCCATAAATGGCATCGAAGCGGTCTTGTTGGATCGTGCCCATAACGGCGCCGGGAGCATCCACCTTGAACGAAGCGGCAAGGTTGGGGATTACCGCGATAACGTGCGCCGGGGCAAAGGGGAATTGCGCCGGGCCTTCCGCCAGAACCTGGTGGCCACACGCATAAAGGTTATTCCCCTGCCGAAAGGTGACCGTGCAGTCGATGTTCAGGTACAGGTCGCCCCGCACCAGCAGCAGGCTGATCATCGAACCCGGCTCGAGGTCCGTGGGGCTCGGTGGCGTGTTCTGCGCACTCCCGGAAACCACTCCGCCCTGCATGGGCTCCAGCCCCAAGCGGCGGAGCTGCGGCGTAAACAGGTCGATGGCGGCACTCGAAAAGCCGCCGAAGCGCAAAGGGAGCAGCAGGCTGGAAAAGGAAGTGTTTTCCCGCGCTTCCGGAAGAGGGGAGGCATTTTGATCTTCAGTCACAATCACCCGGTCGAGCTCCGGCGCTCCGCCGGAGACTTTGGCAATGCGAAAGCTCTCATTGGGGGACCAGTGCGCCGCAGAAGTTGGCGAGGAAGGGGCAACTGAGAGCATTTCCTCGATGGGAGTGATTCCTGCGATCGCCTCCTTGGAAAGCGGAAACGAGCGGGAGACCGCGCCCACCAGCTTGCCGTCCACATAGACCGGGCTCCCACTCATCCCGGAAATCACGCCGGTCGTGGCCAGAGGGCCACCCGAAAGCCGCGCCAGAATGAGATCCCGCTGGGGGGCAATGGCGTTCTTCAGCACTCCCAGGATTTCCACCTGGAATTCATCGATTTTGTCGCCTTCGAAAATCGTGCGCCCGACGCCCTTCAGGCCCGGGCGGACATCAGTCAGCGGGAAGATCGGTGGGCTCGCCTGGCCCAGCAGGTGGGTAGCAAGAAACAAAACCAACACGAAGCTGGAAAGCAATCGCCTGAGTATCATCATGGCTGGCATAGGACCACAAGCTCTGCACAAAATTCTAGTCTAAGGACAATCGTCGCGGGCGTCAAGCAATGTGCATCGGTTGCATCGGTTGCCGAGACAAGCCGTAACCTTCAAGTACAAGACTGCGCTGCCTGCCAAACTGCACCCAGACAAACCTAGGAGTTCGCTTCTAGGAGGGACTGGGTGTAAACTAAAGCGGTGCCAGAACTGCTTCGGATTCGGGGCTACAGATTCTTTTCTTCAGCCTAGAGGATCGCGAGCCGCCACATATTCACGTTGCTCACGCGGGGCGTTATGCAAAGTTCTGGCTTGAACCTGTCTCGTTGGCGGCGAACCGTGGCTTTCGTAGCCACGAATTGACGGTGATTCAAGAACTCGTGGTCGAACACGGAAATCTGTTTTTGGAGAGGTGGAATGCCTACTTTAGTGGACAGCAGTGAAGCCCTGGCGGTTGGAGTCTCTTGTTCGGATGATGCTCTGGCCGTTGTTTTGGACGATGGCCGCACAGTGTCCGTTCCCGTTGTATGGTTTCCGAGGTTATTGAATGCCACTCCGAAACAGAGAAAGGACTGGGAGTTCATCGGCGGCGGCATCGGTATTCATTGGGAGGCGGTCGACGAGGACATTTCCATAGCCAGCTTGCTCCGTCCGGACAGGTTCATGCGATTACCTAACCCGGGGGAGCAGCCAGCGCCGCGCCCGCCACGCTCGAATCGTGCCGCGCCTCCTTCCGGTCGCAAGAAACGCTCTTCGCGACTCGGTGATAAGCTCAGTTGAGGTGAAATCGTTCCGGTGTCAGGGATCTACAGTTGTAGCGCATATGGACCGAAGTCGTCGTTAAATAGGGATGTGAGAGGCAAGGCGTTTCCCCCCAGCTCTTCGTTGTGCATATTAATAATCATGCGGACATTTCCCGGATTCAGAACCACGGAGTAATCCGTCGGCCGACGGACAACTCGCCGCTATCAGATCTTAGGAGAGTCAAGGGGTACACTTCTACGAATAGGCGACTTACCGTCAACTGAACTGTGATAGGTAAACGCTGCGCCGTCGATCGTGGGTAATAGACTCCGGCACCCTCAGTTCGCGTTGTGCTTTGCTCTTTGGCACAAGGGGTCACGTGATTATGGCAGAGAGTCCATGGGACGGAGGCGATCCGGGCAAGCTGCGTAGAGGTGGGCGACGGCGCTTTAGAAGCCTTCCAACATCCACACGTTGTTAGTGAGGACGCCGCTGCCGATGGCGAGGTAGCGGCCGTCGGGTGAAGGGACGGCCCAAGTTCCACCCGCCCATCCCTTGTGCTGCCACAGTGGCTGGGCATTCCCCTTCAGATCCACGTAAAGCAGCGTGTCACCTTGGGGCGAGCGAGAGACGCAGTAAAGCCCCTTGCCATCAGGGGACCACTCAAGGGAGTCGGCGAGGTTCGGCCAACCCTTCACCCTGATATCGCTTTCCGACCCACCGGAGAGTGGAAGCAAGCGAATGTGAATCTCGGCTTCTCTAGTTCTCGAAATGGCAAAGGTTGACCCATCGGGAGACAACGCCGCAGCGTAGTCATGCGAGGGGTCTTTCGCAATAGTCGTGAGGACTTTCCCTCTGCCTTTCAGCGGGTCGAAGGCGGTGAGCGTGAACAGCTTTTGGTCGGGGCTCGCCTCGAGGACCGCGCAGAGGCTGGCGGGGGCACGAGCGCACCAAAAGCCATAGGAATTCCGCGACTCCAGCACAAGCTGCGGCACGCCGCCGCGCACCGGGATGCGCATGAGCGGAAGCGGAGTGGAGGGCTGAATTACTTTGGGGAGTTCCCTATAGAGCATCCAAGCGCCATCCGCGCTGAGACCTGGCCAGCCGGTGTTGTGCTGCGATCCTGCGACCACCGGCTCGGCGGTGTCCTGGCCGATACCCTGCTTGAAGATACCCCTTGCGCCGTTACGATCGGACGTCAGCAACACCGATTTGCTGTCCGCGGTCCAGCCGCTAGGAAAGTCGTTGGCTTCGTCATTGGTCAGGCGGCGGGGGGGATTCATGCGGGTGCCGCCGGCCGTGAGTTCGCCCAGGTAAACCTGGCTTTGCCACGTCCCCTTTCCCAGGCCTAGCCGCTTTCCATCCGCACTCACACTGAGTCCATACAGTATAGATCCCGCCCATTGGGTGATCCGCTGTGGCTTGCCGGTGGGCATGCCGCTACGATCGACGCCGATCTGCCAAAGGTTGCAGTCAGGCGAGAACTGCGTTTCAAGCCGCGAGTAGACGATTCGCCCGCCGGGAAGCCAGCAAAAATCCGCCAGCGCCTCGTCCGCTTCCGACACCACCACCGCACGGTTCGCCCCCTTCAGGTCGCAGGTTTCGATCGACGTTTGCTCCTTCTCGGGAGTGCGCTCCACCTTGATGTAGGCCAGCCGTTGCCCATCCGGCGACCAGAATACGTTAACGTCGCTGTTGATCCATTCCTTTTCTCCCAACGCCAGCACCCTTTGTGGATTGTCTCCCTGGCTGCCCATCACCCAGAGCTCACGATCCTGGGTCGTGCCCCCCGGTTCTGGAAAGAAGGCGATGCGTGTCCCATCCGGCGAGACGGCCACCCCTCCTGCGCCTTCGCGAAGCTCATGTGCCGATTGCCCCAGCACCGAGACCGTCCACGTGCTCGCGCGGTGGCCGCCCTGTTCGTAGGTAAAGGCAAGCAATTGAGTGCCGTTTGGAAACCATGATGACGCACCCCAATAGGCGTTAGCGGGCACCCCGGCAGGCTTGGGGATCACGCGCTCTTCGCCGCTCGCAAGCAGCTTGACGTGAATCCCGGCCGTGTCGAAGTAAGCAAGGTACTGGCCATCGGGAGAAAGCACACCCCCAACGACAGGGTTGTCGCTGGAGTTGAAGGTCAACCGTTTCTGCGTTAGTTCGGCTGAAGGCTGGGGAGGACGGCGCAACAGCAACCACCCGAGTCCGATTAGCAAAACCGCCATCAAGAGAACAGTCCCGATCGAGGCTTTCTTGTGCCGCTTGAGGAGGCCGGCGATGATCACGGAATCCGACGACGGTTCTTGTCTAGACGCAGTGCCGCGTTCCTCTACATCTGCCACGACCGGCGGTGAGGACACCACTGCTTCGGAACGGCCAGAACTCGTGTCGCGCTTGAGCCGCTTCAGGTCACTGCGCATTTCGGAAGCGTGCTGATAGCGCAGATCCCGGTCCTTCTCCAGCGCCTTATTGATAATGCGTTCCAGTTCGGCAGGACAGTCGGGATTCAGACGCACGGGCGAGGTTGGCGCACCGCTGAGGATGGCGTTGAAGATGACCGCTGACGTCGTGCCTGGAAAGGCGAGCTTGCCCGTGGCCGTTTCATAAAGCACGGCGCCGAAGCTGAAAAGGTCGGTCCGGGCATCGAGTTCTTCCCCCCGCGCCTGCTCCGGCGACATGTAAGCTACTGTGCCCATCGCCACGCCGGGACTGGTGAGGTGTTCCGGTTCGAGGGCGGCTGTGGGTCCTGCCGTGGCCGCCTGTGTAGCGCCAGCACCATGCTGGCCTCCTGCTGCCGCCTGGAAGCCAGCGCTACGCGTTAGCTTCGCCAAGCCAAAATCCAGAATCTTTGCCTGTCCCCGCGCGGTCACGAAGACATTCGACGGCTTGATGTCGCGATGCACGATGCCCTTCTGGTGTGCGGTGTCCAGCGCGTCGACAATCTGGATGGCGAGGTCGAGCAGTGTATCCGTCCTGAGCGGCTTGCCCTCGATGAGGCGGTTGAGGGGGTGGCCTTCCAGGAGCTCCATGGCGATGAAAGGCTGGCCCTCGTGCTCGTCCATGTCGTAAATCGTGCAAATGCTCGGGTGATTGAGCGCCGAGGCAGCCTGCGCTTCACGGTGGAACCGTTCCAGGGCTTGTCGGTCCTTGGACAGTCCTTCCGGCAGGAACTTCAAAGCCACCGTACGCTTGAGTCGGGTGTCCTCGGCCTTATAGACCACACCCATACCCCCGCCACCCAACTTCTCAACGATGCGATAGTGGGACACCGTCTTGCCGACCATGTGGACGGGACCGACCGTGGCGACATCTTAGAGTGGGTAGGCGGACAAGTCAAGGCGAGCTTGCGGCGGAAAATGCAAAACGTTTGGACGCTGACGTCGGGAAAAGAACACTCATTCGCGGATTACTCTACGCTGGTCGCCTACTGTTTACTGATGGCAAGAGGCACCGCACGCCGACCAGTTTGACGGCCAAACCGCCCTTGTGCCCGGGGTCGCCGGCCAGGCTGACGTTTTGTCGCCTTCGCCGGCGAGCCGCGCAATCCCTTTCCTGCCGGCAGGAAATTTGCGGCGGGAATTGTAAAATATTTTCCTGCCGGTAGGAAATTCCGCAAGAATCTTCTTGACAACATGCCTTGCCTATGCGCTAGTCTGAGAGGGAGGTGTCAGGTGTCAGGTGCCAGGTCTCAGGTGCCGGGTGTCAGGTGCCAGGCGCAAGGTGACAGGTTTTAAGATTCAGAATTCACGATTCAAGAGTCAGGAGGCACGATTGACGAGCGGCGATTTGCGGATGCTAAGGGCCGAAGGCTGACGACGGGCTGGCTACTAGCCACTGTCCACCAACCATTGCCGCCTGTCGGCTTTCCACGATGTACCAGAAAAGAAAGGGGTTATTTATTTTAGCTCAAAATGTCTGAAACTCTATGTCATTCAAATAAGGAGAGTTAGCTTGAATTACGGAAGCCAGGGAGAAAAAATTGGCGCGGCTTTCCACGATGTAATAGAAAAGAAAGGTGTTGTTTGTTTAGAGTCAGAATGTCTGAAGTCCCTATGTCTTTCAAATGAGGCGAGTTAGATTGAAATGCGGAAATCAGGGCGAAAAAGGGGCGCACCCTTCCACGATGTCATAGAAACAAAAGGGGTTTAAAGTGTACAGGGACAACCTCTCAAAAATCTATGTTATTGAAATTAAGATAGTTAGTTCATGACCTGTAGGAAAACCAAAAAAACGGGGAAAAATCCGTGGAAAACTTTTTTAAGCTATTGAAAACAAACGAAGAAAAAATTTCACTTTTCACCTTTTCCACGATGTTGATGAAAACAAAGGAGTTATTCTAGTTTTCCACGATGTTTATGAAAAAAAGGAACTTAATTCGACAGGTCGAAAAAGAAAGTTGGGATGCTCGGCGAGCGCGAGTTATTTCGTCCCTTCAGTTGAACGTTAGTTAAGTATAATGGATTGTTGCTCCCCGAGGCTGACGCGCATGTGGGACCGCTACCGAGATTGGATGTACGCTTGGGAAACCCGGCTGAACGCCCGCGACAAGAACCGCGTGGTGCGTTCCCTGGAGTGGGGGCTTGATTGGACTGAGCATTGGCCGGTGTTGAATGGCACGCGGGAAGCAGCGGAAGCAAATCCTGCTGCGCATTTTGCCCAACTGAACCAGCAGATTGTTGCCCGCAGTGATGAATTCTACGCTTACCAAACTCCCTCCGATTTCCGGCTGGAGGGTGGATTCCTGCTCTTTACTTCTCCGGTGCGCACGCCGCATGCGATCAACAATCTGGTGCGGGCGCGCTGGTTTCCTTCCGGCCGTCGCCGTGCCCTCATCGTGCTGCCGCAGTGGAACGCCGACGCCGAAGGGCACAACGGACTTTGCCGGATTTTCAACGCGCTGGGAATTTCGGCGCTGCGCCTGAGCTTGCCTTACCACGACTATCGCAAGCCGCCGGAAACCGAGCGGGCGGATTACGCCGTTTCCGCCAATATCGGGCGCACCATCGATGCCGGGCGCCAGGCCGTCATCGACGCGCGCGCTTGCCTGGATTGGCTGGAAACGCAGGGCTACACGGAGTTGGGGATCGTCGGCACCAGCCTCGGTTCGTGTTACGCTTTCCTGACCAGTTCACACGACCCGCGTCTGCGGGTGAACCTTTTCAACCACTTTTCCGTGACCTTTGGCGATGTGGTTTGGACGGGCCAGTCCACGCGCCATGTGCGGCAAGGTATCGCGCGCGATATCGATCAGGAAACCCTGCGCCGCTCCTGGATGGCGATCAGTCCCATTTCTTACGTTGATAAATACGCGCGCTGGCCCAAGAAAACACTGCTCATCCACGCCATCTACGACTTAACGTTCTTGCCCGTATATTCCCATCAACTTCTCGACGAATTCACCCGCCGGGGACTCGCACACCGCAGCGCCGTCCTGCCCTGCGGCCATTACACCACCGCCGAAGCGCCCTTCAAGTTCCTCGACGCATACTATATGGCGTCGTTCCTGCAATCGGCATTCGACGGAGAGGGAGCATTCACATGAAGTGGAAGTTCTTACTGATGGCCCTCGGGTTGATCGGATTTTTCATCACCAGCCTGGCATTCACTCAGGGAAGTAAAGCGCAAGCGCGCTTGGTTCCAGAACTCCATCCTGAGTTGATAGCGGCCGGAGTGGCGCACGTTGCGCCCTCGCCCGGGGATGTGCAGGAGAACCCAAAGGACGGGCTCAAATACGTTCGTATACCCGCCGGAACTTTCATGATGGGCTGTTCGCCCGGAGATGAGGAGTGTCAGCCCGACGAGAAGCCTTCCCACCAGGTAACCATCACCAAGGACTTTTGGATCGGCCGAACGGAGGTCACGGTGGGAGCTTATAAGCACTTCATCGCGGCCACCGGACAGCAAATTCATGCCGCCCCTCCTTTTAACCAAGACTGGGCAAACGAAAATCTGCCGATTGTAAGCGTGACCTGGGACGAGTCGCGCGACTACTGCGTGTGGGCGGGAGGCCGCTTGCCCACCGAAGCCGAATGGGAGTACGCGGGCCGCGGCGGCAGCACGCAAGCTCGCTATGGCAGCTTGGCGGAGATTGCCTCCAGCTCGCCCTATGGAAGCTTGCCTCGAGTCGTTGGTCAGAAACGGGCTAATGGCTTCGGCCTGTTCGATGTGCTGGGAAACGCTTCCGAATGGGTGAACGATTGGTACGATGAGAAGTATTATCAGCACAGCCCGTCAAAGGACCCAACGGGGCCCAAGGGCGACGGGTCCCGGGTTTTGCGCGGCGGGCCACTAACGGCCACTCCCTGGATCATTCGGGTCTCTTATCGCGATCGCAAAGACCCCGGCGGCCGGGACTTCTATGACAGCTTTCGGTGTGTGTGGGAAAGGGTAGGGCACTGACTCCCGGCAGGGGCGACATCAGCACGACGGACCGACCGGGATTATGATGTCGCCGCTACCATGGCGCAGGCTCTCCTCCGCGCCGCCTACTTCCATGGCTTGCGCCGTAGGCCAGATGATGACGTTCGCTACGAGGGCTTTCGAGCCTGCCTAACAGTTATTTTAGCCCCCTGGCCCGAACCCCGTATCCTGTGTCTCGTACCCCGTGTCCCGTATCCCGAGCTTTGACATTGCCGTTGCGCCTGCGCCGCGGCTTGATTCATAATGGGTGGGTAGCTCATCTCCCTGAGGTGTCTCCCTTGGCTGAAACTAAACCTGTTTCGATTGCGGATTTAATTCAGGAGGCCCGCCAGCGCTTGGCCCAAGAGCTGCGCGCGCAGGCCGAACAAATCCAGAAACTCGATCTGGAGATGGCGGAACTGCGGCAGGTTCACGAGCGCACCGAGCAGGAAGCTAATCATCAATGGGATGAGTTAAAGCGCGCCGCCGAGCTGGCCGCCGCGGAAGCCGTCGCGGCCGCTGAAGCCGCCGCCGCGGCAGCCACGGCCACCGCCGAAGCCGCCGCGAAAGCCGCTGCAGAAGTCGCCACCGCCGAAGCCGCCGCGGCCGCCGAAGCGGCTGCCGCCGCAGCCACTGCTGCCGCCGAAGCCGCTGAGGCCGCCAAACCCAAAGTCTCACCGGAAACGGTGCTTGAAAACGCTTTGGGGGCAGTCCGCGGCTTGATCACCTGTACGCTTCCCGAACAAGTGTTTGAGGTCCTCACCGAGGAGGCCTCGCAGTGGGGAGTGCGCGCAGCGATTTTCGACGTGCGGGGCAAAGCGGCCTGGGGAGCGGCAGCCCACGGTTTTGGACCTGCGCTCTCGGAAAAGGTATTGCACTCTCTGATCATTCCGCTCAATCAGGACAATCCCTTCCGGCAAGTGTGTGAAACCGCCGGGCATGTGGACGCCAGCGTCGACACACTCAAGAAAAACCGCAACGTGTTGGACAAGCTTAAACCCGCCCCTCATGCGCCTGTTCTTCTACTCCCGATCCGTTCCGTCGGCACGGTTACGGCAATCTTTTATGCTGATCCCAGCGAAAAAGACCACCCGCTGCCTGTCAATGCCCTGAAGATTCTTGCCGAATTTGCCGGCGCGCAGCTCGATCGACTGATTGCGCTGAGTGGCGGCTCTACAGCCGAAGCGGTGGAGCAAGAAGGTGTCGAGGCGCCCGAGCAAGAAGCGGAAGCTCCCGCTGCGGAGCCTGTCGCCGAGGAGGCGGTGCCTGAGGTGCAGGCAGGAGCCGGAGTGGTGGAACCTCCCGCGCCTGAACCGGAACCACCCAAGCCGGTTCCCCCGGTGGTTGAGAGTGCACCCGCTCCGCCTGTCGTTGAAATGCCGGTAGTTCCTCCGCCACCGCCCGTAGCGCCCCCGCCGCCGGCAGCTCCGGCTGCTTTCGATGTTGCGAAACTCAGCGAGGCCGAACAGAAGGTGCATAAGGACGCGAAGCGATTTGCCAAACTCCTGGTTTCGGAAATCGAGCTTTACAACAAAGCCAAGGTGGCCGACGGGCGCAAGAACCGGGACTTATATAAGCGGCTCAAGTCCGACATCGACCGCAGCCGCCAGACCTTTGAAAAGCGCTTTAGCAAAGTCCTGAGTAAGCAGGTTGACTACTTTCACGACGAGTTGGTGAGAAACCTGGGGGCGAACGACTCTACAGTTCTGGGGCCGGAATATCCAGGGCCTTCCGCGTGAACTTCCTCGGTAAATCGTTAGTTCGAATCCTCTGCCTGTGGGCAGGCTTGGCGGCTATGCAGGCTCCGGCTCGCGCCGGGGATTTGCTCCCGGCGGGTCTTCGCAGCCTCGCGGCAAGCGCCACTCGTCGCGAGACTTGGCCGCGCCTGCGCAGCTACGCGCAATCACAGACCGACCCCGAGTGGAGCGGTTGGGCCTATTTCCTGGCCGGATATCAGGAATACCAGGCCCAAAGCTATTCCGAGGCTGTCCAGGATTTGGCCCAGGCAGCGCAGAGCGGATTCTCGCTGGCGGATTACGCGGTCTTTTATCAAGCCTCGACACTTAGCCAGTCCCGCCGGTCGGAGGACGCCGCCACGTTGCTCGGGGATTTCACCGCGCGCTTTCCCCGAAGCCCCCTGCGCTATCAGGCGCTCACCGTGCGCGCCGGCGCCTTGCTGGATGCCCAGCAGGCGCAGCAGGCCGTCGATGCGCTGGCGGCCGAACCGGAAACGCGCCACCAGCCGGCGCTCGCCCTGCTGCTCGGGCAGGCCTGCTTGCAGGCCCATCACCCGGCGGAAGCCGCCAACGCATTCCGGGATGTGTATTACAACTTCCCGACTTCCGCCCAGGCCAAAGCTGCCGCCGACGCGCTTCCGCCGCTCCGCGCCCAATTGGGTTCTGCTTATCCCGTCCCGGACGATGAACTGAAGATGACCCGCGCGGAGGCGCTCTTCAAGGCCGGGCGCTATCTCGAGGCCCTGAAAGAGTACAGCGAGTTGCGAAGGGATGAGCCTGCCCACCCCATGGCTCCCCGATGGCAGTTGGGGCAGGCGCGATGCCTCTTGCGCCTGCGCCGGAGCCCCGATGCCTTGCAGGCGTTGTTCACCCACTTTGCCGCGCCCGACCTGGAAGCCCAGCGGCTGGCCCTGGTCGTCCAGGTGGATGCGCAGCGAGCGGACGCGCTGGCGGTTACCCAAGACCTCGCGCAGCTTGAATTGTCGTATGCACATTCTCCTGCTTACGCCGACGGGCTTTCGGCAGCGGGAATGTTCTATTACCGGCAGCTCAATTGGCAGGAAGCAGCGCGTGACTATCGGCGCCTTTACGAATTGTTCCCGCAAAATGACCACCTGCGCGAAGATGGTTGGCGGCTGGCGTGGTGCGATTATCTTCTGGGCGATCCCAAAGCCTCCGAGGTGATCAGCTGGTACCTGCGGTCGTTTCCGGATTCCCCCCGCGCTCCCGCGGCGCTTTATTGGTTGGGGCGGATCCAGGAGGAGCAAGGCGCCCTCGCCGAGGCGCGAGCGCTCTACGCGCTGCTGGCCAAACGGTTCGTGCACAGCTATTACGCGCCACAGGCTGCCGCGCGGCTGGCGGCAATTCGCGCCAAGCAGGGTAGCCTTGCGGCCATGAGCGATTCCGCAGCCGCTCCACTGGCCGCCGCGCTGATCCCGCTGCTGACGCCGCCGGTGATTCCGCAAGGGCTTGCGTGCTTCGCTGCCGTTCCCAGCCCCGCCGCCCGCCCGGCGCTGATCCTCCGGGCCTTGGATTTGAAAAGCCTGGAGGAGGAATTTCTGAGAGCCACCCTCGCCGCGGACAATCCGCCAGCCGAGCTGCGCTTGCTGCTGGCCGAGATATCCGCCGCACAGAACGACACGGCGGATGCGCTGTTCGCCGCGCTCAAAACCGCGCCGGCCTATTCGCAGATGGAATTCTCCGACCTGCCGCAGGAAGTTTGGAATTTCCTCTATCCCCAGGCGTACTGGAAACTCATCGAGCCCCAGGCCCGCCTGAACAACCTCGATCCTTATCTGGTCATGGGGTTGGTACGGCAGGAATCGGCGTTTAGCGCGCGCGCCTTGTCCGTGGCTAATGCCCGTGGCCTGATGCAGATTCTGCCGGAAACTGCGGCCCACAGCAGCCGCCCTTCGCGCACGCGCAGCGCCGCGCGACAGCTTTACGATCCCACTTACAATGTGCGGGTGGGGTGCGCCTTTCTCGCGGCGCTGATGAAAGACTTTGACGGCCGGCCGGAACTTGCCCTGGCCGCTTACAATGCGGGCGATTTCCGCGTCAAGGATTGGGTTAGAAAATATACCTTCCGCGATCCAGGGATGTTCCTGGAGAGCATTCCCATTCCGGTCACGCGGACATACGTGGAGCTGGTGTTGCGCGATGCGGAGATCTACCGCCAGCTTTTGAGCGGCTCTCCGCGCTTTGCGGAGTGCCCGCAGGCGCAAGCTTCTGCGCCGCCGCGCACTACGAGCGTCACACGCGGGACCAGCATAGCGGTCGGCCCGCCGTCGCGGCCCGCTCCAGAACACTGAGGTGATGGTATGAGTGAAAACGTTATAGGTTTTACCGCAGACCTGGGCCGCCGCTCGCCCATTTCCCATAAGGCCCAGAAGTTCACCGAGTCGGTGATCCGCGAAATGACGCGATTGGCACTGGAGCACAACGCGGTGAACCTCGCCCAGGGGTTCCCGGATTTTCCCGCTCCGGAGGAAGTGAAGGAAGCCGCGGTCGAAGCCATTCGCGCCGACATTAACCAATATGAAATCACCTGGGGAGCGCGCGAATTCCGGCGTGCCGTCGCCGAGCGCTTTCGCCACGACACGGGCCTGGAGGTCGACCCCGAGCGGGAAATGACGGTCTGCTGCGGCGCGACGGAAACCATGATCGCCTCCCTGCTGGCCATTATCGATCCGGGCGATGAGGTGGTAGTCTTCGAGCCCTTCTATGAGAACTACGGGCCGGATGCCATCATTTGCGGGGCGGCGACCCGCCACGTGCGGCTTCGCCCTCCCGATTGGACCTTCGAGCCCCAGGAGCTCGCCGCCGCCTTCACCGATCGCACGCGCGCCGTGATTCTGAACACCCCCAACAATCCTACGGGCAAAGTTTTCACCGGCGACGAGCTTGAATTGATTGCCGAGCAGTGCCGGCGAACGAACGCCTATGCCATCACCGACGAGATTTATCAATATCTGGTCTACGACGGCTTCCGGCACATCTCGCTCGCGACCCTTCCCGGCATGCGCGAGCGCACCATAACCATCAACGCAATGTCGAAAACCTACAGCGTCACGGGCTGGCGTGTGGGTTATGCGATTGCCCCCCCGGAAGTCACCAACGCCATTCGTAAGATGCACGACTTCCTCACCGTGGGAGCCGCGGCGCCTTTACAGCAAGCGGGCGCCACCGCCTTGCGCCTCCCGGAGGCCTATTACCAGAAGCTTTGCGAGGGCTACCTGACGCGGCGCGACCGCATGTTGGCGGGGCTGGAACAGGCTGGATTCCGTTGCTTCCGGCCACACGGGGCTTATTACATCATGACCGATATCTCCGCCTTTGGTTTCCCCAATGACGTGGAGTTTGCGCGCTACCTGGTGCGGGAAATCGGCGTGGGGGTTGTCCCCGGCAGCAGCTTCTACCGTGATCCTGCCTCCGGAGCGCAGCAGGTGCGTTTCGCTTATTGCAAAACCAACGCCACGCTCGATGAGGCGCTGCGGCGGCTGGGCAAATTGCGGGCGTGAAAAAATCGAAACTCGAAACTCGAAATCACCACTTGATCCCTCTTGTCGCATGGACGGGAATGCCTGTCCCAATTTTCGAATTTCGATTTTCGAGTTCGAACTTCCTCACATCGGCAACTCGAAGTGTGGTGAGAAATCCGACACGGCGTAGTTCACCAGGGCGTCCAGAAGATAGGTCGCGTAGGGGTCGGAGTTGTAGGTGGTGGCGAGCGAAAACGTGCAGATCAGAAGCTTGCCCTTGCCGGCCTTGGCTTGCACCAGGACTCCCACATTGGTGTGGATCCAACCGTAAAACATACCCGCCAATACATCGTTGAAGTTTTGAGGCGGAATTCCCTTGATAACGGCCGCGGGAGTGACGGCTTGGGTTTCAAAGCCGCCCAGCGTATCGAATCCAATATCCGCAAACGGCGCTCGCCCTTTGCGCAGCCAGAAAAAATTGGAAATCCAATTGCCGCTGAGGTCATCCTGGGAGCGCGGCGCTATCTCGATCCCTGGCGCCAGGGTAATGGGGTCGGAGGCGATCAGGATCACACGCGCCCCGGCGCGCAGCTTGCTCTTTACCGTCTCATCCAGGTTTGAGGTGATCAGTACGGGGAAAGCCTCCGAGCCGGAGGGCGCCAGGTAATTGCGCTCGCGCACGTCCTTGACCAGCCGGCGCAGGCGTTCGGGCGGAGGGTCGTAGAAGGAAACGGGTGGCGGCAATTCGGGTGGTTTGATAGGATAGAAATAATAACCAAGGGAATTCTCTGATAAGGATTTATCTGAACTAATAAGTTGGGCTTTTAAAAGCCGTCTGACGGGCGCGGGACCGGCGGGGGCAGGGAATCGAATCGTTCCCACCTTGACAGCGCCCGCGGAGGGCAGGGCAGCAACGGGTAGGCTTCCGGCGAGGGAGGTTCCCTCCACTTGCCAGGCCACTTTCGCGCCCGCCAGGTCCCCGGGGCCATAGTGCGAAACGTAGACGTCCGCCTCGAGCGGCTCCCCCGCCTTGTAATTACGCTTGTCGCCGCGCAGGACGAGAAGATCGTCCTGTTGCAGGCGGGCGAGCGCCTCACCAAACGCCTTGGGGTGGCGCCACATATCGAGCAGGCCATTGGCTTCCCAATTCACATCCGTGAATTCCGTAATGACATAACCTTGAAGCTCGGGGTGCGCGCGCAGGGCCCCAATCTCATACTCTAACGCGGCGTATTCGTGCCACTCGGTGGCGTCGATCAAGGCATTCAAATCGGGGAAGAGGGAATTGTATTGATAATCGGCGAAGCGTTGCTCCAAGCCCTCGGGCTGGGTGATCTCTCTCCCGCCAAATGCGCGGTTGAACCACCAGGGCTTTTCTTCGGGGACGTGCGGCAAGCCCCAGTTGCCGAATTCCGAAAGCACCAGGGGCTCGTCGCCTTGGGGAGCCGCATCGCCGTAAGGGCTGAAGAGCCAGCCGGGGCGCTGCGCCTGGTCATCCACCAGGCGATCGAAGTTTGAGGCGTAATCGGGAATGGCGGCGTACTGATGGAAGTCCGCGATGTCGGTGGCGACGTGAAAGTTATCACAGCAGGCGCTATTATCCACCACCAACCACGGGACAAAGGTCTTGGCCTGCTGATAGGCGGCCTTCAGCCAAGCGCGGTCGGGCGCTTCCTTCAGGTTCGCACCCCAGCTTTCGTTGAGGATGCTCACGATGACGATAGAGGGATGGTTCGCATCGCGTTCCACCATGCCGTGCAGGGTTTCCAGGGCGCGGCGCTCGGAATTGGCGGTGAGCTTATCCCAATTGGGAATCTCATACCAGATGAGCATGCCGGTTTCATCCGCGGCTTCCAGATAGCGCGGGTCCGGCACTTTGATGTGGCAGCGCAGCAGATTCAGGCCCAGCGCCTTCGCCTTGCGCATTTCATCGCGCAGAAAGTCGAGGGAAGGCGGCGTGTAGGTCGAGTCGGGGTAAAAGTCCTGATCCAGCGCCCCGCGGAGATAAATCGCTTTGCCGTTCAAATAGAATTTGCCTTCGTGGGTGGTCAGGCTGCGGAAGCCGAAGCGGCAGCGGGCGGAGTCTCCGGAACTGAGCGAGGCGCGCAGCTCGTAAAGGTTCGGGCTCGAGGTGCTCCACAGCAGAGGGTCGTGGACGAGGCCGTTCAGCTTGACGCTCGATTCCCCTGCCGCCACCTCGTGCTCGCCCTTCCACACGCTCTTGCCGCTGGAATCCAGGACTTCCGCAGTGACGTGCGCCGAAGCGGCTGGGTCCACCCCGACCACGGGCGCGGAGATCACAAAATGACCGTCCGGGGCCGCGGAAATGTGAACGCTGCCCAGGCGTACACGCGGGCGATAGTCGAGTTCCGCGCTTTGCCAGAGGCCGCTGGTTTGGACATACCAATTCTGCTTGCCGTGCGGGATTTCCGCATAACTAATCCCCTCGACAACCTCGTGGGGTTTGGCCCCGGGGTCGGCGACGCGCACGGCCACCTGGTTTTCACCCGCGTGGAGCAGGGAAGTGACGTCGATTTCAAACGGCAGATATCCACCCTCGTGCGCGCCGGCCTTCTGACCGTTGACGTAAACTTCCGCCGCGTAATCGACGGCGCCAAAGCGCAAAAGTGCCACTTGGTCTGCCGCGGGCGGCTCTACAGTCATCGTGCGCCAGTACCACGCCACGCCGGCGTAATCACGCAGGTCGGAAAATTGCGATTGCCAGGAGGAGGGAATCCGCGTGGGGCGCGTGTAGGCGGAGGAATTGAGTTTCTGCACATCGAGCGCGCCGCCCGGATCGGCAAGGAAGTGCCAATCGCCGTCGAGCGAAACGCTGGAAACCGCCGCTGGCTTGGCCGTCCCCGCCATGAGCAGCAAGGAAATGAGCAAACGAATGGTTAAGCGCATCGGTGACCCTTGAATCCGTGAGTCTATGCGTTCCTCACAAAAAAAGGCAAGCGTCGAGCGAGCCGGCGTCAGGAAAGTGCGAAACTCGAAAATCGAAACTCGAAAATCGGAACAGGCAATTCCGAACCTCTCCAAGGAGGGCGCCATACGGTTGTTCGGAATTTTGGTTTTCGAGCTTCGATTTTCGAATTTCGACTCTGACACCTGGCGCAACTTATGGTACGATGCACGCCTTGGGTGCGGGTACCCGATTCCCAGTATGAGTAACAGCTTCATGGCAAAATCCTCCGTTGGTTATTTGGTGCCTGCCGGCACGACGGCAGAAGGGTCGGGGCAGGGCGCTCCGCTGGAGCTAGGTGCGCTGGCCGGCAGGGCGCTTCTGCTGATCTTGCAGATTAACGAGGTTCTGGAACAGGAATCGCTGCACGTATCGATATGGGGCTCGGCGGACGGCCAGGACTGGGGAACGCAGGCGCTCTTCTGGTTCCCGCAAAAATTCTATTCCGGCGCCACGCCCGCGGCATTGGATTTGGGGCAGCGTCCGGACATCAAATTCCTTCGAGCCCGCTGGGAAGCGAACCGGTGGGGACGAGGCATCCCGCGCCCCCAATTCAATTTTGCTGTGGAAGTGCAGGAAGCTGCTGGTTAATGCCTTGACTCGAGAGGTCGCCCGCCGTGGACTTGGAAGATCCCCAATTCACTCATGTCGAGATCGAGCACCGGCGATACCGGCGCGTCAAGTTGGTAATCCAAGTTGATTGCGAAGTTCTAGAACGTACGGAGGTTGCGGTAACTCGGGACCTGAGCGCGGGGGGCATGTTCATCAATGCGCGACACCCCGTTCCCGTTGATACCGATTTGTCGCTCACCTTCCGGCTTTACCCGACGGAGCCCGCCATTAAGTGCCGCGCCAAGGTGATGTTCTCGCGCGTTGGTCTGGGCATGGGAGTCCAGTTTTTGGACCTCAGTGCGGAGACGCGCCAGATGCTCCAGAAATTTGTGGACGAAGTGGGCTAGTGCCGTTCCAACTTCTTGCGACTCATCCGCGTAAGCCGGAGGGCAAGCCGATGCTGTACAACCTGAACGCGGAATTCACACCCTCAATAATTTGGACCGGCGCGAGGTCCTGCCATCCTTCTGCGGGTTTCCGCCCTCTAACTCCGTAGTGAGGTCAGCGATGAAATTACCTTTCTTAGCGCTGTGGGTTGCCGTCTGCCCGCTTATCGTTCTTGGGCAATCATCTCCCAGGAAAGCGCCACTGCCGCCGCATCCCAATGGGCCTGCGTCGCAGGAAATTCAGACGGAGAAAATCGTGGCGCCCGGGCAAACGCCCGCCGTTTCGTCAGACCATGCAAACACTACCGGGTATATGGAACCTGCGCAGGTGAAGGCCCTGACGCACAAAATCTGGCTTGCGGAGTTTCGTTTGAACGACCTGCTCGCACAAGTCCACCCGGAAAAATGGAAGATGCCTTCGGCAGCGCGGCAGTCCTTCGAGCAGACTTTGGAGTCATTGCACAAGACAATGGCGGTGGAGGAAGACTGGCGCAGTCAGTTTGATGCCCGCCCCGATAGTTTGTATCTGGGATTTCAGACCTATGTGGCGATCAGCGCGCTGCTCCCGCGAGTGGACGGCGTAGCGCACAGCGTCTCGCATTACGAAAATGCCAGCCTCGGCGCGCAATATAGCCAGTCGGCCAACCAGTTTTTCGATTTGCAGCAGTCCATTGAGCCCCACTTGGCGTATCTCCTGAAGAATCAGGACGGCCTTATGGTGGCCGCGCAAACGAACCTGGCTTCCTGCCAGAATGAATTGAATTTTGCCGAGCACGGCAAGGAAGGGCGGGCGATTCCGATGAAAAACATCGCGCCGGTGTTCAAGGGTCACGGACGAACCGCGCACGCCACCGCCGCGGGCGGGCCAAAACCAGCCGAAACAAAAGGCGCCGCGGCCGGTAAACCGGCCACGAATCCGCCCAACAAGGCGCAGAAGAATTAGTGCACCAGCAATGCTGCCACTCGAATTCCGAGCGTCCAGCGAAACGACCAGCACCCAGTGGCGAACCGGTGGGGTGCCGAGATTGGCGCTCCAAATCTCTCCCCGCTTGGGAATCATCTAGCTGTCAACCCGGATTTCCGATTTGAACCCTCCCTCACCGCGGGTGCGTAAACCCACACTCCCTCCACAGCCTTTCCCAAGTCCAGATCCTGTACGCGGCCTGGATCGGCAATGGAAATCCGAGCTGATGCGCCAGCATGCACACCTGCCCGCGATGATGGGCGTCATGTGAAACCATATAGGTGAACATGGCGGCGCCCACAGGCCACGGCTTGGCCCAACCGTCCCGGCGAAAGTTCCTGACGCGACCGTTGGGGGCCAGGGCCTGCGCGAGCATCTCGGAGCAGCGCGCGGCGCTCTCGGCCAGCGCCGCCCTGGCCTGCTTCGGGGTGCAGCGGGCGCGGTCGAGAGGAGCCGGCAACTTCAGATGCGGGGCCGAGAGCCTCAGCCACTTGCGGCGGATGTTGTGAACGTGAGCGAAGATGGCAGCGATGGTACGTCCCTTGCCCCCGGGTGGCTTGGCGCGCCACGCGCCGGGGTCGAGATGTTCGAGCACGATCTGGTTCATCCGGTCGTTGACGGCGTAGGTCTCGAGCAGCGTCTGACGAAAGTCGATAGCGGCCGGAGCAGCGAGGCGGGCCATGGGACCTCCTTATCGGCGTAAAGGCTACCGCAGAGCGCTGGCCAGCGCAATGGAGCGATCATTCCAGCATCGAACTCGATGTGCGGACACACTCTTGCGCCGGGGGTAACCAGCCGCGCAGGGAAACGGATGCCATCGCCCGTGACCCAAAAAAATTCGATTTTTCCTCTGAAAACTGAAGACTGACAACTCTAGTGGCCCATCTTTCGCGCTTTCTCCAGAATTGCCGGGCGAGCTTCCTCCATCAATTCGCGCATGTCCGCATAATGCAGGGTACGCTGCTCGAAGGTGCGTTTGGCCATCGCACCGAGAAAACGCGCTTCGAACTCTCGAAAGTACGATCCGTAGAGGTGGTAACTATCCGCCATGTGGCAGTATCGGCCCACCGCCACCTTTCGGCCCGACAGTTCGGAGACCCGCCCGGCGATGCGCCTCTGCATTTCGACCAAGGCGAAAATGTTCATGAAGGCAGCCTTGTAGGCGTCGTTGGAGCGGAAACGCACGTTCATGCTCAGCACCGGCGAGCCCTCTTCTTCCGTGATCCGGCACCACACGCTTTGCAGGCAGGCGGGGTCGTAGCAGTCGTTGTCCTCCCAAACCTTCCAGGTGATCGCCTGCGCCCGCCGCGTGTAGGGCGTTTCCGCCAGCTTGCGACAGAGTGTTTCGATCTGGTCGATGGGCGTGAGCGTGGGGACTGCATAGCGGAACAGTCGCTGGTGGTAGGTATATTCCCAGCGCGTGTCGCCGGGGTCGCGCTGGTCGCGCACCAAGTGGTCCTTGATGCCTTCCAGGACTTCCATCACGTACTCCTGCAAGTCCTCGGGACCACCGGGAAAGTCGCGGTGGATCATCGGCTCCTTGAGCGGCTCGGTGATGGTGATGATCATCGTCGCATCTTTGCTCGGAGGGTCGCCGGGCTTGTCGTATTGCGTCTTGAGGTCGCAGCCCTTCTGGTGGAGCAGGATTAGTGATTCCTCCCAGGCGCGGGCGATGCAATCGGCTTCAATGTGAAGAACGGGGATACCGGACATGGGACTTTCCTTTTTCGTGGCTGCCGATCTTTGGAGACAGACTGCGGAGCCGGGCAAAACGGCGTTCGGCCCAGAGCCAGCGCCGCTGGCCCCTGCACGCCACGTGGCACGGGCACCCTGCCCGTGACGAACATGGCCAGGATGGCCATGCCACGCCTCTGGTTGCGGTCCCGCCACGCAGCGCTACTTCGCTGCCACCTCCGCCAATCCTTTATCGAGCGCGGCGAGGGCGATGTCCACGTCGGTCTTTGAAATATTGAGTGGAGGAGACATGCGCACCACGTTACCGTACAGGCCGCCTTTGCCCACCAGTAGGCCGTGGACGCGCAATCGCTCGAGCAATTGATTGGTCAAATCGGAGGCGGGTTCCTTGCTCTTGCGGTCCTTCACCAGTTCGATGCCTTGCATCAGGCCCATGCCGCGCACGTCGCCGATGATCGCGTGCTTTTCCTTTAGCGTTTCCAGGCCCGCGTGGAAGTGATTGCCGACGGTTTCGGCGTTATCCATCAGGCGATCTTCCTCGATCAAATCGATCGTGGCCTTGGCCGCCACACAGGAAACGGGGTTCCCGCCGAAAGTGGAAATGGTCAGACCTTTATAAGCGTCGGCGATTTCCGGGCGCGTCAGCGTGAGCCCGATGGGCGTGCCGTTCGCCATGCTTTTGGCGCTGGTGATGATGTCGGGCTCCACCTCCCAGTGCTCGATGCCCCACCACTTTTTGCCGGTGCGTCCCCAGGCGGCTTGCACTTCGTCGGCAATGAACAAACCACCGTAGTTGCGCACGATGTTGGCAACAATCTTGAAATAACCGGGCGGCGGCACGATGAATCCCCCCAGTCCCTGGATGGTCTCCACCAACATGCCGGCGATCTGGCCGCTGGTGGACGTCTTAATGACTTCATCAATGTCCTTCGCGCAGTGGAGGTCGCAACTCGGGTAGGTCAGCCCGTACGGACAGCGATAACAGTACGGTCCCGGCGCGTGCACGATGCCGTAAGGAATCACTCCGGCCTTGCGCCAGGTGTGCAGCCCGGTGAGCGACTTGGCCAGGTGCGAGTGCCCGCTATACCCATGCCGCAGCGCCAGGAGCTCGTAATTGCCTGTGTACATGCGCGCCGTGAGGATGGCGACTTCGTTGGCTTCCGTGCCACTGTTGGTGAAATAGCTCTTCTTGAGCTTGCCGGGCGCAATCGAGGCCACTTTTTCCGCCAGGTTTACCAAGGCTTCCGTGACGAAGAGGGTGGACGTGTGCTGGACCTTGTCGATCTGCGCTTTGATCTTCTCGGTGACCTTGGGGTTTGAGTGCCCCACGCTGATCGTCACGATGCCGCCCAGGAAATCGAGAAACTGCTTGCCCTCGCTGTCCCAAACGTATTGGCCCTTGGCGTGGTCAATCACCATCGGGTCTTTGAAGTAGGTGGTGACACAGTTGAAAAGATATTCCTGCTTCTTGCGAACGATTTCGTCTCTAGTCATGTGCTCCTCACGAGCTGACAGCTTGCAGCCGGCAGCTAACGGTCAAAAGTTGAGTAGCGCGGTCCTGTTCTGTTTTGTTGCGGGTTATCCACAATTAAATTTTTGGCTCCTCGTCCCCAATTACTTCACATGCTCATCCAGCCATCCCAACACGTTTTTGTACCAAAGCTGGCTATTTTGCGGCTTCAGAACCCAGTGCCCTTCATCGGGGAAGTACAGCAGCTTGGATGGGATACCGCGCCGTTGCAGGGCCGAGAAAAGTTGGAAGGCTTGGCCTTCCGGCACGCGGAAATCTTTTGCCCCTTCCACAAGCAACATGGGCGTCTTGACGTTCTGAACGAAGTTGGAAGGCGACCACTTTTCGCGCAGCGCAAGGGATTCCTTCTCCCAGGGCACCCCCTTGAACTCCCACTCGTCGAACCACAGTTCTTCGGTTTCGCCAGCCATGCTGTGATTGTCATAGTCGCCGTCGTGCGAAACCAATGCCTTAAAGCGGTCGGTGTGGGTGGCGATCCAGTTGATCATGAATCCACCAAACGACGCGCCCGCTGCCACCATGCGGGTCTTATCGACAAAATCCAATTTTTCCAGAAAGTCCGTAGCGTTCATCAAGTCCTGGAACGGTGCGCCGCCCCAATCACCGGAAATTTCGTCCACGAATTTCTGGCCATAGCCCGTCGACCCGTGAAAGTTGGTCATCATCACCACGTAGCCGTGCGCAGCAAACATCTGCGCATTCCAGCGATAGCTCCAGGCGTCTTCCCAAGCGCTCTGCGGGCCGCCATGAACCAGCAGAAGGCCCGGGTACTTCTTGGCGGGGTCGAACCCCGGCGGCTTCAGCATGAGGCTTTGGATTTCCGCGCCCAGCGCGCCGTGCGTCGTCACGAACTCGGCGGGATTCAAGTCAAGATCCGCCAGCAGCGCGTCGTTTTCGTGGGTCAGCAGGGTGGGGGTGCCGCCGGGTAGAGCCACACGATAGATTCCTGCCGGCTGCGCCAGGCTGGTGCGGGTCAGGACCAGCCACTTGCCATCGGGGCTTACGCTGAGGTCATCATTCATGCCTTCCAGAACCTTTTCGATCTTAGGAAAGCTGACGGAAGTCTTGAAAACCGGTTGCCGGGCATGGTCAGGCGCCGTGAAATAGATGGTGTTACTGTCGGGCGCCCAAGCGAAACTCGACACCCACTGGTCAAATCCCGGCGTAAGGTCGACAATTTTTCCCGCATCACGGTCGTAGACGCGCAGGCGGAAGAGGTCGGATTCGTAGCCGTCACGTGCCTGGGAGGTATAAGCGATGTAGCGTCCGTTGGGAGAATATTGCGGCGACGCGTCCGAGCCCGGATTGTCGCTGGTAATATTGAGCGGTTCGCCGCCCTGTGCTCCCACGAGGTAAAGATCGTTGTTGGTGGTCCAAGCCGCCGCGGATTGACCCGCGGAACCCTTGCTGCGGTTCGAGGTGTAGCAGACTTCCGTGCCGTCCGGCGAAATCGCGTAGCCATCCGGCGCGCCAAGGAAAAACGTGGGCGAATCGTAAGCGCCGGGAGTCAGGTCACGGGGCGTGCCGCCTTTGGCGGATACGGAGAAAAGGTGCGTGTACCGGCCCTCGCGCCAGGAGTCCCAATGGCGGAAGAGCAGTTCGGTGAAGATCTGCGCTTTGACTTTGCTGTCCGCCGCTTCTTTCAGCCGGCGCGCGTTGCACTCCTCATCCGCGCAGTCAGGATAGACCTGCGAGGTGAAGAGCAACACGTCGCCATGCGCGGCCCAAGTGACGCCTTCGGCTTCCGTCGAAAGGGAAGTGAGGGGACGGGGATCGCCGCCATCCAGAGACAGAATCCACACTTGCGATTTGCCCCCCCGCGTGGAAATGAACGCCAGAGACCTGCCGTCGGGCGACCACCGCGGGCGCGAGTCGGACCCATCACCGCGCGTCAGTTGGCGCGGCTCGCCCCCCTCGGCGGAAACTACCCAGATGTGGCTGACCTTTTTGTTGGCGGGCAGATCGACCACGCCGACTTCGTAGGCGATCCACTTGCCATCCGGCGATAACTGCGGATCGGCAATCCGTTTCACCTTCGCCAAATCTTCATAGGCAATGATGTGTTTGCCTTGGGCCACGGAACATACTGCCAGCAGGACAAGCGCTATTCCTAAACGAAAAAGTATGTGCATGAGTGTTTCCCGGATTGCGAATTACCTACTGCCGTTTTGCTGCCTCCAACTTATCACAGGGTGAGAGGTTCTATCACCGTTTAATCCGCGCTGAGCCGCCCTTCATAACGTGCTTCACCTCTTCCAACGTAATCATGCTGGTGTCGCCGCGGGTGGATTGTAGCAGGGCGCCGTGCGCCGCGCCCATATCCACGGCCTCCTGCGGGCTTCTGCCATCAAGCAGGGCGTAGATGGACCCGCTGCAAAATCCGTCGCCACCCCCCACGCGGTCTTCAATCTCCAGGCCTTCGTAGCGCTTGGATTGGTAGAACTCCCCTTCGTAATAGAGAATCGCCGACCAGTTGTTGACGAGCCCGCTCACCACCTCGCGCAGCGTGGTGCCCACGGCCTGAATGTGAGGGAACTTGCCCACCACCTGCTCGACCATTTTCTTGTAGCCTTCCACCGGCAGCTTTTTCAGCGATTCGTCCACCCCCTCCACCTTGAAGCCCAGGACTTTTTGGAAATCCTCCTCATTACCAATCAGCACGTCGATAAAGGGCACCAAGCCCTTGGTCACCTCGATGGCTTTAGGACTAGACCACAGCTTGCTGCGGAAGTTGAGGTCATAGCTCACGCTGGCGCCGGCCGCGTGTGCTGCTTCCATGGCTTCTTTCACCGCTGCGGCGCTGGAATCGCTGAGCGCTGTGCAGATTCCTCCGGTGTGGAACCAGCGTACACCGCGCGCGAAAATGCCTTTCCAATCGACCTCACCGGGCTGGATGTGGGCGGCGGCGGAATGGCCTCGGTCGTACATGGTCACGCTGCCGCGTACGCCGATGCCCACTTCGGTAAAGTTCAGGCCGATGCGGTCCGCCTTGCCCACCCCGTCATAGGGTATCCAGACGACGTGGCTGATGTCCATTCCCGAAGCGCGGGCGTGATTGCGAATGATAGCGCCAAGGGGATTTTCCACCAGGCGCGAGACCCACGATGTGCGCAGGCCCAGACGGCTGAGCGCGTAGCTGACGTTGTACTCCCCACCGCCCACCCAAGCCTCGAAATACGGCGCGAATTCGATACGCTGGTGGCCCGGCGGGCTCAGGCGGATCATGCACTCCCCAAAGGTCAGAACATCCAGTTGGCATTCGGTGGCAGCTTTCAGGTTAAGGGGCATGAAAAGTTCTCCCAATAAGAATTGAGACCCTCAGACGACCCGCATTTTACGCTGAGGGCGAGGGCGCCACAAGATAGTATGCAAATCGATCAATCCTCACTTTCTGCGCCCGTGGCTAACATCACACTCAGCCGACTCTCGGCATTCGACGCTTAGAGCGACATGCTGTCAATGCCGTTGCCTGCGCTGAAAACTTAACGATACAAAACCGGCAAGTTTGGATAAAATGTGTAACCCCGAGTGGACGTGCGAGTAATAATGTCGCTGTCCTGCTGACACGGTTTCGACGTCGGGAAGTGCAAGCACTGAATCGTCGAGCGCTTAACTGCGCAGAGCTCGGAGCGTTCCCAGTGGGCAGGGGCAGGACGCCCACGCCACCAAATTTAGTGGGAGGTAACATGCCAAACGCAAGTTGCGATATCGGACTGATTGGCCTGGCGGTCATGGGCCAGAATCTGGTTTTGAATATGAACGACCACGGTTACAAGGTAGCGGTGTTTAATCGCACCGTCTCCAAGGTGGATGATTTCCTTAAGAACGAAGCTGCGGGCACGCAGGTGGTGGGCGCGCATTCGATGGCGGAGTTTGTTCAGTTGCTCAAACCACCCCGGCGCATCATGTTGATGGTGAAGGCGGGCGACGCCGTCGACCACATGATTGAAGACATCCTGCCGCACCTTGAAAAGGGCGACATCATCATCGACGGGGGCAATTCACACTGGCCGGACTCCAACCGCCGCACAAACTATCTTGCCGAAAAGGGCATACTTTTCATTGGGACCGGCGTATCCGGAGGCGAGGAAGGTGCGCGTCACGGCCCGTCCATCATGCCCGGTGGGAATCCCGCCGCGTGGCCGCATGTGAAGGAAATCTTCCAGGCCATCGCCGCCAAGGTCGAGGATGGCACTCCCTGCTGCGATTGGGTGGGTGAAGGCGGCGCCGGGCATTACGTAAAGATGGTGCACAACGGGATCGAGTACGGCGACATGCAGCTGATCTGCGAGGCTTACCAATTGATGAAGGACACGCTGGGCCTCACCGCCGACGATCTGCATGAAGTGTTTGCCGATTGGAACAAAGGCGAGCTCGATAGCTACCTCATCGACATCACGAGCCAGATCTTTGCCAAGAAAGATGACGACGGCACGCCCATCGTCGATAAAATCCTCGACACCGCCGGCCAGAAAGGCACAGGCAAGTGGACCTGCCTGAGCGCTCTTGACCTGGGTATGCCGGTGACGCTGATCGGGGAAGCCGTGTTTTCCCGCTGCCTGTCAGCCCTCAAGGAGGAACGCGTGGCCGCATCGGCCATCCTCAAGGGACCCCGGCGCTCCAAGAAATTGCCCGACCGCACGAAATTTGTGGAAGACGTTCGCTGCGCGCTTTATTGTTCCAAGATTATTTCTTACGCCCAGGGTTATATGCTCCTGCGCGAAGCCGCCAAGGATCAAAAATGGAATCTGAACTTTGGGGGCATCGCCCTCATGTGGCGGGGTGGATGCATTATCCGCAGCCGCTTCCTCGGCGAAATCAAGAAAGCCTATGACAAGAATCCGAAACTCAGCAACCTGCTTCTGGACAAATTTTTCAGGAAAGCCTTAACCCGTTATCAAGCGGGCTGGCGACGCGCCATCATCCACGGAGTTAAGGGTGGCGTGCCCACCCCCGCCTTCACGACAGCGCTGGGGTTTTACGATGGTTACCGCACCGCGCGCCTGCCTGCCAACCTGCTCCAGGCACAGCGTGACTTCTTCGGCGCGCACACCTATGAGCGTGTGGACAAACCGCGCGGCCAGTTCTTCCACACCAACTGGACGGGGCACGGCGGCAAGGTGGCGTCCGGGGTTTATAACGTTTAGGCGATGGGGATCAGTTAGCTGACAGCCGACAGCTAACAGCTGACAGTAAACGGCAAATGGACCTTGCCGGCGTCGAGGGAGCTGGAAGGCAATCATAGATTCTCAACTGTCGATTGTTGGCTGTCAGCCCACAAGGAGGTGCGCCAGTGCAGCACTTCAAAAACCTAAAGGTCTGGCAACGAAGTCACCATTTAGTATTGGATTTGTACAAATTGACGGTGAGCTTCCCCAGTCATGAAAGATTCGGCTTGACCTCTCAACTGCGACGGAGCGCTGCCTCGGTCCCTACGAATATTGCCGAGGGCTGCAAACGTCAGGGCCAGCAGGACTTCGCCCGCTTTCTTAACATCGCCGAGGGATCTTTATCGGAGACTGAATACTTGGTTATGCTGAGTTCAGACTTGGGATACTTTCTTGATAACGAGCCTGAACACCTGCTCGGGGAGATCTCCGAAATCGCCAGGATGCTCCACTCCCTCCGCGCAAAGATCGAGGTGAAGGCAGCTTGATCCAAGGAAGGCATTCATAGACCTTCAACTGTCGGCTGTTAGCTGTCGGCTGTCAGCTTAATAAATTAAAAGGAACCCATATGAAATACGGTCTCAATATTCCTGCCACGGGCGCTCTGGATTTATTATCCCTGGGCGCCCTCGTGCATCGGCTCGATCCCGGGATTATTCCGTTCCGCAAGGCCACCAAGTGTGACATTCACGTGAGCGGCGGCGAGTTCAACTGCGCTGCCAACCTGGCAGATTGCTTCCGTATGCAGACGGGTATCGCGACGGCGATGGTGGATTATCCCGTCGGCGACCTGATCGCGGAGCGCGTTCGCGCCATGGGCGTAAAGCCCTTCTACAAATACTTCAAGCACAATGGGGTGAACGGTCCCAACATGGCTGCCGTGTACAGTGACCGCGGGTTTGGCGTGCGCGCTCCCGTGGTTTTCTATAATCGTTGCAACGAAGCCGGTGCCATGCTCAAGCCCGGCGATTTCGATTGGAAGGGCATTTTCGGCGCCGGCGTCCGCTGGTTTCACAGTGGCGGAATCTTTGCGGCCTTGTCGGAAACTACCGGGCAGCTCATCGCCGAGGGCATGCAGGCGGCCAAGGCGGCGGGCGCCGTCACCTCCTTCGATTTGAACTACCGCGCCAAGCTTTGGAATATTTGGGGCGGCCACGAGCGCGCGCTGTCGGTCATTGCGGGGATCGTGAAGCATGTCGATGTTCTGGTCGGGAACGAAGAGGACCTGCAAATGGGCTTGGGTGTACCCGGCCCGGAGGTCGCCGCAAAATCCAAGCTCGACCCCAGCGCCTTCTTCGGCATGATCGACAAAGTGGTGGCGAAATACCCCCACGTCAAGATCGTGGCGACCACTCTCCGCGAGGTCCACTCAAGTAACCGGCACAGTTGGAGCGCGGTGGCCTGGATCGATGGCAAAACTTATCTGGCGCCGACTGCCGAGCTGGATGTTCTCGATCGCGTCGGCGGCGGCGATGGCTTCGCCTCCGGATTCTTTTACGGATTGCTAACGGGTGAAGAGCCGGAAGAGGCGGTAAAGCTGGGTTGGGCCCACGGCGCCTTGCTCACGACCTTCCCGGGTGATACCACGATGGCCACCCTCGAGCAGGTGCGGGCCTTCGCCAAGGGCGGTTCGGCGCGCATTCAGCGGTAAAGCTAACGGCCGACAGCCCGCCGCCCGTAATGCCGAGCTGCTTTTCAAGGTCTGGGGCATTTCCGGCAGGTGGGGCGGAACGACAAGAGCGATGGTGCGCTGGGCGAACTGGTTGCCTGCGCCTAGCGGCGAATCAGAACAAGCGGATTTGAAGCGCCGAAGGCCTTCAATTGCAGGTTAGCTCTGCTGGAATGCAGATGTTGAAAGTTGGTCCCAGAGGACCACTGGCGGGTTGCCTGAAGAAGAAAGCGAGAACAACTTCGGATTCGAGTGGTCTCCCGTTCAGCGTGGCCGGTATGAACCTCCAGTCGTCCACCGCGTGGATGGCGATTGCCGTGAAGGGCGGAACGTCACGAAGCACCTTCGTGCTCCTCGCCTTTCCAGCTTTGTTCACAATCGCTTCCAAGGCGACCGTCGCGGTGATTTGCTCCGCGTTGGGGGGATACCGCGGGAGAGTGGCAAAGGTCACCTCAGCGGGTTGAAAGCTTGATTGGATTCTTGATTGGTCGTCCTGGTGTATTATCGGGGGTAAGGAAGGCGTTGCCCCCTGCTCTGAAGCTGGATTAAAGGTAATTGCCACAGTGATTCTTGAAACGACGGCTCTGCCATTAAATCTGGCGGGCTCGAATGTCCATGCCCTTACAGACCGCACCGCTCCTTCTGTCAGGGATGAGATGGCGCGTCGCACCTCAATGTCCGTAACTTCCCCTTTTTCAGAAACTCGGACGTCCATGACGATTGTTCCGCAGGCCATGCTTGAAAATGGTGGAGTGACGTCGCTAACGGACACGACCTCCGGGGGCTGGAATTGAGGTTCTTCGGAAGCGTCACGCGCAAGCTGGGCAAGCGGTTGGGCGCACAAGCAACCAAAAGCGATTCCGGCGGCGAAAAGCCTATGCATAGGTAGACACCCGCCTCCTCTTATTGTACTGCGGAATTTCAATCGAGTGCTATTTCGATTCCCAGGGGGACCAAAATATCTCGATCACCTCGGCAAAGCTTCATCTCCCTGCAATGATTTGCCCGGATGGTATATAATGATTGGACTCCGCGGCTGGCTGCTTTCTGGCCTCGGCGGCATCTAAACCTAGTGGGGCTTTCAAAACTGCTGAGTAAGGGAGTGCCACAGCAAATTTGCTGAGCGTTCTCAATCAATCTGATTCGCGTGGAGGACTAATCGCTTGGAAGGTCAAACCGCTACTCCAACCTCGGTTTCTAGTCTTAGTCCGTCGCAGCTCGACCAGCTTTGCATCAATACCATTCGCTTTCTTGCCGTTGATGGGGTACAGAAAGCCAATTCCGGCCATCCGGGCATGCCCATGGGGGCCGCGCCGATGGCGTACGTGCTCTGGACTCGCCACTTGAAACATGATCCGGCCAAGCCTGCCTGGCCGAACCGTGACCGTTTTGTGCTCTCCGCAGGGCATGGCTCAATGCTGCTGTACAGCTTGTTGCACTTGACCGGGTACGACATGCCGCTGTCGGAACTACAACAGTTTCGACAGTGGGGAAGCAAGACGCCGGGCCATCCTGAGCATTGGTTGGTCCCCGGAATTGAAACCACCACGGGTCCGCTGGGACAGGGTTTCGGCAACGGAGTCGGCATGGCGATTGCCCAGAAATATCTGGCCGCACACTTCAATCGCCCGGGCCACGAAATTGTGGACTACAAAATCTATGCCATCGCCGGCGATGGCGATTTGATGGAAGGTGTATCGTCGGAAGCCGCCTCACTGGCGGGCCACTTGCAGCTCGATAACCTGATTTATTTTTACGATGACAACCACATTTCGATTGAGGGTTCTACCGAGCTGGCGTTCACGGAAGACCGTGCCAAACGTTTCGAGGCCTACGGGTGGTTTGTGCAGAAGCTTGAGGACGGAAATGATTTGGAGGCCATTGACGGAGCGATACGCGCCGCCCAAGCGGAGCGTGGACGGCCCTCGATCATCATGATTCGCACGCACATTGGGTACGGCAGCCCCAACAAGCATGACACCGCGGAGGCTCACGGCACGGCACTCGGTGCGGAGGAAGTCAAGCTCACCAAGCTAAATCTCGGCTGGCCGTTGGAGCCGCCGTTCCTGGTGCCCGATGAAGCGCGCGCGCATTTCCGTTTGGCGCTTGATAAAGGCGCCAAGGCGGAGGCTAAGTGGCAAGCCAAGTTGGCCGCTTATCGACAGGCGTTTCCGCAACTCGCTGCGGAGTGGGATCAGTACACGCGGGGCGAATTGCCGGCGGGATGGCAAGCGAAGATTCCCACCTTCAGCCACACGGATAAGCCGATGGCAACGCGTCAAGCGTCCGGCAAGGTCTTGAACGCCATTTCACCGGTTCTTCCCACCTTGCTTGGCGGCTCCGCGGACTTGGCGCCTTCCACCGACACTTTGATCAAAGGCGAAAAGGATTTCGAGCCCGGCAGCTACGGCGGGCGTAATTTCCACTTCGGCGTACGCGAACACGGCATGGGCTCCATAATGAACGGCATGGCCCTGAGCGGATTGATTCCCTACGGCGCTACGTTCTTCGTTTTTTCCGACTACCTACGGCCGTCGCTGCGCCTCGCGGCGGTGATGGGGACCCACGCGATTTTCGTTTTTACTCATGACAGCGTTTTTCTGGGCGAGGACGGTCCCACGCACGAGCCGATTGAACAGTTGGCGGCTTGCCGGGTCATTCCCCATCTTTGCTCCATCCGGCCTGCCGACGCTAACGAGACCGCAGTCGCTTGGCGGGTGGCGCTCGAACACAAAGGCGGCCCCGTGGCTATGATGTTGACTCGCCAGGTCCTGCCGATTATCGATCGCACCAAGTACGCCTCGGCGGAGGGATTGGAAAAGGGTGCTTACGTAGTTGCTGATGCCCTGGGCAAGACGCCGGAAATTATTTTGATCGCCACCGGATCTGAGGTGGCCCCCGCGCTCGAGGCTTACGAGAAGCTCAGTGCGGAAGGCATTGTCGCCCGCTTGGTGAGCATGCCCTCGTGGGACCTTTTTGAAAAGCAGCCCCAATCTTATCGCGACGCCGTGCTGCCGCCGAACGTAACGGCGCGCCTTGCCGTCGAGGCTGGGGTGTCTTTTGGTTGGGAACGGTACGTGGGGCCCAAGGGCGCCGTGCACGGAATTAATCGCTTTGGCTGGTCCGCTCCGTGGAAAGTCATTGCCGAGAAGTTGGGCTTTACCGGGGCGCACATCGCCCAGCTCGCGCACGAGCTTTTGGGCCGCTGATCGCTTCAGGGTGCAAGGCCTAAATCAGGACGGGGTGGGGCGTTCTCCACCAACGCGAAATGGCGCAGGAGTGGCGCCGGGGCGTGGCGGGTTACACGTCTGAGGTGTCGCTCCGCCGCCCGCCGTGTGTCGAAAACAAAGGAGGAGGATTCTCTTATGAGCAGCAATCCACTGCGAGTTCTGAACAGCTTGGGACAGAGCGTCTGGTTCGATTACATCCGCCGCATAGAGCTGACTTCCGGACATCTGAAGGAACTAATCGATGTCGATGGAGTCTCGGGAGTAACGTCGAATCCCACTATTTTCGAGAAGGCCATTGCCGGCAGCAACGACTATGACGAGGCGATCCGGAAATTGGTCGAGGCCGGGGAAGAGACGCCGGTGATTTTCGAATCCCTGGAAGTTGAGGACATTCGCGCCGCCGCCGATCTCTTTCGCCCGGTTTATGACACCACCGAAGGCCGCGATGGCTTTGTCAGCATCGAAGTGGCGCCCACTTTGGCGCGTGACACCCAGGGCACGATTACGGAAGCGCATCGTCTGTGGCGCGAGGTTGGCCGGCCGAATATTCTGGTGAAGGTTCCGGGAACGGCGGAAGGCCTGCCCGCCATCGAGCAGCTTTTGGCTGAGGGCATCAATATCAACATTACCCTGCTGTTTGCGATCGAGCGCTACGAGCAAGTGGCTTGGGCTTATATTGCCGCTCTGGAAAAACGGGCGCGCGAGGGCAAGCCGCTTGACCGCATCGCCTCTGTGGCAAGCTTTTTTGTGAGCCGCATCGATACGATGACTGACCAGCAGCTCGAAGCGAAATTGCCGGCGGCGAAGAGCGCGCAAGAAAAACAGCGGGTGGAAGGCCTGCGAGGCAAGACGGCCGTTGCCAATGCCAAACTCGCCTATGTGAAGTTCAAGGAGATCTGTGCCGGTGCGCGCTTCCAAGCCCTGGCGCGGAAGGGCGCGCGCGTGCAGCGAATGCTTTGGGCTTCGACGGGCACTAAGAATCCCCAATACAGCGACACGCTTTACGTGGATACGCTCATCGGTCCGGACACCATCAATACCATGCCGGCGGCAACTCTGGCGGCTTACCGCGATCACGGCAAACCTCGCCCCACAATCGAAGAGGGTTTGGATGAAGCTCGGGCCGTTATGCAGCAGTTGGCGGCCGCAGGAATTGACTTGGCGGCTGTTACTCGGAAGTTGGAAGACCAGGGGGTGGAGTCCTTTGCGAAGGACTACGAAAAGTTACTCGGAGCACTCGCAGAAAAGCGCCGGCAATATTCCGCTGCGCGCTTGGCGAAACCGGCTTGAAACGCCGGGACAAAATCTTTTTTGGTGATTTCTCCTGCCATAGCGCCTTTTGCCAATGGGTGGAGCAACTTGTCGCGGAAAGGTCCGGCAGCTCGTACAAGATGCCGCCCAGCCTTGGGCGCATGCGAAGGCGGGATAAACGGGCTTTACACGACAACTTAATGCCAACCGCATGATGCTGATGCGAGGAGAGGTTCCATGCCGGAAACAGCCGAGATGGTCAATCCCTTGCGCGAAGGAATTCGTTTACGCCGAACGCCCGATCCGTGTGCGATGGTTATTTTCGGCGCCTCCGGAGACCTCACCGAGCGCAAACTCATCCCGGCGCTCTTCTATCTTTCGCGCGAGCGCATGTTGGCGCCGGGATTCTCCGTGGTCGGCTGCGCGCGCACACCCCGCACCGATGAACAGTTCCGCCAGGAAATGTCAGGGGCGGTGAAGAAGTTCCTCCACCTCACGCCGGAGAGTGATGCCTTTGTGGAAGGGTTCGCGAAAGGGCTGTACTACGTCGTCAACAACTTCAGCGAGCCGCAAGCTTACCAACAACTCAAAAGCGTATTGGATCGTCTTGACCAGGAGCGTGGAACTGCCGGCAACCGGCTTTTTTACCTCGCGACCCCGCCAAGTTTTTTCCCCGTCGTCGTCGAACAACTGGGCGCAGCAGGATTGGCCAAACCCAAAGATCCGGGAAAAACCTGGACCCGCATCATCCTGGAAAAACCATTCGGGCGAAGCCTGGAAAGCGCGCGCGAATTGAATCAGACGGTTACCAGCGTTTTCGAGGAAGATCAGGTTTATCGCATCGATCACTACCTGGGGAAAGAGACGGTGCAAAACCTGTTGGTATTCCGGTTCGCCAACGGGATTTTCGAACCCTTCTGGAATCGCCGCTACATTGATCACGTGCAAATCACCGTGGCGGAAGAACTGGGAGTGGAGAATCGGGGCGCTTACTATGAAGAGGCCGGCCTGCTGCGCGATATGATCCAGAATCACGTGCTCCAGTTGCTGAGCCTGGTTGCCATGGAGCCTCCCACGACTTTTCAAGCCACGGCGGTGCGCGATGAGAAGGCCAAAGTAATGGGCGCGTTGCGCCCCATCCGTTCCGAGCGGGTACCGGAATTTGTGGTGCGGGGCCAGTACGCGGAAGGATTTGTGGGGGGCAAGAAGGTACCGGCCTACCGGACGGAGCCCAAGGTTTCACCCGCCTCGAATACGGAAACTTACGCGGCTTTCAAATTCTATATCGACAACTGGCGCTGGGCGGACGTCCCCTTCTACTTGCGCTCCGGCAAGCGGTTGCCCAAACGCGTTTCCGAAATTTCCGTGCAGTTTCGCCGCGTGCCGCACTTGCTATTCAAAGGCGCCGGCGCGGAGGGAATCGCGCCGAACATCCTGGCGATTCGCATCCAACCCAACGAGGGCATTTCGCTGAAGTTCTGCGCCAAGCTGCCCGGAACCACCATGCAGATTCGCCCGGTGGAGATGGAATTCCTTTACGGACAGTCTTTTGGTGCGGCCCCGCCCACCGCTTATGAAACCCTGCTGCTCGATTGCATGTTGGGCGATGCCACGCTGTTCAACCGCGCCGATGCCGTGGACCTTTCCTGGGAGTTTGTGGACCCCATCCTCGATCGCTGGAAACAGGACGGAAGCAATGGGCTGGCTTTCTATGCGGCGGGCAGTTGGGGACCGCAAGAGGCGGATGACCTCATCGAACGCGACGGCCGGCAATGGCGGAGATTGTGAAGAGCAAAGGAGAAATCCATTGGGTGGCACGCTTCAGGATTTTGCCATAGGGGAACCTCGGCCCGCCAATGTGGGGGAGATTGAAGCCGGGCTTTCGGCCATGTGGAGAAGTGCGGCGAAAGCTTCAGGTGCTGAAACCTCGGTGACGCATGCTTCCGCGTTGACCCTGCTCGTCTACGTCGATTGTGAGAAGGCGGCAGAGGAGGTGAGCAACATGCTTGCCGAGGTGACCCTCCAGAATCCCTGCCGCGCGGTGGTCATGGTGATGGACCCCGAGGGAACTCCCCCGGGTTTGATGGCCTCCGTCTCCGCCCACTGCCACCTGGCGGCGGAGGGCGAAAAACAGATTTGCAGCGAACAAATCACCTTGCATGCGCGGGGCGAGACCGGCCCTGAGCTTGCCAGTGTGGTCCTTCCCCTCACAATATCCGGGTTGCCAATTTACCTTTGGTGGCGGGCGGAGGACTTCGCCATGGCTGCCTATTTTGACCAGATTGAGCGGGTGACCCAGCATGTGATTGTGGATTCAGCGCGTTTTGCCGCCACCGGCGCGGACATGCGAGCGCTGGCCGCCTGGAGCAAGAAGCATTCCGGCCGGATTCGCCTTTCCGACCTGAACTGGGCGCGGACCACGCCCTGGCGCGAAGTGATGGCCCAGTGTTTTGATTCACCCGACCGGCGCCCTTATCTCTACCGGATCCGTGAACTCCGTATTGAGTACGAAATGGAGTCGGTGCGGCTCACCACCCAGCGCGCGCAGAGCCTGCTGCTGACCGCATGGCTCGCCACCCGCCTGGGATGGGAATTCCAACGGGCTGAATCGCGGGGAGAAAACATGCCGCGCGCTCTCTATTTCCAGTCGGACGGGCGCGAGGTGAAAGTGGAGAGGGTTTTGAGGAAAGTGCAGGGCGGAGGAACCGGAGTTTGTTTTTCCTTCGTGATGGAAGCCGACGGCGCTCGATTTTCCTTCTCGCGTGGCCCGGATGGCAAGGTGGTGCAGACCGTTGCCGAGGTCCCGGGCTTGCCGCCCATCGGCCGGACGGTGCGGATTGAAGCTGGGGACGAAGTCGAAATCCTGAATGATGAACTGATGCTGGTCGGCCGCGACCACGTTTATGAAGAAGCCTTGGCGCTGGTGGCGCGAATGACCAGCCCTTGAGAGTGACGATGCCCGATTGAAAATTTTGTCATCCCGATTTTGACACTGTCATCCCGAACCAAGCAAAGTACGCGCAGTTGCTATTATCAATCGACAAACGTCAATTGGGAGGTCGTCAATCGTCAATCCCAAAATCCGCCTCTTCAATGGGCTGGAGCCTTTAAGCTGGGCGGCCGCTACGCGCTTTGAAGAAGAGGCGCGCGTGAAAGCCCTCGAGAAGAAGCCCTTTTCCGTGGCGCTCTCGGGCGGCTCGCTTGACTTTGCCGGTGCTCAACGCCGCAGCCCATGTTATCTTCTTGGTGGCGGGGGCGGATAAGGCGGAGACGCTGCGCCAGGTGCTGGAAGGTCCGGAGGGACACTTTGCCGCGCAGCTCATTCAGCCCGCCCGCAGCCGCCTGAGCTGGCTCCTTGATGAGAGCGCGGCGCACTGCTGAGAAAGCAGTGACGAGTGAAGAGTGAAGATCAAACAAACTTTCTCTATGCGCGGGGAACTCTTCGCCGCCCGTGGACTTTGAACAGCAGCATCGGTTCATTGGCCAAAATCCGCTAGCCACTCTTCACTCTTAACTGTTTTTGGGGGTGACTCCTGCAAGTCAAAATTGCTCCTTCGATTCTTTCTGCGGATTTCACACGTCTCGGCGAACAAGTGCAAATTGTGGAGGCGGCGGGTGTGGACCGCTTTCAGGTGGACGTGATGGATGGCCGCTACGTACCCAATATCACTTTTGGAACCATCGCCGTCCGCAGCCTGCGGCCGTTGACGCGCCTGACCATCGAAACTCACCTGATGGTCACGCCGCCTGAGGATTTTATCGAGGCTTTCGCTGACGCCGGCGCTGATACCATCATTGTCCACCAGGAATCCACGCCCCACTTGCACCGCGCCATCGAACAGATTCGCGGCCTGGGGAAGAAAGCCGCGGTGGCGCTGAATCCCTCGACGCCGGCATCCACACTTTCGGAAGTGCTCGATATGGTGCAGATGGTCCTGGTCATGACGGTGAACCCGGGTTTTGGCGGTCAGAAATTCATCCGCGGCACGCTGCCGAAGATCCGCCAAGTGCGCAACGCGCTGCTCGAGCGCGGCTTGGAATGCGAAGTGGAAGTAGATGGCGGTATCAACGAACAGACCATCCGTTGGGCGGCTGAGGCGGGCGCGGATGTCATGGTGGCGGGTTCCTCCGTCTACGACGCTCCGGACGGCGTGGGGCCGGCGATTGCGCGCCTGATTTCCTGTGCCGCAGGGAAGAATTAGTGCTCAGACAAAAGTCGTCAGTCATCAGTTTTCAGTTGTCAGTACGAGCGGCCCTGCGCTTAGGCTGTTACTGACAACCGACAACTGATGACTCTGAGGGAACCTGAAAGGAGCCCGTAACCTCGCGGGAGTTGGGGCATCAAAACTAGGGACGAGCTTTGTGGCGTCCGGTTGTCGCGAGGGAAAGCTCGATCGGCAGGCAAGGCAAGTGAGTCGGGTGGCGCTGCCCATCGGGTGCGAGCTAATTTGAACTCATAACTCTGATGACTGAACCACCCCAAGCTACTTTGGCACGCGACGAGTCGCTTCTCGTCAGCGAAGCGAAGGCGGGGAACTATTCCGCCTTTGAAGAGCTCGTGAACCGCTATGAGAAAAAGATCTACCGGCTCGGTATGAACATCACGGGAAACCGTGAGGACGCCGAGGACGTGCTTCAGGACGCTTTTCTGAAGGCCTTCGAGCATTTGCCGGATTTCCGCGAAGACTCGCGCTTCTACACCTGGATCGTGCGCATCGCCGTGAACGAAGCGTTGATGAAACTGCGCAAACGGCGCAGCAGCCGGGAAGTTCCGATGCAGGACTCCGAAGATGAAGACGGGGAAGTGGTGGTGCGGGAGTTCGCCGATTGGAAACCTAATCCCGAGCAGCAATTTGCCCAGTCGGAGCTGGAACGGATCCTTCAGGGGGCGGTGAATTCGCTGCCGCCGGGTTTTCGCACCGTATTTTATCTGCGCGACGTGGAAGGATTATCAACGGAAGAAACCGCCGAACTGCTGGATTTGACAGTGGGCGCGGTCAAGGCCCGGCTCTTTCGCGCGCGCCTGCGGTTGCGGGAGGAGTTAAGCAAAATCTTCAAGCGAGGGTGAGACTGGTGAACTGCAATAAGGCGATCAAAGAGATTTGCGGATATTTGGACGGCGAGTTGGACGCGGAATTAAAGCGCACCCTCGAGGTCCACTTGACTTATTGCAATCACTGCCACGCGGTGTTTGACAGCACCAAGAAGACGATCGAGCTTTACTGTGATGGCAAGCTCTTTTTGCTTCCCGACGATGTTCACACCCGTTTGCACGAGGCCCTGAAGCGCAAGCTGCAAGGGCACACGTAGATTTCAGCCCTCCGGTCTGGAATTATGGCCGGGCGACCGATCCCGCCGCGGGGAAGAGCGGAGGAAGATGGAGGTTGGGCGGTCCGAGACCGCGGTTACAATTGCTGAGCTGCTACCTTATGCTTGACAGTTCCGACTGACCACTCGTACAATTTTTGGTTCGCGTTCCGCTCGTGGAGGAAATAAGGTAGCGCATGGATAAGAAGAAAGTTGAATACTTCAAGAAGCGCCTTCTGACCAAACAGGCGGAACTGCTGCGTCTGGTGACCAGGTCTGAGCAGGATGGGCGCGAGGCCGACGAAGAGGCCACGCAAGACATTGCCGACAAGGCCGCGAACTCATACACCAAAGAGTTCTTGTTCCACCAGAGCGACGAGCATCGCCGGCTGCTGCAACTCGTGAATGAGGCGCTCGAACGCATGAGAGAGGGCACGTACGGACAATGCGTGGCGTGCCAGGAAGAAGTCCAGCAAAAGCGGCTGGAGGCAGTGCCCTGGGCCCGCCACTGCATCGAGTGCCAGGAAAAGCAAGATCAAGGCCTGCTTTAGTTCGCCTCGTATTCTCCCCTTGCGAGGTTGATCTTCTCCCACATATCCCGTCCCCACTCTCGCCGGCGTCCACTCCTTCGGGAGCTCCTGGATGCCGCTTTGGCCGTTGCCTTTCCCGCCGATTGCCCCCTTTGCGGAGGTGAGCTTTCAAGCGACGGATGGCTGCGCATCTGCCCGACGTGCTGCGCGAGTTTCGAGGCGTGGCGCGGGCCTCTGTGCACACGGTGCGGCCTGCCGTTTCCGTCTCCCCGCGCCCTCGATTCCACCCCGCCGGAGTGCGGCGCGTGCCGTCAGGATGAGCCGGCCTTCGACGGGGCGCGCAGCTTTGGCCTTTACACCGGGAAGGTCCGCCAGGCCGTTTTGCTCCTGAAATATGCCGGAGGCGAACGGTTGGGCGCACGTTTGGGGGAGTTGCTGGCGCTCCCTTGGGATTCGTTGCCCCGGCTGGGCGAATTCGACTCACCTCTCATTGTTCCAGTTCCCTTACACCGGTCGCGCCGGCGGGAGCGCGGCTTCAATCAATCGGACCTGCTGGCGGCGGGCTTGGTGCGAGCGCTGCGCAGGCAGAACGGTGCAAAGGCGCCGCAAGTTGCCAAGGCCTGCCTGCGCCGCCGGCTCGCCACGCCTCCGCAGACCGGCCTCAGCGTGGCCGCCCGGCGCGAGAATTTGCGGGGGGCTTTCGAGGTGCTCAAACCCCAGGCGGTTCGCGGCCGCGCGTTCGTGCTGACTGACGACGTCATGACCACCGGAGCAACCCTTGCCGCCTGCGCGCAGGCCTTGAAACGTGCGGGTGCGGCGCAGGTCCTGGGGCTTACGCTGGCACGCGCCACGCCCCTGTTTCCCGACCTTACGCCGGTTGATGGTGACAACACTGTTGACGGACTTAACCGGGACTCGGCATAATAAGCTAGGGAGCGGACGCTGATGGCTCCCGCGGGTGAAAACTCCATGTCGGAGGATGGCCACCAACGACTTCTGCAAGAACCGGTACTGGTGCTCAACGCCACGTACGAACCCATCAATGTCACTGCCGTCCGGCGCGCCATCGTTTTGGTACTGAAGGGCGTGGCGACCACGGAAGAAGAAGACGGCTTCTTTATTCACTCTTCCCAACTGGCTTTCCGCGTCCCCTCGGTCATCCGCCTTCAGGAATTCCGGCGCATCCCCTATCAGACGCGGGCGCTCTCGCGGAAGAACGTGCTGTTGCGTGACCGTTATACCTGCCAATTTTGCGGCCGAGTGATGCCTGCTCACGAACTCACCTTGGACCACGTTATCCCTCGTTCACGCGGAGGTCACACCGATTGGGATAACCTGGTCGCCTGCTGCCACCGCTGCAATAACCTGAAGGGGGATCGGCTGCCGGAAGAGGCTGGCATCCGATTGCTGCGGCCCCCCCACCCCTTCACCCTGCACACCAGCCGGCAAATTATGCGCATGATGGGCCGCGCCGATGAGCGCTGGCGCAAATACCTGTTTTGCTGAGTCTCTTCCCATTGCCTGCCTTCGCGGGAATGCCCCTAGATAACTACCTTTCTTTTCATAAACATCGCCAGAGAGCGATTTTAACTCGCTTGTTTTCATAAACATCGCGAGAGACCGGTTTTCGGGCATTTTTTCTACATGTGTTTTCAATAACATCGCCAGACTTACCTTCATATTTCCCCCCCGCGTTTTTTCTACTCAGCTTCCGCAGTCCAAGCTAACTCCTTTAATTTTAATGAGATAAATTTTTGAGAGGTTTTGATCCTCTACCATTAACCCTTTTATTTTCTGATACATCGCGAGAGACTGGGGCCTGCTTTTCGGCGCGCTTTCTCAAACCTTCCATTCGCAGCTCATGGCGTTTTAGCTTCAGCAGCAGGTTGGTGACTCGCCGAGCTTCCCGAAAGCAGGAATCTTGCATTCTCCGCATCAGCCGCGCGTTGGGGTGAGTGGGAGCGATTTCCGCGGCGCGTTCGTAGGGCGAGGGGCCCTTCAGGGAATCTTTCAGGATGGCCTTGCGCTGCTCCTCACAAATTTCCATATGCCGCGTAAGGATATTCTCCAGAAGCTGGCGCGGCCGCTCCCGCGCCTCCCATTCTGCCGCCGTGATGCTGGGATATCGCTTTTGCTGCTCATCTTGCGTAGCCCCGACCGGAACCTGTCCCGACTTGGTCGGGAGGTCGGCAGGTGCCGGACGAAAGTCCAGCGCCAGGTTGCCACGTGCCGGACTAAAGTCCGACGCTACGTCGGCATATGCCGGACGAGCGTCCGGCGCTACGCCGGCTTGCGCGGGTTGCTGGCTTTCCTGTGGCTGGTGGGAATATGGCCCGGCGTTCACTTGGGGCGCAAACGGGGGGCGCGTACCAATGCCAAAGATCTCTTTCACCTGGGCAACGACCTTTTGGGCCGCCTCGAACGAGTCCAGTTCGTCTTCTCCGTCCTCACCCGTGCGCGGCGCTTGCAGTTGGTAGAAGAGGGCGAGAGCGATTTCGCTCATTTCCTTCAGCACTCCCTCCTGGTGCAAGTTCTTCATCTTGTCGAGGTCCTCGGGGGTGGTGACGTAATGCTTCCGCGCGACCGATTGGGCGAGCAATCGCAAAGTTTCCGCCGTGATCTTGAGGCGCATCATCTGGGCGTGCAGCCGGTCCTGCCGCTCGCGGTTCACGTCCTGGGCCTGGCGCACGGCGTAGCCTTCCTGCATGCGGACGGCGCGATTCAACAGCCACGTGCAGCGCGTCAGATGGATCACCAGCCCCTCCTGCGCGCCATCGCTGGGTTGATAGGTCTCCCAGAGTTCTTCCAGGAGTGCCTGGTACTGGGCCGGGTCTTCGCCGAGGGCGCGCATCGCCACCTCTTCCGCTTGCGCGTAGAAGCCATGGCGCAGCAGGGCGGCGCGGATGCGCTCGCGGCCCTCCACCGTCGCCGGACCATGGGCAAGCTTCCGGTTTCGCGCATTCGCAACTACTTTCTTCTCGGTCATTTCGGGTTTTCTTACGAGCGACATGGGAGCCTCCAGGGGGCAGTGAATAGTGGACAGTGGATAGTGGTCAGCCGTCGGCTTTCAGGGACGGGCGTTCAGCCTTCTGCTGTCTACGATATGCTGTCTGCCGTCTACTGCCCTGATATGATTTACGCCGACCCCTTGAATAGGTCCGCGCCCTTTCAACTCGGCCAGTTGGGGCTGGCCTTATGGCCTAGTATAGTGCAACTATCGCACTTGTCAAGTCCAAAATGGTAAAATATCGCAAGATTTATTGGCTGGGACAGATTGTCGGAAATGTTTCATGCCGGGAAGGGAAAATGTTTTGGGAGGGTGGCGAATTGCGCGAAATCGCTCCTGCGCGCCAACAAGCGGAGCAGCGCGGAGCAATCCCGCTCCCTGCGGGTTTACTCTGCGGTTATTGGTTCTTGTTCGTTAAGAAACCCACTGAAGTTTTTCACATTAAGCGCCGCGGAGTAGTGCCCTGCGCGCTCAACTCCGCCTACCTGCTCAGGGGCAAGGCATGAGATCGGCGCACGGCTTAGCCCTCCGCGGGCAACCCCCAGCATCTTCAGTCTTCTATTTTGAGGAGATTCTTGACTTCGCGCACACCCGGCGCGGCCCAGGCAGCCCGCTCGGCGTCCTGATACTCCACCCAAGTGCACACGGTCCCAGTCAGAATGACCCTACCACCTTCGGCCTTCACCGTGATCCTTTTCGCGTCAACAAGCGCGCTGCGTTGGAAGGCTGCTTCGATCTTTGCCTTGACCTCGGTTGGCTCCACCTGCGGTTTGAGGACGATCTGGTTGTCGACAGCCCTGACCCCCGCTAAGTGGAGCACGACTTGGAGTGCGATCTCCCTCTCGAATTGCTTCTCAACCTCGCCTTTCAAAGTGATCCGCCCTTTTTCTACGCTCACCTTAATGCGGTTTTGGGGCACGTGGGCATGCCATTTGAGTGCGTTCTCCGCCGCCCGGGCAAGATCCGCGTCGGTTAGCTCGCGGAAGCGAGTAGGTTCAACGCTTATCTCAACGGCCAACGCCCTGACGCCAGACACTCGCTTGGCGGCCCATTCGGCCGCCCACTTCTCCGCATAGGATTCAACACAGCCGGCAAGCGTCACCAGGCCGTTCTTCACTTCGACCCGAATCTGCGCGGCCTTGACAGCGGGGTCCCACTTGAGTTCGTCCAAAACGTCTGTTTGCAATTGCATGTCACTCTTCATAGGGTCGCTCCTTTCGCTATACCCATGCTGTTCGATCAGTTACATTCCCCCGCAGGTCACGATGCGCTTTTTGTCGATCGCGTCCGGTCCTTCCGTGGCAGATCGAGTTTATCCGGTTCTTTCACCCGGAACGGAACCAATCCGGCTTGCACTTCCGCTTGTGCAATCCGGGTGGCGCGCTTCGACGGTATCTGGATTAACGGCCTAGCACCTGATTGCAACTGTCGAGCGCGCGCGGCCGCGACCAGAATGAAACGGAACTTGCTGTCGATTCCCTGCGGAAAATCCATCCAGCTTAGCCTCCAAACTGGACTTCCATTTTCGCCTTCCAGCGGCTCCGATTATACATCCACTCGTCTCCCCTTGAACGATGCATTGGGAACGGAAAACGTTAGTGCTGTATCGGAAGCGCGCCGGTGGGGGATTGGAGCGGTAGCACCTTGGTTCTGCAAGGTCAAACGTGGCTTTTTGAGCATCGGAACCGGCATGGCGGCCTCGACAACCTTCGCCTCACTTGTGGCGGACCCCACTTTCTGATGAAAATTGAAATAACGGAGAATGGTGTCTCTGAGGCTTACAAGAATGAGCAGGTAGCGCGTTATCCGTCGGTTGACGGATTACGCTGCGGTTCTTGGTTCTTGTTCGTTAAGAAACGCACTGAAGTTTTTCACATTTAGCGCTGCGGAGTCGTGCGCTGCGCGCCCAACTCCGCGCTACTGCTCACATTAACTCCTTATTATGAGATACATTATATTACTAGAGATAATGTTTTTAAATCTTGACAAAACCGCACGAATATTATAGTATAATGGTGTAATCAACTAAGAGAGGTGGCTAAAATGAAAATAATGAATCGCTGGGAACCTTCCCGCGGGGCTATGACTCTGCAGGAACAGCTCAGCCGCGTGTTTGGCGATGTGCCGGAGCGTACGGGCGAGGAATCGAACCTGACCGCCTGGGCGCCGCCCGTTGACATTTACGAGACCGAGAATGAACTCGTTATCAAGGCGGACCTGCCGGAAGTGAATCCGCAGGACCTGGACATCCGCGTTGCGAACAACATCCTCACGATTCGCGGCGAACGCAAGTTCGAGAGGAAGGTGAACGAGGAAAACTACCTGCGCATCGAACGCGCGTATGGTTCGTTCACTCGGAGCTTCTCGCTGGCGAACTCCGTGAAATCGGACCAGATCAAGGCCGACTATCAGAATGGCGCGCTAACGCTGCACATCCCCAAGGCCGAGGAAACGAAGCCAAAGCAGATCAAGGTAAACGTGGTAACGCCGGCAATCGCGGCTAAGGCCAAGGCGGCCTGAGGAAAGCCAGAGCGAAGACGAAGCAGCATGGTGGGCTGGCGAATGCGCTAGCCCCTATGCTTCAGAAGCCGTGGTTTTTGAACCCGTAGGATTTGAGGGCAGCGGCAACGGATTTTTCGGCCAAATGGACTCATTGGTTTTGCTCCGCAATAATTCCGATCCGTCAAGCGTGTAAGCATCCATCACTCTTGCCTCCCAACCCCTGCCACGCTCTGCTCAAAGGGCTCTGCCACATCAAGCCGACCTGTAAACCTATAACCCTGTTGACGCTTAAACTCCGCGTATGCCCGGCAATTCAGCCGGAGATTGCTCCTATACGAAAGAGCGCCTAGCATGGCGAAGAGTGGCGCGCGGCGTCGCCACAGGTTGCTCCACACCCTGCACAGAATGCGCGGCAGGGAATAGAACTTCCGGTCGCAGGAGAGCATTTCTTCGATGATGCTGTCCAGGGAGAAATGCTTACACCGCGCCACCGGGAAAGTCAGCGTGTAGTATTTCCAGTCCTCCGGGAACGTATCGAGGGCGATGCGGCCTTCCGATTTCATCTGGTCCCACAGGCGCGTGCCCGGCAAGGGAGTCAAAAACATCGCGTTGAGATTATCCACGCCGTACTGGCTGGCGGCGGCGGCTGTGCGCTTGCCGATGCCCGGCTGGTCGTTGTCCAGACCGATGATAAATGAACCCACCACCAGAATGTGGTGCCGCTGTATTCGCCGCAAGGAGGCACGGAAGTCCCGGCCCTTTAGAAGGTTGAATTTCTTGCCGAGTTCCAGAAGCCCTTCCCGCGTGGGGGATTCAAAGCCGATGAAAACACCTCGGCAACCGGCCTTTGCGGCTAGCGCCAGAAGTTCTTCGTCATCGCCGAAGTTGATGGTAGCCTGGGCAACCCACTCCTTTCGCAGGTTCGCCTGGGCCATGGCGCGGAACAGGTCCTTGGCGTGGGCGATGTGTTCCGGGCGTGTGCCGATGAGGTTATCGTCCACCACCAGAACGCGTTTCTCACGGATCAACTGGAACTCCCGCACGACATCCAGAATGGGCCGCAGCCGATAGTGTGCCCCGTTGAACGCCGTCACGCTACAGAAGGTGCAGTTCATGGGACAGCCGCGCGTGGTCTGAATGGCTCCCATGGCATAACCTCCGGTCAGCAGATCGTGTCGGGCGGGCGGAACGCTGTCTATCTCGGCAAACCCTCCATCATAATGGCGCTTCAGGCACCCGCGTCGACTGTCCTCCAGGACTTGCGGCCAGACGCGTTCGGCCTCCCTTGTAACGACTGAGTCCACACGCTCCAGGGCCTCTTCCAGGCACATGGTGGCATGAATGCCGCCCATGACGACGGGCACGCCCAAGCCCCGGAAGTGAGCGGCCACTTCATAGGCACGGTTCGCCTGCGAGGTGAAGGCGGTAATGCCCACCAAGTCCGGCCGCGGCATGGCCGGATAGTCGGGCACGCCGAGGTTTTCGTCCACGATGGTGATTTCCCACTCCGGTGGGGTCAGTCCCGCCAGAACCATAAGGCTGAGCGGTTTCCACACCCGGAAACGATTCCAGCGGCTCTCCTTGATTCTGACGATGCTGACGAGCGGGTTGGAGGGGTTAATCAGACACAGGCGCATGGCGTCCGGTCACCGACCTGTCATCCAGGATTCCCGTTTTCAAATTTCAAGCGGTAGAAGTATACAACGCACTGCCTCATTCCTCGCCGCTCTTTTCCTTAAAGAGCACGTTGCAGCTGGCGTTGGAGTTGAAAGGTGGGTCAAGGTAAATCAGGTCAACGCTGGCGTCCGCGACGTGGTCGCGAAGAATTTTCAGGTTATCGCCAAAGTAGAGCTTGTTCTTTTCGTCCCTTTGCGCTGAGCATACCACAACCATCGCGGCTGGCGCATCCTGACATGCGCGTGGAGACAGCTAAGAGCAGTGGCGAGTGACAAGTGACGGGTGACAAGGCTCTACCGCTTGAATTTCAGGGGAGTACGTAAAGGAGGAGGCCGATAGACCAGAAGCGCATCGATGCTTACCTCACCAAGCGTGCCTCACCAATTCAAGCGCAGGGAGAGCTGAATCTGCCGGGAGTTTGGTGCTGAAGTAATTTCTCCAAAGTTCGATGTACCGAGGATCAAGCCCGGGCGGTTGAAATTCGGGTGGTTGGTGAGATTGAAGAACTCCGCGCAGAAAATCGTCTTCAGGCGCTCGGTCAGGCGGAAGTTACGTTCCAGGCTTGCGTCCCAGCTTTTCAGGTCGGGACCCGCAACAACGTTTCGCCCCTCATTTCCGGGAATGCTGTAGGCACCCTGAGTGTCGTAATAGACAGGCGGGGCGGCGAAGGCGTTCGTGTTGAACCAACGGTTCGGGTTACGCTGGTTGCCTGGAAGGTTGGGGCCGGCAATCAAGTCGGGGCGATCAGTGCCGTTCGACTGTGTTCCGCTGAGCACGGTGGCGAGGACGGCGGTGATCGGCTGGCCGGTCTGAAGCGTGAGGATGCTCGCGAGTTGCCACCCACCCAGGATGCCCCGGGCGGCACCCTGCTTGGCCCAACGGCCGGCCGAACCAAAAGGTAACGCCCAGGCGCCCGAAAAGGTGAAACGCTGCCGCATGTCGAAATCGGAGGAGCCATATTCGGCGCGCATATCGTAATTGTCCTGTGGCTGGTTGGTGCCGTCGAGACCGGAGGCGGTGTCAAGGGATTTGCCGTAAGTGTACCCGCCCACGAAGGAAAGTCCACCGGATAGGCGGTGCTCCAAGCGGGCCAGTAGTGCGTTGTAGTTCGAGTCTACGTCCGTGGAGCGAACGAACTGGTTGGAGCCCGGTTGCGGGTGGTAGCCAAGCCGCTCTCCCGGTAGATTCGGGACGCCTTGATTCTGAAGAGCACGCCGCGGCAGTTTGTGTCCGTCGGATCCCGTATAGCTTACTGAGACCAGGGTGTTGGGAGCGATCTCGCGCTCATAGGAAAGACTCCACTCATAAACGTATCCGTTGCGGATATCGGGTGGGGAGGAAATCGCGGTGGGTTCCTGATTGCCCAGTGTGTAACCGAGCTGATAGGTGAGGACAGGCGGAGCAAAAGACTGCCCGCAGGCGCCGGGTCCGTAGAAGCGGCATAAGTCGAGCCCGAAAAGTAAGTCGGTAATGGGCGCACTCAGGCGCGTCTCCGCTGTGTAATCAAGTTCCATCAGGGAATTGAAGACGCCGAATCCGCCGCGGAGCGAGGATTTGCCGTTGCCGGCCGGATTGTAGGCAAAGCCCAAGCGCGGCGCCCAGTTGGCCCAGTCAGGCTTGATGAGGGAATTGGGCAACCCCGCCTGCTCGGAAGTCTTGAATTGGAGCCCGTACAAGGAGCTGAGCTGTTGGACCAGTGGATTGGCAATCAGAGAGGCGGCTTGGTTGTGGTTATTAAGTATGATAAAGCGCTCGGCATCGCTGGGATCGAGGATCGAAGCCCGGCCGTCAATGTTTGCGGGCGGCGTGTAAAACTCCTCCCGTAAGCCATAGGTGAAGCTCAAGCGCGGGGTGACATGAAACTCATCCGAAAAGTACGCTCCTAGATAGTCGAGACGATCGTTGCCGCCGGAGTTGCCTGCCTGGGCGTAGGAGAGGAACGGCCTGCCCAGTATAAAGTCAGAAAAAGCCGTTCCGGAAATGGAACTGGCCCCGTCACTGAACTCAAACACGCCCTGGCCGAAGTCCTCGACCAGATAAAAAAGCCGCAGCCGCCGGAAGTCACCCCCGAACTTAAACGTGTGCCGCCCCTTCACCCACGCCAGGCTGTCAGTAACCTGGAAGGTGTGGTTCTTGCGAATTTCCGGCTGGAAGATGTCACTGTCTCCCAGGTCGGCGTAGCCTGGAATGGCCATGGCCGGAATGCCGTCGTTGGTCGAGCCAGGCGCGCGGCTTAGACCCAGTGACCCGAGAAATCCGCTGTGGATGTTCTGGCCTTCCTTGGCGCCGTTGTAGTAAGAGTAGCCGAAACGAAGATCGTTAATCAGCGTGGGCCGGGAGACGGAGGTAAGGCCCAATGCCAGGTTGCGACCCGCGTCGTGGACGTTGTCTCCAAAGCCGGGCGGGGCGGGTGGGTTGTTGGCAAAGCTGTCGGGCACGAAGGGAAAGAGTTGAGCGTCTTGAAAAAACAGAAAGCGCCCGAAGAGTTGCTCCTTGGAATTGAGTTGGTGGTCGACCCGTACCGTGAATTGGTCAGAGGTCAGATTGTGCAGGCCGGTGTCGATGCTGTTGTTCGCCCCCGGTGCATTTTGGGGCTGGTTCGGCAGCGGCACAAGAGCCAGAAGGGCGCGCGACACGGTGCTCATGTCCGCCACCGATATCTGATTTCCGGAGAAGGGCGCGCTCGTGGCGGGATTAATGATAGCGGGAAAGGGCTGGCCGGTTGCGGGATTGATCCCACTGAAGTCGCCCTGACGCTCCGCCGCGGTCGGGAGCAACGTGGTGTTTGTGACACTCTGGCGAATGCGGAATCCCTCGTAATTCGTAAAGAAGAACGTTTGGTCACGGCGGACGGGCCCGCCGAGGCTTCCCCCAAACTGGTTCTGCCGGTAGGGCGGGATCGGGCGGGCGGGGTCATCAAAAAAGTTCTTGGCGTCGAAGGCGCTGTTGCGCAGATACTCGTAAAGGGTGCCCTGAAACCGGTTCGATCCTGACCGGGTCACAATATTGACTTGTGCGCCGGATACCATGCCTTGTTCGGTGGAATAGGAATTCTCAACCACGCGGAACTCCCGGATTGCATCCGTCGAAGGGTTCGCGGTCAGGCTGTAGGCGAAGGGTTCAAGCAGAGTGATGCCGTCCAGAGAGAAGTTGTTGCGTTCGGAACGCTGACCGTCAACGGAAAAACCCAGGCCCAGGGCGGGGGTATTGAACTGCTGCGTGGCGCCATTCGCATAGGGTGGCACAGCGCCGTCGGTCAGTAGCGCCAATTGGGAGAATTGCCGTCCATTCAAGGGCAGGGAAGTGACGCGCTGGTTCGAGAGCTCATCACCGATGGCTGGGGAAGTGGCCTCCACGAGCGGCGTCCTGACTTGCACCTGTACCACTGCCTGCCCGCGTGGGAGTTGCAGGGTAAGGTCGACACGAGGCGTCTGACCGACTTGCAAAACCAAGCCGTGCAGAACTCGCGTGGCAAAGCCGGGCGCAGCCGCTTGCAGATCGTACGTACCCACCGGCATCAGGGGGAATATGTAGAAACCCTGCTGATCGGTCTTCGTCTGGCGCACCTGTCCCGTGGCGGGGTTTCTCAGCTCCAGCCGCGTCCCCGGTATGACCGCGCCGCTTGGATCGGTAATGATTCCTTCCAATTGACTATTCCAGTTTTGTGCCCGAAGCGCCGGGGCGGCCAGAGCTACCCCAAGCAACGCAAAGAGTAATTCCAAGACAAGTATGAAGAGCGGAGAAGGATTTCTTTCGCTGTTCTTTCCCAAGGGATTTCCTCACGGCGGGGCACAAGCGAGGAGAGCTGTCAGAGCGGTTAGATACACCTACGGAAAACCTCCTCCGCTGAGCGCGAAGGAAGTTTTGTCCGGCGAACAGGGACCGTCCCTGACCTTCTTCCATCCGGACTGTACCGTCGGCCCCGGAGTTTCACCGGATCGTGGGGAAGGCAGACCCTGGTCGCTGGTTGGAAACCTGCATGCTAACTTGAGCGATTCGGATCTCCCCTCGCGGGCTATACCGCCGATCGGGAATTGGAAATGCAGGTCAATCTCACAGCCGCAAATCCTCACCCTGCCCCGAAGGTCACTAACTCAAGCTCGTAAGTTTATCACCCGTGATGCCGGTTCCTCAAGGAGCGCGACTGGGGATAGTGCGCGCGTCGTGCGGACCTATGTCGAACGGCCGGGGCTTTTCGCGCCAGCCAGTGCTCGCAGGTTCGGTTCACTATTGCCTCCGCACGGCGGAAGGTCAAAACTATCCGATCAGGTTTGAAGAGGAGGACACCCATGATTCAACTGAAGCGAGCGTATGAGCCCGCCACTCCGAAGGACGGCAAACGCTTTCTGGTGGACCGAATGTGGCCTCGAGGAATTAAGAAGTCCTCGCTACGCCTCGACGCTTGGGTGAAAGAGGTTGCGCCCAGCGTCTCGCTGCGCCGTTGGTTTGGGCATGAGCCCGAGAAATGGGATGAGTTCCGGCGTCGATACTTCGCCGAACTGGACAAGCAGGCCGGCACTTGGGAGCCTATCTTGAAGGCGGCAAAGCACACTACGGTTACTCTGGTTTACAGCGCGCACGACACGGAACACAACAACGCCGTGGCATTGAAAGAGTATTTGGAAGCTAAGATGGGGAAGTGACCCGCCGCGCTTAAATTAGGCGGAAAATATGGCCGAGGGAAGGGCCTCCGCCGATCTTCTTGAAAACCTGGCAGGGGTGGAGGGACTCGAACCCCCGACCCTCGGATTAGAAATCCGATGCTCTATCCTGCTGAGCTACACCCCCGAAATCAGAACAACATCATACAATGATTTACTGGACATAGGCCAAATGACTTGAAACCGGCAAGGCTCGCGAGTGTCAGTTTGGTTGGCTTCGCAGAATCTGTCTTTCCGATCGACCGTTCTTTTGATGTACCCATGCCATTGAGAGTAAGATCGAAGATCGAGTCAAGCGCCGTCCAGCCAGGAAGAGTCGGGACTGCGCATGGGCCGCCCGGAGTCACAGATGGCGACTACTTCACGGGTTCTCGTCCTGCTGATTCTCACTTCAACGCTCAAGGCGCAGATGCCGCAGAATCCATCGCCCATGGTGGAACACACCAGAGAGCATCCGCGGCTGACTAAGGAAACGCCCCGCGGTCTGCGAGTGGGTCTTGGACTGGGCACGCTGTTCGTCCCGGAGAGGGTCAAGAACACTCGGGGCGTGAGGCTGCTGTTTTTCATTCATGGCGGTGACTGGCTCCCCGAGGTCGCCGTCGCGCGCCAGCGGAAAATGGCTGTGGTTAGCGTCCAGGCTGGGCAGGGTTCGAGCACTTATGCAAACCTGTTTGTGGACCCCTTGCGATTTCCGAAGTTGATCGCTGAGGCGGAGAGCAAGAGTGGGTTGAAGTTCGGCGAGGTGGATCTGGGAGGGTGGAGCGCAGGCTGCGGGGCGTTGCGGCAGATTCTGAAAGATCCTCCATCTTATCAACGCGTCGTTCGTGTGCTCTGCATCGATGGGGTTCACACCGGTTACGTAAATGGCACGCCGGGTCCGACCGAATCCCAGATCCAAACAGATAATCTTCAAATTTGGTTGCAGATCGGCCGCGACGCCATCGCGGGGAAGAAGCGTCTGATCATCACCCACTCGGAAATCTTCCCCGGGACGTTCGCCAGCACCACAGAAACTGCCGATTACCTCCTGCGGGAGTGGGGGCTCGCACCTCATCCGGTGGTCAAGTGGGGGCCGAAGAAAACACAGATCCTGAGTGAGGTAAAAAGGGGCCGGCTGCTCGTGATTGGCCTGGCGGGCAACTCGGCGCCCGACCATGTGGATGAACTTCACTCCTTGCCGGAATACTTGAAATGGCTGCTGTCAGGGCGCGTGTAATCAAGGTGTGCCGGATGTCACGCGAGCGCCAGGTTCACATTCTCAATGGCTTCGTCAATTTCTGCCGTATTCTTGTAGCCAACCGTTACGCAATTGACGCCCGCGTGCTTAAACGCATACCGCATCGCCGCTTGCCGGTCCTCACGGGTCGTGAACGTGCCCTCTCCCACGAGTTTCATGCTGATCACGCCCATCCCCTTTTTGCGAACCTTCTTCACATGCGTAACGACCTCGCTCACATTTCCTAACCCGTGCGTGTCGTAGTCCTCCGCGTCCATCTTCACGCCTTTTTGATTCATCCGGATCATCGCCACCTGAAGCCACTGATTCTCCGGACACTGGCGCAAAGCGGGGAGGCCGTGCACCGAGGCGCCGTGCCCTACCACAGCATGTCTCGCCTGGGCTTCCAAAATGCCGTCTTGCCACCGGAGGCTGTCCGTCGGCCATGTGGGAGTGTGCTGCCAGTGCAGCAGCATCACGTCGAAGTACTCGGTATTGGCCAGTTTGCGCAAATCGTCGATCTTCTGCGTCGGATCTACACCTTCATGCGTGGACACCTTCGACATCAGACGGTAGCTATCGCGCGGAAGGCCCTTCAGCGCTATGCCGAGCATCCTGTGCATGTCGCCGTAAGACTCAGCAGTTTCAAAGAAGCGAATGCCGCGGTCGTAGGCGTAGCGGACCAGCCTCGTAAATTGCTCTTGGCCCAGCTCGCGCTGCACTCGCCCGCCCATGGTGCCGGTGCCAAAGGCGAGCCGCGTCACCTTTACACCGGATTTCCCGAGCGTTACCCAATCCGTCGCGGTTTCGCGCGCCGCTCGCAGCGGAAAGCTTCCGGCGCCAGCGAGCGCCGCCGCGGCAAGCCCCGTCTTCAGGAAATCACGCCGGGAGTAGTGAGCCATGGTTTTTCCTCCAATGGGCCGCGTTTTATCACGAGTCAGCCCCATCGGCACCCTCGCGGCACGAATGAGAAAATTAGACAGCTAGCGAGCCCGCTTGGTCAAGGACAAAAAGTCGCTCATTACGCCCACTCTTTTCCCCCCCTTGGGTGCCGGCAAATACCGCCTGCCACCCGCACACCGCGTAGAGCACCGATATGTTCACTGGTTTAAAGATTCAATGTCGCGGCTGCTGCACCTCGTGTGCGACATCAATACCACTCGCGGGATAAAGAGCCACCAGGTCATACGTATCAAGCTCCGGGATTATGATTTCTGATTCCCCGTTCTGAATTTGGATCTTGGCTTGGGTGTCCTTGAGCGGGTCTGGCGAGAGGATTTCGGCCTTTCTCACTGGCGCGTGGACTTGCAAATGGAGCTCTCTTCCCAATTCTTGCCGGTAGTTCAGAAGATGTAAAACTATCCTCCGCTCCTCCGGCTGATAGGCAACATTGGAAAAAATGGCCTCGCGGGACTCGACTTCCACTAGTTCGGGGTGTTTCAGATACTGGCGGATCAGCGAGAGCATTTCACCCGCCGGCGGAAGTTCCGGCAGGTAGACCGCCGATCCCTTCCCGCGGGAGGTGACTTGTGGCGATGTGGGAATGTGCCGCGGCGAGATTCCCAAGAGCGCCCCCAGGCCGAAATCGTGATCGGCTGAGGCCGCGCCCGGGGGAAACAGGGACGCATCCTGAACCGATATCATTGTGCCACCGTCCTCCTGGACCCATCGGCCGAGTGCGGCGCACCACTCCGGACTAAGAGGGTTGGTATTGGGGAGAACTATCACCCTGTAGCTCTTCAGGTGATCTTCCTCGGGAGTCTGGTAGTTAAACATGACGTCGTAGTTCAGGTTCCGCTCCGATAACTGGTTCAAATAGGGAACGACGAAGTCCGTGGTATCGCTAAGAATGGCTACCCGAGCGAGGGATTGCGGGTGAGTATAATAGGCCTCGTTTTGCTCCAGAAAGGCGTTGTAAGCGCCAATCGCGCGCCATCCTTTCAGAGCGAGAGGATCACCGAAGTAGAGATCGCGAAGAAAAAGGCCCTCAGCGTAAGGCTCGAGGCTCACGTGATACATGGCGCACTCAGCGATCGCCAATTGCCATTTCCGTGGCGTCATGGGGGTCGTCATGCGATCTCCCCAGTGTCGCCCGCCGTCCTCCATGGAAACCGGCCGCCATCCCTCGCCGACGGCGTAGCTATACCGGAGTAACCCCGCGTTCGTCACCACGTAGGGTGGCTGTTTGTCTGTATAGTAGCCAGGCTCCTGACCGTCTTCTGTCGAGATCCCGTTCTGTAATCTCCCCCAGGTGTAGATGCGCTGGTTATAGTTGGACATGATGACGAAACGGGGGTTAGCTTGAACCGCCTCGTTGTAAAGGGCGTCGATCAAGTGTGCGACGTTCTCCTCACCGTGATAGGAGAAGGTGTTGTCAATCCACAAGGCATCGGCACCCGCTTGGGCCGCTGCCCGCACACGTTCTTTTTGTAAATCGATCCATCCGGCATTGTGAATGTCAGCCATGTAGCGATTAGGACGGCTATAGAACAAGGGCGCCCCTTGAAAATCCCGCTGAACCCAGCCGAGGCTGCCGGGCACGTGTTCGAACATGTCTTTCCAGAACATGTTGCCAACCGAGATGTAAGCCGCCACTCGAATGTGGTTCTGATGACATCTCTGGATGTAAAGGCTCAATAATTCCCACTGTTTCCTTTCGGTTGCCGGCGAGAATCCATTGCTCCATGTCACCCAAGCCCAGTTGATATGGGCCATCCTGAGCAGTTCAATGGTATTCGGATTGTACCAATCGCGTGTCGCTTGCAAGACTCGGCGGGGATCATCCTCCGTGTAATTAATCCAATGAGAAAGCACCCCCTTTTCTGCCTCGAGCGGGCCACCGTCCCAACGTGCGGAGCGGAACTTTCCTGTTTGGAACCAAGCCGGCACGCTCGCAGGGTCAATAATCGGCCGGAGGTGCGGTTGATCTTGTGCAACGCCTATGCCCGCGAGAGGGAGCATGGCAGTCGAGACGAACATCAGGCAACTCGATAGATTGAACAGGGTTTTCATGGGCGTACCCTACAAACATCAAGAATCGTTAAACATTGAGCTTTCATGATTCCTCCTAAAGGTGGAGGGCTTTTTCTACTTCATCAGCGTGATGCCATGCACCGCCACGATGATCTCATTGGAGAGCACCTGGATTTCCGTGCTCTGAATCTCGCGGGAGGGGTCGCAGTCCATATCGATGATATCAGCGTGCGCAGGGCCTGCCCACTTAGCATATTCCAAAGTTTCCGGGACGCCTTGTTGGCCGAGGAGATTCATTTGCTGGGCGACGGGCATCGCCCGAGCCATGCCATCCATCTCGTTCGGGAGGACTGCGCCAATGACTTCCGCGCCATTCGCAGCGTAGTGGTAGGATCCTCCGAACCCTCCCCAGCTATTGTCAAAGTTCTCTGGATTCACAAGGTCCAGTGTGCTTTCCTTGCCGTCATTATAGCGAACGATGATTTGAGCGTTGGCGATTTGGCTCTGCATGGGAAAAGTGATTCCGCTAATCAAATAGTAGATTTTTCGGGCTTGGGCGCCCACCGGCATCGTGAGATGATCGGGAAAATTCCTCCACGTGCGGGAAAGAGCCACGATGTTGTTTCCCGCAGCGCGCTCTGCGAAGGGAATCCCCACATGTGTGACGAAAACCCCCTGGGCATTAACCTTTGACCGGAGGAGAAGGTCGTTCGGTGGAGTGCGGCGATCGCCATTCAAATGCTCGAGCATGTAGTCGCGGCAAGCCGCATAAGGATATTCGGCGTCAGAAGTCCAAAAGGGATGAAAGAAGACTGTTGAAAGCTGATCGTTGTAATGCGAATCCAGTCGCAAGAGTTGCCATTGGGCATCTTTGATTTTTGTGGGCGCGGCAGGGGGCCAATAGACCACCTCAGCCTGGAGGTCAGGCGCGGCATGCAAGCCAACGATCTCCAGCCGATTCCTGCCGAGGACGAGCGCTTCTTGGCTGCCTTCCACGCTGAGCGTTTGCTCTTTGCCTGGAGGGAGATCAATGTCGAGGGCGACGCTCCTGCCGGTCCAGAGAGCCTTGGCTTTGAACTTGATGGCCGCGTCCGTGTTGTTGCGGAGAGCAAAAGTACACTTCCCTGAGTCTGCATCAATACTTGGGTTCAGGATTTCCAGCGCCTGGCGGACCTCCACGTTGACGGGTTCCCATCGCGCGCTCTGTGCATCTCCGATGAGTGCAAAGAGTGTATGCGGCCCCAGTGTTCCCGTGATGGTTCCCGAGAGGGATTGTTGCGTCGCCCCACCCACGTCGAGGACTTTTTGCGGATCATAGGGCCGCCGGAAAGGGGCGCCTTCAACCCTGAGGGTGAATTGTTCTCCTGGAAAAACCACGGCTGGGTAAAGCACGCTGGCCCGCGAACCTTGCAATGCGATGCGCAAATGGCTTTCCTTGCCAGGTGGCGCCGTGACGTCCACAATCGATTCACCAATGCCGGGCTCCACACGGGCTTGTGTCATCGCCCCGTTGACAAAAACTCCGGCGACAGACGCATCGAAAATGGCTACCCGATAGTGAATTCGCACCGAATGCGGCGTGCTTACCTGCAAAGTGATTTCGGAATCTGTTTTATGAAACTGGTAGCTCAGGTCAGGGGTCGAGATCGAAGCCTCTCGCCAGTCGCGGGGAAGGCCTGGGGAAATATGAATGACCCCGCGTTGCAATTCCGGCAGGATGCCGAACACGCCCTCCACTGCCGTGCGCGCGAACATGCTGATGGCATCGGCAAACTCTTCGTTGGCGCGCTGCTGGCCGTTGGCGTAGGCATGGCAGGAAAGGCCTCCGGGGATGCCTCCTTGGTACAGTGAGGCATAAACGCCTTTTACCAATTCATAGGCCTTGTCGAACTGTCCGGCGCGGTAATAGGCGATGGCAAGATTGAGATTCTCCGCGAAAATCAGGTCATACGTGCTGTGAGTATAGTGCTGGTTGTAATTGGGCGCCCAATTGGAGCTCCACACCAAGCGCCCACCGTGCGGAATCCCTGATTCATTGCGAAGGCTCGTCTCCGAATAACGAAGCATCTGGTAAGCCTGGAACGTGTCCGTCACCTCAAAATCAATGGGATGGTAGAGGGTGGGCAACTCGGGTTCGCGGTGAATTCTCTTAAGGCCCAGGTGATCGATGAACTCCGCGTAGTGACCCTCCGATGAAATCCATAGACGGTCATTCATCGCCGCGCGGATGCGCTCCGCCTCCCGACGATACGGTTGGGGATCCTCCCCGGCTACTTCCGCGGCTTCGGAGGCAAGCTGGTACGCGCGGAACATGTAAGCAGAGGCCTGAGAACATTCACCGCCACTGTACCAATGCGAATCGCTGATCCAGGTGTTCAGGCAATTCTCGTAAAGCGCGTTGCCGTCCGGGTCCAGCCGCCGCTTTTCCCAGGAAAGTACACCTTGAATGACAGGAAACAAGGAGGCCAACAGGCCACGGTCTCCGGTCCAACGATAGTGGTAGTAGAGGTCATCGAGGTAAACCTCGTCCATGTTGTAAAAGACGGACTCGGGTTCTTCCAACATTTCGGGTACGGCTCCACGACTATCGCCGGATTGAATCTGGAGAGCTGCAAAGGCAAGGATGCTGTTGAGAACACGTTCATGCCAACCCAAAGCTTCGGAGCCATACCAGCCACGCCAGCCGAGATAATGCTCCATCCAGCTCATTGCACCGTGCAGGAAACTGGGAGGCTGCCACAAACCATCGTTGGCGATGACCATGGACTCCACGGCCAAGTCAAAGTAAGGATCTGGCGTTTTGACCTGAACACGCTGGGCGAGCGCCCGATAGAAGCGGACGGATTGCTCGAAGGTGGATCCGGCATCGGACGCCAGCGCTGCCAAATTCTCCGCTCCTGCCAAGGTGAACAACAGATGCACGGAACTCTGTTCGCGCGGCCAGTCGCCGGAAAAGACCACCACAGGATTCTTCGAGGGCGCGGCACGCTCGGCCTCGAGCGGCCCCGGCAAGACCGCGCCAGCGTCCTTCAACCTCAACCGGCCAGGGAGGTCGCACGTTCCCCAGAGTTCTTTCGCCTTCATGGTCCTGGAGGTGAGAGAAAAGGTGTTGCCCCAAAGGTGGACGACGTTTCCCTCCGCATCGCTGCCTGAGAGCCGCAGCTTATCGATCGGGAAATAGTAATTCGCGGTATACCCCGAAGCGCCGCCGAAAATCCAGACCAAGCGAACATTTTCGGCAGGGGGATGAACCCATTTGAGTTGGACGGCAAATCCTTCGGCTGAGGCCAGCGGCACGGCTGTAATTTCTAAAGACCCTGCCAGAAGACTGGGATCCGAGACAATGTGCCGCGTTAAGCCTGGCTGGTAAATACTGTCGATTTGGGTGAAATGATCCAGCCATTTCCCTCCCTGTGCAGTGATCAGGCCCAGGTAAAGATTCCCGATCTTGCCAATACCGGTGGGAGAGAAGTAGGTAAACGCAGGTCGATCGCCACTCAAAAGCATCGAGGGCTCATGCGTGCCAAAAAGCGGACGATTGAAGTACGCTGGACCGTTGTGGATCCAGAATCCCCCGTCGCGGAGGGCGTAATGGTAATCTTCCGCCAAGCCAGACCCTGGAAGCGCGGCCAACATTACGTATAAGACGGCGAACACTGTTCGGCGAGTCAAGTCCCGTGTCATGTGGAGTTATGCCTCCCTAGGGGTCGCTAAATTTCGGAGGTACATGATACGCCTGGCTTCAAGGGGCTGGGTGAAAACCTCGACTGGTGCCGCGGCCGACACCTGCCTCGACCCGGGAAGGGCCGACCGCGATGCCGGAGGTGTGTAACATCGTATTGTCAGGCGCGAACCAATTCCCCCGCATGCTTCTGGATCTTCTGGATCGCTTCCGCGATGTCGTCCATATCGCGGCGCGGGCCGATGAACATGGTTTGGAAAAACCAGACTGCTTCTTCACATAGCTTGTCGTTCTCCGGGCAGGCGTTGCGTTCTTCCCACTCGGCAATCTCTCGCTCGGAAAACATTGTCCGGTAGATGCGGGAGTTCAGGGTCCGCAGCACAAAGGGCTCTTTGTTCAGCGGCGTATAGCCGCTCGCGCAAGGTATACCCTCCTTCGACAGCGCTGCAAGAAAGCGCGCCCGTGGCAGCCCGGCAAAGTGCGCGGGATCATATCTGAGCATATAGAGGTGGTAGCCGTTACGGGTAGCGCCTTCGTACATCCGCGCCGGAGAGATTCCCGGAATCTGCCGCAGCATGCTGGTGAGATACTGGGCGTTCTGTTCGCGCACCCGTGATTGCTCTTCCACGCGAGTCAGTTGTTGCAGCAGCAGGGCGGCTTGGAACTCTGTGATGCGCAGGTTGCATCCCTGCCGCGCATACTGGAATGCCGCCCCCTCGGGGCCGCGCCCCTGGTTCTGGAAACTCTTGCAAAACTCGTGCAATCCCGAGTCACTCGTCAGGATGGCGCCGCCTTCGCCCGAGTTCAGGTTCTTGGACGCCTGGAAGCTGAAGCAACCCAGTTCCCCCAGCGTGCTGACCCGGCTGTTGCGCCAAGCGGCGGTATGCGCCTGGCAAGCATCTTCGACAACCGGCAGCTTATGCCTTCTTGCCACATCCAGAACCACATCCATGTTCACAGGATTACCCCCCAGGTGCACCGGCATGATGCAGCGCGTCCGAGGAGTGATTTTCGCCTCGATCTTGCCCGCATCGATTTGGGAGGTTTCGCGATCGGAGTCCACGAAAACGGGCAGAGCATGTTGCATGAGGATGACGTTGAGAGTGGCGACAAAAGTGTACGGCGGGAGGATGACCTCATCCCCGGGACCAACGTCCAAGGCATTGAGGGAGGCATAGAGGGCGGCGGTGCCACAGGACGTCGCCACACAATATTTTGCTCCCAAGGTTTCTGCCCAGGTCTCTTCGAAGCGCGTGGTATAGTGGCCGTTGCCTGCGCGGCACCAATTACCGCTGTGCAACACATCCATCCAGGCCCGCTCGTCGTTTTCTTTAATTACGGGCCAGGAAGGGAAGCGCTCGGCCCTCACCGGTTTCCCGCCGAGAATGGCAAGTTTCCCCCCTGTCGAGCCCAATTGGGCGGGGCGAGGAGCGGCAGTTGCCGCGGCCAAACTCAACCCCGCCGCGCCTGCTGACATCGAATGAAGAAAATGACGTCGCGTGAGATGAGTATTCATATGTCCTCCGAGAAATGAACATGCTTCCGGCCGGCCCACGGGCGAAATCACGGAATCATGGAGATTCGTTGCGGACGCGTTGCGCGAGATCGTGCACCTTTCCGATAATGGTCTCCTCCACAGAGGGAGCGAACGGACCAGGCTGGCCATAGTAAATCATAGCTCCCCCGCCTTCGTAACCGCCTTCTTGCAATACGCGCAACGAGGGAATGTAGGCAAAGACATCATTGCAATAGGCCGCGACCCAGAGCTTTGACGGCCCCAGTTCTTTCTTCAGCCGCAAATCGTAATCCACCACGACCTCGCCCGCCATAGCGACAAGTGTGAGGTCCTGACCGAATTGGCAGACCTCCAGGGGATAAGGATGCTCGGTGGGCAGACGGCCATCGCGGTCCAATATGTCGAGCATGGCCTTGGCCCAACGGCGATGGTAGACGTCGTTGCTCTGGAGTTGGGCTTGCAATTCCTCACGGTTTGGCGGGGTTGCGAAGGCCACCGGAAATTCTTCGTAGGTTGTCTTCAGGGGTGCGCGGACCGGCTGAAGCTCTCCGGCCAATACCTTTTCTACTGCCGCCGCCAATTCCTCGCCGTGTTGGCGGGCAAGTTCGATGGTCCCGCGGGGATAAGGGTTGGCGTCACCTCCGCAGCCGGTCATGAAGAGCGCCGCAGCGCCGGGGTGATTGTTCTCCAGTTGCGCCTGGGCGAAACCTGCATAATCCCCGCTGAATTTCATGAATTCCCGCGCCGTGGTGTTGTGGCACGCGTACCCGAAAACGACCGCCCGGAGTTTTCCATGTTCGTCGTCGACTCGCAGGACCGGAACGTCGTGGTCCACGGGCCCTTCTTTATTAACCCCGATTGCCATGGTTTGGTCCGTCCGCGTGCGGCGATTCATGGCAAAGCCGGCTTCGCCGTGGCCAAAGCTCAAGCGGGCGGGTTTGAGGGACTTCAGCGATGCCCCCACCAGCTTAACGATCTTGCTCTCCAGTTGACTTGTATAAGCCTCGACGTCGTCCCATTGCTGCGAGTTCATCGGGTAGGCAACTTGCAACGCTCTGCCGATGACCGGACCGGTATGCGTGTGAGAGGAGTTCAAAAGCAACTGGTCGCGCCTTAGATGATGCCGTTTCTCGACTTCCTTGAAGATGTTGAGGCTGACCGCGGCGGGAAAACCCAGCAGGTCACTCGTCACCAATACGACTCGACCGCCCATCTGGTCTTCCAGCGCCAAAGCTTTGGCATAAAGTTCCTGAAAGGTCCCTTCCGATGGCTTCGTGCGGGCGGCGTAGCCCGCCATCCAGAGCGAGTTCTGCGGCGTAATATCCACTTGAGCGAGCCCGGCTCTCCATTGAGCATGCGCGGCATTAGCCTCAAGGGAGAATGGGGCAGCCAGCTGCCATCCAGCCGCCACGAGTGAAACTTCACGAAAAAAACGACGGCGAGTAAGTTGATCGCTCATAGACTCACCTGAGGATGTGATCGGCTATACCTGCAACTGCCGCAAATCTATCTTGTCTCGGTCCCATTCCCCCAGTCCCAGGGCCCCCGCGATCTCGACGTGCTCGGGTTGCCGGTGCACGAAGTGACTAAACTCGTCCGGCGTATCTTCGACGAGTTTCTTCATCCCCACGGAGATCCGCTTGGCATCAATCACGTCCCAGCCTATGTGGTCAAGCGCCACGGGGTCGGTAGCAAAATAGAGTGTGTTGTGCTCCCAAACGAACTGCGACAGTGCACCGGGTCCGCCGTGGTAGACGCCTTTGATGCCGTCGAGAATGTGGAGGACGGTCTTGTTACGGATCACCGGCATCGCCACAACCGCCGGGATGAAGGCATTACACGCGTTAAGGCTCGGGGTGGAGTGGCTGCGGTTGACATTGTTGACCAGGCCGTGCGACAGGTTCTTGAGGGCGAGCGTGACTCCGGCGGCCTGGTGATCCTTCAGCGTCGGCAGATTGATAAGCTTGTTGACCTCGCGGGTGATGAAGCGGGCCGCGTAAGAGCGGCGCGCCGTGACGTTGTCGACAGTGAACTCCGGCAAGGTCAGCGCCATGTCCATGTAATGGTCCGGGTCGTAGCCCTCGATTGCCTGCTGGACGCGGTCACCCTCCTCGGCCGCAGAAGAGGTCCGCACACCTTCTGGCAGGCACTTATCATAGCCAGCTCTGAGGAACTGTGCCCGGTAGCGGTCGTACACGACGATATCCCTGTGCTGGATACCGGCGGCTTCAAGGCCCGCGATGGTCTCGAGCAGGACGGTCGCATCTGTCTTCACCAGCGGCTGGCCCCCCGGGTTAACCTTGATCCCCACCACGTCTCCCGGCTCAAAGAATTGCCGCCAGGCGTCAACCCATCCGTCCGCGCCGGTCAGCTCCACCATCCCCCGCCGCATCATCCGGCGGACCTCCTCGGCCTGGTGCTGACCTGCCACGAGCACGGCGCGATTTTGGACCGCGCAGACGCGTCCACGATAGAGCCCCGGCATGGCGAGCTTGCTGGACTCGACTTTCGACTCGGATCGTGCGGCTTGCGCAAATGCCTTCGCGCTGCCCACTGCGACTGCCGCCAGCCCGCCACTTATCGCCTTCAGATAATCGCGTCGCCTCAACTTCATACGCACCTCCTGCATGGAAACCTTTTTATTCTCGAAATCTTGCCTTTACAACCCATGAAAGGCCATTACAGATGTTCCGAAGGGCCGCCCCAGGTTAAGGACCGGTTGCCAGGGAACTGAATACTCCTCTCTTCAGCCAGCGACGAACAAAGATTGTGAACGCCACGACGCCCACGATCGCGCACTCACCACTCGAAAACCAGTGGCGTCCGAAGAGGTTTGCCACCAACGCCACGCTTGCGGTGCAAAAAGCTACACCCAGCGCGCACTCGTAAACATCTGCCCGGAGCTCTCTTCTGATCCGTAAGTGCTGGCTAGGGGGAAGCGTACTGGTGACCTTTCCCCAGAAGCCGGGCGGCTGGCAGAGGCGATAGAACTCCTCGAGAGTCTCCTGCTTTTCCGGCGGAGTGAGCATCGTTACCGCCAGGATCACCAGCCACCCTGAGCCGAACAGGAGCAGAAAGCCTTGCCAGAAAGGTCTGTGCGCAAAGTGCAGAGGGAACCAAATGACGTAGCTCAGCGGCAATCCCCCGACGAGCGCGGCAATTTCGCCCCAGATGTTCAAACGCCACCAGAAAAAGCGCAGCCAAGCGAGGGGAAGAATGAAGGCAATCATCACATTGTTGATGAAAAGAAACCAGGCCATCATCCCCTTCACCATGAATCCCCCGACCATCAGGGACAACGCGAGCAACACGAACGTGGCGATTCGGCTTGCCCAAACGTAATGCCGCTCGCTGGCGTCTTTTTTGATCAGCCGCTTATAGAGGTCATTAATCAAATAGGAAGCGCCCCAGTTCATTTCGGTGCTCACGGCGGACTGATAGGAGGCAAATTCTCCCGCCACGAGAATGCCGGTGAGTCCGCTGAACCCAAAGCGCTTGACGAGCTCCCCCCAAATGCGCTCGCCTTCGACCGAACCGTGGGGGAAAACGCTCGCCGCGATGATCCCGAGGAAGAAGAATGGAATGACGCGCACCACCAGCGAGAGAAAGGCGTTGAAGAGCTGACCCACCTGCGCGTGGAACTCATTCTTTGCCGCCATAAACTTCTGCGCCGTGAAACCCTCGCCGCCCGCGGGCGAAGCCGCGAAAAAAAGCCCCTGAAGGATAAGCGCGAAAATGGTCAGGCCGGTAAAGTCCCCCCCGGGCGGCGTGGCCTGAAAGAATGACGCTCCGTAGTTATGCTCAACGTTCGCATAAATATGGTGCAGGCCGCCCAGCCGATGGATGATGAAAGGAATGAAAATGACGTTCGAGACGACAAAGAACGCGAATTGAAAGACCTCTGAGTAAACCGCCCCCAGCAGGCCGCCCAGGACGGTGTAGCTGAGAGTGAGCGTGGCGGCAAAAAGGATGATGGAACTATTGCGCCATCCGAGGATCGGCCCCACGGATTTCGTCAGCCACCCGGTGACATACGCCATGAGCACCACCGCCCACCCGAAGCTGAAGTAAATGGCCGCCACGGAGCGGAATACGCTGGCCGCCCGGCCGCCATAGCGCACCTGGACGAATTCGGCGGTGGAAAGGATCCTCAAGCGTCGCCAGAACTTCGACCAGATAACGGCGACCAGAGGCATCCAAATAACCCACGGAATCCACCACCACCAGTTCCCTAGAAGCCCGCCGGAGAAGACGAGCATGGTGAAAGCCGATGCCGATCCCGCCGAGGTGAACGTCGCCACGGTGGAAAAACCGATGGCCCACCAGGGCAGGGAGCGGCCTCCGACGAAGTAACCCTCAATCCCGCGGCTCGCTCGCCGGGTGAAATACAATCCGATGCAGAGGGCGAGGAGGGAATAGATCACCATCACTCCCCAGTCCAGAGGTTTCACGATGTATCCGATCTCCTGGCAAATGGTTGGCGGTGCGGTCCTCCCCAAATTCCCTCGCCGCCCTTTCCGCCTTTGGGGTTTTCAGTTCGGCGTCGGGAGAGCGATTGCAGAAGAAGTTCGAAGGAAACAGCACCGGGTGAATCGTTTTTCATTACGAATCGAATTGGTCTCCCGCTTACTCGTTTGGAGCCAGCTCAGGGCCCAGCACCTCCTCCATGCAGATGAGATGAGAGAGCGCGGGTCTGATAAGCCATGGCCTTTCCGTGGTACGCGCGGTCGAGCACTCCCGTCTTGGGATCGTAAATGTCTTGACCGAAGCAATATAACTGGCCATCCCTCCCTGTCAAAAGGTAGGCCGTCTGGGGGTACTCCTTTAGTTGATGCTCCAAGGAGAGGTAGCCAAAATCCTTGGTCTGCGGGTCGTAAGCCAGGAACCTGTCAAGAAAGTGGTAAGGCTTGCCGTCGATGGAGTCTCCCGCCTCGTTCTTGTAGGTACTTAGTGAGAAGTAAGCGATGCCCCGGTAAGCGACCCCACCCCCCACGAAGCCGAACGTCTTGCCGTAATCAGGGATTGGGATCGCCTGAGTCCAAGCACGGTTCTTTAAGTCGAAAACCAGAAGGCGACCGTTAAGGCGATCCGAAACGAATAGTTTATGCGCAATAGGGACCACCCCTGTAGGTTGAGCGTCCCTCCACGGGGTCGGATACTCTCCGTCGAATTTGTCCATCCGTAGGTTGAACCTCACGATCTTGTTTCCATTGTAAATCGGGCAATAGAGCGCGTCTTCTTCCTCGAAAAAGACGCCCGCCGATGGCAGAGGTCCAGGGTACGGATAAGAAAATACAGTGGCGGAGTCATTTCTCGTGTCCCACTTCATCAAGCCGGAGATGTCACGGTCAAAAAGGTACAGGAAGGGAGTATGGCCGGCTGGAGTTCCGAACCAGGTGTTGGCCTCAGTCGCGGGAAGTTTTCGGGTGGTAAACTCTCCCTTCGCCGCATCGTAGACAGCCAGGACCGGACTCTTTTCCAACAGCAAATAAACCTTCCGATTGATTGCGAAAGCCGATGCTATGAATTGGCCGACCGGGATCGAGGCTGGCAGGGGGATGGCTTTAACTGCGCCGTTCCGTGGATCGTATCGGAATAAGGTTTTTGTGGCATTGCCAAGCCAGATATATCCCGCTTCGTCCATTGACATCGCCAGAAATCTCTGCACCAAAGAGGGATCGATCTGGAGGTCAACACGATAGATTTTTGGAGGCCGCGTTTGTCCGTGCCCCGCAATTGCCCCCGTTAGCAACAGCGACACACCAAGGGCAAGAATTTTGGCTGCTCTAGCTGTCGTCCTTGTCGTTCGCCAACTATTCATACCAACGCATCGGACGGAGTTTCAGACACAAACTTAAAGCTTCAAACGGCGCAATCCCCATCTTGCCGTCCTCGCGTGGCAAGATCAAGCCGCGGCCCCGCAGAGATAATTCACGAGAGTGGCGACGGCGGAGGCCACCGTCTCCAGCGATTCCCTCCGCGTCAGTGGGCGCTCGCCGGGCGTGGGTTCGTATTCAGCTCCCTCGGTTGCGAGCATCCCTCCATTCGTTTCGACGATCAGCGTGCGCGCACCGAGCTGGTGAAGCCAATAGTCCTCATAAAACTTCTCGGCGGGCTTCGGATAAGGGCGCGGAGCCCGATCGTGGAAAAGCAGTTTGCGCGTTCGCCAGGTTTCCTGGAGGGCGAGGGCCAAAGCCCGCTCCTCTTCTGCCCAGCCGCCCTGGGAATAGACCGTAGGCGCGAAAACTTCCGTCGGATACATGAAGTTATGAAAGTCGACGAGGCAATAGGGCCGCACGGCTTCCAGAAGATCCTTCGTGGCGCGGGTTTCCGCCCCGTGCGTATCGTCCCAATCAAACCACATGTCGAGTCCCTGGTCCGTAAGGCTCGAACCGAGAACATGACCGGTTGCTTCCCACTGGGCAATCTGGTCGGGCGTAAAGCGCATGGGAGGTTTCTTGATGTAGGTGCCGTAGAAAAAGTGCATGGGCTCATTGCCTTCGGCGAAAAACTTTGTCTTGTTGGCCTCCGTCCATTCGCGGAACCACGTGCCATGCCAGGAGTCGGGGAAGTGTTGTGAGAAGCGTTGGGCGCCCCCTGGATTGAGAAGGGGAATGACGTGCAGGGTGACGGTCTTTAGGATTTTTTCGCGCTCCACGGAAATCCCGAAGGGGGCGGAGGCATTGAGCAAGGCGTCGACGTAGGCAAGCACCCCGCGGGGTCCGCTCGGTTCGCAGCCGTGCATGCCCGAAAGGATTACGGCTTGTTTCTGGCCCCGGCCAAGACGAAGGGCGTAAACGGGCAAGCCCGTAGCGGAGCGCGCAATCTCCCGCAATTCGCAGGCGTCAGCATGGGCATAAGCGAGGCGGCGAAAACGCTCCAGGCCCTCTTGGGCGCTATAGAACCAATAGCGCTCTTCCTCATCTGACCAATCCAGAAAATCCCCCTGCGTCGAAAGATGCTTTTGCCCTCGCGCCTGCCTGGCAATCGTGAAGGCTGCTATAGCCGACTGAATAAGGGATTCCCGCCGGTTCATGCCTGAGACCTCATGGTCATTCGCCGCCTGGTTTCGTGGGTGGGTGCGTTGAACCGAGCCCGCACTTTCCCTCCAAGTCGGCAGAGCCACCGGGAGCGAATTCCCGTGCTGTGGCCAGCCACGTATTATCGGGGGAATTTGGCAATAGGGGAAGGTTCCAGATGATGGCGCCATCCGCATACCGGCAGCCGATCTCGAGCGCGCCCCGGAGCACTTTCGGGGCAGGCCTGCTCTCCGGGTGCCACGACGTCTGATGCGCATAGACGCCGGAGTAGATAGGGAAGCGATTCGCGACAACTACGCGGCTGTCTTCTAACAGCGTGCGCAAGCCGGCATTGTGTTCCAGGTTCACCCACCAGAACCAAACTCCGTCCACACAACCCGCAAGGCGATCTGCTACATCCTGATCCAAATCGTAAATCGTGGGGACAAAGAGAAGCTGCGGATTAATTTCTTGCTTGGCTTGGTAGAGCTGGGTCAGATATGCCCGCGTGAAGGTTTTGGTGCTGATGCCACTGAACAGGTCATCAATGTTCACTCCTCGCAGTGCAGAGTATTGCAGGGAGAGTTTGGCCATCTCTTTCATCCACCCCACGTAATCCGTCCGATAGGGCAGGGAACTCGCTCCTTCGCTGGGCGGAATAATCACCGGCCAGACAGAAATCCCCGCGGGTTGCGCCGCGGCCAGCAGGCGCTTGAAGTCCTCGAATGAGGTGGGCGGACCATTCGCAATGACTTGAGCCACGCAATTGAAATGATTATCCTGAAGGGCGCGGATCGTGGCCGCAACGTCGAGGGCGTTGTCCGCACCGTGAAGCGGCTCGGCCCAAGCGCAAGGAGCCGAACCCATCGCGTGCCCTGGCGGCGGAGAAGACTGACCGGCGGCCGGAGCTGCTGCCACCCCCAGAAACAGAAAACCGAGGAGGGCGAGGAAGATCCCATACCCGCTTCTCCCGCACCCACACCACTGCTGGTGACCCATTTTCAATCCCCCATTCCAATTCTTGGCGAAAACTAGCCGTGGAGAGAGTTTTGACCGGGGCCTTTCTCGATTCCCGAAACTGCGCTGCCCAGGTCCGGTCCCGCTATCTTCTTACGTTCCCTTCCGGGCGCAAAGACCTTCCAGGGCCCGGCCAGCGAGGCCGGGCCCCGGTTCAGGTTAGAAAAGCAGCTTGAGCGAGAGCTGGATGACGCGAGGGTTGAAGAGGCTCCCGCTGTCCTGATGACTGATCGGGCCATTGATTATGTCGCCAAAGGTACTGGACGTCATGGTGTTACTGGGGAAGAGGGGCACCGTAGTTTCGCTGGAGGTGACGTTAAAGAATTCCGCGCGGAACTGCAAGTTCACCCGCTCGGTGATTTGATTGTTCTTGAACGCCGAGAAGTCGAGGTTGGTCTGATGGGTGGCGCGCAAAACATTCCGACCGAAGTTCCCCAGCGTTCCCAATGGTGGATAGTTGTTCACTCCCGGCGGTGCTACCCAACCGAAAGCGGCGGGGTTAAACCACTCGTACACGCTTTTCGTAAACCCGGAGCGCGGATCACTGAGCTCATTCGGTTTCTGGACGTTATAGCTGTTCCCAACCTGCTCGCGGTCGCCATCGGCCGCGCCGACGTCAAACGGCGGGCCAGATGAAAGCGTTAGGATGCCATTGACTTGCCAGCCGCCCATGATCCTATTCACCACTCCGCCACGGTTTAACAGCGCCTTTCCCTTCCCCACGGGGAGCTCATACAGCCCGCTCGACACCAACCGGAGGGTCTCGTCGAAGCTCGCAGAGCCCCACATGTCCTTCAAGTTATGCGCATCCACCGCGATGGAAGAGATCGTGCCCGTCTGGGCCTGAATCTCGGAGAACTGGTCAATGGCGTGCGACCAGGTGAAGGAAACGAGCGTCTGAACCCCGTGGGAGTAACGCTTGTCCACTTTGAAGGTCATCGCCTCGTACCTTGACCCCAGGATGTTGGCGTTGGCGAAGCTGTTTTGGGCGAAATTCGGGTAAGGGACGCGGTCTTGGGTGGGGAAACAATTCACGTTCAATACATTAGTCCCGGTGCACTGCGAATCGTACTGGTCGCTGTTGGCCGCGAAGCCGGTGTCGGCCGTGGGGACAGGGTACGCTTGGTTGAAGATCCACTGGATGGGCTCGTGGACGCCGTGCGAACCTTGGTAGCCGAGCTCCAGCATCGTGGTGGGCGTAAGGGCATACTGGAGGTTCAGCCCCCACTGCTGGAGGGAAGGAGTTTTATTGTCCTGAAGCTGGACCTGCGGGTTGGGGCAATAGTTCAGGATGCCGATGATCTGAGTCCCCGCGGCATTAAACTGGTTCGAGGAGGGGGCTTTGCAATACGGAGCGGGGAAGTTACGCCCGGCAATCGTGTAAGGCGCCGGGAACATGCCCCCAACGCCATTAACGCCCCCCATTTGAAGCGGCGGCGTGGTCTCCGTCTCGTTGGGAGTTGGCAAGGTGGGCTCGACGTAGGGGATGTCCCAGCTTACCGACTGCGTGTTGTAGTATTCCTGGAGCACGTCGTAGAACATCCCATAGCCGCCGCGCACCACGAATTTGTTATCGTTTTTCCAGGGCCGCCAGGCGAAGCCGATGCGGGGAGCAAAATCGCGCGTGTCGGTATTGATCAAGGTAGGGCTGACGCAGCACCCGAAATACGTGCTGTTACTCACTAGACCGGCGTACGCGGAGTTGGCCCAAATCCGGGCGCCCCCCGGCGTACTAAAGTTGATGATTGACCCGCCATCGTTGAGGTCGTGGAAAGGCATATGGAGCTCATAGCGGAGGCCCAGGTTCAGCGTCAACTGCGGGGTGACGCGGACGTCATCCTGATAGAAAAACATATAGTCGGTATTGCGCAGTTGGGAAAGGGTCTGTGGGAAATCGTTGAATTTGGGCACGGCAGTCATATAGCCCAGCAAGAAGTCGGCGAAGCCATTGCCCGTGCCCACCGCCCCGGCCGTCTGCCCGGCGGTCCCGTTATAGGCCGTGTAATTGCCGCCGAAAGTCAGGAGTCCGTTGTCGTTCGAGCCGTTTTTCTCGAGGCCCTGGTTGCGCCGGATGTCGACTCCCATCTTCATGGTTTGGCGCCCGCGCGTCATGGTGAGGTTATCAGCATATTGGTAGGTGTTAGTGATGTTCCAGAACGGCGACGTGCCCCCAAAGCCCACACCCGTGTAGCCGGTGCCCAGCGAGATGGCGGGCAGGCCGTAGTTGGCGGGATCATTCCAGAGATTGGTGAGCCCGACCTGCGCCCAGTAATTCGTCGAGCCGAAGGCGGTTTGATAGACCTGGGCAAAGTTGACGCGGTTGAAGCCGAACCACGCCTCGTTGAGCGTGCGCGGGCCAAAGCTATGGCCCCAGCGCAAGGTGCCCAGCCGGCCGCTTTGCGTGGCGTTGGCCCCGGACAGCGGAATGATCGAGGGGAGGGGCGAGACCTGCTTCTGCCACATGAATTCCCCGAAGATCCGGTCCGATTGCCCAATAGTGTGGTCCAAGCGGACGAGATACTGGTCCATGTTGTTCGCCGTTTCCAGCGTGGCCTGATAGTTACTACAGGGCAGCGCGCAAGTGAGATTCGCGGCGGGCCAGTACGGCAAGAGGTTTTTGCTGATCGTCGCGAACCTCGCCGTGGGAATCACGTTACCCGCGAAGGGCTGTCGGATAACGGAGGGAGTGCCGCCGCTCACCGGATTTGCCACGCCAGTCGTGGTATCGTAGAGTTGCAGCATCGGGCATGGTTGGGTGCCACATGCGGTGAGCCAGTCGGAAAAATTGCCGGTCAATTCCGCGGCGGTCGGGACTTGTGCATAACTCAGCGAGGAGGTCAGCCGGCGCCCACCCTGATAATTGAAGAACCAGAATGTGCGGTCTATACCTCTATAAATGTGGGGTATTTCCACCGGCCCGCCCAGCGTGAAGCCGAACTGGTTCTGCTCGAAGGGCGGCCGGGGATTCGTGCACGGAGGGATTTGGATGCTCCCATACTTGGCGACGGCCGCCGGGCACGCGGTGCCAGCGAGAGAGGAGTTGAGGTACGAGGCGCGTGGGTTGGCGGGCTGAAGCGCCTCGTTGCGGAAGAAGTCCCAAGCGGCCCCATGCAGGGAGTTGGAGCCGGATTTTATCGCCACACTGACCTGGGCCGCTCCCATCCCAAAATCCGCCCCGTAGAGCCCGTTTTGCAGCTTGAATTCCTGGATGGCATCGATGGTGGGGACATTCGCCGGACTCTGAAAAAACTCGTCGTTGGTGGGGACTCCGTCAATCACCACGCTCACGGAGGCCGGCCGCGACCCGTCGACGCTGACCATCTTCCAATTATCGTCATAGCCGTGCAAGCGGATCGTCGCGGCGGTCGTGATGCCCCCCTGCATCTCGCCTGTCCCCACATTGAGCCGGATCAGGTTGGTGAAATCCCGACCGTTAAGGGGGAGGTCAGTCACTTCGCGGTTCGTTATCACCGTGCCGAGCGTGGCTTGGTCGGTGGAAAGCATTGGGGGGGCTGCCGTCACCTCCACCGTTTGGGTCGTTTGGCCCACCTGCAAGGTGAAGTCCTCCCGCACGGTCTGGTTGACGTCGACCGTGACCGAATCGGCGACTTCCTTCTTGAACCCAGTTTTCTCTGCCGCCACTCGGTAACGGCCGGGCAGGAGTGCGGGGAAATAGTAATCTCCGCTGTTGTCGGTTGTATAACGGAACGAAACGCTTGTGCCTAGGTTCGTGACCGTCACTTGGGTGCCGGGCACCGCGGCCCCGGAAGCGTCCTGGATATGCCCAACGATTGTCCCGCTGGAAGTCTGAGCCTTGACAGCCGGAACTCCGAGAACCCCAATCGATACGCAAACTAGGGCGAAAATGTTGACTGATTTACGCAACATGGAATTTCCCTCCCTCCGAAGGTTTTTCGGCCCTAAACCGACGCAACCGTCACTCATTCTGTAGTATAGAACGACAAAAAATTGCTGCCCGGCATTCTGCCTCCGGGGTTTCTCAATGTCAAGCAAAGTTTGGGATTAAACGCCTAAATCGAGTGAGGTGTTCGTTCCATTCAATAGAACGATTCCGCCGGCCGGATACGGCAGTCGGGGCAGGAAGCCAGCGATGAAAGGGTCTTGGGCGAAGCGCAAACGGGGCGCAAGCAGGGACTGCGCTCAGGGTTCATATCGCCCCAGAGCTTTCCCGCAATAAAAAGCCACGGTTAATTCAGAAAGCGAACTAACCGTGGCTTTTGTCGAAACCGGAAGACGGCCTAAAAGATGAGCCGCAGCGACAATTGCAGAGTGCGCGGGTTCCAAAGGTTCTCCGCTCCCAGGCCGTTCAGCGAAACCAATGAGCCGAAAGCACAGTTGCCGCCGGACGGCCCACCGGGGCCGGGAGTACAGGAAACCTCATCCGAAGCATTCAACGGGCTGCTCGTTATGGTCTGACTGGGTACGTGCGGGGCTCTGAACGAGTAGCTATACGAAAAGGCGTTGAAGATGTCCGCGCGGGCTTGGAGGGTAAGCCGCTCCGTGAACGGAAAGTTCTTCATGAAGGAAAGATCGAGTTGCTCCATGTGCGGGCCCCTTATTATGCCTTTCCCCGAATTCCCAAAAGACCCCAACTGGATCACGGGGCTTTGAAAATCCGCCGTGTTGAACCATTCCAGCGGGCTCTTCGGGTAGGTGACGGGGCCGAGAACATTGGCCCGGAGCTTGGAAGATCCTTCCTGCACGGCGTTGGAGCCAGCAAGCACCGAGTAAGGAAGGCCGCTGCCGACGTTGTATATTCCGCTCGCATTCCAGCCGCCCAAAAGCCAGTTGAGCTTGCCGAAGTTGTATTTCTGATTTTTGCCGATGGGCACCTGGTAGAGTGCCGTGGCCACCAGCTTCTGCGGCTCGTCGGTCCCCGCCGGACCGTAATCGCCCCGTAGGTTATTGCCGTTCTGGACGAGGTTGGGACCCTCGCTCTCGCTGCTGGCAATCGCCGAAAAGATGTCGAGGGTTCGGGAATACGTGTAATTGACGGTGAATTGCAGCCCTTGCGAGTAGCGTTTATCCACCCTCACCTGGAGCGCGTTGTAGTTTGACCATTCGTTCGTGGAGTTGGCATAACTGCCGGAAGAAAAATTCGCGAACGGGGTGCGCGTGTCGATGGGCTGCCAATTGGCATCGGCCGCACAGCCGTTCGCAGCCGTCGCCAGCGAAACATCCTGGATTGAATTGCAAACGTCCCCGAAGACCTTCGGCGGGTACGCCTCATTGAAATACCACTGAATGGGCAGTTTAAGCCCGCGAGAACCGACGTAACCAATATCCAGCATCAGATTGTTGTTGACCGCGTACTGGGTATCCAAACTCCACTGTTGGTTGTAAGGTGTAGCGTTGTTGGGCCATTCCGTCTCAATGCCATTAGTATAGCGGACAGGCCCGGTCGTAGGCGTCACGGCGATCGGCGCCTCCCAGAGCGTGCTTACGGCAATCGGGGAAACCGTTTCCTGTCCCGTTACCCCCGGGTAGGTGGGGGCCAGGAGCAACGAAAGGAGGTTACTATCGTAGTTCTCGCCATCGTAAAAGCGCTCGAACGTGTCGTAGTAAATTCCGTACCCGCCGCGCAGCACCAGCTTGTCGTTGTTGGCCAAGGGTCGCCACGCGAAGCCAACGCGGGGAGCGAAGTCCTTGGTGGGACTAGGGTAAAGCTCGTTGGAGATGCAGCACTGATAATAGGTTGGCGCGAAGGACGAGGACGCGACCAGCTTAGTAATGGAATTGCTCGCCCAAATCTCGCCCCCGCCCGGAGTTGCCAGGTTGATGGTCGAGCCGTCATTGGTGAGGCTGTGAAGGGGCTTGGGGATTTCATAAGCCAAGCCGAGGTTGAGGGTCAGGCGCGGCGTGACGCGAAAATCGTCTTGGGCAAAGAAGCTCCAGTACGTGGCCCGAACGTGGAAGTCATCGGAGGCATAAGGTACAGGAGCTGTGAGGTGATCGGCATTGCCCATGAGGAAATCCGCAAAGCCGTTGCCCTTGCCCACGCCGGGCGACCCCGCCGAACTCGGGGTGAGGGCGGTATAGGCGCCGTTAAAGGTGAGAGAGCCCATGGCGGTAAAGCCGTCAAAATCCGTAAGGCGATAGCGGCGCTCGTCGGTCCCGAAGGTCAGGGTGTGCTTCCCGTGGATCCAAGTGAAGTTATCGGCATATTCAAAGATATTGTCGGTTTGGGTATAATCATTGGCGTTTCCGGGGGCATTATAGCCGTCGCTGCTGAAGCTGAGGATGGGAAGTCCAAAGAATTGCGGGAAGGTGGGAGAGTTGGCGAAGCCCAGTCCCGAGGCGAGGTTGGGACCGAACGCCGCCGTGGACCCGTTGTGAAGGAATCCATAATCGTAGCCCACGCGAAGATCGTTGACGGTATTGCTGCTGTTGTTCCGCACCCAATCGACTCCTACCATCCGGCTGGGCTGGGTGGTCTCCGTGGAGGTGTCCGGGAAAAGCGAGGGGGTATAGTTGAGGTCGCGAGACACGATGACGGTGCCGGTCAGGCGGTCGCGGCTGGTCAGCGAATGGTCAATCCGGCCATTGTAGGTGTCGGTGCCGATCCTGCTCTTGAGGATGCCAAAAAGATTGGGGCAGCTAGGCTCAACGGTGCACGTGCCCTGGGGCGCGGGGAAATAATTCAGCCAAGCCTGCGCGATGGGGCTGATCTTAACGTTAGGATCGGAAGTGAGGACGTTGGTCGTGGGAAAAGGCGAACGCGTAAAGGTCGCACCTGAACCTGTGCTGGTGAGGGGATCGTAAAGTACATAGGGCGTGACAACGCCTCCGCTCAGCGTGCCCCAGTCCTGGAAATTCCCCTGGCGCTCCGCCGCCGTGGGCACCGTGGCGGAAGACACCGAGGCCCCGCCGGAAAATTCCCGGCCCCCTTCGTAAGCGAAAAACCAGAAAGTTTTGTTGCGGCCATTATAGAGCTTGGGAAAGACCATCGGCCCGCCCAGCGTGAACCCGAACTGATTCTGGTTAAAGGGGGTCTCGACCGGGTTATGGGTGTGGTTTATTGCATTCAGCGTGTTCGTGGTAAGGCTGGCGGGCTGAAGGGCGGCATTCTGAAAGTAGTCATAAGCTGTCCCGTGCAGGGAGTTCGATCCGGACTTGATCGCCACGTTCACCTGGCCAGAACCCATACCGTAAGCCGCGCTGTAAAGGCCGTTTTGCAGCTTGAATTCGTCGATGGCATCGGCCGAAATGAGGCTGATGGATTTGTTGAAAAACATGTCGGTGTTGCTAAGACCGTCGATGAGGTAGCTCACCGAGCCGGGGCGCTCCCCGTTGATGCCGGCAGCCTGCCAACCGCTGTTAAGACCGTGCAGGTCAAAGCTCGTGGAGGTTTGAATGGCGCCGTTGGGCTCAATCACCCCGGCGTTCATGTAAATGAGGGTCGTGTAATCGCGGCCGTTGAGGGGAAGGTTCTGCATGGTCTTCGAGTCTACCACCTCACCGATGGTGGCGTTATCGGTCTGGAGCATGGCCGCCACGGCCTGCACCGTAATCTCCTGCTTGACCTCACCCACCTGCAAGGTGAAATCCTGCCGCAGCGTCTGCTCGACCTGGAGGATCAGCCCTGGCGTGGTCTCGGTGTGAAATCCGCTCTTTTCAACCGTCACATCGTAAGTGTCGGGGATTTGGTTGATGAAGATATAGTCCCCGGTGCTGCCCGTGGTATACACTTGATTGATGCCCGTCTGCTCGTTGTGCAGGGTCACCTTCGCTCCCGGGACCGCAGCGTGTGAAGGATCCTGAACGTGCCCGAGCACGGTGCCTGTAGCGTTGTATTGACTTTGTGATTTCCCCGGAATTGCCACCAGGAGAAGCGACACGCAAACTAGGGCGAAAATGTTGACTGATTTACGCAACATGGAATTTCCCTCCCTCCAAATTAATTCTCTTTGGCCCTGAGCCGACGCAGTCATCACTCGTCCTGCACTGCAGAACGACAAGAAATTCCTGTCAGACATTTTGTCTCCGGGCGTTTCTTCCTGTCAAGCAAAATTTGGAATTAAGCACCAAAATCGGATACGGTCTTCATTCTAGCCAATAGAACGATTTGAAGGGCCGATGAAAAATGCACTGTACAAACTTGCGGGAGCTTGTTAGGCTAAATTCTTCCATGCCGACCAATAATTACATTTCTGTCGTTGACAAAGCCATGCGAGTCTTGGAAGCCATGCGCGGCAAGCGCGAAGTGCCCTTGGGCGAGATTGCCTCTTCTTCCGGCCTGATCAAGAGTAACACCTTCCGGATACTTTTCACGTTGGAGCGCCTCGGCTATGTCGAGAAGGTGAACGGAGGCCGCTACTCGCTCACCGCAAGCTTGGCGCGCCTGGCGAGCGACCAGCGGCCCTCTGCCGATCTCGGCAACCTGGCAGAACCTTTTATGGCCGAGCTGTTGCGGCGGTTCCGGGAAACGGTCAACCTCGGCGTTTTAGACGAAGGCGAGGTTCTCTATATCCGCGTCCTGGAGAGTTCCCACGTCTTCCGGCTGGCCGCCCACGCCGGCATGCGCAGCCCGGTTCATTCGACCGCGCTCGGCAAGTGTCTACTCTGTTGCCTGCCACGCCAGGCAATTGAGACGATTTTGAAGAAGTACCCTCTTCAGCCGATAACACCGCGCACCATCCGAGATCGGCCCACTTTCTACCGCGAGCTCGAACGCGTTCGGTCCCGTGGTTACGCAATCGATAATCAAGAGGATTCCCCAGGGGCTCGCTGCCTGGCCGCGCCGATCTTGACTCCCTCGGGCGAGGTGAGCGCCGCGCTCAGCATTTCGGCCCCCGCGGCACGGATGATTCCGCGAAAGGACCGGGAGATTGCCGAAGCGCTTATGGAAACCTGCGGGAAAATTGCCACACTGGTCGGTTACACCGCGAGCGCACAGGAGGGCGCGGCTCGGGGAGCGCATTAGCATGGACCTCGCTATTTTCGGCGGACAACCCGTACGACAGAAGCCCTTTAGCCCCTGGCCGACTTACGGAAGCGAAGAGGAGAATTCGCTTCTGGAAGTTCTCCACAGCCGATCCTGGGGTGGTTACAGTGAGAAGGTGAAGGAGTTTGAATCGGCCTTCGCCTGCCTCCAGGGAGTCCAACATGCCATCGCTTGCTCGAATGGGACGGTGGCCTTGGAAGCCGCGCTGAACGCCGTGGGAATCCAGTGCGGAGACGAAGTGATCGTTCCCCCTATCACTTTTGTCTCCACCGCGACGGCGGTATTGTCATGCCACGGGGTCCCGGTTTTCGCCGATATCGATCCGAGCACCGTTAATCTTTCGCCGGAGGCGGTCGAGCAAGCCATTTCCCCACGCACCCGGGCTATCATCCCGGTGCACTTTGGAGGACATCCTGCGGACGTCGATGCGCTGGGCGCCATCGCCCAGCAACATGGGCTGGCGATCATTGAGGACGCCGCCCATGCCCACGGAGCGGCGTGGCGAGGCATCCCCGTGGGCAATTTTGGCGTCGCCGCGACGTTCAGCTTCCAGGCGTTCAAGCTGGCGACGGCCGGCGAGGGAGGCGCGATCCTCACCAACTCGAAAGCGCTCGCCGAAAAGATTTGGAGCTTCTGCAACCTCGGCCGGCGCGAAGGTGCGGGCTGGTTCGAGCACTTCACCCTGGGCACCAACCACCGCCTGACAGGATTCCAAGCTGCCGTCCTCTCCGCGCAACTGAAAAGGCTGCCGGAGCAAACCCGTGTGCGCGGGGTGAACGTGCGGTATTTTCGCGAGCGGTTGCGGACCTTCCGCGGTCTCACGCTCGCGGAAGACGACCCGCGCGTGAGCAACCATCCCCATTACATCATGACCTTGCGCTACGACCCTGCGGCCTTCGCCGGTGTGGATCGCGATTTGTTCCTGCGCGCCCTGCACGCCGAAGGAATTCCTGCCACGCCAACTTATCCTTATCCTCTTTACCGCAATCCTCTCTTTCAGTCACTCCCCCCCTGCGGTTGTGGAAAGTGGAGCACGCCGCAGGATTACAAGTCGCTCTGCCTTCCCGAGAGCGAGCGAATTTGCAAGGACGGCCTCTGGCTCGAGCACCATATGTTTCTGGGGACTCTTCAAGATGTTGACGACGTTATCGCTGCCTTTGAGAAAATTCAGCAACGAGCTGGTTCCCTAATGCAGCTTCAGGAGAGCACTCAGGAATCACGGTCATGATGCAACCCAAGCAACTTGCCATCGCCCTCCTGGCTCTTTGCGCCGCTGTCGGCGCGACAGCTTATTCAAGACCCTTACCGCCCGGTGCTCCGCAAGGCGCATCGAATTTCACCCGCTGGACCTTCCGCGAAGACTTCAGTCACGGAATTCCCGGGTGGGTGAGTTTCCCGCTATCCCAGGATGTGGGTTACGATCCTACGGTTTATACGACGCAAGCGGGCGGCTCACCCGTGCTGGTCCGCGACATAACCTCTTATGGCCAACGGCTCCTGCGTGTCGGTCTGGCGCGACCGCTGATGTTCCACGTCGCCCCAGCGTCTTCATTTCGGATCGTCTACGAGTTCGAGGCGTGCGGGAGAATCATCGGTGTGCATCTCGCCCTGGGGACCGTGGATGGACGGCGTTACAACCAATCGCTATCCTTTCAACCTGGCGCCCGCGACGTGCAGGTCGATGGCCGCCAACTGGAAATCCCCGCAGCCGGCGTGGATGTCGACGTAATTGTTTTTGAGGCCGAGGTTGCCGCGCCTGCATTAGGGTCCCACAGTCGGCTGACCCTCCGCGCTCTGGAAATTCAAGCTGAGAGGCCGGCGAGCGTGCTGATTCGTGCGCCGAAGCTGGACCGCTCACCGGTTAACGATATCGCCGTGGCCCAAGAAGTGGTGGTGGCTGGTAACCCGTTGAAAGTCGAGCTGGGGTCCGGCTCTGCCGCGCGAGTCGCTGTTTACGATGACGTGGGGGGGGTGGTACGCACCGCGGACCTTCCGGCGGGGGGAGCTCGAGATGCGCAAGTTGCCGCTCCCGACAAGCCCGGCCTCTGTAAGGCTGAAATCACCAGCCACCCGGCAAGGTCGGAATTTTACTTCCTGGCCCTCGGCAAGGTTCCCGCCCATCCTCGAGTTCTACTTACCGCCGAGCGCCTGGAACAACTGCAGTCGCAATCCTACTCGAACGAGTTACTGGCCATCGTGCACCGACGCGCGAGCGAACTGCGGAACTCCCTCGCCTACAATCCCCAGGCGGGCCAGAACATCTTGCTGCTCCCGACTTTTATCATCCATCCCGGCATACCTGCATACTTCGCGTTAATGGAAAGTTACAGCAATGCCATTGCCTTCAACGCCCTCGATTTTCGTTTCAGCCGTGACCGGCAGGCGCTGGAGGGCGCGCGGCGCGCGTTGCTGACCGTTTCCGCTTGGCCCACTTGGACGCCGGCGTGGTTCAATGCGAAGGGGATCCACACCTACTATGAAGTCGGGGTGTTCACGCAAAAGGTGGCACTTGGCTATGACCTGATTGCGGATGAGCTTTCGCCGGAAGAAAAATCGACGATTGCCGAGGCCTTGTGGAAGCTTTCAATTCAACCCACCTTAGACGACTACTTCTATTACGATCGGCTGCCGGTCCACGCCAGCAACCACGAGCCACAATCGGTGGGTGGGGCTATTGAGGCCTGCGTGGCGTTGTATGGCGACGTTCCGGACTGGACGACCCGGTTCGGACCGGCTTTGGCGGAGCTCGTCGTGGCATATGAGCGCCTGCTGGATGGCCTGTTCCCCGGTGACGGCAGCGAGGCCGAGCCGGCGGGCTACGAACTCTTTGCCATGGATGGGATGTCCTGCGGAATGGCGGCGCTGCACGCCCTGGACATTTGCCCCCGAGGTTTCGAAAAGATGGTGAAGGCCTTTTGGTGGCTCCGCTACGCCCAGGTTCGCCCGGACCTGCTGCTGGATACCGGTGACTTCGGCTCTGAGCTCCGTGCTCTCTCGGGATACGCATGGGGGGCAGAATACGCGGGCGATCCAGCGCTGCGAGCGTTCTATGAGACGGCGACTGACGCAAGTCTGAGGGGAGTCTTTGGGTCGCCTCATAGCGGGCGAACCGTCGAACAGGCTCCGGGCCTTCTGGACCTGGTCTGCTGCACGCACCCCTCGGAGGCGCCGCCGGAAGCGCCGCTTTCACGAATCTTTCCCGGGCGCGGCAGCGCCGTCATGCGCAGCGGCTGGCTCCCCCAAGATACGGTGATTTCCCTGCGGGTTGGCCCCTGGTTCAATCACGAGCACCATGACCAAGGGAGTTTTCGCGTCGCAGCTTATGGCGAGGAATTGGTGGCCGAGGCGGGTTACGCGGATTACTATAGGGACCCTCACTACCCGGATTACTTTACTCAGGCGCCGGCACACAATACCGTGATCGTCGACGACGATCCCTTCAGCCAGGAAGATTACGACGGCCGATTCTGGCCGGCATTTCAGAATTTCGCGAAATTTGAGCGACACGTTTTCTCGCCGGGCATCGATTACCTTTCTGCGAACCTCGCTCCTGCTTATGGAGACGCAAGCCAGATCCAGCGCCTGACTCGCGAGTACGTCTTTGTAAAGCCTGACATCTTCATCGTCCACGACCGCATTCAGGCTGCCACGCCTCACGGTTATTCATGGTTCCTGCATATCCCGCCCGGGGCACAGACGAACGCCGATGCCGCTCAGGCACTGATCCGCCGCAAGGCCGCATTTACCACGCTCACTGCGGCCGGGGAGAACACCCACTGGAGAATGCAATCGCAGCCGGTCCCCGCCAACGCTTATGGTGACTTCGATCGAACTCAGGTCGAGCCGCGTGAAGCTTTTCGACTGGATTCACCGCGCGGGAAGGAAGGTGACTTTCTCGTCGCCCTGCATTTCCAAAAAGCCTCGGAAGAAGCGGCGCCGCTCTTACCTCTTCGCACTACGTCCGGTGACGGATTCAGGGCCCGAATCGCGAGCGGTTCGACAACCGCTTTATTCCGCCGCAACGTCGGGCCGTTGATGGCGGGCGAAATTTCTACGGACGGCAGCAGCCTTGTGGTAAGCGAGCGGGGTAGCGGCGAAGAGATTTTTGCCGCTCAGGGCCGCTCCTTGCGCCGCGGCCAACAGTTATTTATGTCAGCCAACCCCGCGGTCGAGGTGGTGTGGGATAACCAACCTTCTTTCACTAATCTCCACGTGATATGCACAGGCGAAACAGATTTACGGATTTTTCCGAAGAAGCAGCCGGTTGAGGTGATCGTGGATCAAGTCCGCATCACTCCGACCCTGGCGGAGGGATTCATCTCCCTCGCGCATCTCGCCAAAGGAGAGCATGTTGTCAGGATCAGCTATTGAGCCTGCTTTCAGCGAAGTTTCTGCTTGGGATCTGTTTGACGCAAACGTGCGGATGGGCCCCTCCGGGGTGCATGGGGAGATCGCGCTTGAAGCAAGCGATCTTCTGGCGGAGATGGATCGGTTTGGGATCAAGCAGGCTCTGGTCGCACATTTCGCGGCGGAGGAATACGACGCAGAGGAGGGAAATCGAGCCTTGGCGCGTGACCTTCACCCTCGTTTGGTTCCGGCCTGGGCGGCCCTGCCCGACCGGGGATTCATCGAGAAACTTTGGGCGCTCCGGCCCGCGGCGGTTCGTCTTTCTTTCGGAGTCAAGAAACACAACTTTTCCCCGGCCCTTTGGTGTTGCGGGGAGCTTTACGAAAGCCTCCAGGAGCGCTGCATCGTGACGGTTATGGTGCGAGAGGACATCGAGTGGGATTCCCTTGCTTCCCTGCTGGAAAAGTTTCCCCGGCTTCCGGTGTTGCTGCTCGAAACCGGGTATCGGGCTGACCGCTATCTTTTCCCGCTCTTCTCTCGATATCCCAATTTGTACATAGACACATCGACCTACGTCGCGCACCGGCAGCTTGAGAGCTTTGTCGATCGGTTTGGCGCGGGGCATTTGGTATTCGGCAGCCGCTTACCGTTTTACACGCCCGGCGCCGCGCTCGCGGTTTTAGCGAGTGCGAGGATCTCGGAGGAGGCAAAGCTCGCCATCGCTGGCGGGACGCTGCGTCGGCTCCTCGGGAGGACCGCCGCATGAAATCTCCGGTCCCTATTTATGACTGCCATGGACACCTCGGCGCACACCCGGATTTCCCTTCGGTTAAACACACGGCTGAAGAAATGATTCAGGTGATGGATCTCCTGCACATTGAAGTGCTCGCCATTACCTCGACGCTGGCCTGCTACAATGACTGCCCGCGTGGAAACGCGGAAGTCGCTGAGGCCTTGAAGCAGTACCCTCAGCGGTTTCGCGGCTACGTGACCGTTAACCCTAGTCCCGAAGGACAGGCGCTGTCCGAACTGGACCGCTGGAGTTACTTCCATCGACCACCGCTCATCAAGTTCCATCCCGACCTCCACAAGTATCCGGTCCATGGTCCCAAATACCGGCCGGTCTGGGACTATGCCAACCAGACGCGCGCTTTGGTGCTCGTGCATACGTGGGACTCTGACCCCAATTGCGGGGCGCTGCTGCTTGGTCCCATTGCTCGCGAATTTCCTCAGGTCAAGATACTCCTGGGGCACTCGGGAGTGACCTGGCGCGGCTACGAGCAATCCTTCGAAGTGGCCAAGGCGGCCCCCAACACCTTTCTGGACATTACCGGCTCCCAAAGCCACCGCACGATCATCGAGCGCGCGGTGGCTTGCCTGGGCGCCGGCCGGGTGCTGTTCGGGTCGGACCTGCCCTACCTGGAAGCCGCAATGGCGCTGGGGCGAGTCCTGTCCGCCAGGATTTCCGATGCAGAAAAGGAACAAATTTTAAGCAAGAATTTCCTCCGCCTGCTCGAAGAAGGTGGCAACTAAGAGGAGAAAGTTCTTTTCCACACGAGGAAGATTGAATCATCGGGGGTGGTTATGGAACGCACGCGAATCGGCGTCATCGGTCTGGGCACCATGGGCAGTCTTTACGTGAAAATCTACTCGGCGCATCCGCTCGCCAAAGTCGTCGCGGTCAGTTCGTTGCGGCAAGACCAGGTCGACAAGATGTGCTCGCTATACGGGATTCTTCACGGATATACGGACTATCAGCAAATGTTGGAACGTCAGGATTTGGATGCCGTGGTCGTCGCCACGCCCGACCGGCACCACTTCGAGCCTGCCCGCGCTGTTCTGGAGTCGGGCAGGCACGCGCTTGTGGAAAAACCCTTCACCACCTCCGCCACCGAGGCCGACGAGTTAATCCGCATTTCCAAGCGTGTGGGCAGGACCATCCAAGTCGCCTTCAATCACCGCTGGCTCTCGCCCTACCACCAGACCAAAATCACCATTGAATCGGGTCAGATCGGGGCGCCCCTCGCCGGGTACGCCCGCAAAAACGACACGATCTTTGTGGCCACCGAACATGTCACCTGGGCCGGTGAAACCACCTCCGCTTGGTTCCTCTCCTCGCACGATATCGACCTGATGCGATGGTGGCTCGCTTCCGAACCGGTTGAGGCGCGAGCCTGGGGCCGCAAGGAGGTCCTGGCCGCCAGAGGGATTCCGACTTACGACCTTATCCAAGCGCAGGTAAGGTTTGCCTCCGGGGCATTCGTCACATTTGAATCGGCTTGGGTCTACCCGAACACTTTTCCCGCGATTGTCGAATCCTTCATGGAAGTCATCGGGACCGCCGGACACATCCATCTGGACCGCAAATGTGAATCCATGGAGCTCAGCACTCAGGAAAAGTTTTCCTATCCAAAATTATTTTTAAATACGGAGGTCTTTGGACGAATGCGCGGCGCATTTCCGGCCTGCCTCGAAGATTTTCTATTCGCCATCCGCGAGGGAACCGAGCCTCACGTCACGGCGGCTGACGGCCGGCAGGTCACTGCCGTGCTCGAAGCGATTCACCGCTCCCTGGAGACCGGTGAGACAGAAAAGGTCCTCCCCCCACCTCCCGAGATTGGAGCGCGCTATGCGCGGGGCTGACCTGGCCGTCTTGATTGCGTATTTCGCGACGATGATCGCGGTGGGGTTTGGTTACTCTCGCCACATGAAATCGCTCGACCTGTATTTTGCCGGCGGGAAGCAGCTTTCCTGGTGGTTAGGCGGAATCTCCTTCATGATGGCATACGTCAGTGCCCTCTCTATTGTCGTTTACGCCGGCCTCGGATACCAGTACGGCTTGGTGGCGCTCTCGATTTATTGGACCACCGTCCCGGCCACCGTCCTGACAACTTGGCTTTTTGCTCGTCGCTGGCGGCGCGCCGGCGTGCTGACGCCCATGGAGTTCCTGGAAACCCGCTTTTCCTCCCTGGTCCGCCAGCTCTTTGTCTGGTCGGGCATTCCTCTCCGCGTGATTGACGAAGGTCTGAAGATTGTGGCCATTGGCATTTTTGTTGCCGCCGGGCTGAAGATTTCGCCGATCATCGCCATGGTTGCGGTCGGGCTGATCACCCTGCTTTATACGGTAGCGGGGGGACTTTGGGCGGTGGTCATCACGGTTTTTGTACAATTTGTTTTGGTAAGTACGGCGATCTTCATGCTCCTTCCCCTGGCTTGGCGGTCGGCGGGAAGCTGGCAGCATTTCATTTCCGCCGTTCCTCCGGATTTTCTCCGGCCCGCGCACCCCCCTTACACCTGGGAGTACGTTGGCGCCTTCCTGATTCTCAGCGGACTTTCATTAGCCGGAAATTGGTCGCTGATTCAGAGGTTTTATTCTGCCCGCAACGACCGCGCAGCCCGTGGGGTGGGCTGGCTGGCAAGTATGCTTTTCTTCCTTGTACCCCCCGTATGGATTTTCACGGGCATGTTCGCTCGGGCATTCATCCCGCTCCAGAACTTTGACCCGCAGACGATCTACGCAAGGTTGAGCGTGGCACTGCTTCCGCCCGGGATGCTGGGGTTGTTGATTGCGGCCCTTTTCTCGGCCACCATGTCGGTACTGTCGTCCGGTTACAATGTGATTGCCGCGGTGCTCACCGTGGACGTGTACCAGCGGTTGATACATCCCCAGGCTATGCAACGGGAACTGGTCGTGGTGGGGCGAATCTTGACCGCCTTTGTGGCCCTCTTCCCATTGGGAATCGCCTTGGCGGTTACCTATTTCCATTGGACCGTCTTTGACACGATGGTGGCGGCCTTCGGATTCTTCTTGCCCCCCACCGTTTTGCCGGTCCTGGCCGGCTTGCTGAGCCGGCGGCTCTCGGCGGGCGGCGCTCTGGCGGGATTCGGTGTGGGAATCGGCGCGGGCCTTGCCTTCCTCATCTACAAATGGATCTCCAGGCCCGCCAATCTTAGTTCTTTTCAGGCTGCTAGTATTGCCATCCCTGCCGGCATCACGACGCTCGTGCTGGTGGTAGCGGCTTACGCGTTCCCGGCGCGGGGCGAGGCTGCCTTGCGGTCCTCGGCCTTTTTTGGCCGGCTTGCTCAGCCTTCGATCTCAACGCCTGAAACCGGTTTAAGCCCGACGCCCGTGGCGGGGTTGGTGATTGCGTTAATGGGATTGGTTCTTCTCATTGTGGGGTCGGGGTTGCTGACCTCACACGTTTACGCGCTGACCCTCGGAACAGGCGCGGGGTTGGTGGCCATCGGCATCATCCTCATGCGGTCGTGGCTGTTTCCGTCTCGCGCGTAGCCGCTGGTAACAGCAGGACGGGATTCTCACTAGGAAAGGTTCGCAGGGAACTGAAGAATATGTCAGAAGGAGAATTGCTGCCATGAGAAAGAGCTTAGGTGCCTTGTTTCTGGCCGCTTTTGTGGTTTCTGCAACCGTGGTGGGACAGATGCCGCCCTCTCCTACCCGCCCAGAGCTTTACGGTTTATGGCTCCACCCGGGGGACGCCGGTCACAATGAAGCCGAGGTCGCCGCCTTTTTGGACAAAGCCCGCGACGCCCACATCAATACCATCGTGTTGTTAGTCAAGAACGCGAATTCGCTTTACTATGCGAGCAAGCTCTTTCCGGAAAATGTGGATCCCCAATACCGCAATTTTGACATCCTCCGTGCCACGATCACGGAGGCCCACAAGCGGGGTATGAAGGTACATGCTTGGTTGACGGATTTTCTGGAGGGTCCAAACGGTTACGCGTTCAAGCACCACCCGGAGTGGGCGGCCCTCAATCCTGATGGCCAGAGCACAGATTTCGAAACGCTGGGAACAAATCGCCCGTATCCATTCGTCTGGATGTGCCCCGCGCGCCGCCCTGGCTACACGGACCAGTATCTGCTCCCCATGATTCGGGAAATCGTCACCAACTATGAAGTCGACGGCATTCACCACGATTACGTCCGCTATCCGGGCGACGTTAATCCCGATGGCTACTGTTTCTGCGACTATTGCCTTGAGCACATCTTCTCCCACAGCCATTTGGCATACGAAACGCCGCCGGAAGAACCGCCCCTCGAGCGGCGCTTGCCGCGGGTCGACGCAGACCTGGGGCGCGACTACAGCCCCAAACCTCCACACTGGGATCAATGGACGCGCCGCGAGAAGGCCAATTTTCTCCTCGGTGGCCGATATGAATACGACTCAGCGCCGGACATGTCCTATTATTTCTATACCTACCGCACCGACGCCATCAAAGCATTCGCCCGCGAAGCTTATGAGCTGGTGAAAAGCCTCAGGCCAACTGCCGTGATTTCCGCCGCGGTATTCAAGAACCCCGAATCCAGTGGAAGGTTCATCGGCCAACGCTGGAGCGACTGGACCGAGTATGTTGACCAATTCATGCCCATGACGTATCGCAGCCACTTCAGCGTCGACTGGGACACTTTCCTGAAACAGTTCGGCGAATACACGCGCTACCAGAGGGGGTGGGTGGACAAGAGTGAATTCGATCAGGGCATCGCGACGAGCTATCTCTATCGCGAAATGTACGATCCTCTCCACCAGATGAACGCTGCGCTAGACCGCTGGGTGGCACGGGAAGGGGAGGGCGGCGCGGACCGCGCGGAAGTCCTTCACCTGGCGCAGACCACGCTCTCTCAGCTCCCCACGGGCCCGCGTAAAAGCGAGTTTGCGCAGGCACTCCAGAGCCTGCCTCAAACTCTTCATTACGAGGCAGAACGCCAAGCTGTCTTGACCCTCCGGCACATTAGCGAAAGGCTCGTAAGCGATCCGCCGCCGGGTTTCTTCCCGCCAGAACGGCTCCTGGACTCAATCCGGGCGGCGCGGCGGAACGGCGCCGACGGCATCGTGTTTTTTGCCGGAGGAAGTATCCAGCGTGAGCATCTCTGGGAGGCCGTGAAAGAGGGATTCGGTCAGTGAAGCTCAGACCGCGCTCCGGGTGCTAACTTGTTCTGGTAAGCGGCTCTGGTCGCCGCACAGTGAGGCGGCGGACGCGCTTAGGCTTGCGCGCATTGCGGGTCAGGCTGTGAGAAGGGCTTGTTGGGAGGTCAGCAATGGAAATTCTTCGCGCGGGGGTGGCCAAGGCGGATATCACGCCGCCTGCGGGCCAGCGCCTGTGGGGTTTTGCCGCACGCGGGAGTCCTGCAACAGGAACTCTTGATCCCCTGTTGGCGAGCGTGCTGGTGCTCGAGGTTGGGGAAAAGCGTTTGGCGCTGGTGGCGCTCGATTTGGGGCGGCCATTTGGGCCGGCCTCTCTGGCGCGGCTGCGGGAGGAGGCAAAGAAATCGAGCGGGATTTCGTATGTTCTCGCCGTCGCCTCCCACACTCATTCGGCGCCGGTCATCAAGGATGAGTACCCTCCAGGGAGCACGCCACCCTGGGAGTCCATCGCCATCGAGAAAATTGTCCGGGCCATCGACGAGGCGCATAAGCAGGCAGTGAAGGCTCGCCTGGGCACAGGCTGCGGCATTGCCTATATCGGTCACAACCGGCGCCGAGTGAATGCGGATGGAACCATCACTTGGCTTGACCGTAACTTAACCAGGATTCCTACCTCCCCGGTTGATCCGACGGTCTCCGTCCTTCGGGTTGACACGAGCCAGGGCCAGCCTCTGGCGATCCTCGTTAACCACGCTTGCCATCCGGTTATCTTTGGGGCCGACAACCTGAAGTATTCGGCGGATTTTCCGGGAGTGATGGCGCGCACGGTTGAGCAGGCTTTTGGCGGGCAACCCGTTTGTTTCTTCCTTCAGGGCGCCCCGGCCGATATCAACCCCTATTACGCCGTCACTCCGTTGGAAGAGGATGCCGGCAGATGGCGCGACTGGACGGGAGAGCGACTGGGACACGAAGCCGCGCGCGTCGCCCAAGGCGTCCAGACGGAATCTGATTCCGAGGCGAGTCTTGACTTTGCCGAGGACGCGATAACCTTCCCCTTGCGATGGAAGCCGGAAAAATTCCGCGAAGCGCTCCTGCGCTTCGGCGAGGTTTTCTTTGAAGACTTTGCTCCTGCCATCCGGGAAGAATGGCAGTTGCCCGTTGCCACCGTTCTGCTCAACAAGCGAATTGCTTTCATGACGGTGCCCGGCGAAGCTTTCGTGGAATTTCAAATCAACTGGCGCGATCGATGTCCGGTGCGAGACGCTTTTTTTCTGGGTTACGCCAATGGCTACTGTGGGTATTTCCCCACCATCCAAGCCGCTACCGAAGGCGGGTATGGTGCCGCCGACGCGACCGCCTGGGTGGAGGTCGGCGCGGGAGAGAGGATGGTGGATCACGCCTTGGTCAGAATTTACCAAATGCTGGGCCGCCTGACCAACATTCCTCAGGAGGCGGAGTACGAATGAAGCTCGTGAGCCGATTGGCGATCTTTGGAGGCGCGCCGCAGCGGACCAAGCCTTTTCCCTCCTGGCCGGCATTTGACGAAAGCGAAGAGCAGGCCTTGCTTGAAGTCCTGCGAAGCGGCAAGTGGTGGCGCTACTCTTACGGCGAAGCCGTGGAATTGAAGGCGCCCGAGGTGGATCAGCCCCGCTCCAAAGTGGCAGAGTTTCAAGAAGCCTTCGCGCGATTTCAGGGTGCAAGGTACGGCATCGCGTGTGCCAACGGTACGGCGGCGATCGAGGTGGCGCTGAAGGGGCTGGGCGTGGGGCCTGGAGACGAAGTCATTGTGCCCGCGTACACGTTTATCGCCACGGCCAGTGCGGTGCTGATGGTGAATGCAGTCCCCATCTTCGTGGACATCGATTCTGAAACCTATAACATCGATCCTATCCGGGTGGAAGAGGCCATCACCGCGCGAACGAAAGCCATCATCCCCGTGCATTTCGCCGGACAGGCTGCCGACATGGATTCTCTCCTTAGTATTGCCAAGCGGCACGATTTGCTGGTTGTCGAAGACGCGGCTCACGCACACGGAGCAACCTGGAACGGAAAAGGACTGGGCTCTATCGGCCACGCCGGCACCTTCAGCTTTCAAGCTTCAAAGAACATGACCGCTGGGGAAGGTGGATTAATCACCACCCAGGATCGAGACGTCGCGGAAATGTGCGAATCTTACATCTGGGGCGGGCGGAAAATCGCCAGGCCCTGGTACGAGCATTACCGGCTGGGCTGGAACTACCGCATGACGGAGTTTCAGGGCGCTATCCTCCTCCAGCAACTGAGGAGACTCGAAGCCCAAAACCGGAAGCGAAGGGACAACGCCCGCTATCTTGACGAGCGCCTGTCCAAGTTGCCGGGAATTCATCCGCTCCGAGTCCGTGAATACGTCAGCGGGCACTCCCATCATCTCTACATTTTTCGTTTCAGCGCGCAGGAGTTCGGAGTTTCTCGGCAGGACTTCATTGCCGCACTCGAAGCGGAAGGGATCTCTTGCCTCGCCGGGTATGCGCACCCGCTTTATAAAAACCCCATGTTCCTCCGTCAGGACTTCTACCCCCGCGGATGCCCGCTCACCTGCGGGCATTACAACCACACCGTCGACTACGCCTCGTTCGAAGCTCTTTGCCCCAATGCGGAGCGCGCCTGTCGAGAAGCCGTTTGGCTCGAGCACCGGCAGCTACTGGCCGAGCGTGAGGACATGGATGACATTGTTCAAGCCGTCGAGAAGATTTACGAGCACCGCCTGGATTTCAATCCAGCAGCGGTGAACCAGGGCGGATAGCACATGCTCAATTTGGGAATTGCCGGCATGGGGTACATGGGGCGGGTCCATCTGGAGGCGTCCCGAAAAATTCCGGGCGTTCAGGTGCTGGCGGCGGCCACTCTTCAGCCGGAAAAGGCTCGCGATACTTTTGCAGGCATGCAGATTTACGCCACCTACCCGGAGCTCCTTGGCGATGACCGCCTTGACGCCGTCATCATCTGCCTCCCTACCGATCTTCACGAGGAGGCCACGGTCAAGGCCGCCGAGCGCGGCCGCCACGTCCTTTGCGAAAAGCCCATGGGGCTTGATGGCGCTTCTGCCCAACGCATGCTTCAGGCGGCTCAGGCCCACGGGCGCATCCTCATGGTTGCACAAATCCTGCGTTTCTGGCCGCAATACGCGCGCATCAAGGAACTGATTGAGGCAGGCGAAGTCGGCTCTATCCGTTCCATCACCACCTGTCGGCTCTCCAAGTTCCCGCCCTGGAGCGATTGGTTCCGCGACCCGAGGCGGAGCGGTGGCTGCTTGTTGGACCTGCAAGTCCACGACGTGGATTTCATCCATTGGATTTTGGGACATCCTCGAAGCGTGTACACGGTGGGTATCCAGGCGCCTACGGGAAGCTGGGATCACGTTCATACGACTCTGACTTACCCCCAGGCACAGGCCAGCCTCGAGGCGAGCTCCTTGATGCCGGAGTCGTGGCCCTTTACCACGAGTATTTGTGTGCTGGGCAGCAAGGGGGCGCTGGAATACACGTTCCGCGTCGGCGCCAACATTCAGGAGCGCGAACAGGCCACGCACCTCTTTCGCTTGTACAAAAGCGACGGCACCGTGAGCGAGCCCACCGCCTCAACGGATGATATGTTCGTCGCCCAGCTCCGCTATTTCGCGCACTGCGTCGCGGAGCGCCAACAGCCCCGCCTCTGTCCGCCGGAAGAGACGTGTCAGGTCATGCAGGTGATGACCGCCTCGCGACAATCAGCGGACAGCGGCCGTGTCATTGAGCTCGTCGAGGAGCATGGCTGCATGACATGAGCGAACGGCTGCCTGCACGATAGGATCGCAGACCGGGGCGCCTGGTGATTGGGCCGCTGACGCGAAGACCTCACTTTAGTCACCGCGGGTCCCATCGGTGACCCCCAGGGCAAAATTTACGGAGGGAGGTTCCGAGACGATTCCATGACTTTTGCTTTGTCTCCCTCCAGATTGATGAAATCGTCTATGAGCGCGGCGCGGTTCCGCTTCTATGCCGAACTGAACGATTTTCTCCCGGCTGAGAACCAGGGGAGGGAACTCACGCGTTATTTTAGTGTGAGCGGTTCAGTGAAGGACTTCGTCGAGAGTTTCGGCGTGCCTCATACCGAAGTGGACCTCGTGCTCGCCAACGGCAATCCCGTGGACTTCTCTTATCCGGTGCGTGATGGAGACCGGGTGAGTGTGTATCCTGTCTTCGAGTCTTTGGACATCTCCTCAGTCTCGCGCGTACGCCCGGCGCCCCTGCGAGCGCTGCGATTCCTGCTGGACGTGCACGTCGGGCGGCTGGCGGCCTATCTGCGCATGGCGGGGTTCGATGCACTCTATGGCCACCACGCCTCCGATGCTGAGCTGGCTGGCATCGTGGCGCGCGAGGGACGAGTGTTGCTGACTCGCGATCGTTATCTCTTGATGCGAACCGCTGTCGATCGTGGCTATTGGGTCCGCTCCACTGAGCCGAAACAGCAGTTGCTCGAAGTGGTCAAGCGGTTTGACCTCGCCGGTTCCATGCGACCGTTCACCCGCTGCCTGGAGTGCAACACCATCCTGGAAGAGGCCCGCCGGGAAACGCTATTGGAGCGGTTGCCGCCCAAGATAAGGGACAAGGACGTCTTTCGCGTTTGCCCGAGCTGCCAGCGCGTTTACTGGGAGGGATCGCATCACGAGAGAATGAGCCAATTGCTGCGTTGGGTGAAGGCCAATGTTCCTGCGCCTCCCTTGGCGCGCTCGCGGGGTTAAGGCAGCACCTGCTCACGCGGTGGTTCCAGCATGGCTCCCGCGATGAACAACGCCAAGGCCAGCCCCTGCAAGATGATTTCCGGCTGCACGCGAAGATGTACCTCCGGCGTGATAAAGGGCCGCATGTAGACCATGCCCTCCAGCGTTCCGGGAGCGGCGACGGTGGCCGCCCAGAATCCCAGGACCAAGTAAAGACTGGCAACATAGAGGAACCGTTTCAGGAAGGGCCACGCCTTCAGGATGTCGTACAGCGGATAGAGAACCGCGGCAATCAAGATACCCCGCAAGATTTCAGCCGGCAGAAACCAATTAACCACATGCGCCCACAATTCCAGATCGGCTTCCGTGCGCAGGAAGACAGAACAAATGGGATGGGGTCCCTCGTAGTAGGGCTTGGTGAGCAGCGGATAAAACACCGCCCCTGCCAGGAAATAAGTGGTTACCTGTGCAGCAATGACCTTGGCAACGAAGCTCAGGAAGCGCTTTTTGTTCATGGGGAGACTCCGTCCAGGACGAAGTGCGGACGATTGGACGCCTTTGATTATAGTGCCATCCGCTCAGTTGTGTAACTTGCATGCGGCTGCGTGAACCCCAAGCTGAATTGAAGTTGTCTTATCTTCTCCCGCCTGGAGCCACAGGGTGGGGGGCGGAGGTTGGACAATTGGGGTATAGTAAAAGGGTCGATCCGCCTTGAAGGGAGGTATGAACCGCATGCAACCCGAGCGAAAAGCCAGACCGAAACCTGCCACTTCCGCGCGATGTCAGATGGAGAAAGGCAAGATGTCCTTGCGCTTCGGTGAAACCATTCCTGCCACCGTGCAGGCGCTCGAGAGGGTCGTCCAACATATCATGGCGCTGGCAAGTGACATGAAGTGTGGAGAAGGCCATCTCGCGGAGATCGAATTGGCCTTGCGAGAGGCCCTTGCCAACGCTGTTATTCACGGGAACCGGGAAGACCCAGCTACGAAGGTTGATGTGAAATGCTTCTGCCAGCCCGATCGAGGCATGTTGTTGGTGGTCGAGGATGAAGGCGCCGGCTTCGATCCGAAGGAAATCCCGGATCCCACCCAGGCGGAGCGCTTGTTTGAGACCCATGGACGCGGCCTCTTCCTGATTCGGCGTATCATGGATCGCGTGAGGTTCTCGCGGTCGGGGAGAAGGGTCACGATGCTAAAGCGCCTTCGCCGTTGACGTGCTTCCAGTGCGTGAGCGTCTGAGACCCGTGCTATCGCTTCTGCTTGCGGCATTGGAAATAGTTGTGAAGAAAATCCCTGACGTTCCTTTTCCCCGGCCTCAGGGGGCGTTGGGTCTGCACATACTTTCCCCCCTTGACCAGCGCCACGAGCGGAGTAAATTGCGAATCGATGACCAGGCCTTTCAGTGAAAGGCCGTCCAGGAGTTCGTGGAAGTAGTCCTCATATTCCACGGGGGTGAAATCACATGCAAACAGCACGACGCGGCCCTCCAATTTCGATTTCAAGGCCCGGAATCCCTGGAGGTCGTAAAGCGCGTAGTTGTTGATAGCGCGCAGTCCTTCCGTGGCCAGGAAATTGTCTGCCTGATGCGTGGCGTTGCCACAGTAGTGAAGGCATCCGCCGCCAAAGGCTTTCAGAATGCGTGAATTGTACGGAACCACAAACTCCTTATAGGTTCCGGGCGACATCAGCACCGCGTCGTCGTCAGAAAACCACACACCCGCGTGCCCGCCCACGTACACTTGCTGATCGGAGAAGCAGTCGGTCAGGGGTTCGCCCAACACTTCTTTCTGTTTCTTGACCCAGCAAATCAGCGTTTCCGTGACCTTGTCCATCAGTTCGTGCATCACGGCTGGATGGTCCTGCATCAGGTAGATGAGCTTGTCGTATCCCATGAGCTGATTGGCCGTGGTAAGCGGACCCTGAAAATCCGTAATCCCGACGGGAAGGAAACTGTTTGCCCGCATCGCGCGGAGAAACTGAAGAACGCGCGGCATCAAGCCGTCTTTCTCAGGGTCCGCAATCTGCAACGCCTTGACATCCTCGGGAGTCCGCACCGGGTAGTGGCGCGGGTTGACGGTGGGATCCAGCTTGGGTGGGAAATCGACTTGGCAACCCAGGGCGGAAGCGGTGACCGCGGTGCCGAACCAAGGCATCAGGTAGGGGACAAAGTCGTCGTCAACCTCCTTCAACTGTTCGTAATAGTTTCGCTCCTGAAGATCGATCATCGCCTGGGGGTCATCATAATACCGGTCGGGAAAGGTCGCGGGATCCAAGCCAAAGGCCGTATAGAGGGCTGAATTCACAATAAAGGGCGGCTGGTCAACTTCTTTGAAAGCAAAAACGTCCGCGGTTTTCGCCTTCACCTTTTCCAGCCTCTGCTCGAATCGAATTCGGAAGTCCTCGCGTTCCGTGCTCGACAAAGGCATCGCCGACTGAGGTGTTCCCATGTTTCTCCTTCCGTGATCGTCTGTCCATTCCTCACCTTAATTCATCAAACCGAATGGTACGTTCTCTCGCCACGTGTCAACCGGCGCCCGCAGGAGCTCTTGTTTTCACAACATCCTGTGTTTGAGGATGCGCAACGAGCGTGGTCCGAGGCTCCAGAGCTTTCTTGTGTCGGGCGGACCTTCGACCAGAACATAGGGGTCAGCGGTTGCGACCTCAACCGGCGTGCGACCATAGTTCGCCAGGACCAAGTAGAGTTCGCGATTGGCGTAAACCGAGGCCACAACGTCCTGCGGCAAAGGTTGGGGGAAGAGATCGGACTCGTGAATCTCCAGCCAAGCCCACGTACCCTCTTCCACCATGGGCGCATACTGTTTCAGCCAACGGGCGTGCGTGGGCTGGGCTTCGGGGCGGCCAGGTACCGAATCGTGCCACCCGTAGGTGTAAGGGCCATCGGGATGGGCTTGGTAATACCTCCAGATGTTACGGGCGTGATGCGTCCAAAAGTCTTTCTCTTCCGGCGGGTATTGGATCCCGGGGATCATCGCCCGCTCGCCGGTAAAGGGTCTTCCCGCGAGGAAATAGGGAAATTGGAGGTAGGGGATGGTATGCAGGTACAACTCATCTTCATTCTCAATCTTGGCCCGGCTCATGTCCAAGCAGGGGACGACATAGGGGGGATAATTCTTGGTGGCTTCGCGAAGTTCGTCGCCCCTGCGGACTCCCTCGCCGACCCAGAGGTAGTCGTAAACTTTCAGGTCGGTTGCCGGGCGATTCATGCTGGCGTAATGCACTTTCAAAATGCCGCGCCGACGTTGGACTTCCGCATAGAGGAGCCCCAGCAGATCTTCCAAGGCGCCATCATGACTTTCACTCTCCGTGAAGGCCAGCACTTCGTCGGAAGTCGGAGGGTGCGGGTTGTTTGCCAATGCTCTGTAACCAAGGTCGTCGAAGAGGCCATCCACGCCGTACTCATCCATGATTCTCAACAGATGTGGGTAAACATAGGCGCGCCACCCGGGACTGTCGGGCGAGCACTTGGCGAGGTGCCAGTATGCCTCCACCAGGTCCTGATTGCGTGCCCACTCGGTGCGGAAATCCGGGTCAGGCCGCTCAAAGAAGCCGCTCGACGCGTAGACAATTAGCTTCAATCCGCGGCTGTGCACCATCTGCACAAACCGGCGAAATCCCGCGGGATTGACGGGGGTGAATTTGTTTCCTCCATACAACCTCAGCGAGTCATTCCACTCGTCATGTATTTCGATCAACCGTATGCCGTGCTCCTTCAACCGGTCGAGTTCGCGCTCGTCCCAGTCATCAGGGTCCCAAACCTTACGGCAGGGATACTCACCCAGGTTGTAGTTGGCCTGCCCCGGCAGATAATTGGTAACGAGGTGCTTCCGCATGCACGCCCGGATGGCACGCTCACAGACGGCGATATTTTGAAGCCGTCGCCGGTGGTCATCAGGACTGTAGGTAAGAATATCTCCGGGCAGGGACTGCACACTCTCGAGTTGGTTGACGCTCGGGGGCGAGTCGAGACTATAGGAAGCTCCCCGCCCAGCCGGCTTGACCAGTGCTGCCCCCCCGGCGAATTGCAGAAATGTACGTCGCCTCATCATTCACTCCTTGTCTTTAGGTGTCTTCCGGCGCCGGACCTTACTGCCCGGTCCCCATATGCACTGTCGTGCTCAGCGGTGTGCTCCGGGATGACCCTCCGACGTAGACCTTGTATTCGCCGGGGACAAGTTCCCAACTGTTCTTCTCGACGTTAAAGACGGACAGATACTGCGGGTCTACGGTCACCGAGGCAGTCTTGGTTTCACCCTGAGCCAGTGGGATCTTCTCCCAGCCGATCAGGCGCTTGAAAGGTTCACCCGCGCTCGCCGGCAACATTGCGTATACCTGCGCGACCTCCGCGCCGGCGCGCTCGCCGGTATTGGTCACGATGAAGGTCACTTTCAATTCCTTCTCCGCTGTCGCCCGGAGGCTTGAGTATGAGAAGGTTGTGTAGGAAAGGCCGAATCCAAACGGGAACAACGGTTCCTTGCCCTCCGCTTCATACCACTTGTAACCGACTTTCAACCCTTCGTCATAGTTGACATCGAAAGGCGGAAAATCAATGTGCGTGTGATGGTCCGCGTTTTCCGGCACGTATTGCATGCCAGCCAGGGTGGGATGGGGCAGGTCCGCCTCACTCTTTGGGAATGTCACGGGCAGTTTCCCAGAGGGGTTCACATCACCGAAGATAATATTCGCAACCGCTTCAGAGCCGCGGATTCCCGGGTACCAGGCCTCCACAATCGCACTGACCTTGTCGGCCCAGGGCATGGTCAAGGGCCCGCCGTTTTGAAGCACGACGATGCAGTGGGGATTGGCGGCGGCCACTGCGGCAATCATTTCGTTCTGGACATGGGGGAGGAGAAGGTTCCGAACGTCGTAGCCTTCTCCCGTATGTTGATGAACGAATAGGACGGCGACCTCGACCGATGCTGCCAACTTGGCCGCGCGGGGGATGTCGATGCCATCATCGAAAGTGACTTGCGCGTTCGGCAATCGGGCGCGCATGACTTTAAACGGGGAAGACGGGTGCCAACCATAGGGATTCCCGGGAACGGCATTTCCTTCCGCGGGTGTGACTTGGTCAGAACCGCTGCCCGAAAGCACCCCGAGCTCTGCATGTTCGCCGATGACTGCGAGCGATTTAATGCTAGATGCCTTGAGAGGCAACTGGCCGTTGGCGTTCTTGAGCAGCACGATGCCCTGCTCGGCGGATCGCTGCGCCACCTCAGCCCCCGTAAAGGGGTTCACGGGTCTCAACACGGGCCGTTCATCAAATACCCCAAGAGCAATTTCCGTCCGCAGAATTCGATGCACCATTTCGTCCAGGCGCGCCATGGGGACATCGCCTTTTTCCACCGCCGCCTTGAGTCCATCGCCGAAATACTGTCCACCGGGCATTTCCTGATCGAGACCGGCGACGGCGGAGGGGACCGTGCTGTGCGCTGCGCTCCAATCCGTCATAACCCAGCCTTGATAGTTCCATGATTTCCTCAGGACGTCAGTGAGCAGGTAAGGATCTTCGCAGGCATAGATCTTGTTGAGATGGTTATAGGCGCACATCACCGTGCCGACATTCGACTCTTTGATGGCGATCTGAAAGGCTAAAAGATCGGTTTCCTGCATGGCGCGCTTGTCAATATTGACGCTCAAGATATGGCGGCCGGTCTCCTGGTCGTTCACCGCATAGCGATTGATGTTGCCGATCACCCCTTGGTCCTGTGTCCCCTTCAGCTCGCTGCCCAGCATCTTGCCGATGAGGAGAGGATCCTCACCCAGGCACTCGAAATTCCGCCCATTGCGCGGCTCGCGAATGATGTTGGCGGTTCCCCCCAGCGATACGTTGAATCCCAGGTCGCGGATTTCCTTGCCCAGCAACGCGCCGAAATCGTACGACGCTTGCAAGTCCCAACTTGCCGCATTCGCCAAAGCCGAGGGGAGCGCCGTAGCGTAACGTCCGGTGCGGCCGATGTTGGCGACACCCGACCTTCCATCGGACATCTGCAACGCGGGGATTCCGAGGCGTGGAACCCCTGGGACGTACCCCGCTCCGCCCAGCCAATTCTTTAACGATTGCTCGCCCCCGTCGCCATGGACGAGAGTGAGCTTTTCTTCCAGGGTCATTTGTTGGATCAGCAGGTCGGCACGCTGGTCAGGTGACAAACTTTTGTCGGACCAGGGTCCTTTCGGCGCGGGCGCCGGCGCCTGGTGTGTCCATTCTTGTGCGATTGCAAGAGGAATACTTGTTGCAATGATCCATGCGATGACGATGAACATTGATCGGTCAAAGACATTACCATATGAAGAGCGTTCTTCCATTGATGTCCTCCTGGACATAGGCTTCTGAGCGGGTCGCGCCGCGAGCGGCCAGAGGCCCGGTCATCTTGCAGGCAGAGTGGACTGCCACCGGCACTCTTTCTCTTCGTCGTCCGATAAACTGCCCTGCCTTAAGACAGCTCAGCCCGCTTTCGTGGGGAAGGGTATGCTACGCAGGCCGGAAAAACAAGTACGCGTTGATGGCCCGCTTACGATGGTGTGCTGAGGGCTGGCGGCGCAGGGTGACCGAGCCGCAAATGAAAATCAAATAGCGCGAGAAAGTCGGCGGCACCTCGCGGGTGGGGAAGCTACTCATTTGGAAGTTTGGCTTTACGGGTGACGGCAACGCGTTTTCGGCGTAAGCCTTGCTTTTTGCCCGCACCGCTTGGTACGTGGCGGAGAGGGTGGGATTCGAACCATGATCGCCCCTTGATAACACGTAACTTACTGATTCCACGAACGGCTTAAACGGCTGTCCTATTGCGTGGCGCGAGAAAGGGTCGCGTCCACCCGCCAGCCGAAAGTCGTCAACCGGTCAGCTTTCGTTCTTTGCACAGCCCCTTAAACTCTGAGAACAGAGTTTCAGCATCGTGTATCAGACCTAGCTTGCGGTAATCATTGAACTGTTTCCACCACGCCGGTAATGCGGTGTCAAAGAACTGCCGAAGTTCATCTTGACGTACCATTCTATGGTTCATCAGGAAACAGAGGTACTCTAAGGTATTAAAGAAGCTGGCGCACCACGCTTGGCGCTGTTCTTTAGTCATTCCGTGGTCAAAGTTCTGTTCTATCCAAGAGTGGTCGAGCTGTCTAATGTCTTTGAAGACGCTATCGAAAACCTGAAGTTGGAGCGCGGTAGTCTGGAGTTGGAGCGCCTGAGTGTTGTGCGTTAGCTGTGGAATGACGAGAAGGACTGCTATCAGGGCCGCAATCGCCGTTACGGCAGATGCGATTGTGTTGAGGATGGTCCAACCATCTACGCCGCTAACCACCGCTGCCTGTGCCGGTGCCTGAACTGCTGTCAGTACCGCTACCAGAACCGCTGCCATCTTTTCCTCCCTGAGTTCCGCCTTGGTTTCCCTGATTAGCTTGGTGAGTACTATTTTGCTGCGTCAGGGTTTCTGTGTTGGTTTGAGGCGAATAACCTCTCTTTAGGTCACCTGTGTCGAACTTTCGGTCAAGCATGTATTCCCTCCCTCTGATAGTTTTCTGCGTCAATGGATTCTATATCTTTCATCGACATTTCCAGCACACTTTTTTAGGGTAAAAAAAAGAGTGAAATCCGCCTTTTTGCAGTACCTTCCTTTTCATCGCCTCGAAGAATTCACCTTAGTAAGGGAGGCTAGAAAAACTGCACAATATGCAGCGAAGTCCTATGGCACTTAGAAATTCCACGGATTTGACAATGTTTTAGATTCGCCTTAAGATTGCGTCCTATGAGCGAAGAATGGGTTGACAAGATGTTTGCGGAGCGTGACTTTCAGAAGAAGGTGGCCAGCCTGGAGAAGGAAAAGGAGGCACAGCGGCAAAAGAAGATTGCCGAAGCAGCGCCTGCGATCTGAGGAGAAATCGAAAAAATATTGCGGAAGAGCATCGACGCTTTCAATCGGAGATCACCAGTTTCGTTGAAGCCTGTCAGCCCTACGCAGGCTTACAAACTACATTTGCTCCTGGGCGATACCCAGACAGGCTTTGTTGTCCGTTTCGATCCTTTGACTTGCGCGCTCACTTACGGTTCACGCCTCAGCCCGCAACAAATGGGGACTCTTGTAGTTGAGATAGGTGAGGGGTCGCATTACACGATTAAAACATGGGGGCAACCTCAGCAGGAAATTCCAACCGAAGACATTGGCAGAGTGATTTTCGAAGATTTCATGAAGTCCGTTATAAAACCGTAACAAAACTGCGCGACTAAGGCTGGAGCCAGTCGCGGTCCGGGCGGGCCAGTTGGCGCGCGTTGTTGTACGCCATGTCTAGAGTAAGGCACGTGGCCGCGCGATAGAATGTCGTGTGCCTCTCGACGACAAGCGCTAGGTCGGCTCGCTGAGGATTCAACAGGCAGAGCGGCAGTAGAAGTTGAATTTGGCCCTTGTAGAATTGGGGGATTGCCGTCTTGTAGCTCCCTCTCACGCGCTCTCTTGCGTTTTCAATCGCACCCTTAAGCACTGTCTGCAGGGCATACTTATCCAGTGATCTGAACGGCTCAGGGAAACGATCTTTAGGCGTATCCTCGATGATGTGCTCGATGTTCACTCGGAAGTCTCTCCTCGTGTCAAGTACCAGACATGTGGGGTCATCGAAGTAGTGCGCGAGCTCAGGTAAGACAGCAAACTTGTTCAGCTCCCTCTGGCCCCGGCGAAACCAGCCTTTAAAGTACCACGGCTGCTTCCCTGGCACGCGGTGAACTTCGAAGGAGGCATACAGCGGCTCTTGGTTGGTGGTCACCAAACCCGTGTTAAAGCACGCGAACTGGCCGTCTTCTGACAGTGAAATCTTGTTCTCCTCTGCAATACGACGATATGTATAGCGAATGTAGTTGTAGAGAATGGGGTTAGGATGGTCGTTCGGAGTATGGTGATAGTTCCAATCCTCATTCTCGGCAAGTTCGGTTAGCGTCTGAAGTTGAACATCCATATCGGGAATGAACGCAAAGTCGAAAAGGTCATCCGCCCAAGGACTGGTTAGCGATTCAGGCATCGCACCCCCCAAATTCTTTGCTTCCTGTCGGTTTGAAGCCTATCACCCGAGGCAATTGTTTGGCAAGGCACGACATCACCGCCATCACCACGAAGGGGACGCCATAAGTACACGAAGAAAGCAAGGCTGTCAACTGAATGAGACGCAAGGAAATAGGCTGGCGGAGAGGGTGGGATTCGAACCCACGTCACGATTGCTCGTGAACACGCTTTCCAAGCGTGCTCCTTCAGCCACTCGGACACCTCTCCGTGGCATCGCGCCGCGCCTGCTTCTCGGAGCAAAGCTCCCAGATCACAATTCCGATTCGCGGCAACCCAACCAGTATAACATCGGGGAAGCCAAGCAGCCAGACTGCGAACGGCGGTACACAATTGCCTCAGTTCCACGGCGGGCATGCGTTCCGTCTCATTTCCCCAGGCCCTCGGGTCACTTGAAGCGCCGGCGGAAACGGAATTCCACGCCGAAAACTCCGTTCTGGTCACGGACTCCAAGTACTGAAACCTTGTCGCTGAAATTCCATTCGAATTGGATGATCTGGTACTGGGAATAGGAAGTGTCGGTGACATAGGTGAGGGTGAGATCGTGCGTGACCTGCTGCTCCACCGTGACGAGAGCTCCGGACCCGAAGCCGGGAATTCCCACGTTGGGATCAATTTTGATTCGGCTCACTCCGAACAAATGCTGAATGCGGCTTGTCGCCTGGCTGGAGAGAGCTTCGGAAAGAATCGCGGAGGCGCCAATGGTGGCGGAGGGATTCCCCGCTGCGGTCGAAAAGGCTCCCTCCTGTTTCACGTAGCCGAGCGCCAGGAGGGAGAGGATATCGGTATTGGCCAAAGGCGGGTCGGAACGATACGCGAACTTCAGCCGATCAAAGGGGCCGGAAATATCGAGCGTCAGGTCATAACTCTGCACGCGGGTCTGGGCCTCCAGGTCCAGGTAGGCTTGCGTTCGAAAGGGGTTTGTCAGGCTCATGTCGCCGCGCACCAGCGTGTAGCGGTTTCCCCGGAAGACCGATTCGCCGCTGAGGAAATGGATGCTTCCCACCTGCACGGGATTGGCCACGGAGCCTTGCAGCCGGATGTCGATATCGCCTAACAGCCGCAAGTTGGGAGTCTGCACCTGCACCGGGGGCGCGGAAGTGACACGAACATTCAAGCGAACCATGGAGGCGATGGGAGAGGTGACGCTGACCGGCTGCTCTGCTAAAGGAGTAGAAGATTCAATAATCTTCGATATGAAATTAATTTTCTCGTTGACAACCATTTGACGAACAACCAGCTCACCTTGCAATTGCGCCTGTCCGACGCCTCCCGCCAGGCGCAGATTGCCATCGAGAACGGAGGTGAAGCTGGGCGGATAGCGCACGCGGACTTGGCTAAGGTCGGCGTGTACTTCAAAGCGCGGGCTTTCCGCCAGGGTTACGAATCCGCTGAGGCTGACCGTTCCTCCGCCGCTGATGCCGTGCAGGGAGCGAATGACGGCGCGCTCGCCCTCGAGATCGATGGTTCCTTGCAGGTCATTGAAGCGGAAGGGCAGCCCGCGGTAATCCAGGCTCACATTTTGAATATCCATGGCGCCGTTCAGCAGGGGGCGGGTCGGCGTGCCGGTCAGGCGCAAGCGCAGGGTCGAGCGGCCCGTGGCCTGGAGGTTGGGATCGAACACGGTCAGCAAGGCAGCGTCCGCCGTGCCTTCGGCACTAACGGCCAGCGTAACGCCATCAGTGAAACGCACTGCCCCCTCGATTCCAAGTTCCGTGGAAGGTCCACGCATGACAAAGCGGCTGAGCGCCAGTCTGCCGTCCGAATAATGCACATCCACAGGCTGGACGTTACGCCACTGGAGGCTGGGAAAATCCACAGCCAGATCATGCGCCTGGGATTGGAGGTCGATTTTCGCTGGGTTGCGCAAAGGCCCGGCGGCATGGAAAGAACCGCCCAGGGTAACCGCGGCCGCGAATTGGCGATTGAAGAAAGCGCGAATCCACGGATCAGCACGCAAGCCGGAGTATTCGCCCTCAGCCTCCATCGGCCAATCGCCCTGTGCCGTAGCCCTTGCGCTGAGGTGCAAATTTCCGGCCGGGCTTTCGTCCTCGCCCTCGAGCCTTAACTGGTTTCCTTCGCCCGTCAGCGTGCCGTGGAACTCGCCCAACGGAGTACTGGCGACAATCAAGTCCCCGAGGCGCCAGGAACTTTGGAGGTGAAAATCCTCCGGGGTTCCCTGGCCGCGCGCCTCAAAGTTCAGGTTGCCGTCCAGCCCGCCTTTGGGAAGCTCGATGGAACCGGTCATGGGCAATCGGCGGATGTCGGCCAAGTGAAAATCCGTTCCTTCCAACTGCCCGGAAGCGAAACGGCGCTCGGGTTCCAGAATGATGTTGCCGCTCAGCCGGCCGCGGTTCTTCGTCAACTGGACGTTTTGCAGTTTCCAAATGGACTGCGTAACCCGCAACTGGGTGGAGAAGGAATCGAAAGGTTCATCGCCAATGGCGCCGGCATCGATCCGCAGCAAGCCGGAGCCCGCCAGGGTCGCGGTGGTTCCTTCAACATCCACGCGGCCGGTGACGGAGCCGCGGATGGGGAGGTCCGAGTTGATGGCCGCTTTTAAGCCCTCGACGGGGGTACGCTGAGCTTGGGCGGAGAATCGCACTACCGAGCTGGGCGTCAATCGCCAATGATCGAGTTGGGCAGAACCGTTCAGCTCAAAAAAACTCTTCCCATGTTCTACGCGCCCGTCTGAGACCTGTACGAATGCGGGATTAAGTGCGACGACTGCCGTTAGCCGGTCCCAAGTCCAACCGTGATACTGGAACTGGCCCATGTTCACCCGTCCTTGGAGCGAGGGCGCCTCATGACTGCCGCTGAGTTGCCCGGAAAATTCCGCACGCGACTTCAGCTCCAAAGGGATGCCGGAAGGGGTGGCGACCAGCGACTGCAAGAAAGGCCGCCACTCTTCAAAGTTGCGGGTCGTGACGGTGAGCGCGAGCGGTTCTGCCGGGGCGGGGGACGCACTACTCTGCGCAAATGACCCGCGAGCCGTGATCGTGGAGTGCGGTGTCCGAAATTCAGAATCGGCGAGGTGGAGGGTCAGGCCGTGCCCGCCTTCGAGTGTGCCGCGTGCCATGCCGGTCACGGAAAGCACGTTATGGGGAGCGGCGGCCGGCCCTTGCAAGGCGAAATCAAAATCTGCTTTCAGTCCTTCCCCCTGCCCGGACCACGTTGCACTGAGGTCGCCCTCAGCCCTCGAGGCAGGATGCAATTGGGCCGCGAGGAGGGGCGGCGTGCTCACGGAGCGCAAAACCTCATCCAGTTCCACCTGACGAATCCTCGCGTTCAAGTGAAACTTCGCCGGCGAATCGCCGAACTTGGCTTGCAACGTTCCCTGTACTGTGCCTCCCCAAACAGTGACGAGGAGGTTGGTAAGATTGAGTTGGTCTTTTTCCAATGCGTAACTTGTTGTGACATCCGGGAGCAGGGAGTGAATGGCGGGCGTGAGGATCGCGACTTGGCGAGCTTGGGCGCGGCCTTGCACCGAGATGGCTCCGTCTTGATAAACGGCCAGTCCTTCCACTTGCAGGGCGCCGGCCCGCAATTCCGGCGTGTGGAGAATACGGGCCAGGGCGCGGAGCTCCGTCGAGGCATGAAACGAACCGGAAGCCTGCAATACAGGGCGGGGGAGGATGGTGAATGAAGCTTCGCCGGACATCCCTTCCGCCTGCCACGCGAACGAGGAGAAGACCAGGCTGGTGTGCGAAAGCTCGAAGCGGCTATTAAACGTGAGGGGTGGAAGCGACCAACGTGGCAAACGAATGGCGGTGGCGGAAGAGGAAAGCGTGCCGTTGTAACGCCCCCGGCTCATATGGAGGAGAATCGCCAACTCCCGCGCGTCTATCTCCACGGGTTGCTGCTGGTCGTTCCAGAAGAAAACTGAGTGGGAGAGAGTGAGGCGTCCGATGGAGAGATTCATTAAATCCGCCAAGCTCTGTTGCGCGGAAATCTTCTCCCCCGGACCGGGAAGGTTGGTGACGCCGTGGGGGTTGGTGCGGAGGTGCACCTGGAGTCCATCCGTGTCCAGGTAGCGCAGGCGAAGCCGCCGGCGCAAGAGTTGCCCGGGGCTCAGACCAGCTTCCACCTCACGCGCTGAAATCAGGGGTGGATCACCATCGGCCTCCGAACCGTGAATCACGAGCTTTTGCAACGTGATCTGGAAGAGCCAGGGCTTAAAGCGGAAATGCGCGATTTCCACCCGGCCGCCGGTGAGGTTCTCCAGGCTGGTGATGACCCGGCGCTCCAACACATGCTGGAACCACCCGCTGCTCATGACGATCAGGGCAGCGAGCGCCAGCACCAGCAGGTTTTCCACCAGGTAAATGGTGATGCGAACCGGTTTGGATACTTTCCAGCGCGTATAACACCTAAAGACGAAACTCGAAATTCGAAACTCAAAAGTCGAAACTCGATGCCCGAAATTGCAAATTCGAAAAACGAATCGCCACTACCGGTCATTCCCACGAAGACGCTTTCGCCGGTGTTGACGTGGCCCTGGCCTAATCTCCATTTTCCAGTTTCGAGTTTCGAGTTTCGATTTTCGAGCTTCGAGTTTCGAAACAAGCACCTGACACCTCGAGTTTAATCGGAGTGAAACCGCACGTTGGTGACGGGTTTCAACTCCTCGATCCATTGATCGAGCAATTCGTTCATCCGTTTCTGAATAAGGACTTCGCGGATCGGGGCTTCCACCTCGGAAAGGGGTGGCGCCGCCGCGCCGCCGTTCTTCTTTTGGAATTCCGGGACGAAGGTCGAATCATAATAGTCAGCAATCTCTTTTTCACTGGGGGAAGCGGCCGGGCGGAGGCGTTGATCGATCAGGCGCAACATAAGTTCTTGTTGGGCGATGCGCGCCGCCAGCTCAGTCTCGGTCATGCCCAGCTCCTGAAGAGCTCGCTGGAAGTCCTCCGGGTTGGCAAACCCCTTGCGAAGCGCGGCGAGGCGCTCTGCCGCAGACTTTTCGATCTCCGCCCTATCGGCGGGCCCGGGGTTCTCCTCCCGGGTCAGGAGTAACTGGTAGGTAAGGCGCTCGCGGGCGCCGGCCAGCGCGGCTGAATCGGGCGGAGGGGGCGGCCATTGGGCATCGAGGAACCGCTCGAGCCGGTATTCCTGCTCCACGTCGCTCGCCGTGATGGCCGCATTGCCGATGGAAGCGACCACGCGGTCCAGGATTTGCGCGGCGGGGCAGAATGTGCCGCTGCCCGCGATGAAGGCCACCCATGCCACAAGCATCAGAAGCTTTGGCCGATGCTCAAGAAAAACTGGAAGTTCGTTAATCGTTGTACCTCGGTATTTTGCACGCCGTTGGTCGTGGTGACCACGTTATAGCGTGGAGGATTCAAATTGTAACCCAGGTCGATCCGGATGGGTCCCACCGGCGTTTTGTAGCGAAGACCCAACCCTACGGCGTTGGAGGTGTAATCAAAATCCGCCGGCGAGGACTGAGTGAACTTGAGCAGCCGCATTTTGCGGATCGTGTCGTAAACATTTCCGGAGTCTTCAAAAACCACCAAGCCGAATCGCCGTTGCGCAAAAAAGGATCGCAATTCGAAAGAGTTGAGGAAAAGCGCGTTCCCGCCGATGGGATACCCGGTATTAGGGTCGCGGGGGCCGGCCTGATTGATAGAAAACCCGCGCATGGATTCACTGCCACCCATAAAAAAGCGTTCCGGCAGAGGGATTGAATCCGTGAGGATGACCTCAGCGGGTTGGCCGTTGCTGGCCGGAACGGTGATGCTGTACAGGCTTCCATAAGGAGATACCACGCCGAATTGCGTTTTGCGCGCAAAAACCAAATAGGAGCCCAATGCATGGTAAGTGGAGTTCTGGCCCGTGAATTGTAGGAAGTTCGCCTGGGACCCAAAACCCCGCCAGGAGACTCCCGCAGTCATGAGCGTATAGGCGCCCCGGGTCGCGTCCGCCGGGTCGTCGCGGTGATCCTCAACAAAGCTTCCCCCGACCATTCCCACCAGCGCGGGCTGGCTGAGCAGGGGAATCTCCTGCGCGGATATTTTGCTGGAAATGTCGAGGGCCTCCACGCGGCGGAAGCTGTACTGGCCGATGAGGAGGGTGGAAGGGCTAAAGCGCTTCTCGATACTTACGGAACCTTCCTTGCGGTCCGCCGTGAAGGTCAGGACGTCGCGAGTGCGATCCACCATACCTTTGATGCGCAAGCTGAGGTCGTCGCGGTTGAACAAGCGGGGAATCAAGTAACCCATGTTCGCGCCCGTGTCAATGTTGGAAAGCCGCCCGCCCATGCTGAAAGTTTGGCCACGCCCACCAACGTCCAAGCGGGTGAGCCCGAGCGACAATCGCGGGCTCGCCTTGTACTGCCCTTCCGGCTGATTGCTGCCCAGTTTTTGGACATCCAAGCCGCCGCCATACCCCAGGATCCAACGGCGGGATTCTTCCAGGCCCACGAGCAAGGTTTTTTCCGTGTCGGAAGGCGGTTCCTCCTGCGGCGTAACCTGGACCTGGCTGAAGAGTCCCAGGTCGTAGAGGCGGCGTTGGGAATCGAGCACCGCACTCTGACCGACCGGTTCCCCCTCGTGAATAAGCAGCTCACGATTCACCAGGCCCCGGCGTACGTGTTCGTTTCCCAAAACCACGATGTGCTGAATGCGATCTTGCGCTCCGGGCGCGATTTGAAACACCAAGTCCACTTGATAGGCGGATTTCGCCGGCGTGGTGCGCCAGCTCGCAGCGGCATGGGTGTAACCGTGGTCAGCCAGATAATCGAGGATGCGGTCGCGGTCAGCCTGCGCTCGTTCCAGCGAATAGGGCTGTGTTGGCTTGCTGAGGAGGGACGGCCAAAGATTCCTTTCGGCGGCGGCATCGATTCCCAACAAGGTGAGGGTGTGCACCGTCGTGCGCTCGCCTTCTTGGATGACCAGCGTCACATATCGCCGGCCGGAGGCGCCTCCGAAGTTGTCGTCAATCGCCGGAGTAACGCGCACGTCAAGAAATCCCCGCGCCTGGTAAAGCGCCAGGAGCGCCGCGGTTTTTTGATCCACCAGGTCTTGGCTATAGACGGGTGACGGCGGCAGCAATCCCTGGGTGGGGGGGCTGATGGTGGCAAGCAGTTCCGCCGTGGGGATGGCAGTATTGCCTTTTACGCCGTAACCGGCGAATTCCCCACGGCGTCCAAGGTTCACGTGGAAGAGAATTTCGACGTGGGGTTGCGGCTCCTGAAGCGTCACACGGCTGGCCTTGGCCGAGGCAGAGAAATATCCCCGCCGCTGAAAATGACCTTCCAGCAATTTCTCGCTGCGGGCCAGGGCCTGGTCGTCCGTGACACCGTCACGATACAGGGGCAGCAGGTTTTGGAGCTGGGAGGAGGAAATCGATGCGCCCTGCACTCGCACCCGGACCAGCGGCCCGCCGTCCACTTTTACGATCAATTTCTCGGTATTGGTTTTGGCGTCGTAGATCCTTTGCTGGATGCCGATGTTGACCTGAAGGCGTCCATGGGCCACGTAGAATTGGCGCAGGCGATACAGCCCGCGCTCCACACGCGCCGCCGTCAGATTCATGTGCGCATGCCACCCCGAAACTTTCATCAAGCGCTCGGGGGGAAACCCGGAGGCGTCGTGAAATTGCACCGCGCTCACCCGCGCGGGAGGGCCGGCTTTGATGGCGAACCCCACGTTGGCTTCCAGGGTGTCGGGGTTAGGTTCAACTTGGTGCGTGATGTGAGACTGGTAGTAGCCATTGGCAACCAGCAAGTCGCCCAGGCGTGTGTTCGCGGCGTTGAGAACTTCGTCGGTAAGGGGTTGGCCCAAGTGCAATCGCGAGGCGGTGACGAGCGCCCGGGCTTCCACGGGGGCAGGATTGCCATCCGCAGTTACGATCCCAATGAAGTACTGGGCGCGGGCGACAAAAGTGAGCGAGACCCCATTGCCTTCCGGAACGCCCTCGGCGCGCAGTTCCGAGAAACGCCCCGTGGCGTAAAGGCGCTTGAGACTTTCGGAGACCTTGGCGGGGCCAAGAGGCTCGCCGACCTGCTGGGTTACGGCGCCAGGAAAATTCTGGAGCTTGAGGTTACAGTCGCATCGGAGATTCAGTTGTGTAACCGGCCGGCCCCAAAGGGAAGGCTCACCCTGAGCCAGGCTCTGCCCACAACAACAGCCAAGCAGCAGCGCGAGAAGGATAAGCGTATGGGCTGCCCTGCCGCCGAGGAGGGCGGGGCCGCAGCGCCTCGCCCAACAGCGCGGAGGATGTGCGAACAGCATTCTAGAGTGTCGAAGGTAGCAACGCACCCCGAAGTTTACCCATCAACCCGGCATCAAAGTTCTTGCAGCCTTCCTCAGGCATTATACTTCCGCAAGGGATTTTCTATCGGCAAAGAAACGCCTTTTCACCCGCAAATCCCGTCGGGGGCCAGTTGGTGGGAAGCGGCTTTTCAGTCCGAATTACGAGCTGCGCGCGAACCATCGCTGCGGCCATGACTTGCAGCTACACGAGCAAACACGTTTCTCAGCGAATGCCTGGAGAGTACTTTCCGAGTGCGCGGCAATCCGGGAGTTATCGCGGGGTGGCTCAGTCCACGACGATGGATCTCCTCCCAGCCACTTCACGGTGTGATCTCCGTCACGGCGGTGTCGCCGCCAGCGATTCTTGACTCCGGTGGGATAATGGGTGCCCGTTAGATTCGAGTGAGGACCGCAGCGGGGCCGCGATGGACAGTCCAGCCTTTGGCCCCGGTCAGGAGGCCCGTTTCCGCATGGCCGATCTCGAAACCAAGTCCCTTTCCGAAAACGCATACCAGCCGTTGAAAGACGGCGAAATCTATCTGCCGCTGGTACCCCCCAGCATGGCGCCACCGGAGGTGACCTGGCGCGCGGTCCTGTGGGGCACGTTGCTGTGTATCGTCTTCAGCGTCGCCTCGGCCTATTCGGCCCTCAAGGTCGGCCAGGGAATGGAGGCGGCGATTCCCATCTCCATCCTCGCCATCGGCCTGGCGCGCGTCTACCGGCGGCGCTCCACGGTGCTGGAGAACATGATCATCACCGGCATGGGCGGCGCCTCGGGGAGCGTGGTGGCCGGCGCCGTCTTCACCGTGCCGGCACTCTACATTCTCCACCTCGACCCGCATCCGCTGCAGACCATCTTCATCTGCCTGGCCGGCGGCTGCCTTGGCATCTTCTTCCTCATTCCGCTGCGGCGCTACTTTGTGCGCGAAATGCACGGCAAGCTACCCTTTCCGGAGGCCACGGCAATCACTGAAGTCCTGGTCACCGGCGAGAAGGGCGGCTCCCAGGCCAGGCTGCTGATTCAGGCCACCATCATCGCTGCGGCGTATGACTTCTTTGTTACCACGTTCCATGTCTGGAAGGAGTATGTGAACTTCCAGTTCGTACCGGCGGTCCGGCAACTGGCCGAGCGCGGGCGCATGGTCTTCAATTTCGACGCCATCAGCTTCGTCCTCGGCCTGGGCTATGTGATGGGCCTGCGCATTGCCATGATCTTTTGCGCGGGCGGCATCCTGGTGAACTTCGTGCTCGTCCCCATGATCTGGTTCATCGGCAGCCACATGGGCGACGTCACGGTGTATCCTGCCACCATCCCCATTTCGCACATGACGGCCGCCGACATTTACCGCAATTATGTTCGGTTCATCGGCGTGGGCGCCATCGCGAGCGCCGGCCTCGTGGGCATCCTCAAGTCGCTGCGCGTCGTTGCCGGATCGTTCGGCATCGCGTTGCACGCCTTCCGCCACGGCGAAGCGCCACACATGGAACGCACCGACCGTGACATCCCCATCATCACCATCCTCCTCGGCTTGGTCCTGGGGGCCATCGGAGTGGCCGCCTTCTTCCGGAACCTACATGCATCGTGGACCGTGGTGGCCGTGGGCCTGGTGCTGACGCTTCTCTTCGCATTCTTCTTCACCACGGTGGCTGCCAACGCCATTGCCACCACGGCCAACAACCCGGCCAGCGGCATGACGTTAATGACCGTCATCGTCTCCGCGGTGGTATTGCTGAAATTCGGGCTCTCCGGGACCACCGGCATGTTCTTTGTGATGGCCCTCGCCGGCATGGTCTGTGTAGCCCTCTGCGCCTCCGGACAGTTCATTACCGACCTGAAAGCCGGTTACTGGCTCGGTTCCACGCCTGCGGCGCAGGAGAAGGTGAAGTTCATCGGCGTCGTCGCCTCGGCCATCACCGCGGGCTTAACCATCATCCTGCTGGCCAAAGCCTTCCAATTCGGAGAGGCCGCGCCCGGCGACCTGCGGCAGGTCCTGGTGGCGCCCCAGGCCTCCGCCCTGAAAGCCGTGGTGGAGGGCTTCATGAGCGGCCAGCCGGTGGCCTATGTGTTGTTCGGCATCGGCGCCATGATCACCGTGGTGCTGGAGATGCTCGGCCTCTCCTCCATGGTCTTCGCGCTGGGAGTCTATTTGCCGCTGCAACTGACCACACCGATCCTGGTCGGCGGATTTCTCTCCCACCTGGTGAATAAGCGCGGGGAGAAGGTGGGCGGCGAGCACGGCAATGCCATCCGCGACCGCGGCATCATCATCGCGGGCGGCTTGATGGCGGGCGGCGCGCTCGGCGGAGTGATTGGGGCGGCGCTGCGCGTGCTGCCGCATTTCCAGGAAGAGTGGATCGAGACGCCTTTCTACGCGCACGATGCGGTCTCGCAAAGCGTTTCCGTCCTGCTGTTTGTGGGTCTGTGTCTGTATGTATGGTTCAGTTCGCTATGGAACCCAAGGCCACAAGTGCGGTGACCGTGCCGTCGACAATGGGCGGAACTCACGAACGAACCCAGTCACTCCGTGTATAATACCGTCCCATGAAGAGGCCTAAATCGCAATTAGCAGCCGCGCTCCCAGTGCCGATCGAGACCATCGAACGCCGGATCTACCTCATCCGCAGCCAAAAGGTCATGCTCGACAGCGACCTGGCCGACCTCTACCAAGTGCCCACGAAATCACTTAACCTGGCAGTGCGGCGCAACGCGGACCGCTTTCCTGAAGACTTCATGTTTCAACTTACGAAAGAAGAAGTCAGCTCTTTGAGGTTTCAATTTGAAACCTCAAACAAGGGTCGCGGGGGCCGCCGCTATCTCCCTCATGCCTTCACCGAGCACGGCGTCGCCATGCTCTCATCAGTGCTCAACAGCAAACGCGCCGTCCAGGTGAACATCCTGATCATCCGCGCCTTCGTAAAACTGCGCGAGATGCTGTCCACACACAAGGACCTGGCGCGCAAGCTGGAGGAGCTCGAGAAGAAGTACCAGGCCCACGACGTTCAAATCAAAG
>Ga0326727_10000851_pt1 | contig 120374 bp, 89 predicted proteins | sample MB2enrmetagenome_FD_207643 | JGI IMG/M metagenome (GOLD analysis project Ga0326727, IMG submission 207643) | Lab enriched peat soil microbial communities from McLean, Ithaca, NY, United States - MB29MY | ecosystem: Environmental > Terrestrial > Soil > Wetlands > Peat | place: USA: New York... | reverse complement strand
CGACGCTAGTGCCCGCAAGGGCTATGCAGCGGATGGAGCCCCGCCGAGCGCAATTGACTTGGCAGGCACCGCATGTCTGGCCGGAATCCTTGTGCGTGCCAAGAGTGGCACGCATCTCGCCGAGACCGCACTGACTGGAAAGCCGGATGCGGGAAATCCGCCCGTCCGGTTTGGAGGGAGGGGTGAGGTTAATCCCTCATCCCTACCCCTATCGGCCGCGCTGCTACGGCGCGCTGCTAAGGCTTGCGCTCAGGGTCCAGGTCCGGTTTCCATACGTGGTGTGAATCGGCCGCTGCAGCCCCGCCGACCAGGACCGCCGCACAACCCCGGCGTGCGTAAGCTGGTGTCAGCCAAGCGGCGCAGGTCTTCTCCGCTCAACCGCGAGAGCGCCATGCTCGGCTTCCGCGGCTGGCACGAGCGCGGGTATCTCCCGCATCGCGACGAGCTTGGGTTGACCCAATTCGTCACCTTCCGCCTCGCGGACAGCTTTCCCGAAGCGCTGCGCTCTGAATGGGCGCACCTGTGGAAAATCGAGGACGACCGCGAGCGTCGAACCCAGCTTGAGGCCTACCTGGACAAGGGGCGGGGTTCCGCCTATCTGCGCCGTCCCGAGATTGCTCGACTGGTGGAGGATGCACTGCGCTTCTTCCATGGACAGCGCTACGAGCTGCGAGCCTGGGCCGTGATGCCCAACCACGTCCACGCTCTGTTCAAGGTGGACGCGACCCCGATGTCGGAGATCGTCGGGAGCTGGAAGAAGTACCTCGCGCACGAGGCGAATAAGGTGCTCAGCCGACGGGGCGTCTTTTGGGAGGCTGATTATTGGGACACCTACATGCGCAGCACGGCACACGAGGTGCAAGCAACCCACTACACCGAGAACAACCCTGCGAAAGCTGGCCTTGTCCTCGATCCGAAGGAATGGCCCTGGAGCAGCGCCCGTTTTCGTGACGCCTACGGCCGGCTGTGCCTGTAGCGCGGTTGCAACGGAGCGCGGCTGTCACAGCCGCAGCGCGTGGGCAAGGGAGTGGCTTTTGGAACATGGGAGCGCGATCGCGGGTTCGGGGCTGCTGCGGCTGTGACAGCCGCGCTCCGACCGCAGCGTCTCAAAGCGGCCTTGTCAACGACCGTGAGCCGTGGGAACAGCAGGCGATTTGACAGTGACATACCCGGGGAATACAATGCGGTTTAGTCAATGCCTCCTTTCCCTGCTGTGCACAAGGTCCATCCGCACGGGCGCGTGAGAGTTCACGGCAGGCCGGGGGCTGCTGCCGCGGACGCCATACAGACAGAACAGAGTATTAGTGCATAGAGAGACCAGAACCGATGAATTCCTCCGTTGTCAGCCTGATCATCTTTGTCTGCGTGTTTGGGGCGGCGTTGCTGGCCATGCGCCTGCGCGCGATGCTTCCCGAACATCACCTGACCGGGGACACCAAGGATACAGTGAAGCTCACCATGGGCCTCGTGGCCACCCTGTCGGCGCTGGTGCTGGGCCTGCTCGTGGCTTCCGCGAAAGGCAGTTACGACACCCAGAGGACCGCGGTGGTCCAGATGGCGGGGAAGGCTGCGTATCTCGACCGAGTGCTGGCGCATTATGGGCCGGAAGCGGGCGAGGCCCGCGCGACGCTGCGCCAGGCGATCGAAGGGGCAATGGCCCAGATCTGGCCCGCAAGCCCCGGCCAGACCGCGCAGTTGGCCCCGAACATCGCCCGCTCCGATTCGCTTTACGATGCCATCCAGAAGCTGGCGCCACAGAACGATGCTGCGCGCGCGGCCAAAATACAGGCCCTGGCAATTGGTGCGGATCTAAGCCAAATGCGCTGGCTCCTGTTCGAGCAAGCCAGCACCTCGATCGCCACGCCGCTGGTGGTCATTGTGGTCTGCTGGCTCGCGATTCTCTTCTTCAGCTTCGGGCTGTTCGGGCCCTCGAACAGCACCACGGTCGCGGCGCTGCTGGTGGGGGCACTGTCGGTCTCCGGGGCCATTTTCCTGATCCTGGAACTGGACCGGCCATTTGGCGGGCTGATCAGTATATCCAGCCAGCCCGTGCTCAACGCGCTTAGCCAGCTCGGCCACTAGCACGGAAATGAACTCAGGCCACAATTCAGCAGAGATCGGAGACCGGGCGCCCGCGAAGGCCGCCCGGCGCTTCGGGAGATTCCGTTTCTCAGCGGTAGAACTGCTGGTTGTATTGGTGCTGCTATTCATCACCTCGCCGTTCCTTGAGTACCTCAAATATGGCCGCGGTGTCGAAGCCGCACTGATAACCTTGGTGATGATATTGTCCGTTCTGGCCGTCGGTGGCACCCGGCGGACCTTGATCGTGGCCGTTCTGCTAGCGACGCCGGCGGTGGTGGCGAGATGGGGCCACCATTTGTGGCCGGACCTGGTTCCCGCGGAGGTATTCCTCGCCGCCGAACTGGCGTTTCTGCTCTTTACGGCGGTAAACCTGCTGCGCTTTATCCTGCGCGCTCCCCGAGTCAATTCGGAAGTGCTCTGCGCCGGAATCTCGGGTTATCTTATCCTGGGATTGCTTTGGGTCCTTGCCTACATGCTGGTGGCGAGGGCGATGCCCGATTCTTTCACGCTCACCGCCGGTCCTGCCGAGCACCGCACGATGGACGGCTTCACCGCCTTCTATTTCAGCTTTGCCACGCTCACCACCGTTGGCTACGGCGATATTGCCCCCGTCTCGAACGTCGCCCGGATGTTGGCGGTGATGGAGGCGGTCACGGGCTTGTTTTACGTCGCCGTGCTGATCTCCCGGTTGGTAGCCCTCTATTCCACCCAGCCCCCGCCCGAGGATTCGAAAACAGATGATTCGCCCCCGTAGCAGCCGACGTGAGGAGGCTCTAATCCTTCAGAAAGCGGTGACAATTAGAGCCTCCTCACGTCGGCTGCTACGATCTGAATGGACGGCTAGCCAGATCAATTCAAACACAGTATAAGTTACTCCACCTATAGATGAATCCAAGATTATGAAGACCAGAGCCACACTGTACCTCGTCGGCTGCGTCCTCGCTGGTGGCGTCAGCGCACCTCAGTTTGCCCAAGCCGGAGGCATCGAGCTGTATGAAATCGCCACGCCGGACGTCGGCCTGGCGTCGGCCGGCTACGCCGCCCGCGCGCAGGACGCCTCGACGTTGTTCAAGAACCCCGCCGGGATGAGCCTGCTGCAAGGCTCGCAGCTTCAGGCCGGGCTTCAGCTCACCTATGGCAGCGTCTCGTTCAGTCCCGACGCAGGCACTTCTCCCCGCCTGGGCAATGACGGGGGTGGCAATGCCGTCGGCGCACTGCCGGCTGCCAGCGGGTTCTTCGTGTATGACCTATCCGAGAAATGGAAGGTGGGGTTGGGCATGCTTTCTTACTTCGGACTTGCGACATCATACAACGACAACTGGGTCGGTCGCTATTATCTCCAGAGCGGCGCGCTGATCGGCATGAGCTTCCTGCCCACGGTGAGCTTCAAGGCGATGGACTGGCTCTCTCTCGGCGCCGGCTTGAACGCGATGTACGGCTACCTGGACAACAAGTTGGCGGTGAACACGGGCACACCCCTGGATGGCCAGTTGAAGCTGAAGGACGAAACCTGGGGCTTTGGCGCCAATGTCGGCATTCTGATCGAGCCGCGCGAAGGCACTCGGATTGGCCTCACCTATCTCTCACCAGTGAAGCTGGACTTCAAGGCCACGCCCGACCTTAGCATTGCGGGTGGCAACTTAGCCAACCTCCTGCTCCACCCGCCGCAATTGGACCTCGGGATGACCGTGCCGCAGTCGGTAATGGCCGGTTTCTACCAGGACCTCAGCCCCAAGTGGGCCATCATGGCCGACGTCGGCTGGCAAAACTGGCACCAATTTGGCGAGGTGCAGGTGGGAGTTGACACGACCGGTTCCGGAAGCGCGGACCGTTACGTCACGGCCAATCTGGAATACCAAAACACCTGGCACGGCGCGCTGGGCGCCCTCTACCGGCCTTGCGAGAGATGGCAGTTGATGGCCGGCGCCGCATTCGACAGTTCGGCGGTGGACAATGCCAACCGCACCGTGACCGCCCCTATGGGCCAGGCCTGGCGCTTTGGCCTCGGCGCTTCCTACCAGCTTAGCCGGGCGGTCAACATTAATGCCGCATACGAGTTCCTTTGGGCCGGCGATATGCCAGTCACCCAGGGATCGTACACCAGCCAGCGCGGCCTGGTGTCGGGCTCCTTCAACGACGCCTGGTTCTCGTTCGCCACCGTGAACCTCACCTGGAAGTTCTGACCCGTAGCGCCGCGTCCGTTCACCGGCACGAAAGCCAGCGTCCGTATTGCCCCTGGCGCATGTAGGCCCGTTCCGTGCCGTCGGGCAGAACTTCGTAGAGCTTGGCGGCGCGCAGGCGGTAGCGCCGATGGCAGGAGAGACATTCGTATTCGATGAGCGCCGGCTCCTTCTCTTCGCCCTCGGTCGGCTTGACCAGCAGCCAGCGATTCTGGGCTTCGGTCGGCCAATTGCCGGATTGCTGCTTGCCGCAGCGGCAGGTCGGCAGGTCTTTAATCGGCAGTTCGCGGGTCGCGGGAGGAGTGCTCGTCGGAGTATTCATGGATATGCGGTTTATGGCTCTTTCCGCCTAAACACTGCGCCCATTGGGCCGGATTTCAAGCTTCAATTCGCCGGGCGCGGTGTGACGGCCACGCGCTGGCCCAGGACGATGCAGTTGTACAGTGCCCGGCCAATCTGGTTGCGGGTCATGAAGCGGTTGCTGCCCTCGGTCTCGGCGAGCGAGATCACCACTTGATGGTAGGTGTCATACACGTGCACGCGCATTTGTTCATGTTCCCATACGGCCGGGTTGGACAGATCAATGTCTGAGGAGAAGCGGATGAGCAACTTCTGGTTCTCCCAGAACACCCACGCATCGTTGCCCACGGGCGAAAGCGGTGCCAGGTGCACGATCTGCTCGCCCGACAGACCGTTGGTCAGGCCGAACTGGTCTTTCTCTTTTGTCAGCTCCTTGCGCAATTCATCCCTCATGCGCTCGAACAGCGCTGCACCCGGGTAGTCGGGCTGATTGCGCGTGCGGAAGATATAATCCTTGATCTCCTTCATCGGCAGGCGCACCACCTTGCAGTCACGGGGCGCCCGGGCGGGGAGCGTGGTCCGCTCGACGTTCTTGACTCTGAAGTTGCGGCTCTTCACTTCGGCTTTGGTCTCCTCCACCGTGTAGTCCGACTTCTTGAGCACGACGACCATGCCCAGCTCCGGCATGAGGATCTCCGCGAATACGCTTCGGTCTCCCGGGTCGAGCTTCACGTTCTCGCGCCGGATCCAGAAGAGGGCCTCGGGATCATTGGCCACTCGCTCAACGTCGTTCTCGTCCAGGTACCAGCGATAGAGGTGGCGCACGATCTGGCTCAGGTACGCGGGCTCGAGCAGCTCCGGCGGCGGGTCGGCCTCGCCCGCCTGACCTGCGGCCCTACTGGTGCGGCAGCCCGCTGCCACCACGGCCAGCAGCGCCACGCACCCTAGCATAATCCATGTCTTCATTGTTTTGCCTTTCGCAGGGTGAAGAACCGGTTGCCGCCCAGTGAGCCTTCGTCCTGGTCGGGAATGCTCACGAAGTTGCCACCGGGGCTGAAGTAATCCTTGTCCGTCATCCAGGAGTAAGCCCGGCCAGTAACCTGAATCTGGCCTACCTGCTTGAGGCCGGCATAACGGTCCGCCCCTTCCATGCCCCCTTTCACGTATGCCCGCGCCAGGCCCTGCGCATAGTTCAGCAGGCTCGCAAATCGGCCTGGCTTGCCTCCGCTGTTGGCAATGTTGACCAGATAGGCCATCCGCTCCCGCACGCGCGCGTCGCTGACAAATCGGCCCGACGCATCCCGGTAAAAGCCCTCGCACTGGCGCCTCTCTCCCGTGCCGACGATGACGTCAATCACGTTCGAGGACTGCACCCCGGCGACCCAGACCTGCTTGTAGCCGGGCGGGATGTGATTGATGCGCGCATTCAAAACCCACAGGATGGCCAGCATGGCGCCCTGCGTGTTCTGCTCGCTGACGTATCCGTTCTCGCCGGGGAAGGGCGCTTCATTGATGAGCAGGCTCGCCAGGTAGCCGGAGACCGTGGTCGGCGGGTCAAGTTCAACGAATGCAGCCGACGCTGTCAGCGACAGAGTCGCCGCGGCCAGAGCCAGAAGGTGCAAAGCAATGGTCTTCCGCACCCGCACTTTTTCGCACGTCCTGCCTGGTTGCGCAACTGCTTCCTGCCATGCTTGGGAACGGGGGCGCATCTTCCACCACCACTCTTGGCCGGAGCGCGACTGTCCTCAGCCGCAGCAGCACCGACCGCGCAAGCTTACCCCATTGTTCCGAAACCCGGTCCCTTACCCGCGTGCTGCGGCTGAGGACGGCCGCGCTCCGGTGGTGGTATCGAGATGCGCCCTTGGCCACAGGACTCCACTCGCCGCGCTTGACCGGGCCCCGCGAATGGCCGATAGTGTAGCAGCCGAGATGGGGGCGTACTGGTTTCGACCTGGTAGGTGCGCCAGAGGCGGCATGCCGAGGATGGTTCGTTGGCCTCGTTAATAACCGGACCGAAAATTAATTGCTAACCAAGAATTAGCTCTCGCGGCCTAAGTGCCACGACGTTCGCCGGTGGACACCTGCTATGCCGGACGAACGCCACAGCAGGTTAGGTCAGGCGCGGCGTCTGCGCGTGTCTGGCTGAAACTCTTATCCTGCGGGCTAGGCTGGGCGACTCGGTGTCAGGCCGCTATCGCCTGGTAGAAAACTCTCTCCTGACTAAGCATGTAGTCGCGGCTGGTAATTCTGTCAGGGACCCGGGTTCAACTCCCGGCGCCTCCAGTCTTCGTTCGGAGCGCAGCGACTAACGAAGACTGCGGCGCGGTAGCCCGTCCCCGGGAGAAAGCGGGCTGGTGCTGCGACCGGACGAGCGCCCCAACGATTACTTGTGTCGGTGACTGGAGTTTTGCTCCTTGGGCCCCTTCCCCACCTCATGGGCATCAAGTCTTCTGGGACCTTTCCCTGTCTTAACGCGCCTCATTTCCGCGATTTCCACCGGCACCCCTCCGTAGTCTCTCCGTAGCCTCACCGTATGCTCACCGTAGATAACAATGTTATCTAGCGTGAGCATACGGTGAGGCTACGGAGAGACTACGGCGTGGTGCCGGTGGGGGTGGGGTGGGCGCCGGAGCCCAGAAACCAGCCTTTTCGCAGAAAGCCGGCTCATCGGAGGCCACGTGGCCGCTGGCTGAACCGTTGTGGCGTGCCGGGCGGCTGCCCGCTAACGCCCAAGTCTGCTATTGAGAGTCACTTGGGATTTGCAGAATCCTTCCGTGTCCACGAACCTATTTCCACGAGCCAATCCGCCGCCGTCGCGGCTCTGCCCCCACCATATAATTCGCTGCGTTACTGCGTTTCCGAGCTGTCATGGCCATAACCTTTGGTGCAGGAGAGTTCTGGCGCAACTGCCCTTTGAGGCCTTTTGAGCCAGCCTTGCCGGCCGGCAGAAAAGTGTCGCCTTTGGGCGGGGATCATGGCACAAAGGGCGGCCACACGGGTCAGGAGCCTCGCGTTGCTGTGCTCGCGCGCTCCGGTTACACGGTCATTTGTAGATGAAAGATAAACAGGTTCTACGGTTCGGCTTGCCCAAAGGCAGCCTGCAAGAGGCCACCATCGAGAAGATGGGCAAGGCCGGGTTCAACATTTCCGTCAGCAGCCGGTCCTACATCCCTTACGTTGACGACGACCAACTCGAGATGCGCCTGATCCGGGCGCAAGAGATCAGCCGCTACGTGGAGCACGGGTACCTGGATTGCGGCATCACCGGCTACGATTGGATTCAGGAGAACGGCTCCAAGGTCCACGAGGTGGGGGAGTTCCAATTCAACAAGGCGACCCGCCAAAGCGCCCGGTGGGTGCTGGCGGTGCCTGAGGATTCGCCGATCAAGTCGGTCAAGGACCTCCAAGGCAAACGCATTGCGACGGAGTTGGTGAACCAGACCAAGAAATACTTGCGCCAGCACAAGGTGAAGGCCGAGGTGGAGTTCTCGTGGGGCGCGACCGAGATGAAGGCGCATGAGCTGGTGGATGCGATTGTGGACATCACCGAGACCGGCTCTTCGCTGCGCGCCAACAAGCTGCGCATCGTGGACACGCTGCTCAGCTCGACGCCGCGGCTGATCGCGAATCACACGGCATGGAAGGACGCCTGGAAACGCCAGAAGATCGAGACGATGGCACTGCTGCTTAAAGGCGCGCTCGAGGCCGAGGCGAAGGTGGGCCTCAAAATGAACATCCAGCGCAAGGACCTGGCGAGTTTGCTCCAAACCCTGCCGGCCTTGCGCAATCCTACGGTTTCGCAGCTCAGCCAGGAAGGCTGGGTGGCGGTGGAGACGATTATAGACGAGCACATCGTGCGGGAATTAATCCCGGCGTTGAAAGCGGCGGGGGCCGAGGGGATTATCGAATACCCGCTCAACAAGGTCGTGTACTGAGTTGGCCTTGACGTTCTCAACTTGTTCCCGCAGGGTATGGAAGGTTAAGACGATGGTTGGTCCCGGCTTCAGAGAGTGTGTACGCTCCCGGGCGATAATCTCCGAAACAACCGACTGACCGGCACGCAGACATTATTTATGGGTTCACTAAAGAAACGACGGAAAGCCAAAATCAATAAGCATAAACGGCGCAAGAAGCTGCGCGCCCATCGCCATAAGAAACGCACCTGGCAGAAGTAACCCCGAGGGGGTTCGAGGTAGCGGAGTCTTTGAGTCAGCGCCGCCGGTTTCGGCGGCGAACAGGGAGTCTTTTAACCACATGCTGCGTCGTTATTGGTTCTGGGGCCTGGTAATTGCCTCCAGCAGCGCGCTGTTGGTGGGGTGTCGTTCTTTGTCCTCGCACGAGCCGGGTGTGCCGAGGGAGAGTTCGAGCGCCATTAAGCGCGAAATGGCGGAAGAGCGCGCCATTGCGAGGGCAGCAGAAGCGCATGCGCACTTTGCGCGCGGCGTCCTCCATGAAATGAACGATGAACAGGACGCTGCCAGCGAGGATTATTACCAGGCGGCGCTGGAGGACCCGGGCAACGAGTTCCTCGTTCTGGAGGTTTCGCGCCGCTTCCTTGAGAATAAACAGCCTGAGAAAGCTCTGGAAGTCGTTACCCGTGCGGCGGCACAGCCGAATGCCACGGGTGGGGTCTATGCGCGCCTGGGGCTGATCTACGGTCAACTGGGCAAGACCAACCAGGCCGTCAGCGCCGACCGCCAGGCCATCCTCAGATCCCCGGATTCCCTCGACGGCTATCAGAATCTGTTCCTGACTTATTTGCGGCTCAAGCAACCGCAGGAGGCGCTCGGGGTGCTCGACGAGGCCGCTCGCCGGCCCACGCCCGGCGCCGAGTTCCTGGTTGGCGTGGCGGAATTGTATTCGAGCTTCGGATTAGGGGCGCCGACGCAAAAGGAAGCCACCAAGGCCAAAGCCCTGGCGCTGCTCAAGCGGGCCGACCAGCTTAATCCCAGCAGTCCCTCGCTGCGCCTGAAACTGGCCGACGCCTTCAACCTGCTGGGCGACACCTCGCGCGCAGCGCGGCTTTACCTGGATTTGTTGAAACGGCTGCCGGATGCCCCGGCCGTCCGCGACCGAGTACGGGCCAATCTGGCCGAGATCTACCTGCAAGGCAGCGATCACAAGCTGGCGGCGGAGCAGCTTGAGGCGATCATTCGCGACGACCCCACCAACCCGCAGGCCTACTATTTCCTGGGCCGCTTTGCGCTGGAAGCGAACAAGCCGGCGGAGGCCGCCGAGAATTTCAGCAAGATGATCCTCATGAGCCCGGAATTCGAACCCGCCTATTACCTGCTGGCGATGGCGCAGCTTGATATCAACAAGCCGGGCGACGCCGTGGCCACGCTCGAAAAGGCGCGCAAGAAGTTCCCGCCGAGCTTTGCCCTGGAATTCTGGACAGCTATGGCGCTCAGCCGGCAAAAGAACTACGCGGAGGCTCTCAAGCATTATACGACCGCCGAAGTCATCGCCACCACTACCGACCCAAAGCAACTGGATGAACGCTTCTACTTTGAGCTGGGCGCAACGTGCGAACGCAAGGGCGATTACGCGGAAGCGGAGCAGTATTTCGAGAAGTGCCTTCATATCGCGCCCAACGATGCCGAAGCCCTGAACTATCTCGGTTACATGTGGGCCGAGCGTGGCACGAAGCTCCAGAAGGCGCTGGAATTGATCGAGAAGGCGGTGAAGGCCGAGCCCAAGAACGCGGCATATCTCGACAGCATGGCCTGGGTGCTGTTCAAGCTGAACGAGCCGAAAGAAGCGTTGCCCTACGCACTCCAGGCGGTGGAACTCTGCGAGCCGCCCGATGCCACCGTCTTCGATCATGTCGGCGACATTTATGCCGCGTTGAAAGAGTTGGACAAGGCACGCGAGGCTTGGCGCAAATCGCTTTCCCTCGAGCCCAACGAGGAGGTCCGCAAGAAGCTGGATTCCTCGGGTGGCAAATAGAAGCTGCCACCCGGCGTACTGAGAGCATGCCCAACCGGTTCCAGCGGCATTACACTCGCGATGAGGCCCGGGGCTTGCTGGGCCAGGTGCGCGAATGGCTAAAACGGCTGGCTGAACTGCGGGGCCAGGCGGACAAGCTAGAGAAAAGACTGGGCGGGATGATGGCCCACGGATGCGACCTGGGCGGCGAAAGCGTGAATGCCTGGGTCAGGCTCCTCGCCGACCTGGACGGCATACTGCGAGAGTTCCAACGGCGCGAGATCCAGATCAAGGACCTCGAGCGCGGCCTCGTGGACTTCCCTGCCATTATCGGCGGCAAAGAGGTATTCCTGTGCTGGGAGCAGGACGAAGAGGACATCGAATTCTGGCACGAACTCGACGCGGGTTACGCGGGCCGGGAAAGACTCTGAAGCCGAGCGCTCATCCGCCATGTTCAAGAACTACCACGCCTTACTCGTTGCGCTGATGCTGGCGGCGACCCACCTTTGCGCGGCGGACCAACCGCTCCCCAAAGTGAGAATCGCCAAAGATGGGCGCTCGTTTGAGACAGTGACCGGGCAGCCCTTCGTTCCGTTTGGAGTGAGCTATTATCGGCCCGGCACTGGCTGGGCACCCCAGGTCTGGAAGCAGTTCGACGCCGAAGCCACCCGTAAGGACTTTGCGCGAATGAAAGAGTTAGGCATCAACTGTGTCCGCGTCTTTCTCACTTATCATTCGTTCTACATTGATCCCGGCGTGCTGCGGCGAGAGGGCCTGGAGAAGTTTGACCGGTTCCTTGCGCTGGCGGAACAGGCAGGCATTTACGTCCATCCCACCGGCCCCGACCTCTGGGAAGGGCCGCCCAATTGGCAGCCCGTAGCTGTGGCTGACCTGCGCACGCTCCAATACACGGTGCAGTTCTGGGAGCTGTTCGCGGCGCGCTACCGCGGGCGGCATGTCATCTTCGCCTACGACCTGAAGAACGAGCCGATGATTGACTGGCAGAACGAGATCATCACACCACAGTGGGACGCGTGGCTGACGAAACGATACGCTTCGAGCGAAAAGCTGGCGGCGGCCTGGGGTGTCACCAATCATCTTGAACTGGGCAAGGTCCCCATCCCGCCCGCAAAGAATGCGCTCCGCAGCCGCCAATTGCTCGACTTCCAATCATTCCGGGAGGACTTGGCCGACGAATGGACCCGACGGCAGGTAGCAGCGATCAAGCACGCCGACCCGGAGGCACTGACTACCGTGGGCTGCCTGCAAACGTCCGTCCCCTCCCGGTTCTGGGGCGGCATCGCCGACTACACGGGCTTCCGCCCCGAGCGGCAGGCCAAGCTGCTGGACTTCCTGGAAATCCACTTCTATCCATTGGAACACGGCGCCTACGATTACAAGAATGAGGATGACGAGCTGGCCAACCTCGCCTACCTGGAAGGCATGGTCCGCGAAGTGGCGCGCGCGGGAAAACCGGTGGTGCTGGCTGAGTTCGGCTGGTATGGCGGCGCCGAGAAGCCGAAGTTCGACAAAGGCGTCCACCCCATCGGCACGGAAGAACAGCAGGCCAAGTACCTCCGGCGCGCGGTGCAAACCTCCGCCGGGTTCGTCGTAGGGTGGCTGAACTGGGGCTTCTACGACCATCCGGAAGCGAACGATTGTAGCGAGTTGACCGGCCTCCTGCGCGTGGAGGGCACAACCAAGGCCTGGGGAAAGACGTTCCAACAACTCTCGGCCCATTACTCTGGCACGCATATCCCCCCGGCGGCCATCGGCACCCGGCCCGCGATGGACTGGGACGCCTGCATCACGGACTCCGCCAGCGCCAATCAATTCCGGAGCCAATACCTCAAAGCCTTCCTGGCCGACAAGCCCCGCTGGAACTGACGAGCATCGTGGCATCGCCCGGGGTAAAACCGTGTGAAAGACCTGTAAACATTGATGATTATGGCACCCACATGGGAGACACACCGGGGCCTCGCCGGGTCATCTCCGGGGCGCCTCTGGGACAGCGCCGGAGAAGCTGGCTGGTAGGACCGAAAGTGCGGGAGACCGCGCGTTTTGGAAGTCCCGCAGCTACAAAGTCTTACTCGTTCCCTGCGGGAGCAATAGCGGGCAAACATTCGGCAAGCCTGCCGCCGCGTCAGCCAAGCCCTGCAGGAGCCAGTGCATAGACAGGTACGAGACAGCACTAGGCTTAATAGAATTTCTATTAAGCCTAGTGCTGTCTCGTGCGTGTCTCGTACCTGGCTCGTACCTGGCTCCCCGCCGTGGGCTGTCAACAGAGCCGGACGCTTTGGGATGGCCAATGGCGATGTCGAAAGCAGTCGCGAGGCAGCAGGTCGGGGCCGGAGCGCCGGCATTTTGCCGGCTTAGGCCACTCGGACGGTGTACGCCGGCAAAATGCCAGCGCTCCGGCCCGACTGAGCCGACTTTGTCACTGGTCCTCCGCGGCGCCGAAAAAGTCGCAGATTCGGCTTGCTGGACATTCCCGTGCTGCTTAGGTTGCTGTGGCGGAGCGGGTTCGGCTTCGCTCGACCCTATGAAAGCAAACACGGAAATGGGCTACAACTCGAAGGTCGAGGGGGACGTAGTTGTCACTCGCCTCGATGCCGCGCGGCATTGGCTTGAGCGTCACCTGGATGCCGGCGCCAATTGGGGCCGCAAAAACTCGCTCTGGCCGATGCCGATGGGACTGGCCTGCTGTGCGATCGAGTTGATGGCCACAGGAGCCAGCCGCTTCGACATCTCGCGCTTCGGCGCCGAAGTGATGCGCTTTTCGCCCCGCCAATCGGACGTGATGATTGTCTCCGGGACGGTGACCTACAAAATGGCCCTGGCGGTGAAGCGCATTTACGATCAAATGCCCGAGCCCAAATGGGTCATCGCCATGGGAGCCTGCGCCTCGACCGGCGGCATGTATCGCAGCTACTCCGTGTTGCAGGGGGTGGACCGGATTCTGCCGGTGAATGTGTATGTCGCCGGCTGCCCGCCGCGGCCCGAGGCCCTGCTCGACGCCTTGATCAAGCTGCAGGAGAAGGTGGCGAAGGAGCGGGCACTGGCCACGCTGAAGAAGGTGGCGTAGGCGCTAGCGCTGCGCCATCACCTCCAAAGCTCATCCATCCAAATGACTGCCCTCGAACTAGCCCAGCAGCTCAGAGCCAGGTTCCCCGGCCTGCTTTCCGAGCCATCGGAGTTCCGTGAGGAGGTTACCCTGAAGGTTTCCGATGCCGAGCGCATGCCCGAGGTTTGCGCCATGGCCAAGGCGGAGCTGGGGTTCGACTACCTGGTGGACATCACCAGCATTGATAACTACGGCGAGGACCCGCGCTTCACCATCGTTTATCACCTCTATGGCTACGGCCATCTTTGCCACCTGCGCCTCAAGACCGACGTGAGCGAGGAGAAGGGCGAGTTGCCCACCCTCACCGGCGTGTGGCGCACGGCCGATTGGCACGAGCGGGAGATTTACGACATGATGGGCGTCCGGTTCCGCGGCCACCCAGATTTGCGCCGCATTCTGATGTGGGAAGGCTACCCCTACTTCCCGTTGCGAAAGGATTTCCCGCTGGCCGGCAAGCCGTCCGACGTGCCCGAGGTGGCCTTCACCAACCCCGCGCCCCTGGCGGGTGGCCCATTTGTCACCATTGCCGGAGGGAAGGACACGGTCGCGCGCGAGCCGCGGGTGCGGATTCCTGAGACCGATGCGCTGGAGACTAACGCCCGGCTGGAGCGCCGGCGCGATGTGAAAGAGGCCCACGGCCAGGCATATGGCCCGGGGCCCATTGAGCCTAAAAAGGGCGCGTCCTAGCAGACGAGGGTAACTGGAGCTGAGCATGGATATTAATTCCATAAGAGGAAACTAGATGGCCGAGTCGCGTGAAATCCAATTCCCTGACGTGGCCGTCCGGTCCGAGATGGGTGACGCCCTCCCGGAGCTCGAGGGCGAGAGAATGGTCCTGAACGTGGGGCCTTCCCACCCCGCCACGCATGGCGTGTTGCGCATCGTGCTGGAGCTGGACGGCGAAATCATCACCAAGGCCCGGCCCGAGATAGGCTACCTGCACCGGGGCGATGAGAAGATCGCCGAGAACATGACCTACACCCAGTTCATCCCCTACACGGATCGGCTGGACTACCTCGCACCGCTGGCCAACAACGTCGCTTACGCCCTGGCGGTGGAGAAGCTGATGGGCATTGACCGGCAACTGCCCCCGCGCTGCCAGTACATCCGGGTCATCTGTTGCGAGCTGGCGCGTCTCTCCTCGCATCTGCTCGGCGTGGGCTGCTATGCGATGGACTGTGGGGCGATGACGGTGTTCTTGCACACGTTCACCGAACGGGAGAAGATTCACAACCTCTGCGAGTCGCTGACAGGCGCGCGGTTTACCACTGCCTACACCCGTATCGGCGGGCTTTCGCGCGATATGCCCCCCGGCTGGGCGGAGCAATGCCGCAAGTTCCTGAAGGAAGTCGTCGTGAACATCGCCGAGACCGAGACCTTCCTCACGCGCAACCGCATCTTCGCGGACCGCACGCAGGGCGTCGGCGTGATCCCCAAGGACGTGGCGATTGACTACGGCATGTCCGGCCCGAACCTGCGCGGCAGTGGCGTGGAGCACGATCTGCGCAAGGCGCACCCCTACCTGGTCTATGAACAGTTGAAGTTCGATGTGCCGGTTGGCTCGACCGGGGATTGCTACGACCGCTACCTGGTGCGCATGGAGGAAATGCGCCAGAGCGTGCGCTTGCTGCACCAGTGCCTGGACCAATTGCCCGGCGGCCCCGTTAACGTGCCGGACGGCAAAGTGGTCCTGCCCCCCAAAGACCGCGTGCTCACGCGCATGGAGGAGCTGATCCACCACTTCATCAATGTGACTCAGGGCGTGAACGCGCCGCCCGGGGAGATTTACTTCGGGCATGAGAACCCAAAGGGGGAGTTGGGCTTCTATATCAACAGCAAGGGCGGCGGCACACCGCACCGGCTGAAGATTCGCTCGCCGTCCTTCGTGAACCTGAGCATCCTGTCGCACCTCTTGCCAGGCCACATGTTAAGCGACGTGACCGCCATCCTGGGGTCGTTCGACTTCGTGATGGGGGAGGCTGACCGATGAACAACTCCGAGCTCGAACAAGCAATCCCGAATCCGCTGCTGGACCAGCCGGGCTTCAGCGTCCCCGCGGCGCTGGAAGCGGAAATCGCCGAGTTGATCACGCATTACCCGGAGAAGCGGAGCGCATCTATGATGCTGCTGCACGCGATCCAGGAGCATTTCGGCTACATTTCACGCCAGGCCGTCGAGTGGATTGCGGCCAAGCTTGAGCTCCAGCCGATCAACGTGTATGAGCTGGTCACCTTCTACCCCATGTTCCACGCCAAGCCCGTGGGGAGGTATCACCTGAAAGTCTGCCGAACCCTGAGCTGCGCACTGGGCGGCTCCTATAAGCTGCACGAGCATTTCTGCCGCAAGCTGGGCCTGGACCCGCAGGCCCACGGCCCGCAGACCACCAAGGACGGAAAGTTCACCGTCGAGTTCGTGGAATGCCTCGCCGGCTGCGGCACCGCCCCGGTCATGATGTGCAACGACACCTTCCATGAGGGCGTCACCGAACAGGCGGCGGATCAAATCCTGGGAGGCTGCCAATGAGCGCGTTTCATTCTGCATTCCGCACACTTCACTCTGCACAGGAAGGTTGGCTGCCCGACATGGATTTGAACCATGTTTTACGGTGTTTTCGTCATTGCTCATAGTTGCCTTTCATTACTCTTACCATGTTCTACCTCTACCATGATGCACCAATGATTGCAAGCACTATTTTGCATTCCGGTGCAACCGTGAGCAGAAAAATGTGTGCGGAAGCGTGTCTAAACCATGCCGTGTGCGGTAACTGTGCGGTGACTGGAATCTGTGCGGAATCTGTGCGGCGAATGGCCAGCAGCATTCCCCCCATGCCGGCGTAGCAGAGGGCTGCTCAGAACGCGCCACAGGCTGCGCGGTGCGCTCTGGTGGGGCTTCTGGCTCGCCTTCGTAGTCACGGCAGCCAACTGGCGGGTGGATACAGGTTGGCGTCGCCTGGCTGGCTTGTATTTCAGGGCCAGGGGGCGCTTGCAAGAGGCAAAAATACAAGCCGATAGATTAAACATGTATGGTGCTTTATCTCTTTCAGCCGTGGCGGCGGCGGGTTAGCGTGTTGCAATGCGCCGTCGTCCCGGGCGGATCTCTCAGCAGTGGCATTGTGTGGCCCCGGCTCTGCGTCCGTCTGCAGGCGAGGTGGCCGCAATGGTGCACGATTTGATTGCCAGGCTCGGGCGGTCGGGGGCTGGGTGTGTGCTCGGCATCCCTAAGCTCACGCTCGACCACTGGCTTAACGGCTACTGTCGTCCCTCCGCTGCGGCGACTCGTGCGGTCTGGCTTACTTGGATCATCGTGCTTCACCCGGACCGCGTGCGCTGCGTGGGCGACATCATCACGTGGGGTCGGTTCAAGATAGAGCGGCGATTAAGGGCCAAGCCGGTGGGTTGGTCGGGGTGGTCAATCTGAGCGGCGGGGCGCGCGCGGTCGTCCAGATTGCTTTTTCAAGCCGGGCCAGGACTCCGCAGGCGTGGACGGGGGGGCAGGTTTGGGGACCGCCCGTGGCGTGTCGTGCGTCGTGAGACCTGGGGCTTCTATTTCCGATGAGCCTTTTCGCTAGGAGCTTTCTTAATGTCAAAAATGGCATTATCGGTGTTGACTTGCTCGGGGGGTGGGGGTTGAATCGGGGCGAAATGACAATTTAGCGAGGACGGGTTCGGTCGGACAGAAAACCGCGAATTTTCAATACCAAGACCGTCACGGCCCGCGCCAATCGGCGCGGCCTGGCGTGTTCTTGGTTCTGGCGCTTCGCGGTGCCACTGTCCGGGCATGTTGGGCTCGCGCCCTTCTTTTGAGGGCCTCCGAATCCTACCCCGCTGGCATCGGTTGCAGGGTTATGAACTACGTGACGAACGAATCCCCGGCGTGTGAGGGGCATTGCGTCAACAAGCCGACATTCTTGGCGGCAACTGACAACCGCAACCTGACCCCGGCGCCCCTTTCGCTGATAGTGTGGCCTTCGACCCCAATCGTTTGCAGCCAAAGGCCATTTGCCAAAATGTTTGATAAGGAGCACCAACAATGAAAAGAATCCAGTTACTCACGGCTATCACCGCATTGACTGCGGCAGTCGGGGCACTTGCTCAAGTGCCGTCAATTATCAACTACCAGGGCCGCTTGAGTGCGGGCGGCACAAACCTGTTTAACGGCCCCGGCCTGTTCCAGTTCGCGCTGGTCAACGGCGGAACGAACCTGAACCAGCAAGCTACGGCTGTCGCCACAGTCAGCGGCGGATTTCTAACAATCATCACCGTGACCGGCGGTGGTCAGGGCTATAGCGAGACACCCGCAGTGACGATCACCGATGCCACCGGGTCAAACGCTGTCGCCGTTGCCAATCTCACCGGCGGGGTGGTGACGAGTGTTACCGTTTCAAAAACCGGTCGCAACTACTCCCCTTCGCCCACGGTGACCATTGGCCCGCCGCCGCCGAACTTTGCTTACATCACGTATTGGAGCAACGACGGCAGCAGCACTGGGGGCAGCGAACCTGGGCTGGCGGTGCCGCTGCTGGTGAATCAGGGGTTGTTCTCGGTCAACCTGGGTGACACTACCCTTTCCAACATGACGGCTGTAATACCGCCGTGCATCTTCACCAATTCAGACGTGGAGCTGCGAATCTGGTTTAGCGACGGCGTGGTTGCCTTTGAGCAGTTCTATCCCGACCAACGGCTTACATCGGCAGGGTACGCCATGATGGCGGGGGGCGTACAGAATGGGGCGGTCACAGCCGTTATGCTGGCACCAGGCGCGGTGGGCGCTAATGCTGTTGCGGCAAATGCCGTCAGCACGGCCAACATAGCGGACGGTTCTGTTACCGCCGGCAAGTTGGCGGCGGGCGCGGTGGCCAATACGAATCTCGCGGATGACGTAATCACGACCAGCAACATTACAGATGGTGCCGTAACCGCGTCGAAGTTGGCTATAGGCGCTGCCTCCACTTTTCCTAATGGCATGGCAGTTTTTACCAACAGCGGCACGTGGACCAGGCCGCCAGGCGTTAATAGCGTGCTCGTAAAGCTCTGGGGCGGTGGTGGAGGGGGGGCACAATGGAGCAGTGGTAGTGGTGGCGGTGGTGCGTATTGTGAGGGTGTTATCACGGTGGCAAGTGATGTAAGCGTCACAGTAGGTACTGGGGGAGCCTCTGCTGTTGACCAATTTCATCCTGGTGGTAACGGTGGCAATAGTTCGTTCTTGTCATTGACTGCCAATGGTGGAAGCGGCGGCAGTAATGGGAGTCCCGGTAGTGGCGGAAGCGCATCAGGTGGCTCATTAAATGTGAATGGGCAGAATGGGGGATTAGGCTTTGGGGGAAATGCAGCTTTTGCGGGAGGTGTTGGTGGATTTCCTGGTGGTGGCGGTCTTGGTTCAGACGGCGCCGGTGCAAATGGTGTGCCAGGCTTGGTTATAGTTTATTATTAGTCTGGTGAGTTCGTCATTCTGTGGAGGACAAAATGAATTCGAGACTTGCGACCACAATTGCATTCCTGATGGCGGCGGCAGTCACCGTTGCCCGCGCTCAGAATTACGGTGTTGACTGGTCGAGCATCACCGGCGGGGGCGGCTCGATTACCGCTGGCGTTTACACGATTACCGGCACTATCGGCCAGCCCGAGACTGGCCGGCTGAACAGCAGCGACTTCACCATTGACGGTGGCTTTTGGAGCATCGTTGCCGCCATTCAAGAGCCGGGAGCGCCACTGCTGTCCGTGCGGTTCACACAGACCAACACCGTCGTCGTCTCGTGGCCTATAACCTGGCCGGGCTTTGTGCTGTTGGAAAACCCGGACTTGAACACCACGAATTGGGTTCAGGTCATTACGCCTCCGGTGGTGGCGGTGACAAGCCAGACCACGGCGGAAAAACAGGTTGTTGTACCGACGCCTATGGGGAAGCGGTTTTATCGGCTGAGGAAAGCTGGGACTTAATCCTCGACGGATATTAAGCTCCGCTTACACCTTATGGAATACCTGAGTAACAAATGCCCGCACTGTGACGGGGGAATTGAGTTCCCGCTTAATGGCGTCGGGGAGTGGATTGACTGTCCGCATTGCCAGCAAAGAGTTCAACTTAAGAAGCCGGCACCTTTAGCCCGCTTTCTTAGCAGTGGGAATCCTGGCGGCACGTGGGCAATTATCCTGGCAGGCGCGCTAGTAAGCGGGACGGCACTTTTCATCTACTTCGATCACCGCGGCGAAGCTAGAGAGCATGATCGGCAGCAGGCGGCAGCGGAGAAAACCAGGCTCGACTTACTGTCGCGGCAGAGCAGGCCACAGGAACCCTCGGCAAGCGACCGAGCCCAAGCTGAGCAGAGCGCAAGAACAGAGGCCACGTTGAAGTTGCTCCAGACGGACATTGACCATTTGCGTGAAACCAATGCACTCCTAGTCTCGCAGCTAGCCAACCATCAGAATGCTTCAGACGAACCGCAGCGGACGTTTACAACACCGACTCGGACAACACCGACTCGATCCACCCAAAGGATTCGCGTATATGAAATCATTGATCGTGCTCCTTACTATGTCGTATGCCGCACTGACATAGGTAATACTGTGATCTACGGTCTCCCTTCTGCGGTCGGAGATTACCTCGCGGAAGTAAGCAATCTGAAAACGGAGATAGACGAGTTTGCTCCAAGAGTCGAGGCTTACGACCAAGACGCCCGACGCGCCAGCGCAGTGGCCCTTACATACGCGAGCGGCGACCCGGCCTATGTGCAAGCTGCGATGAGGCAAAGGGCCGAAGCGAATTTAATGTTGGAAAATGCGCGTGACGCCAATGCTAAACTGGCAAAAATGCAGGCGAACCTCGCGGCGTGGGGGCGGGTTGCCGCAGAGCGTACGACGATCCTGGCACAGTCTGGCGCAAAAGCCCTCGGTGGGAAGTACGCAGGAATGGACACTTGGGGCTTTGTAAGAATGGCACCGTGAAGAAGGGCGGGCTCATTCCCCTGCTGCAGTCGTCAAGCGGTGCCGGTTGGATGCAGAGCCCCGGCACCTACTTAGGCACTCCCATTCTAGGCGTTCGCATGGTGTGCGCACGTTGACCCGGCAGCCGCCACTGGTGGGCAGGCAAGCAGGGCGGATACAAGGCAGGTTCAGTTCCTCGGTGCGCGGCTGGCGCGGAGGTTGGCCATGAGCCGCCGCTAAAGGATTAGCAATTCCAGGGTGAAGCGGGGCTTCGGGTTCATCAGTTCAGGGGCGCCTTAGTGAACTGGCGTTCGGCCAGGATGCGCTTTGTAAAATCCTCGGGCGTCGTGGGGTGAACATCTCGGCGTGACACCTCTAGGACTGGCTCGCCGCCGGGGGTGGTCAACCAGACGAAGCCGGGGCGTTTGGAGCGTTTGAGGCCGCCGCCAATCCAAGTTAACGCCATGCCGATTGCGGGCAGTTCAACCAGGAAGTAGAACGCGGTTGGTTTCATCGCACGTTCCTTTTACGCCCCAACGCCCCCTCCCATATACATGGGGAGGGGCGTAAGGACGTTGCGCGTCCCTGAGAGGCAAAAGGACGTAACAAGGGCGTGAGGACGTTCATGGTGTAAGTGTGTAGAACTTAAGGACATCCCGAGTTATAATTTGCGTCCCTATCATTTTGCTCATCCGCTTCCGCGCTCCGCTCTCACTCAGTTTGCATTCCCGTGCCAGACCGGCTAGGAAATCGCCCCACCGGAGCGCCTGCTTCTCCGCCCGCGTGAACACGGCTTCAGCCTCAAGTCGGAGCAATCCATGTTCTGATTCAGCCTTGGCATCGGCGGCATTCTGAGCGGAGACGTGCATCCCAAGTTCGTCAGACCAAACGAAGCGGGGGCCGTTGGCCTTAAGAATAGGGGCGCGGCGGTTCTTCTCACCCCAGACGATGATTGCGTTGCCGTCCCGCTCCAATCGCAAGTTCGTTTCGGATTTGCGTTCAAGCTGGCTTCCGAGGTGGCCACGAGTCTTGTCGGTGCCGGGATTGAAATGGATGATGGAGATGATCGGGGCGGTGAACTTGATAGCCAGGGCGTGAAGCTCATTGACGAAGAGGTTGGTTTCCTCGGGATCGTTGACGTTGACCACCACGTCGGCCACGCCATCCAATATCAGTGAATGAATGCCCGCGAATCTGGCGGCAGCATCTTCTAAAACGATTGGAATACAACGCCGCGCGTCGGGGAAGGAGAATCCGGTAATGCAGTAAGAGAGCAGCCAGGGCGGCGGCTCCGTAAGCCGTGCTCGTACGACCGCACGCTCGACAATGGCATAGTGGTCTGCGGGGTATTGCTCCGTGTCGAGGTGGATGATCGCGTAGCCCTCTGGGTTGCGGGAAGTTACCCCGAGACAATCAGCGTGCTCTGGATCTTCAGTCATTGTGGAGGCGATCATCGCGCAAACCCATGAACTCTTTGCTGTCTTTGGTGGGGCGGAAATAGTTGTAATGTTTCCCGCCGTGCAGATGGGGGTCTGGCCAATGAAAAAGCGCGGCGTTGCTGGGGGCGGCTTGACGTGAATGTCGAACAGCCGTTCCGCGAGTCGCTTGGAAAGGGCGGCCCTGCGTGCGGCGGCAGCTTCGGCTTCGCTAATGTTGCGCCTCAGTTCATCGTTAATGCCCTCGACCGCGGAGCGGCAGGAATTGTGAAAGCAATGGACGGTTGGCACGCCGTCCAGTGTGACGCGCGTGTCGTCGGGCTTGGTTTCTGTCGTATGGGCCTGCCAGTTTGTGCATTCACAGAAGCCCTCCGTTTCTGATTTCCAGGCGATAGAGCCGAGCAGGTCCGCAGCGATCTTTCGGCGTAACTCGATATTGATTGAAGGCCCGTCTCCAAGCCGCCCCGGCGCTCTTGGTGCTGGCGTTCGTGTTTGTGCTGGTTCTGGAGAGGGTGCCTCGATAGGGGCCAGGGGCAGGGCAGCGGGATTCAAATGGGCTTCGGGGTCGTGCGAGACGAAACAGAGGCGCTCGACATTCTTGCAGGACTCGTCCACCGCGAGCCCGCACACCTCGGCCACGTGTGCCTTGACGGCCAGAAAGTTGCCGTGATGTTTGGCGGGGTCCGCCGCCACGGCGAACACGACCTTTAGCCCCGTCCTGGTCGGTGAAGTGAACAAAGCGAATACGTGCGGGTCGGCGTTAAGCTTCTCGCGGGTGGCGGCGGCTTGTGATGCGTCGAGCCCGTCTAAGTCCGCGCAGAGCAAGCCGGCGTACTCGCTCAGGGCGTCGTCCCCTCTCCCGGTGAAGATGCCAGACCATTGAACTGCCGGAAGCCGCTTCTTGAAAGGGTCAACGGCCTTCTTCGCCAGCTTGTGATCGCCAGTCCGATGGAAGGTCTCGGCATACAGCTTCCGGATGGATTCAACTCGGCCACGATATTTGGCGCCGCGGATGGCCACGAGGACGGCGGCAGCCGAGACGGTTCTAGGGTGTTCACCCCTAGCGGTCGCGAGCATAGACACCAGTGGCCCTGTCCGGTTGGGCGCGGTCGCCTCCCGGTCGGTCGGACATTCGGCGGCGGTGGTGCTCACGCTGCGGTCCTCCGTGTTCTTCGGCTAAGGCGTCGTCTTAGCCGAGAACCTGCCCACGTTGACGAACTCAGCATTGACTCAGCGCCAACTTGGGAAGATTGTGTCTGCATTCGAGTCCTTCTCGGCGGGTTTTGCCGTCCAGCAACCCGCCGATTTCGTTGCCGGGGTCTATTATTCTCCCCCACGCTGCTGGCGCAGTAAGAATTGCTGGCAGCTACTCCACGAATACAGGCAACGCCGACCAATTTTAATGTGAGGAAACCCTTTCGCTTTCCAGGTCGCCAGAGTTCTGCGACAGATTGGCAGCCTCCCCAAAATCTGGGCTTCACTTAGAAACTCGCCCTCGCCGGGCGGTGCGCTTTTATTAACAGAAATAGACATACGTGCGCCAAATTTAGCGCGCACGCGGACGAGGACGCCATCGAAGGACTGTGACTTTAATCGGGGGGATTTGTCATCACACTTACGGGAGGCTTATGTGAAGCGTACTCCGTCCACAACGCGGCGGTAGCGAGCGAAGGACTGAGAAGACTTCCCTCCACCTTGCTTGAGTTCGGCATCCTCGAATGCTGAAATGAGGGGAAGCCAATCTCGCCAGCGCACCCGGCGGGCCGTTTTTGCAAGATGGTGTGACTTCAGATGCTCATGGTATTCTTCCGACAACAGAGACTCAGCTTTGCCCGCCGCCAAGTCTGGCGCGACGGCCAATAAAACGTATCCTCTCCGGTGTGCCTCAACCGCGCGTCGCGCAATCGCCGCTTCTATGTCTTTGGCATGTGGCGGATCCCTGACCATATCCTTCTCAACCAAGTGGCACGCCTTTCCGCACGTCATCCTGTTATACTTCCTCTTTTGTGCGAATAGTCTCTTTAGACCCATGTGACTCAACACATCCCTTTCGATTGAAAAGCATCTTTCGCTGGCGTCTCGGAAGTCTAGTCCCTTTAGGTTCCCTGCGCAGAGACGCCAGCCATGTTGTTTTAGCGCAGAAAGTCGTGGCCACGGTTTGAGTCCTACGATGAGTGCCCAAGCAATCGGAGTGCGCAACCCAAAGATGGACTTGTCTGGCAACTCCTGTGCCCACCCAACGATTGGATGGCGGCGGACAAGTTCATACAAGGCCGCGATAGGTTCAATTTTAGAATCGGGCAGTCCCGTCCACCAATGGGAACAGTCGAATTCCTTGTCAAACGGCGGGCGCAAGTGCCATGTGTAAAGCTCTCGCAGAGCTTCCCAGTTCTGCTTCTTGGGTTTGGCTTTTGGAGCCACTGGCAGTGCCTTACAGGCACGCGGTCACTTCCACACGGGGCTTGATGCCCAGGTCCTCGGCGATGCTGCGGACAATGGCGCCCAGGTTGCGGGCGGTGGGGTTGCCGTTGCGACCCAGCATCCGGTGAAGGCTCTTTTCGCCCAGGCCGGTTTGTCGGGCTAGTTCTTTGAAGCTGATTTGGGCGTTGACGAGGTCGCGAAGTCTGGAAAGCGCGCCGACGGTGTCGCCCTCCAAAAGCATCTCAACCGCGCCGGCATAGAAAAGCCGAGCGAACTCGCGGTCGCGTTTGATCCGCGCGATGATTGTTTCGCTGTAAGGTCGTGTTGTAATCATTTTACGTTTTCGTTTGTTTGTATCGGTTCCACCGCGCAACTGCGGCGGCGATGTCGGCTTCCTGCCGGCGTTTGCTGCCCCCGCCAAGCAGAATGATGATCGTGCGGCCTTCGCGCCCGTAATAGACGCGGTAGCCCGGGCCAAAGTCCATCCGCAGTTCAAACACGCCGTCGCGCAGCGCCTTGGCCGAGCCGAAATTGCCCGCTTCCAGCCGGCGGATGTAACGATCCACCCGGTCTGCGGACACCGCGTCCAGCCCGCCGAACCATTCCGCGAACGGCGAGTGCCCGGCTTCGGTGTATTCCCGAATTTCAAAAGAGCCGTTCATACAGTAGCATTTATGTTACCATTGTCAACCGGCGTTGCGGCTCATTGCGCGTCTTTGCGCGAGACGGCGGGCAGCGGGACGACGTTGGCGGCTTGCGCGGGTGCCACGGCGAACCACGCTTCCCCGTCCTGTTTCGTCATCAGCCCCTTGTAATTCTTGTGGACCATCGCGGGTGAGTTTCCAGCTTGCTGTGCGGTTCGCCCCTCATCGCCGTGCAGGGCATAGTGGGCGCTCACAAACGCATGACGCAGCCCGTTGCGGCGGTGCTGAATCTTCAAGTCGCCACGCAAGCGCAGAAACGCTTCGTGGAACTGCTTGTAATCCAGCGTCCAGATTGCCCCCGTGCGCTCGCGGTACGGCTCAAGCCACTGGCCGAGACTCGCGCACACTTCGACCAAGCGGCGGCTGCGCGTCTTGCTCTTGAGCGCGCCGACTTCGATGTGACCGGGCACGCGGAAAATGTCCTGCCAGGTCAAACGCAAGATTTCCTTTTCGCGCAGCCCGGCCAGCCCAGCCAGGGCAAGGATTGGTTGCAGGTCCGCCGGGGCGGCTTCCAGCATGGTGCGCAATTCCCGGGCGGTGTAGCACTCGATTACCTCCACGTCGGCATTTTCATGCTTCAACTGGCTGGCTTCGGCCAGCCTGTGTGACGGCGGGAGAAAGTCCTGCTCGACCGCCCAGGCCATGAACATCTTGACCACCCCGCGCCGCTCATTCCGCGTTTTGGGCGCGGCCTTGGCGAACTTCGTCATGTAGGCGTCAAGGTGCTGTTTGGTCAGGTCGCACACGTCATGGCCGGGGAATGCCTCGGCAAACTCGCGCAGCCAATACCCGGTATTCCGCCAGTGATCCTTACTCAGTTGCGGTCTGCGGCCTTCGGCGGCCAGGGTTTTGCCCTTGCGAAAGGCGATAAACTGCTCTATCGCTTCACGGAGAGAAATGCGCTTTACCGTGACAACTGAACCTAGAAAGCCGTCCACGGCTTCCGCCAGACTATGGCCCTTCAATTTGCTGACGGCTTCGGTGACTTGAACCGCTGCCCCGTGCAATGAAATCCGCTTTCCAGTGGACTGATAGAAGCCCTGTAGAACCTCCAGGGCGGCCAGGGCGTCGCGGGCTTGCTTGGCGGTCAGTGCGGCAGCCTGTGATCCGCTGGCAAGCTCTCGCACCAGCTTATCGGCGGCAGTCTTCGCCTCCGAGTAGGTCGCAAAGCTTGTCATGCGGCGCCTGCCGGCCACGTAACCGCAGACCCGATAGAACGGGTAGTGCTTGGACTTGCCGTAGATTTTACACTCGGCTTTGCGGTAGCGGACTGTTTTCGGGAACCTCACGCTTCCACTCTCGGATTCTGCCGCATTCTGTGCGGGAATTGTGTCTGTTTCGGGCAATCCCTCATTTTGCTGAGGAAAGTTGGCTGCCCGACATGGATTTGAACCATGACAAACAGATCCAGAGTCTGCTGTGCTACCGTTACACCATCGGGCAAACCGGAGCGCGAACAAACCTAAGGATTCCCCGGCGGGAGTCAAGCCGCTGATATGCCCCAGGAATACCGCCAGATCCTCAAGTACGCCGACGAGCCCGGTTACACGCCGGACATCGAGTGCTACTTGCGGCATGGCGGGTATGAGGTCTTGAAGAAAGCATTGGCCGTCCCGCCCAAAAGCCTGCCGGACGGGCGGACAGTCGGTGGTCCGGAACAATTGCGGCAGGAGGTCATGGCTTCCGGGTTGCGCGGACGCGGCGGCGCCGGCTTTTCCTGCGGCCTGAAGTGGTCGTTCGTGGACCGCAAGAGCGGCAAGCCAATCTACTTGATTTGCAATGCCGACGAGTCCGAGCCCGGCACGTTCAAGGACAGGCAAATCCTCCACAAAGACCCCCACCAACTGCTCGAAGGCATGATCATTGCCAGCTATGCCAATGACGTGCATCTAGCCTACATCTACATCCGCGGGGAGTTTGTCGAAGGCGCGAAGTTGCTCATCCGCGCGCTCCAGGAGGCCCGGGCAAAGAACATGCTGGGCAAGAACGTCCTTGGCTCAGGTTACGACCTCGAAATCCACGTCCACCGCGGGGCGGGCGCGTATATCTGCGGCGAGGAAACCGGTCTGATCGAGTCCCTGGAAGGCAAGCGCGCCTATCCTCGCATCAAGCCCCCATACTTTCCCGCGGTGCTGGGTCTTTACATGTGCCCGACCATCGTCAACAACGTGGAGACGCTCTGTGCCGTGAAGCACATCGTCGCGATGGGTGGCGCGCAATACGCCAAGCTCGGCACCCCGAACAACACCGGCACCCGCGTTGTCAGTATTAGTGGCCATGTAAAGCGGCCGGGTTACTTTGAAGTCGAGGTGGGTAAGGTCACGGTCGGTGAGCTCATCAATGACCCCGGCTTCGGCGGCGGCTTGCGGGACGGGCGAAAGCTCAAGGCGATCATTCCCGGGGGCTCCTCGGCCAAGGTGTTCAAAGCGGGCGAGAAGTTCAAGATCAGGCGCAGAGGTTTGGACGGCAAAGACACCGAGCAGGAGTTTGACCTGCTGAATCTGCCATATGACTTCGATTCACTGATAGCTGCGGGCAGCATGTCCGGCTCCGGAGCGATCATCGTGCTGGACGACTCGACCGACATCGTTGAGGCGCTGGCGAACATAGCGGAATTCTACGCGCACGAGAGCTGCGGCCAATGCACGCCCTGCCGCGAAGGTTCGCTCTGGATGTCCAAGGCCCTCCATCGGCTAACACATGGTGAAGGTCGAAAGGCTGACGCCGACTACCTGATCAGGATCGCCGATAACATCCCCGGCGGGCGCACGATCTGCGCCTTCGGTGAAGCCTGCGCCTGGCCGGTGCAGAGCTTTGTGGGCAAGTTCAAAGATGAATTCACCGCGAAAGGTGAGGCAGATGAGGCCGCAAGGCCGGCCAAGGACATGGAGCCGGTCAAAGGAGCAGCACCGGCTAAGGTCCTGGCGAGTCCGCAATAGACACCCGGAAAAGGCGCAGTTATTGTTGAACATTATGAGTGCAACCACGGAGCAGGTATTCATTGAGGCGCTTTCACTGCCGACACGTACGCGCGCGACTCTTGCCCACAAGCTGCTCCTCAGTCTGGAGTCCGAGGCGGGCTCGCCTGAGGAGGAAGCTGCGTGGGACGAAGAAGCCGTCGAACGGTGCCAAGCGTTTGACGAAGGGAAACTCATGGAACACGATGCCGCAGAGGTTTTGCGCGACGCGTACCAAAAGCTCAGGTGAAGCGCGTCACCTACTTAAGCATCGCTGAGGTTGAATTGGCGGAGGCAGCTCAGCATTACAAGGCCGATCAGGAATGAGCAGCGCCCCTAACATGGAGCCCAAGCCGGCCCCGCCTCCGAGCGAGAAGCTCAAGATCAGGGTCAACGGCAAGGAAATCGAAGTGCCCAAGACGATGCCGGACCCGCTCACCGGCAAGCCGTTGCCGACCACTATGATCCAGGCTTGCGCCGTCGCGAACGTGGATGTGCCGCATTACTGCTATCATCCCAAGCTCCCCGTTGCCGGCAATTGCCGCATGTGCCTCGTCGAGTTTGGCACGCCTGCCGTCGGCCCGGACCGTAAGCCCATCCTGAACCCCGACGGCACGCCCAAGATCCTCAAGGCGCCGCGTCCGGCGATTGCCTGCGCCACGCCGATCACTCCCGGCATGGAGATCTACACCGACACCCCAGCCGTGAAGCAGATGCGCGAGGGTGTGCTGGAGTTCCTGCTCATCAACCATCCGCTCGACTGCCCTATCTGCGACCAGGCCGGCGAATGCAAGCTGCAGGAATACTCGGTGGACTACGGCCAGTCGGAGAGCCACTTCGTCGAGGAGAAGGTGCATAAACCCAAGCGGGTCGAGCTCGGCCCGCGCATCGTGCTGGACGACGAACGCTGCATTCTCTGCACGCGCTGCATCCGGTTCACGAAGCACATCGTGGGCGACGACGCGCTGGGCATCGTCAATCGCGGCAGCTACAACACCCTGACCGCCTACCCCGGCAAAGTCTTCGACAACAACTACACCCTCAACGCCGCGGACATCTGCCCGGTGGGAGCGCTCACGTCCAAGGATTTCCGCTTTCAGATGCGCGTGTGGTTCCTGAAAGAGACCAAGAGCCTGTGCACGAGCTGCGCGACTGGTTGCAACACCGTCATCGGGTCACGGGAAGACAAGATCTACCGCTACGAGCCGCGCGAGAACAACGCCGTGAACTCGACCTGGATGTGCGACTACGGCCGGCTGAACTACAAATGGGTTGGACGCCAGGACCGACTGGGGGAAATCCGAAGTCCGAAGTCCGAGAATCGAGGCCAGGCAGCAGGTTGGCCGGGGGTAATAAGGGAAATCTCGGCGAAGCTTAAGCAGGCGCCGGTGGGGTCGGTCGCTATCATCGCCTCCGCGCGCCAGACGAATGAAGAACTCTACCTGCTCTCGAAACTGGCACAGACCCTGGGCGCGCTGACGGATTCCGGGCCGCGCTCAGGGGAAAGCGACCGGCTGCTCTTGAACGCAGACCGGAACCCGAACAGCAACGGTGCACGGCTCACGGGCATCGCCGCCGACCCCGTGGGCTCCAACCTGCCGAAGATCGCCGAAGGCATCCGCAGTGGCCGCACTAAGACGCTGATCGTGTTGGGCGAAGACGTCACCCGGCATGGGATTGGCGCAGATTTGCTCGGCAAGCTTGAGACGCTGATCGTGAGCGACATCCTGCCCAACGAGACAACGCGGCTCGCGCATTACCTCTTGCCCGGCTGCGCTCACGCCGAGAAGCGCGGCACGTTTACCAGCACCAAGGGGCGGGTGCAAAAGTTCATGAAGGCCATCGAGCCCAAGGGTGATGCACGCCCCGAATGGGAGTTCTTACAGGAACTCCTCTCCCAAGTGACCGGCCAAGCTGGCACTGTAAGCATCGAGGGGTTGTTCAACCGCATGGCCGGGGAAGTGCCAGGGTTCGAAGGGTTGGGCTGGGCAGGCCTCGGCGACACGGGCGTAACGGTGAAAATCTAGCCATGATTCAAACGATCAAAGATTGGCTGGGAAGCGAGGCTGGGCAGTTCGTGGTGTTCAGCGCGCTGAAGATAATCGGCGTCTTTTCTGTGCTCATGTTCATCGTGGCCTATGCGGTCTGGGTCGAGCGCAGAACCGCGGCGTTTATTCAAGACCGGCTTGGCCCCAATCGAGTCGGGCCGCTCGGCCTGCTGCAGCCTGCCGCCGATGCCATCAAGGCCTTCCTGAAGGAGGACTTCACTCCGGCGCACGTGCGCAAGGCTTACTACTGGCTCGCCCCCGCAATCGTGATGATTCCCAGCTTGCTCACCGTGGCGATCATCCCGTTCGGCTCGCAGATCGGCGCCCAAAAGATGGTCGTGGCCGACCTGAACGTCGGTATTCTCTACACCTTCGGCATCGTCTCGCTCGGCGTCTATGGAATCGTGCTCGCGGGCTACGCCGCGAGGTCCAAATACCCTTTCATCGGCGGCATCCGTTCCAGCGCCCAATTGATTTCGTACGAGATCGCAATGGGTCTGGCGGTGGTCCCGCTGTTTCTCATTGCTTGCGGACTGGACGTCGGCCAACTGAGCGCCGGGTGGCAGAAGTTCCTCGCTGGAACCAGCAGCCTGAACCTGGGGCGCGTGGTGACCTGGCAAGCCGCACACGGCTGGTTGCTCTTTTATGCGCCGGTCTCGTTCGTCATCTTCCTGGCGGCCATGTTCGCGGAAACCAACCGCATGCCTTTCGACCTGCCTGAAGCGGAGCAGGAACTCGCCGGCGGCTATAACGTCGAGTACAGCTCCATGAAGTTCGCGCTGTTCTTCATGGGCGAATACGCCAACATGACCGTGGCAGCGGCCCTTATGGTGACGTTGTTCCTGGGCGGGTGGACGCTCCCCATTTCCGGCCTGAACCAGCCGGCTGCGACCGCCTGGATCGGTCTGCTGCACATCGCGGTATTCCTGGCGAAGACGCTGTGCGTAATGTTCATCGTAATATGGGTGCGTTGGATGTGGCCGCGGTTTCGCTATGACCAACTGATGGACCTGGGCTGGCGGCGCTTCATCCCGCTGGCGCTGGCAAATATCGTGGCAACAGCCACCGTTCTCTGGGTAAGGACATAGGTGATTGTTAAGCGCAGAAAACTGAATCTGTGGGAACGGCTTTACCTGCCGGCGGTGATAGGCGGGTTCAAAGTCACCTTGCGCCATTTCTTCCGCAAGAAGGTGACGATGCAGTATCCCGAGGAGCGCTGGGTGGTGCCCGAGGGCTATCGCGGCGCCCCGTACCTGGTGAAAGACCAGGACAGCAATACCAAGTGCGTCTCCTGCCAGCTTTGCGAATTCGTCTGCCCGCCCAAAGCGATCAAGATCATCCCGCCCGGCCCCGAAGGCCAGGGCGCCGACCGGCCCAATGCGGAGAAGATGCCGCGCGAGTTCGAGATCAACATGATTCGCTGCATCTTCTGCGGCTTCTGCCAGGAAGTCTGCCCCGAGGAAGCTATCTTCCTCATGAAGGATTACTCGCTGACCGGCTCAACCCGGCAGGAAATGATCTACAACAAGGAAAAGCTGCTCGCGCTGGGTGGCGTCCACCAGGACAAAATCCTGAAGTGGAAGCATAAGGCCGACGAAGCGCGCAGCCAGGGAGTGGAGCCATGATCCAGGAGGTGCTCTTCTACATCCTCGCGTTCCTGACACTGATATTTGGCTTCCTGGTCATCGCCAATCCGTTCAGCCGCAGCCCGGTGACCAGCGCGATGTTCCTGGTCCTGGCCATCATTTCCCTGGCCGGCCTGTTCGTCCTGCTGCACGCCTACTTCCTCGCCGCCGTCCAAGTGCTGGTTTATGCCGGCGCGGTTATGGTGCTGTTCCTCTTTGTCATCATGCTGCTGGACCTCAGAGCCGAAGAGCGGCGGAGAATCAAGATACTCGCCGCGATTGGCGGGATATCAGCGGCGGGCGCCATTCTGCTCATTTTCCTGCACAACCTGCTGACTGCCCCGCTCGGGGAGGCTGACTCACCTGGCCTTGAAGGGGGGACGCTCGCCCTCGGGAAGCTCCTCTTTACGCAATACGTGCTGCCCTTCGAGATTGTCTCAGTATTGCTCCTCGTGGCAATGGTCGGCGTGGTGCTCCTCAGCAAGAAGGACCTGAAATGACCATTGGCCTCGAACATTACCTGGTAGTGAGCGCGATGCTGTTCGTGCTGGGCGTGGCGGGCGTCATCGTGCGGCGCAACTTGCTGGTCATCTACATGTCGCTCGAGTTGATGCTCAACGCCGCCAACCTCGCACTGGTCGCCTTCTCGCGCTTCAGTAACCCACCTAACCTCGACGGCCAGGTATTCGTGTTCTTCGTCATCGCCGTCGCGGCGGCGGAGGTGGCGGTCGGCCTGGCCCTGATAGTGGCGGTCTATCGCCGACGTCACACCGTGCATGTCGAGGACCTCAGGACGCTCAAGCTCTAGCCGATGACCCCCGAAGTCTTACCCTGGATCGTCCTGTTCCTCCCGCTGGTAGCGGCGGTGCTGATCACGCTATTCACTCAGCGCAACCGCGAGTTGAGTGGGGCCCTTTCGATCGGGGCGGTCGTGGCCGGCTTCATCCTGAGCGTCATCTTTCGCGCCCTGGCAGGATGGGAACCCGCCGTCCGCGAATCCTCCGCCACGTGGCTGAGCGTTGGCGACTTCCAGGTGGACTTCGGCTTGCGGTTCGACCCGCTGAGCCTGGCGATGCTGCTGCTGGTTACCGGTGTCGCTAGCGTGATCCATATCTACTCCTGGGGCTACATGAAGGAAGACCGGAGCCTGCCGCGCTACTTCGCGGGCTTGAGCCTGTTCACCTTCTCCATGCTCGGCATCGTGCTGTCGAGCAACTTTCTGCAACTCTTCATCTTCTGGGAGCTGGTCGGCGTCTCCAGCTATGTGCTCATCGGCTTCTGGTTCGAGCGGCCCGCAGCGGCGGATGCAGGCAAGAAAGCATTCATCACCAACCGCTTGGGGGACTTCGGCTTCCTGATCGGCATCCTGTTGGTGTGGGCCAGTCTCGGTTCGCTCAACTTCACTGTGCTCCAGGGCAACCTGGCGGCCAACCCGCAGGCGTTCGGGGCTCTGGCAACCGCCGCCGGCCTGCTGATCTTCTGCGGCGCGATAGGCAAGAGCGCCCAATTCCCGCTGCACGTCTGGCTGCCGGACGCGATGGAAGGCCCGACGCCGGTCAGCGCGCTGATTCACGCCGCCACGATGGTCGCCGCGGGCGTGTTCATGCTCTGCCGGGTTTCCTTCCTCCTCAACGCGTCAGCGCTGGAGGTCGTTGCCTGGATTGGCGGATTCACCGCGTTGCTGTCCGCCGTCATTGCCATCCAGCAGAACGACATCAAGCGCATCCTGGCCTACTCCACGCTCTCGCAACTCGGTTACATGGTAATGGCTGTCGGCCTGCATGGCCCGGCCTCCGCCATGTATCACCTCACCACCCACGCCTTCTTCAAGGCGCTGCTATTCCTCGGCGCGGGCTCGGTCATCCTCGCCGTGCATCACGAGCAGGACATCTGGAAGATGGGTGGGCTGCGCAAGAAGCTGCCTGTCACCTTCTGGACGTTCATCGTCGGCACCCTGGCGCTGTCGGGCGTGCCGCCGTTCAGCGGGTTCTACAGCAAGGACAGCATCCTCGCCCAGGCGGCGGAGCAGAATCACGCCTTGCTGATCGTTGGCGTCTTCGTCGCGGCCCTCACGCCTTTCTACATGTTGCGCCTGGTCTGCGTCGCATTCCTCGGAGCGCCCAAATCCGATGCTGCCGGCCACGCGAAGGAATCACCGCAAGGCATGCTCTGGCCGTTGCGCATCCTGGCGACGCTCAGCATCATTGGCGGCTTCATTGGCATCGAGCAGCTCTACGGCCGGCAATTCCCCGACCAGCACGTGGAACCGGCGGGCTCCTTTCTCCAGACTCTAGTTGCTCCTTTTGTCCACGCTCCGGTGCCGGGCTTTGCGGGGTTGCTGGCGGTGCTCGTCGGTTTGGCGGCAGCGTGGGCCCTCTACGCAAAGGCGGCCGAAGATCCGCTCCCGGCCCGCCTGGGCGCGCTCTCGCGCTGGATGCGAAACCGCTTCTACTTCGATGAGCTGTACAAAGCAACGTTCATCCGCTTGCACGATGCGCTGGCAGCGATCGCCGCCTGGCTCGACCGCTGGATTATCGCCGGCCTCGCCGTGCGCGGGACGCATGGCACCACGGAACTAGTCGGCCGCGCGCTGCGCCTGCTCCAGACCGGTAACTTGCAGACCTACGCCTTCCTGTTCGCCATGGGCGTAGTCCTGGTCCTCTACCTCGTGCTCAGATAGCATGTCCATCCTAACCCTCATCATCTGCTGTCCGTTGCTGGCTGCGCTGCTGCTGGCCCTCGTGCCGCGGAGCTTCCGCGTGGTGATGCGCGGGGTCGCGGTGCTGGCCACGCTCGTTTCCGCGCTGCTGGCCATCCTAATGTTCCTGCTCTTCAACGGCGCGGGTGTCGGCGCCAGCGGCTACCGATTCGAGCAGCAGATCGCCTGGGTCAGCGCTCTCGGCATCAGCTACCACGTCGGCGTGGACGGCATCAACGTGGGGCTCGTGCTGATGGGAGCCATTGTTGCCTTCGCCGCGGCCTGCGTCGCCCGGGAAATCAAAGAGCGCGAGAAAGAGTTTTACATCCTGCTGCTGGTCATGGCGGGCGGCATCCTCGGCGCGTTCGCGTCGCTGGACCTGTTCTTCTTCTACTTCTTCCACGAGCTGGCGCTGGTGCCGACGTTCATCATGATCGGCGTCTGGGGCCGGGGCGAGCGAAAGAATTATGCCGCCTTCCAGATCACGATCTACCTGAGCATTGGCGCGCTGGTGGCGCTGGTAGGCCTCATCGCCCTCTATCTCCAGGCTGGCGCAAACACGTTCGACATTCCTGAGCTGACCCGGCGCATCTTTGACGAGAAGCACGCCCTTTCGCCGGGCGCCCAGCATTTCATCTTCCCGCTGCTGTTGTTCGGCTTCGGCATCCTGGTCTCGCTCTGGCCGTTTCACACCTGGGCGCCGCTGGGCTACGGTTCCGCCCCCACCGCCACCGCGATGCTGCACGCAGGGGTGCTGAAGAAGTTCGGGCTCTACGGCTTGATCCGCATCGCGCTGCCGCTTCTGCCCGACGAGGCGCAAAGCTGGATGCCGCTGCTCGCCTGGCTCTGCCTGGGCAATCTCGTCTATTGCGGCTGGGTGGCGATGCGGCAGCAGGACTTCAAATGGCTTATCGGCTATTCGAGCGTAGCCCACATGGGCTTTGTGTTTCTCGGCATCGCCAGCCTGACACTGATCGGCATCACCGGCGCGGTGCTGGTGATGATTGCCCACGGGTTCCTGGCGGCGCTGATGTTCGGGCTCAGCGGCTATCTCTACCAGCAAACCGGCACATTGCAGATGAATCAGCTCGGCGGCCTGCTCCGGCGATTGCCATTCATCGGTGCCGCGCTAATGCTGGGAGCTTTTGCCGGCTGCGGCCTGCCTGGCTTCGCGAACTTCGCCGGTGAGATCACCGTGCTCTTTGGCGCGTGGACCGTATTCCCTCATGTCACGATCCTCGCGTGCTGGGGCGCTTTGATCATCGGCGCCGTCTATGCCCTGCGGGCCGTGCGGACCATGCTGCACGGGCCTTTGCCCGAGAAGTGGTCAGGCGTCGCGGATGCCCCACACCTTTGGCGCAAGGCGCCGTTCGTTTTGCTGCTGGCCTGCCTGTTGATCTTCGGCTGCTTCCCCGGACTGCTGGTGGAGAAGATCCGGCCGAGCGCCGACCAGATCGTGAAGATGGTCCATGTCGGACATCCGATTTCCACCGGCGGGGTGCTGGTGACGCAGGCTTCGAGGGACAGATGAACGTCGGCTTGTTAATCCACGAATGGCTGGTCGTCGCCCTGGCGCTGGGAGTGCTGCTCGCGGACTTGTGGCTGCCGCCGCCCGCGAAACGCAACCTCGGCTATGCCGCCGCGCTTGGCTTGGGCGCAATCCTGCTCTACAGCCTCTTTGCCGTGCGGCTGCCGTTCCCTGAGGAAGCGCAGTATGCCTTCGGCAAGATGTACGCCCTAGATGGCCTGGCACTGTTCTTCAAGCGCTTCTTCCTGCTCACGGCAATCATCGTGCTCCTGATGTCCGTGGAATTCGCCGATCGCATCGCCGCAGGCATAGGCGAGTCCTATGCGCTCACTCTCTTTGCTCTCACCGGGATGATGTTCGCTGCGTCGGCCAACAACTTCGCGCTGCTGTTTGTCTCGCTCGAGCTCATCACCGTGACGTTCTACGTGCTCACCAGCTTTGAGCGGGGCCACTTGGCCTCGCTGGAAGCGGGCGTGAAGTATCTGATCATCGGCGCGTTATCCACCGGCTTCACCGTGTTCGGCATCGCCCTGGTCTATGGCATATCGGGCAAGCTGAACTTTGGGGAGCTGGCAGCCGTGGCCGCCCAATTCAGCACCAACAAGATCTTCCTCTTCGGGCTGGTCTTCGTGATCGCGGGGCTTGGGTTCAAGATGGCCGTCTTCCCCTTCCAAATCTGGGTGCCGGACGTTTATCAGGGCGCGCCATCCCCGACCACTGCCTTCCTGGCGGTCGGCTCCAAGGCTGCCGGCTTTGTCCTGTTCCTGCGCGTGCTCTTCCTCGCCGTGCCGACTATCACGGCTCAATGGGCCAACCTGCTGATCATCATGTCCGGCATCACGATTCTCTACGGGAACCTCTGCGCGATCCCGCAGCGGAACGTGAAGCGCCTGCTCGGGTATTCGGGCATTGCCCACGCCGGCTACGTGATGCTCGGCGTCGCCGCCCTGAGCGCCGCGGGACGGGCGGCGGTGCTCTACTACCTCAGCGGCTATCTGTTCACCCTCCTTGGCGCCTTCACTGTGATCTGCCTGGTGATGCTGCGCGTGGATGACGAAGACATCCGGGGCCTCGCCGGCTTGCACCGCCGCTCGCCTTTGCTGGCGGCAAGCATGACTCTGGCGATGGTCTCGCTGGCGGGCATTCCTCCCCTGGCCGGCTTCTTCGGCAAGTTCTTGCTGCTCAAGGCCGTCATCGAGCAGGGCGCTACGCATCCGGGCTATTATTGCCTCGCGTTCACCACGCTGGCCGGTGTGGTCATTTCCCTCTACTACTACTTCGGCGTCGTGCGCGCCATCTACTGGTCGGAAGAGCCGGCCGACCTCTCCCCCATCCACGTCTCCAAACCCATTCGTGTCACGCTCTACGGCTGCATCGCGGGCATGTTCTTCCTCGGCCTGTTCCCGAGTGCTCTCGTGAACTTGGCAACCGAGGCGGTCAGGGTGCTTCATTAGCTCCACCCTTTGCGGCGGTGGCGGACCTGTTCCGCGCGAGCGTACCAGCCATAGCGCCCAGGGACTATATACACGCGCCAGGGGCCGCCCGATGTTCTGCGGAGCTGCTTCTCTAGGCATTCTTTAGCACGACGACGTTCGTTCTCATCCACTGTCCAGATGCGCCCGCCACCGATGTGGCCAAAGAACAGTGATTGCCAAATGGACAAAATTAGTGTTAATTGTCCCCAATACCCAACTGTTACGCGTTGAGCGCTGCCGTTGGCCAAGATCACTAAACCATAACGAAAGAGAATAGTTCATATGCCTGCATACCGTTTTGGGAAACACCCACCGAAGCGCGATTACCGCACATTGCGCTTGAAGGACTACCTGACGTCCGCCCTTGCGGCGCCGCCCGTTGCCTTTGATGTCCTGGCCGCGGTTTACAAGAATCTGAACATATCCGATCCGACGAAGCTGTTCCCTATGGACGGCAACGATACCCTCGGGGACTGCACCATCGCTGCCTTGGCGCACGCGATCACGGCTTATCGTGGCCTGGTCGGCCAGAAGAAGATCATGTCCCAGCCCGCGGTGACCAAGTTGTACATGCATCTGACCGGCGGCATTGACTCCGGCCTGGGTGAACTGGATGTGTTGAACCATTGGCGGCAGCAGGCGGTGGACGGCGATAAGATACTGGCTTACGCGACCGTCGAGCCGAAGGACCATGCGCATGTTCAACAGGCGATTCAGCTCTTCGGCGGCGTTTACCTCGGCTTCCAGGTTCAGGAGAACGCTATCCAGGAATTCGACGCCCGGCAGCCGTGGACGCCCGGGCCACTGACCCAGGACGGCCATGCGGTCTATGCTGTCTCTTACGATCAGAACGGCGTGACCGTGCTCACCTGGGGAAATACCCAAAAGGCCACCTGGGCGTGGTGGGATGAGTGCGTTGACGAGGCATACGCGATCCTGCCTCCCGAGGCGAAGCAGGCCGACTTTGCGCCCGGCTTTAGCTTCGCCCAACTCCAAGCCGATTTGGGGCAAGTCGCCAATTAATGCCGGCCCGGATGCCTCTGTCGGTTGACAGGGCCCCGCTTTGCGTTGCGACCTCGCGGCAGGCGCGTTGGGGTGGACCGAGACGGACCTGAGCTTCCGACTGAAGGATGACCCAGGCAAGCTGGCGCTGGCTGCCCGGGTGAGGCAGGAGACGACCTTGCCCATCAGATGGATTGCCGCGCGTCTCCAGATGGGTAGTCCCAAGAGCCTACGACCGCTAGTATGACCCCTCTCCGGACCATGCTATGGGCTGCCCCTTTTCCAAGGATGGGCTGGGTCGTCATCCGCCCAACGGTTGTTCGCCGTCCTTACCAGCGGATTCCATCTGGCGACGAACCATGTCGTAATACGCACCTTGGGCTTGCATGAGTTGGTCGTGGTCTCCGCGCTCGATCACACGCCCGTCTTCCATCAGGAGGATCAAGTCGGCCCGGCGCACCGTGGAGAGGCGATGGGCGATGACGAAGGTGGTTCGCCCGGCCAGCAGCGCGGCCATTGACGCCTGAATAAGCTGCTCGCTCTCGGTATCCAGATTGCTGGTAGCTTCGTCGAGGATGAGAATTTGAGGCGACTTGAGGACCGCCCTGGCGATGGCCAAGCGCTGCTGCTGGCCGCCCGAGAGCTTGACGCCCCGCTCGCCAATGAATGTCTCGTACTGTTTGGGAAGTTTGACGATGAACTCGTGGGCATTGGCGCGCCGGGCGGCGTCCTCGACCTCCGCGTCCGTGGCATCGTGGCGGCCGTAAGCGATGTTGTCCCGGACCGAGCCATCGAACAGGAAGACATCCTGCTGGACGATCGCGAGCAGGTCGCGATAGGTGGTGAGGCGGAAATCCCGAATATCGGTGCCGTTGAGCAGAATGCAACCCTGCGACGGGTCGTGAAAACGCGCGACCAGGTCGGTCACGGTGGTCTTTCCTGCGCCGCTGCGTCCCACCAGGGCGACCACCGAGCCGCTGGTAACCGCGACGTTGAAGTCACGCACGACGGGCTTGCCGGGACGATACCCGAATTCAACATTCTCGAAGCGGAGATCGTGCACTTTGCTGGGCGCCTCACGGGCGTCCGGCTTGTCCGGCTTGTCGTCGCTCATCGCCAGGATCTCGAAAACGCGCTCCATGGCCGCGAGGGAACGCTGGAGATCGGAGAAGGAATTGACGATGTTCCAGACCGGGTTGAGCAACAGGAAGGTGTACCATTGGAACGCCATAATGTCGCCGATGGAGGCGCGGCCCCGGATATGCAGGTATCCGCCATACCAGACGATCACCACGTTGACGATTCCCAGCAGCAGTCCCCAGGACGTCCAGAGCACCGTTTCGCGCCGATTGGCGAACAGCTCCTTGCGCAGTACGGTGTGCCGCCTGCGCAGGTAATCGAGCACCTCACGCAACTCACGCCGGAACGCCCTCACGACGCGAATCCCCGAGAACGTTTCGCCCACCCGGCCATCTATGTGTTCCACGTCCTTGCGGACCGCGCGGTAAATAGGGCGGACACGGCGTGCGAAAACCAGGCTCATCAGCACCACGCCCGGGATGATGGCCAGGGCCGTCAGCGCCAGGCGCCAGTTGAGCGCCAGCAGCACCCCGACGGCGATGAGCAAGCGTATGATCGAGAGGGCGGGCGACACGACGGCCATCTGCAATAAGCCGGTGGTTGTGTCCACGTCGCCCGTGAGCCGCGACAGGATGCCGCCCGTCTTCATGTTCCACAGCTTCGGCATGGGTAGGTGCAACAGCCGCTTGAATAACGACCGCCGGAGCGACAGCATGACGTGCGTGTTGAGCAGCCGCTGGCGGTAGTCGCGTAACGCGCGAATCAAGTTGGAGAGAACGATCACGCCGAGGAACACCCCCCCGATCAGGTGAAGGCGGCCCAGGCGCGACGCCGAGTCCAACTTCGTATTGAGAAGCACGCCATCCACCATGGACCGCATAAACAGCGGCTCGACCATGTCGAGTCCCGCGCCGAGCAGCGCAATCACGAAGAGAGCGCCCACCGCGTAACGATGGGGCTTGAGCCAGCGCAGGTAGTCGCGTAGATACTCACGCCGTTTGCCACGACGCTTGTTCCGGACAGCCTCGGGCGCCGAATCGTCGCCAGTGTCCGCCGGGCCATCAAGCCGCTTGTGGTCTTCCCCGCCTTCTACGGAGTCATCGAGTCGCCCACGCTTGTAGTCCTCGACGAACGCGCGATATCGTCGGCGCGAGGAGCGAGGCCTTTCGGCAAGTGCCGGCCGGTCACTCATGGCCGATAGTTCACACGGACACTGGCCGGGAGCATTGCCGCAGAGGCACGCGTTCGACCGTCTGGCTGTTTCCTGTCATGGTCCAGTTCGGGAACTTAACACCTCGGCAGAGCCGGGCAAGGGAGCTGGATCGGTTGGCGCGGGACGACGTGGACGGCCCCGTCCCTCCGGCTTCTCCCCGGATACTCGCCGTAGCCCCTCCCGATACACACCGTCGCACCTCTGCAAAGTTTGCAGAGGTGCGACGGTGTGTATCCGGAGAGACTATGGTGGGGTACCGGAGGGCTAGCGCGCGCAAGTGCCGCCGGCATTGGAAGTTGGGAATCTGATGCACACGAAGGCGGTCATGCGTTCCAGATTGGGCATGGTCGGCCTCGGCTCGGGAAGGTGGCCGAAACGCCGGGAGTTTGGTCTTTTCTGTAAGAACCTGTGGCTGAGAGATTTACTCCTTATCTAAGTGCCATTCAGGACCGACCCCGGCACTGGGGCGCTAAAACTCCTTGAGGGTTGAGGCTTTTTCGCGCGGCACGCTTCACAGCCGGCGCAGGCCGGGTGAAGTTCCCCGGATTCATCAGCGGGGGGACTTGTTCGGATATCACGCCCAAGTGGGTGGACACCCGGACCTGTATAATCACTTATTCTGCGGGGCACCTGGGCCAACCCGTTTAAGGGCCTTTACAGCCGAACGTGGAACGGGTAAACCGGGTCTTGATGAAGAGGAACCGCTCATCCGTGGAGGCGGGGCGTTTGGATATCACCCCAAAACGGGATGATATACAGTCTGGCTAATTGCTTGTTGGAGTGCAGTTCGACGTGGCCGACAAAGCGAAAATGAAATGCCCGATTTGTAATGCGGAGATGTTTTGGGGGCGCTTCTCCATCGAGCAATCCATCCCTCACGTGGGGGATGCCCGAGCCGGTTTGTTCTTTCGGGCGCCGGGTAGGGAGCGGGTTGCCATCGCGCGGGGGTCGGGCTTCCACTGCCAGGAATGCGAAACGTCTGTTATTTGCAAGTCCACTGCTAGTGACACCGAGGCCCAGTGTTTGGCCTGCGGGGCGGTGATGGCCCCAGGGGTTACGGTTTGCCCCCAGTGTGGATGGACATATGAAGCTCCGTCCCCATCGCCCCCGCCATGACCTCTTCCAAGCACCCCAACTTTTCGGTGGAGCGAATGGCGGCGGGCGGCACCTGTTTGCGCATTCGGGCGCCTGGTGTCCGCCGCCATCGCTCACCTCGCCATTCGGCAACAATATGAAGCCCCATGCGGGAATTGCGGAAGTCTTCCAAGAGTTCGGTAAAGCCGCGTACCACGCCCAGCTCATGGAACACAACATCGTCTCCATCTGGATGCTCGACTCCGTCACCCAAGGAGTGGCGCTCACCAGGCCCGATCTGCTCAGGTTTCAAGAAGACTGGGGGAAGAAGACATTCGGCCAACTCCTCAACCCCCTTCAGAAATCGAATCTGATCTCAGAAGAGATCAAGGGGTTCCTCGAGCAACTCAGGGCGGCACGCAATAGACTCATGCACGGCTTCTTTCTCGATACCGCTGTCGATCTTCAAAGCACCATCGGGAGAGAGCGCATCGTCGCCGAACTTAAGCAGAGGAGCGAGCTTCTCAGGAAGGGGGAGGAGTTTTTCGGGGACGTGCTGACCACGTACCTGAAGGACTATGGAGTTGACGCAGGGCAAATCCGGCAACAAATCCTCCAAAAGCTTGAGGAAGCCGAACCAAGCGCTCCGAATGGCGCCCCCGCCGCGCAGCTTGGCAAATCGGAAGTCTCGGAGGGGACGGCATCGGGCGTGTAGCTCGAGCGCACTGTTCCCGTGAGTAAACGTTATGATGGTCACTGACGAAGAATACCAGCAACACTCCGTCTTCGCCGACTTGGAGCGGTACATTGCGTTCTACGAGAGCTTAGCGCACTTAGTGTTCGGATTTGTCTCGGTTGGCACGCGGGCCATCTGCAACATCGATTCATATCTCTTTTCCTCAGCCCAGGGGACGCTGGCGTCAATTCAAGCAATTCTCAAAGACGGGCGGATCAATGATACCTACGCTTTGCTTCGGAAGTACTACGACTCAGCGGTCATCAATATTTACACAGGCTTATACCTCGAAGACCACGTCAGCATAAACAATTTCATTGTGCAGCAGATCGACAGTTGGATGCAGGGAAAGGACCGTCTGCCGGAGTTCAGGAGCATGTCCAACTACATACGCAGCTCGCCCAAAGTTGCTCCGATTACCGCTCTCCTTTTTGCAGGTGACCGGTACAAGCGACTCAGGGACCGCTGTAACGACCACACACACTACAACTTCTACCGGAATGTCCTCCTCAACGACAAAGAGATTTTTCTTGAAGGGCGGCGGCAAGCTCTGGATGAGTTCTCGAACGACCTGCGAGACGTGCTGATATTACACGTCTCGCTCATGTTTTTTGCCAAGGGGCACTATATGATGTCCAGTGATCATGTGGACTATTTGGATTGCGGGATGACGCCAGAGCCGGACTCTGAATACTGGGTTGCACCTTTCGTGCAGGACATTTTCGATCAGACTCTGAAGAAGGCGCGTCCGGACATAGTCGACACGATCAAGCAGCACACCAGTATGCACTTGGCATGAAAGCGAAAAGCCGAACCGGCGGGCAAAGGGGTCCGACCAGAGGTTGGGCTCATGACGTAAGCCCCCAGGCCGGGGTTGGGACGCTAATTGATCAGCCGGGCCGGTTTGCGTAAGGAGGCAACGCTCAGCTCAGTTTTGAAAGGGCTTCGCGGTAGCTGGTCGCCACTTCGTCGGGTTGGGTTACGGTCGTGTGCGGAGGAAATGCTAAAGGCTAAACGCTAAAGGCTGAAGGCAGGTTCAGGGAAAAGCTGAAACGCTGAAATGCTGAAAGCTGAAATGGTGCAATGTGGTGGCTGACAAGACACCTGCTCTAAGTCGAAGTTCGGGCCGGGTGTGCTGGACAAGGCGAGAGGTTCGGCGAGGCGTCCCTGCGAACCGGCGGTGGCCGTAACGAGACACGATCCCTTCGATCAACTCCCGGAATCCGGCGTTGACACCCACAGCGCCGTCCGCTAAGACTTGCGCGACACGGCGAAAAGCAGCCCGGCCATGAAAAGACTACTCTCCTCTGCCTGCGGAGCGCTCGGCATGTATGGGCGCCCGAAAGACGAGATACCTGTCGCGGCGCGGGCTATGCTGGGGGAAGGGCACACGCCCTTCTGCAACCACGGATAGGAAAAGAGAGGTCACTCGTGTCTGGACTTCGCCATCGCGCCTTCGTGATTCTGGAGGAACCGGAGCCGGGTGACCGTGCCGGCCGGGCGGTGCGAATCTTCCTGGTGTCGCTCATCGCGCTGAATGTCCTTGCCGTCATTCTCGATTCCGTCGCCAGCCTGGCAGCGAAGTGGGCTGGCCCTTTGCACAGCTTCGAGGTCGCCTCGGTCGCGGTTTTCACGGTCGAATATCTGTTGCGAGTTTGGGTGGCGGCCGAGCGTGCGAAGGATGGGCGCCCCGTCCTCGGGCGGTTGCGTTATCTCCTCACGCCCCTGGCCATCCTCGATCTCCTGGCTATCCTTCCCTTCTACGTCCCGCTCATTCTTCCCTTCGACCTGCGCTATCTGCGCGCGCTCCGCATGCTCCGCATGCTCCGCATCGCCAAGCTCGGCCGCTACTCGCAGGCGCTGCGGATTCTGCGGGACGTCCTGGCGGACCGAAGGCACGAACTGCTGGCCGCGGGGTCACTCCTGGCGGCTGTGATCGTCATGGCCTCCGGACTCATGTACGGCGTGGAGCATGAAGCCCAGCCGACGGTCTTCACCAGCATCCCGGCCACGATGTGGTGGGCGGTGGCGACCCTCTCCACCATGGGCATAGACATGCGGCCAGTCACGCCCGCGGGCAAGATCCTGGCATCGCTCATCGCTGTTTGCGGGATCCTGCTGTTCGCTCTGCCCGCCGGCATTATCAGCTCCGGCTTCGTGGAAAAGTACCTGGAGGCGCGCAGGAGCCGGACCTGTCCGCACTGCGGGAAGTCTCTCGAGGAGCCGCCCGCGTCCGCTGCCCAGTTGTTGGCGGGAGAGAAGCCGCAGAGCGGGAAGAAATGCTAAAGGCTAAACGCTAAAGGCTGAAACACCCCAATCCTTGGCTAAGGATTGGGGCGCGCTGCTGGGGTGGGATTAACTGCTTGCATGTGTGGGTTCGGTTTGTTTATGCGTTGATAAAGACTCTATGGAATTGACCCGGCGCGACTTTCTCAAACTGAGTGGACTCACCACGGCGGGACTAGCCTTGCCGCTCGTCTCATGCCGAACCGTGCCGGCTGAAGCGGTACGCGTCCATCCCGATCGCGCTTGGGACCGCTATTATCTGGGCGCTTCTTATTATCCGGAATGGTGGGACCCCTCGGAATGGGAAAAGGATTTCCACGAGATGCAGGAGTTGGGGTTCAATGCCGTCCGCATGGGCGAATTCGCGTGGGCGGCCTATGAGCCGGTCGAGGGCCGGTTCGAATTCGCCTGGATGGACCGGGCCATTGCGATGGCCAACCGCTGCCAGATCCAGGTGATCCTTGGCACCCCGACGGCCTCGGTGCCGCCGTGGCTGCGCCAACGGCACCGGGACGTGCTGGGGGGCAGCGAGAAGGGACCGTTCACCTACGGCGGGCGCAAGGGTTACTGCACGAACAGCCCGGCTTATCTCCGGGCCTGCGCGCGCATTACTGGCGCTCTGGCCGAGCATTATGGTCGCCACCCGGGCGTGATGGGGTGGCAGCTCGATAACGAACCGGGCATTCCTTTCTTGTGCTATGACGCGAATTGCCAGCGGGCCTTTCGCGCCTGGTTGCGCCATCGCTACGGCACCCTGGAGGCCCTGAACCGGACGTGGAACGGCGCGTTCTGGAGCAATCACTACACGGACTGGTCGCAAATCGAGATTCCCGCCAACTCCCCCGAGGGCGGATGGCAACCGGCCATTACGCTGGACTACCGGCATTTCTTTTCGGATTCCTACCTCGCGCATCTGAGGCGGCAAGCGGACATTCTCCGCCGCCACTCACGGGATCAATTCATCTTCACCAACTGGCCCAATCTCACCTGGTCCGTGGACGCCTTTGCCGCGGCCGCCGAGTTTCTCGACGCGACGGCGTGGGACAATTACGTGGCTCCGCCCGGCGTCTCCGCCTACCAGGACCAATACCGCTCGGGGTTTCATTCCGATTTCGCCCGCTGCGCCGGCCCGCGGCAGCGCTTTCTCTGCGCGGAAAAGATTGCCTATGTGCCGGCCCACGTCCGGTCCGAGGGCCTCCGCGTGCAGGCTTACACCGACCTCGCCCACGGGAGCTATGGCACGCTCTACTTCGAATGGCGGCGGCCCCTGGCCGGCAACGAACAAGCCCGGCCTTCCAGGATCGTGCGTTTCGACGGTTCCATTCCCGACCGGGCGGTGTTCGCGCGCATTGGCGCGGAGTTCGGCCGGCTCGGACCGCGCTTGGCGGGAGCCACCACCCGGGCGGACGTGGCCATGCTCTACGACTTTGCGAATGAGTGGTCGCAGGGCTTTTGGGGCAGCGGTCGAGGATACGACGCCGACGCGGAGCGCTATTATCACGGATTCAAGGTGCTGCAGCGCAACATTGACGTCGTGCCCCCGACGGCTGAGCTCTCAGGTTACAGACTGGTGTTTGCGCCCAATCTACGGCTGGTGGATGACGCGACCGTGGAGCGGCTGCGGGCGTTTGTGGCCGCGGGCGGCGTCCTGGTGCTCAATTTCCAAGCCGGCACGCAAAACCCGGATAACAGCATGCGCCGGGTGCTCTCACCCGGTCCGTTTGCGGCCATGGCGGGAGTGACAGCGCTCTCGGACCTTTCCAAGCAGGACAACCTCGCGATGGGTACGCTCGACGCCAAGCTCAATGCCGAGCTGGGCATCGTGTTCACGGGCCAGAAGACCGTGTTCGCGCCCCGAACAATGCTGGAGGATCTTCGCCTCGACGGCGCTACACCGATCGCTGCCTTCCGCGGGGGCCGCATGGCGGGGCGTCCGGCGGTCACGCGTCATCCGTATGAGCGCGGCTTTGTGCTATACGCGGGAACGGATTCTGACGCAGTTGGTTTCTACGAGGCGCTGGCGCGCGAAGCTGGCGCGGCGGGCCGGATCGAACCGCTCCTGGACGTGCCCAGAGGCGTCGAGGTCACCACGCGCGAAACGCCGGATACGACCTATTACTTTCTACTGAATCTGGTTGAGAGTGCGCATGATATCCCCCTGCCACAGCCCATGCACGAGCTGATCAGCGAGCAGCAGGTAAGCGAGGTCTCGCTTGTTCCACTTGGAGTCGCCGTTCTAGCACGGAAGCGGAGCTAGCCCGCGGCTGGTCACGGTTGGCCACACGCAGTTTCCGGTGGCTCACGGCGCAAGCTCCCAGGCTGGGGTTGGGACGCTAATTGATCAGCCGGGCCGGTTTGGGTAAGGAGGCAACGCTTAGCTCAGTTTTGAAAGGGCTTCACGGTAGCCGGTCGCCACTTCGTCCGGCTGGGTTACGGTCGTGTCCAGGTCGCGCACCCACGGTTTTACACAAGACAGTTGACGCGGCCAGCCCACTAGTGCATTCATCTCTAGCTACAAATCTAAGCCATGAAAATGCGATTAACCGTTACATGCCCGCGTTTCGGGAGAAACGATCTAATTTGAACTGGCGGCACGTATGAACCTGACATCTGAACTTCGAGCCGGACTGGTCGTGTCCACCCTTCTGGCATTCCGCCTTTGCTGCCCTGCGCCAGCCCAAGCCGCTGATTGCGATCCCCCGCCATCAGGCATGGTGGGTTGGTGGAAAGGCGAAGGTAATGCCAACGACAGCATCAGCACGAACAACGGCACCTTGTCGCCTGCCGGCGCGAGCTATGCCCCCGGCATGGTTGGAACCGCATTCCGTTTCGACGGCACCAACGGCTACATGCAGATTCCCGACGCCGACGCGCTCAAGCCCACCAACGTCACCATCGAGGCATGGGTGTGGCTCGACCCTAATCTGCCTCCGAATAACGCCGGCGAGCAGATCGTGTTCAAGAAAAACACATGGTCCGCCTGGTTTGAAGGTTACAGCCTCTTAAAGCTGCCCATTGACAATGGGGACGGAACTTACTCTGACCGCTTCCAGTTTTGTATCTCACGTAATGGCAACCAGGTCATCATCAATTCCCAAACCATCGCGCAGCGCGGGGTCTGGTATCACGTCGCCGCGACCTACGATGGCAGCCAGTCCATGCTCTATGTCAACGGCGTGGCGGAAGCGTCGGCCACACCCGGATTTGCGCTGGATTACGGCACGGACCCGGTTTACATCGGCACGACGGGCACCTGGGCGCCGTACCTCAACATGTTTGGCGGCATCATTGACGAGGTCTCCATCTACAACCGCGCGCTTGCTCCCAACGAAATCGGCGCCATCTACAATGCCGGCAGCGCCGGCAAATGCTACGGACCGTTTCCGCCAGCCATCGTGTCGCAACCTGCCAGCCTGTCGGTCGCGGAAGGCGCCGAGGCGGATTTGTCTGTGGTCGCCACTGGAACCAGCCCGCTCGCATACCAATGGACGTTCAACGGAGCCGATCTGCCCGCCGCCACCAATGCCACCCTTGCGGTGACCAACATCCATCCATCGCAGGCCGGCAGCTACGCGGTGACAGTCAGCTCGCCCTACGGCTCGGCCACCAGTTCGAATGCGATCGTCAACGTCATTCAAAGGAATGTGCTGATTTACACTTATTCCGGCACGGAGAAAGTCACAGCCGCCGGCACCGAGACTTCCTACAGCTATGCCGGCCAGTTGTTTTATTACCCGGATGAAACCAACGGCGTCTTCGTCGGCTGGGCCACTATCGCGGGGAACAAGCAATACTGGATCAGCCCATTATCCGACTACCTGTTAATGGGTGTCGCGGGCAAAGCCGGACGCGTCTATTCGCTTCTCGGGCGCGCCGGTCAAGGGCTCGACGGGCATGGCCAACCGCAGTTTTGGTCCTATCTGCACAAGGGATTGAATACGAGATTGATCATTGCCACACAGACCACTTTTAACTTTCCGTCCACCTTTTCCTTTGCCGGGGTCCACGCCTATGCCGACCCACGGACCCACAAGATGACTTTGCGCGAGGCGACTTCCACTTACGTCTTCTCTTCCATCACCACCCAGGCCGCTAACAACGGCGGGAAGACCTCGTCTGACCTCGTTAACGCCGTGTCAGACGATTTGGCAAAACGGGGCTACCAGTTGCAGCCATGAGCCTGGTTGACGGTGGTTAGTCCATCCGTCCCGAACCAGGCTCTTCGCAGGTTTCCGGGGAACGCCAACGGCGTTCCCATCCACCGGCTCAGGATTACGCAACGGCGCTACGCTGGGTGCGGACACCAGGCGGAACAACCCTGGAAAGGTCCGGTCGCAAGGCTTGAATTGACCATTGACAGTTGCAGGACCAATCCCAAGCTTTTCCCCATGAGCGGCAATAACGAGGATGCTCACAGGTCAGCACTTCCGCCATTTACTGGACGACAATGGCTCAATGTGATCGCCGCCTCTGCTGTTATCCTATGTGTCGTCGTCGCTTCCTTGTTGTGGCTGAACCAATTCTCTCGCGAACCAGTCTATGACGGCAAGCCGCTGAGCGTTTGGCTGCGGGCTTATGCCACGTCAACCGTTCATTCTCCAGAATGGAACGTAGCCGACCATGCGGTTCGCCGTATCGGAACAAATGGCATTCCCCTCCTGATAAGCATGATCGGCCCAAGAGATTCGGCGTTCAAGGTTCGGGTGATCGCGCTCGTTCAGAAGCAAAGGCTACTCAAGATCCACTTCGTTCCCGCCGCGGAGCAGAACCTCGAAGCATCCAGGGCCTTTATCGCTTTGGGCGCCCTCGGCGAGGACGCTTTGCCTGGCCTGATCGCTATGTATCAGCGAAGCATTACGACAAACTCACAGAGCGCCATTGAGGATGCGCTCGCTTGGATCGGGCCGGCTGCCAAACCTGCCATCCCGTTGCTATTAGGGATGGCCACCCATGCAAACCCCAGGTTGAAGGCTAATGCTTTATGGGCCCTGGGTGAAATCCATGCCGAACCTGAGTTGTGTGTCCCCGTATTGATCCATGCGCTGGCTGACGCGGACGATTGGGTGCGGCTCTGCGCTGCACACGCCCTTGGAATGTTCGGCGCCGATGCGAAGTCAGCCGTTCCCTCGCTAAGCGCGTTGAAGAATACTCCAACTATGCTCACTGGGGCAATGCTATCCACGAAAATACAACTGCGGGTCGAGGTCCGCAACGCCCTCCGTAAAATCGAACCCTCCCCCGAAACCGTTCCTGACTTCGGCTTTCCCACCACCGGGGTCCCGGTCCCAGGAAACTATCAATGGACAACCACGCATTGACTGCCCATAAGTTGCTAGTGGGGTGATTACGACCGGTGTCGGTTCTGGATGCCGCTTAGACAGCACGTAAACAATTCAGCGATAGGCAATTAGAAACCTGAATGAAGGATTAGCCATTGGGCTGCCTTCTCGCGCTGACGCTCATGCCGCGCCCGCCAGGGATTAATCCCCGCTATTTTGGTCTCCAGATTTGAAACTACCTATGCCAACGGCACTTGCGCACGATAGCTGCGCTGTCACAACTCCAGAGCCTCCCCGTTGTCTCTCCATTGCCCCTCCGGATACACACCGTCGCACCTCTGCAAACTTTGCAGAGGTGCGACGGTGTGTATCCGGAGGGGCTACGGAGAGCATCCGGCGAGGAGCGACAGGGGCAGGGACGAGCTGTTGGCTCAGCAGCCTGCCGGCTGGGGGTCACACGGCCTGGTTTTGGCCCTGGTTTGCCGGGCGCATGGCCAAATGTGGACGCTTGGGGCCGGTTGCCGTTCTTGTTCCCGACAACTTCAGTTCGCCCCGCCAGTTTACTCCTTTCACGCTTTATCAGCGGTTGTCAGCGCAGACTAGCGGTTCCAAATGCTTTGCATTGGCCAGGCGCGAATGGACTTGAAGGTGGCGGCGCCGGCATCGGCGCGGACAATGAGAGCCCCGCCGGGCTGGAAAGTCGGGATGGTTTTCGTCACGCAGACGGTATCATTGGCAAGAACCTCCAGGACCGAGCGATCCACGAAGATATGGAGTTTCAGAGCAGGCGTTGCTTCGGACGCGCGCCAGGGGACTTTCACGTCCATCACGGTCAGTTGCGCTCCATCAAAATGCACGCGCACAGGGTTCGGGTCGTTCGCGTTGCGTTGAAGTTTCATTTCGACCGCCTTCGCGTTTCCCAGGTTAGCGTCCGCCTCGATCTCCAGCGCGTCGGTCTTAGGCAGTGGGAGATCTTTTTGAGCGGTGTCGCATTGAAGTCCGTGCCATACGAGAGCTTTTGCACGCAATTTCTTTAATGGAGGCGCCGGGATTTGCTGGAGGGTTCCGGCGCGTGAAAGGCTCAGTTCCCGCGGCAGAGAGAGGCAGCCGTTCCAGCCACGCCCGCTGGAAAAGCCGTTCACCCATCCCCAAACCACGCGCTGTCCATCCGCCAGCAGCAGGGTGTTGGGGGCATAGAAGTTTGGACCGTAATCGAGAAGTCCTCGCGAGCGCGGACTGAAGCGGCAGGTGTCGGGATTAAAATCGCCGACGTAATATTGCACCTTCCCGTAGGGGGAGACCAGGAGCACCCACTGGTTCCCCAGTTTGAAGAAGTTCGGGCATTCGGCGGTGGGCGCGTCAGGGACCTGGAAGAGCACGCCCCGATAGGTCCAGCGCGTCAACGCGGGGTTTTGCGCCTCGTAAATGTTGACCGCGGCCTGACCGTTGGTGGCCAAATGACCGCCGGTCACCAGGAAAGTCTGCTTGCCTGCGTGAAATACAAACGGGTCGCGCCAATCGTAAATCTTCCGGCCGCCGTGCAGCGCTTCGCATAGCACAGGATTGGCAGGGGACTTTTGCCAATGAATCAGGTCATCTTCGCTCGTGGCGGCCCACTGCTCAGCGTGATCGAAGGCGGATGTGCCCCGCGCGATGCTCGTATAGAAAATCGTGGGTTGCCCCAGGCCGTTGAGGGTGCAGCAGCCCGACCAGATGGCTTCTTCGCCCTGGTTGCCCGAGGGAGCCAGGGCGATCGGTAGATGTTCCCATTGGACGAGGTCGCGGCTGCGGACGTGCCCCCAGTATTTCGGGCCGTCCTGGTCGCTGAACGGATGCAGTTGATAGAACAGATGGTAGCAGCCTTTGTGGAAGATGGGGCCGTTCGGGTCGTTCATCCATTGGGCGGGTGAGGCGACGTGAAAGAGAGGGTGCGCGGGATCGGCCTGCGCGCGTGGGGTGGCGGCCTGAACGGCGGCTGTGGCTCGCGCCAGGGCTTGTTCGGCAGTCTCGGCCCTGGAAAAGATCGGGACTTGCAAAGCTCCGAGCACAAGGAGTCGAAGAATGCGATGCATGAGTTTGATGATGAGCCGAAGGCCGTGGCGGGTAAAGTCGGAACGGGGGCAAACGAGAGGTTCGTCTGGCCCGGTGAGATGGAACAAAGGGACATGACACGAACAGGAAGGCAACCAGCAATCCTCGCTCCGTGGTCCTAAGGTCGGGGTCCACCACACCTGTATCGGGTGCGAACGGGTGAGGAAGAACTGAGTGTGCGACCGGTCAATTGTACCATGAAAGCAGGGAATATTTTACTTTCGGTTCTAGTCTGCTTCGGCTTGTGCGGCAGCTTCGGTTCCGACCTGGCTCAGGGCACCGCGTTCACTTGCCAAGGCCGTCTTAACGACGGAGCACTGCCGGCCACGGGAATCTACGATTTGAAATGTTCGATTTACGATTCCACCAACGATCCCGGCACCCTCGTGGCCGGGCCGCTCACCAACTCGGCGACGGCGGTCAGCAACGGCCTGTTCGCCGCCACGCTCGATTTCGGGGCCGGAGCGTTCAACGGTGCGGTCCGCTGGCTGGAAATCGCTGTGCGGACCAACGGCAACGGAGCGTTCACCACGTTGACGCCCCGTCACCCCAACCCAATCCCCAGCCCTAAAAATAGTTGCGGCAGGAAAAGGGGCACATTGAAGACGCAGTTGAGGGAGTAAACCAGGCCAACCGCTTAGGCGTCTCCGGGCTTTTTTCAGTTGCTGGCGTGGGGGGCGTCGGTGTTGAGAATCTGCTCCAAGTTGCGGGCTTTGGTTCCTCCCGACAGCTTTGAACGGCCTTGAACGGGAATGTAAGTCGCGGGGTGGGGAGATGATGCTGCCGGCCAATTTCAGGGGCTCACTGCGTCCAAACTCCTTCCGCGATTGACCCGTTGTATCCCATTTTGTATCCCGCGAGCCCAGAAATGGGGGTTTTGGGCCCTGTCGGGGGGTCTTCTCCAAAAGCCTGAAGGAGGAAAGTCCACATGGTTCCAGTGGATTCCGCTCGGGTGCGAGGGGAAGCACGATATTTACAGTCTGCCCTCGTTGGCCACTTGAGTATCCTACCACGGGGCCGGAGATGAGCAGCAAACTTGGCAGAGCGGCCTCGCCTTGTCAACCCACTCTCAGTGGCCTAGCTTAGGCAGATGTTCGACTCCTTAAGCGGCAAGCTCCAAGTCGCCTTCAAGAATCTCCGCGGCCTCGGCAAGATTTCCGAGGACAATGTGGCGGAGGCCTTGCGGGAGGTGCGGCTGGCCCTGCTGGAGGCGGATGTCAACTTCAAGGTGGCTCGGGATTTCATCGAGCGCGTGAAAGCAAAGTCCCTCGGGCAGGAGGTGATCACCAGCATCCAGCCGGGGCAGCAGATCATTAAAGTCATTCACGACGAACTGGTGGAGCTGTTGGGATCGGCCAATGCCAGCCTGCAACTGAGCGGCAACCCGAGCTGCGTCCTGATGGTGGGCCTGCACGGCTCGGGCAAGACGACTTCGAGCGGCAAGCTGGGCCGGCTCCTCCTCAAGCAGGGACGCACGCCGTTGCTGGTGGCTGCGGACGTCTATCGCCCGGCAGCCATGGAGCAACTGGAGAGGCTGGGGCAGCAGTTGGAATTGCCGGTCTTCGCCCACAAGGGCGAGACCGACGTGCTCAAAATCGCGCGGGAGGCGCTGGAGTTCGCGCGCGCGAACAACCGCAATACGCTCATCTTCGATACGGCCGGCCGCTTGCAGATTGATGAGCCGTTGGTGAAGGAACTGGTGCGGCTGCGGGACCTGATTAAACCGCAGGAGACGCTGCTGGTGCTGGACGCCGCCACCGGCCAGGAGGCGGTGAATGTGGCCACGCACTTCGACCAGGCGCTGAGTATTACGGGATCCATCCTGACCAAGCTGGACGGCGATGCCCGCGGCGGCGCGGCCCTGAGCATGAAGGCGGTGACGGGCAAACCGATCAAGTTCGCAGGCGTGGGCGAAAAGCTGGACGAGTTCGAGCCGTTCCACCCCGAGCGCATGGCGTCGCGCATTTTAGGGATGGGCGACGTGGTGAGCCTGGTGGAGCGGGCCGCGGAGGCGGTGGACCGGGATGAGGCGAAGCGCATGGAGGAGAAGATGCGCAAGGGGCAGTTCACACTGGAGGACTTCCTCGACCAACTGCGCCAGATGAAGAAGCTGGGTTCACTGGAATCCATCGTGGGCATGCTTCCGGGCGGGGCGGAGGCGCTCAAGGGCGCGGACCTGTCCAAGCAGGAAAAGGAATTCGTGCACATGGAGGCGATGATTTGCGGGATGACGCCGCAGGAGCGGCGCAATCCGCACATCCTCAATGCGCGGCGGCGTCAGCGCATTGCCAAGGGCAGCGGCGTGACGGTGACCGAGTTGAACACGATGCTGAACAAATTTGCCCAGATGCAACAGATGATGAAGAAGATGGGGAAGTTCCAGAAGATGATGGCGCGGATGGGCGGGGGAGCGGCCAGCCTGCTGCGGCCACGCTGAAAGCAGATGTGACTGCCCGATCTCCCGGGTGGAACACGAAGCTATTACGATTGACTAAGCTCCGAGGGAAGCCCCACCTCGGACCTTCACCGGACACACGCCGGATACTCGCCGCATTTACGCCGGACGCACGGCGTTGCCCTCGGTCCGGCTTTGCGGATCTGCCAAACCGGGCTATTGTGCCACGCTAAAATGCGTTCCAGACAACCACGTCATTCAGCGCCGCCATCGCCCCCGCGAAGGTTCACCAAGCTTTTGGCGGCCAATCGCTCCGAGATCGCCATCCGCATTTTCCGTGCGGCCACCGACCTGGGGCTGCGCACCGTAGCCATTTACGCCCAGGAAGACCGCTTCAGCATCCACCGCTTTAAAGCCGACGAGGCCTACCAGGTCGGGCAAGGCAAGGGGCCCGTGGCGGCCTACCTCGATATAGACGGCATCGTCGCCCTGGCCAAAGCGACCGGGGCTGAGGCGATCCATCCCGGCTACGGCTTTCTGAGCGAGAATGCGGAGTTTGCGCGGGCGTGCGCGCGAGCGGGAATAACCTTTGTGGGCCCCCGCCCCGAGTTGTTGGACATGATGGGGGACAAAACCGCTGCCCGGGCCCTGGCACAACGGCTGAACGTGCCGACGCTCAGCGGGACCGAGGAGCCGATAGCTGACCGGGAGGAAGCCTTGACGATTGCGCGGGGCATCGGCTTTCCCCTTATCATTAAAGCTGCGTTTGGCGGCGGCGGCCGCGGCATGCGGGTGGTCAATAAGGCGGCTGACTTGCCGCGCCTGCTGGACGAAGCGCAGGCCGAGGCGGGCCGGGCGTTTGGCAACCCGGCGGTGTTTTTGGAGAAATACATCCCGCGCGCGAAACACATCGAGGTCCAGGTGCTGGGGGACCAGCACGGGAACGTAATTCATCTGCACGAGCGGGATTGCTCGGTGCAGCGCCGACACCAGAAGGTGGTCGAGATCGCCCCGAGCTATGGCGTGCCAAAGGAGATCGTGTGCGAACTCTGTGAGGCTGCCGCCCACATGGCTCGCGAGATCCGCTACGACAATGCTGGGACGATTGAATTCCTGTACGACGCTGACGGCCAGGAGTGGTTCTTCATCGAAATGAACCCGCGCATCCAGGTGGAGCATACCGTCACGGAAGTCATCACCGGGCTCGACCTGGTGCGGGCGCAGATCCTCATTGCCCAGGGCTATGAATTGCACGGCCCGGAAGTGCGCATGCCGACCCAGGACCAGGTAGCACGCAATGGCTACGCGATCCAATGCCGCCTGACGACCGAGGACCCGGAAAACAAGTTCATGCCCGACTACGGCAGGATCCTCGCCTATCGCTCGACCGGCGGTTTCGGCATCCGGCTGGATGGGGGCATGGGTTACGCCGGAGCGGTGATCACGCCCTATTATGACTCGCTGCTCGTGAAAGTCGTGGCTTCGGCGCATGAGTGGGACCTGGCGCGCCACCGCATGGCCCGGGCCTTGCGGGAATTCCGGATTCGCGGTCTCAAGACCAACATTCCGTTCCTCGAGAATGTCATCAACAACCCGATATTCGCCGAAGGCCGCGCCACGACCACCCTAGTGGACAGCGCCCCGGAGCTATGCGCCTTTAAACCGCGCGGCGACCGGGCCACCAAGCTGCTGAACTTCCTCGGCAACGTCATCGTCAACGGCAACCCGCACGCCAAGGGTTACCGGCCAGGCAAGGTTTTCGACCTCGCCAGACCGCCGGCTTACGACCCGCAGGCCGCCATCCCCAAGGGTACGCGCGATTTGCTGCTGGAGCTTGGGCCGAAGAAGTTCGCGGACTGGGCGGCTAAGCGGAAGCCTCTGCTTATCACGGACACCACCTTCCGCGACGCCCACCAATCGCTCATGGCCACGCGCCTGCGCACTTACGACATGCTGGCCTGCGCGGCGCCGCTCGCCCGCCGGCTCGGCGCACTGGACGGCGGCTTGTTCTCCCTGGAAATGTGGGGGGGCGCAACGTTCGACACCGCGATGCGGTTCCTGTCCGAGGACCCCTGGGAACGCTTGCACCAGCTTCGCGCGGCCATCCCGAATATCTGCTTCCAGATGCTCTTCCGCGGCTCGAACGCCGTCGGCTATTCCAACTACCCCCCCAATGTGGTCGCCGGGTTCGTCCAGCATGCCGCCGCCGCCGGCATGGACATCTTCCGCATCTTCGACTCGCTCAATTACCTGCCGAACGTTCGGGTGGCGATGGAAGCAGTCCAGAACACGCACGCCATTTGCGAGGCCGCCATCTGCTACACCGGCGATATCCTGGACGAGCGCCGGGACAAATACCCGCTCAAGTATTATGTCCGGATGGCCCGGGAACTCAAACGGATGGGCGCCCGCTTCCTGGCGATCAAGGACATGGCTGGCCTGTGCCGGCCTTTCGCCGCGCGCAAGCTGGTCAAGGCCCTCAAGGAGGAGATTGGCCTGCCCATACACTTTCACACGCACGATACCAGCGGGATCGCGTCGGCCAGCGTCCTGCAGGCGGGCGAAGCCGGTGCGGCGGTCGTGGACCTCGCCATCGCCTCCATGTCCGGCAGCACCAGCCAGCCGAACCTCAACTCAATCGTCGCCGCGCTCCAGCACACACCGCGAGACACGCGCCTGGACCTCCTCGCTCTGAACGAATTCTCGGACTACTGGGAAACGGTGCGGGAGTATTACGCGCCGTTTGACGTCGCGCCGAAGACCGGCAGCGCCGATGTCTATCTCCACGAAATGCCCGGCGGCCAATATACCAACCTGCGGGAGCAGGCGGCCAGCATGGGCGTGGCGCGCCGCTGGCCGGAGATCGCCCGGCTTTACGCCGAGGTCAACTTGCTCTTCGGCGACATCGTCAAGGTCACCCCCTCCTCGAAGGTGGTGGGCGATATGGCCCTGTTCCTCTTCAGCCGCGGCATCCGGCCCGAGGACGTGGCGAACCTCGAGCCCGGGGTCACGCCGTTCCCCGAGAGTGTCATAGACATGCTCGACGGCGGTTTGGGCTGGCCGCCCGGGGGTTGGCCAGAACCGGTCTGGAGAGTTGTGCTCGGGGAGGAGAGGTTTTTGAAGGCGCGCAAGCGCTACCGTGCCGCCCTGGCCCAGGGCGATGCCGCCGAGGGCGCGGGTCAAACAGGGGTGGACCTTGAGAAGCTGCGTGCCGAGCTTTCCGCGAAGCTCAAGCGCCAGGCGAGCGACGACGACCTCTATTCCCATCTGATGTATCCCCAGGTCTTCGCCGCCTTTGACAAACATCGGCAGACTTTCAGCGATGTCAGCGTGCTGCCCACCCCGGCCAAGTTCTACGGCCTGCGTCTCCGCGAGGAAATCAGCGTGGAAATCGAGCCCGGCAAGACCCTGATCATCCGGTTGATCAACGTGAGCGAGCCGGACAAGGATGGGCACCGGACGGTGACCTATGAGCTCAACGGCATGACCCGGGAGGCTCTTATCGCCGACAAGAACCTGGCCGAAACGGTCAAGGTCCGCCCCAAAGCCAACCTGACCGACCCACGACAGATTCCCGCGCCGATTCCTGGCCTCATCGCCACCATCGCCGTCACCGTTGGCCATAAAGTCAGCAAGGGTGACAAACTGCTGATGATGGAGGCCATGAAGATGCAAACCACCGTCTCCGCTCCATTGGATGGCGTGGTCGAGGAGATCCTGGTCAACATCGGAGACACGGTCGAAAGCAAGGACCTGCTGCTCAAGCTGCGGACCTGACATTGTGAAACGTGAAACGTGATTTCGAGGGCCAGGCCTCACGTTTCACGTTTCACTCATCACGTTTAACGTTTCACGAACATGCGAACCCTGAGTCATCTGTTTGCGAGCAACCGCGCCTGGTCCCAGCGCATCCGGGAGCAGGACCCCGAGTTCTTCCTGAAGCTCTCCCACCAGCAAACGCCCCGCTATCTCTGGATCGGGTGCTCCGACAGCCGCGTGCCGGCGAACCAAATCGTGGGTCTGCTGCCGGGTGAGCTATTCGTCCACCGCAACGTGGCCAACGTGGTCGTGCATACGGATCTCAACTGCCTGTCGGTGGCGCAATTCGCCGTGGATGTCTTGCGGGTCGAACACATCATCGTTTGCGGTCACTACGGCTGCGGAGGTGTGGGCGCTGTGCTTCGCCAGGAACGGCTGGGGCTGGTGGACAATTGGCTCCACCATGTTGAGGACGTGCGGCAGAAGCACGAGAGCCGCTTGCAGGCTTTGCCCGAGCTGGCGCAGCGCCTGGACCGGCTTTGCGAGCTCAATGTCATCGAGCAGGTCCTCAACCTGTGCCACACCTCCATCGTTCGCGACGCCTGGCAGCGAGGCCAAACCCTGGCGGTGCACGGATGGATCTATGGCCTGCAGGACGGCCTGCTGCGCGACCTGGATACGACGGTCACCCAACCGGACGAAGTGGCGACCAGCTACCGCGAAGCTCTGTCAAAACTGAGCTGAGCGTTGCCTCCTTACCCAAACCGGCCCGGCTGACGGTCCTGCCCTGAGTAGCTCAGGCAACGCCTCGCGAGGGGCTTGCAAGCCACGCCCAGGTATGTATAGTGGCTTCTAACACAAAACAGCTAGAAATAGCTAGAACCAGGTAGAGACCAGCCAAGCACTGCAATGGACGCCATAAAGAACCCATTTTCTCCGGGTGCAGGTTCGCCCCCGCCGGAACTGGTGGGCCGCGAGGGCATTCTCGAACAGGCCCGCATACTCCTGGGCCGCATCAAGGCCAAGCGGCCCGAGAAGAGCATTCTGCTTACCGGATTGCGCGGCGTCGGCAAGACGGTGTTGCTCAATGAAATCGAGCGCATGGCCGCCAAAGCGGGCTACCGCACTGTCTCCTCAGAAGCCCATGAGGACAAATCGCTGGCCGCGTTGCTCGTGCCCCCCTTGCGCAAACTCCTCTTCGAGTTGGATCGTGCAGCGGGCGCGGGCGACAAGGCCAAACGCGCGCTGGCCGTGCTCAAGGGCTTCATGAGCGGCCTGAAGGTCAAGATGGGCGAGATCGAGGTCGGCTTGGACATCGAGCCAGAAAAGGGGGCTGCGGACAGTGGCGACTTGGAAAGCGATCTGCCGAACCTGTTTCTGGCCGTCGCCGAAGCCGCGGAGGAACGCCGGATCCCTGTAGCGGTGCTGATTGACGAGCTGCAATACTTTAACCAGAAGGAGCTGAGTGCGCTCATCATGGCGATGCACAAGATGCAGCAGCGCCAGCTCCCCATGGTCCTCCTTGGCGCCGGGCTTCCCATCCTGCCTGGCCTGGCCGGCGAGTCGAAGTCCTACGCCGAACGACTCTTTGGTTTCCCGGACATCGGCGCCCTCTCCGAAGCCGATGCCGTCAAGGCGCTAGGCGACCCGACCAAGGCCGTGGGGGTGGACTTCCAAGCGGCAGCTTTGCAGGAAATCTTCCGGCTGACCCAGGGCTACCCGTATTTCCTTCAGGAGTGGGGTTACCAAGCATGGAATCGCGCCGCCGCCTCACCCATTACCTTGCGGGTTGTTCTGGAGGCCACGCCGACCGTGATCCAACGCCTCGACGCGAATTTCTTCCGCGTGCGGTTTGACCGCCTCACCCCGGGTGAGAAGCGGTTTCTGCGGGCCATGGCCAGCCTGGGAGCGGGCGCGCAACGCAGCGGGGATATCGCCGAGGCCCTGGGCGTTACCATTAACGGCCTTGGTCCGGTGCGATCCAAACTGATCAAGAAAGGGATGATCTATAGCCCGGCTCACGGCGACCTGGCGTTCACCGTCCCGCTCTTCGATGAGTTCATGCTCCGCGCGATGCCAAAGTTGGATTAGCGGAGCCCTCAGCCTTTCCTGGCAAAGCACCGCGAGCACCAACGTCTGCTCCAACGCCAGCACACCACGTTACGCCATTTCAGTTTTCAGCATTTCAGCGTTTCAGTTTTTCCCTGCACCTGCCCTTTCAAAACTGAGCTGAGCGTTGCTTCCTCACCCAAACCGGCCCGGCTGATCAATTAGCGTCCCAACCCCGGCCTCGGAGCTTGCGTCATGAGCCCAACCTGGGGTCGGACCTGACCCCCACCGAAACCTAACCAGCATCTCCCCCAAAGGACGTGTGTAGTGGAGAAAACTTGTCCTGCCCCAATACAGTAAAGTGAGGTGCTGCAGTGAGGCTGGTAGTTGGCGCGGTTTTCATGCTGCCGTCCAAAGGCATTCGTAGTGACCGAGGACCTCTCGAACAATCAACCCCTTCCCGAACCGCAAACTCAACCCTTGCCTTTCGAGCGCATTTTCATCGCCTCGTGTGCACGAATGTACATCGAAAGCTCATCATAGGCGTGCTGGAGCCTTTCGCGGCGAAGCATGGGGTCATAAGGGATTTCGGCAGCCGCGAGGATTTCTAGCCACTTCTTGGCAACCGGTGACGGCTCCGCCTTTTTGGACGGATCAATATAGAATTCTGCGATTACCGAGCGACCGGCACCGCTCTCGGGTTCGGTCTGCACGTAGCCCGTAAAATCAAATACCGCCGGTGGGCAATTGCCAACGCGAAAGAGATGCCAGCGCCCGTCGTTCCATTCTTCAGTTAGCGCTCTTCGCAGCTTCTTTGGCAGCCTTGAGTGCTGCTGTGCCCTAGTCCATAATGGATGCGAAACGAGGAGACGGGCGCCCCGGTGCCTCAAAGCTTGTAAGACGTACTCACCGCCTTTGTTCCACCCTTTTGGCTGAGGAATGTTACCCCACCCCCACTCGCTGCACGAGCCCTCCGTGGTTCTTGCATGTGCGACAATTCCTCGCAGCCATCTATCCGGGTCCTCAGCATAGACAAAGTCGGGCAATACGATCTTCGGCCCCGAAGGTATCGCGCCCAATTCTACGATCCCGGGAGCCTTCAAGTAACCCTTCACAAGCAGCAGGGACCCAGTCCCGAGGCTTTGAAGAATTGAAGCGTCTAAATATCCGAAGCCTTCTTTTCCGAAATACAGGTCACCAGCTTTCTGCGGTCCATATCTGCCTGCCTGTTGTCTGCTGCTCCCTGCGTAAACGAGAGGGCCGTCATACTGGACGCTTGTTGGCCCAAACACCAAAGAATGCGCAACAAAATCACGCATTACGTCTTCAGCGAGGACGACATCGAAGGGATAAGCCGGTTCCGTGAGATCGGTCCGCTGGAGGTTGAGCGGAAGCCGGCCATCGGGATCAAACACGGCAACCTTCGGCACAGCCAGTCCGAATCGCTCATCCCATTTAGGGCCCGAACCCAGAAAGGGGCCGTGGCCAGTTCGCGCCACTTCGATACCGTTGCAGGAGAGCAATGGAGCTGCAGAATAAGTCCAAAGCACGTCGGAATAATGTGGGTGGGATATTCTGCGCCACTCTGGAGGCAGTACTTCATTTGGCCCCGGCAGATGATACTTCTGCTCGAGTTTGCGATCAGCGGCCCTGCGAATGACTGAAGGTTTTGAAAGGCAGTACCAATCCCAGTCCACCACCGCGGCTCTTCTGCTTCCCTGGCGCCTGCTGGCAGGCTCGTCCCCTCCAAGAGACTCCGCGAGAGCGGGGTGAATGCGAATCCTTATGGTTGTGCCGACCGGACGAGACACTCTCCGTAGTTCAATCGAATCGCTGTCCACGGTCGCAGCGAATTGAACACCGTCGGCTTCCTCGACATGCCGGGTCGAAACCTCAATCTCATGGCCCAATAAGAAGGTGGCTAATGCTCCGATGCCAAAGCGACCAGCCCGAAGAACCTTCGACTTGCCATCAGCCGTTTCAAAAGCTCTCCGCCAGAGCTCACTTCGCCGAAACGACGCTCCAGCGGTCAGGAAATACTCGACAATTGTCCCCGGACTCATACCGATACCGCGATCAGCGACCACTATCCACGCCTCACCCGAGCTCTGTGTCTCGATCGAAACGACCACGTCACCTTCCTGCTCGGTCAGCGGCACGTCGGAAGCTGTGGGCACGTCCTTGCGGTATTGCTCTAGCTCCCGAACGGCGTCAACTGCATTTTGAATGAGTTCCCTTAACCCAACTTCAGGACGATTCCCGTAGAGCGGCTCGATGAGAAGCTTCAGTAGGTCTGCGTCAGAGCCCCGGAAAGCCGCCTTCAAAGGCAAGTAAGCTACCTTCTTCGAAAACTCCGCAGGGTCGTCCAGCGAAGATCGTATGCGACGCAACACGAGTCCAAGCCGATTCAGGCCCTCATATCGGCCATAAACCTCACCCAGCACGGCCCATGACGAATCCAGCTCTCGTTGGATGCCGCGAAGCCATTCCTTGACACGGAAGAAGCTGTGAACGTCCGAGGGCACAGCATCAACAAATAGTGCCTCAGGATCTTCGTGGGTATGACGAACGTCCTTGATGGCGTTATGGGCTTGCCACTCCCCTTGAGATACTGGACTTGCAAGCTGCTTAACCTGGAGGACCTGCGCCGGCGCTCGATCCGCTTCAACCTGGAGGTAGTCTGCGACGCGCAAAAGAGCCATCAGGAAGACTGGATGAACTCCTTTGTATTGCCGGATGTCAAAATGGCTCTCAAGATACGGCAAGAAACTACGTACATCGCTACCGTGGCTGCGAGCAATGACGCCAGAGAGACCAACAAGGTGGTCCTCTCCTCCAGAGAATCCTTCGAGCACCAACGGACACTTGCCCTTCGTTGGCACGCCGAAACTGGCAATCTCCTGAGCGAGGCGCGGGTGGTGCCGCCGCAAGAATTCACCTATAAGAAGCCTGTCTCTTTTCGTCATCTCGATTGGGTCCGTTGGAGGCCGACTAACCGGGACGGCGTCCCCGAATAAACGCACGAGCTTCCTCCCATCGAATCTTGATGCCTCCCCATAAAAGTCCTCCCAGAGCACGTGCCAAGGCTTATCGGGCATGTCGGGGATACACTTATTACGTCGCTCCGGTTCAAAAAGCGAAACAAACCCATCCTCCGAGATGTGCATGGCGCAATCATGGAGGAGCACAGCAAGAATCAGGACCGCAGCATCGCTCGCTGTTAGAGAGTCCCAAGCGTCGTCGCGAATCAGCGCGGTGGCCGTGCGCAACACAGCCTCGATATGGTCGAGATCGTGTTTCGTGTACTCCGGAAAGAATGGGAGATTGGAATGCTTTATCCAAGGTTCAAACTGCGCCACCGAGAGCTTAACTGCTCCGTCGAGTCCCCGGTCTCTCTCTAGCAGGTATAGAAGCCTTTTGGGAATATGCATCCCCGGATATTAGCCAAAGTCTGCATTCTTGCCAACAATACTGGCTCTGTCCAGAATCTGGGTTGGCCGGGACGGTACAGCGGGTCGCCACATAGGGGTACTTGGGCGGGAGCGCAGCTAGGCGGTTAACCCGCCGGAAGAGCATGGGTCACTTATTTGCGTTTCCTCTTTAAGCTGTAATAGAGGACGAGGACATCCAGGAGCACGAGCGCGCCGCCGGGACGGAGGTTGAGCAGCTTGGGATTCTTTCAAGCGAAGCGGGGTCAGTTATGGTTTTCATAGACCTGATCCAATCGCCTCTTCAGCCGCTCCCATTCCTGCTGTCCTTTCCGCTTCAGGCGGCCAATGGCCTGCGTCACTCGTGATTCGTCTCCCATCTCCAATCGCTTGCTCACCTAGGGCAGCGCTTCCGCTTGACCGGGCTCTGGCGGCCAACCGCATCATCGCGGAGGAGCTGGCACGCCGGAGCTGAGCATCTCGTTTTATGGGCAGCTTCTCAGTGTGCCGCGCGGAAGAGCCTCAACGCTCAAGGGGTTTTAGGGCTCCAGCACCGCGGTCGGTCCTTGGACCGGCCCTCACTTTTGACAATGCTGGCAGCAATTGACAGGCTGGGGGTCCGACATTAGCCTCGGATCGTATGAGCGTTGATCAAATCGCAAGCGAGGCATTGCACCTGCCAGAGAAGGAGCGCGCCGACCTCGCCTCGCGTCTGCTCCGGTCCCTGCCGCCAGTTGCTTTCGATGATGACGAGGGTGTGGCGGAGGCGCTGCGACGTGACGCTGAGTTGGACGCCGATCCCGCTCAGGCAATGACCTTGCGAGATCTGGATTCGCACATGCAGCAACGCCGCAAATCATGAGGCTCGTCCTGCATCGGCGTGTCCGTTCCGATGTGGATGAGATCATGGATTATTATGCGCGGGCCGAGCACCCCGAACTCGCAGACGACTTCTACCGCGAATTGCGCAGCTTCCTTCTGGACACCGCCCGTCGGCCCGACCGGTATCATTTCTTCAAGGGCGCCCTGAGGCGGGTCAACCTCAGCCGTTTCCCCTATCATTTCCTGTATCGGGTCGCAGGCGGTTGCGTGCGTGTCCTCGTCGTCCGACACCACCGCCGCCATCCCAGCTACGGCCTGGAGCGCGAGTGAGCGGGGCTTGCCTGGCGGGCCCCGAGCAGCCAGAATGGGCGCCTATGGCGAAATTCGAACCTCCCGAAAGCGAGGAAGAGCGCCGTGCCTGGATCAAGCGCCAGAAAGCCAAGGGAGTGCGAGCCTTCAAAGGCCGCTACGGTTGGGCCACCAGTGCCGCCCCGTTACCGAAGAACCCTCAAACCGCCCACCAGCAAGACCACCGGCGTAACGTGCCCGCGGTCACCCGCCGCTGGTCCACCCTGACCCTGAACCAGTGCGCCGCATGGCGCAGTTTACCGAAAGCTGACCAAGCCGTCTGGATTCGCGTCTTCCAGCACACGGACGGCTGGATTGATGTCCCCCAAGTGCTCCGCGCCCGTGTCCTCCCCCCGCCCGCATAAAGGCGATTCCCGGCATTTCGGTGCCCTTTGCCTGGGTACAGGACCGTCTCCGCACCCTGACCACACCGTATCCTCGCCGTATCCTCACCGTAGTACCTCTGATAGGCTATCAGAGGTACTACGGTGAGGATACGGCGAGGATACGGTGTGGTCCCGGTGTGGTTGCGGTGAGGGGAGGCTGTCGGGGGGCATGCGGAAAGAGCTGATGCCCAAAGGCTTGGGAAGGGCCAATGGCCAGCTTGCTGGAGGAGGTTAGGCCAGAAAGCTATTCCGTAAGGGGGGTAAGACTGCGGACCCCGGAACGACACCGATGCAGACGAATCTCTCGTTTGCCCCCTTTCCGGGTTTACCCGCCGCGGTCTTCGGTTCACCATCAACTCATGCATCGCATTCTTCAACTGCTTGTGCTGGGAGCGTTGCTGGTCCCGATCTTTTCCAGGGCGGAGACTGCCGAACAAGCCCTGGCGCGAGCCACAGCCGCCGTTCAGGCCGCCACCCCACGCGCGCAGGCCGATCCCGCGCACCCTCTCTTTCACGTCGCCTCACCCGCCCAATGGATGAACGACCCGAACGGCCCCATCTTCTACAAAGGTTACTACCATCTGTTCTATCAACTGCATCCCTTCAGCGACCAGGACGGCCAGAAGTATTGGGGGCACGTCCGCAGCCGCAACCTCGTCCAATGGGAACATCTGCCAATCGCCCTGGCTCCCTCGGGCGATCAAGGCGAAGAAGCCATCTGGTCGGGCTGCTGCACCCTCAACGGCCTGGGGCAACCCACGATTTTCTATACGAGCATCGCGCGGGGCAAATCCGCTTTCGATCACGCGGAGCAGTGGGCCGCCACGAGCGACGATGACCTGGTTCATTGGCAAAAGTCCCCTGCCAATCCGGTGCTGTCCGAAGCGCTGCACGGCGGGCGGAAGATTTACGATTGGCGCGACCCGTTTGTATTTCACGAAGGCAAGCGGACTTTCCTGGTGGCCGGCGGTCATTTGGCCACCAACGGCCAGGCCGCGGTCAACATTTACGAGGCGCAGAACGCCGCCCTGACGCGCTGGACTTATCGGGGCGTGCTCTTCCAGGTGCCTGACGCGCCCACCGCCGAATGCCCGAATTTCTTCAAGCTGGGGAACCTGTGGGTGCTCCTGGTCTCCCCCTACGGGAAGGTGCAATATTACGTCGGCGATTTTAATCCCGACACCTGCCGCCTCAGTCCGCGGTCGCGAGGAGTCCTCGATTACGGTCCGAACTTCTATGCTCCAAACACCCTTCAGTTGGCGGATGGCCGACGCGTGGTTTGGGGATGGGTGAACGGCTTTTCCAGCGGGCATGGCTGGAACGGCTGCCTCTCTCTGCCGCGGGAACTGAGCCTTTCACGCGCCGGAACCCTCCAACAAATCCCGGCGCCTGCATTAAAGGAATTGCGCGGAAAAGCTGTCGCATGGCACGGACTTCAATGCGACAACGCTCAAAAAGATCTCCCGCTGCCTAAGACCGGCGCGCTGGAGATCGAGGCGGAAGTTAACCTGGGAACCGCGCAGGCGGTCGAAATGCAGCTCCAACGCAACGCGAACGACCCGAACCCGGTGCGCGTGCGTTATGATGGAACGCAACTGACCGTGATGGATGTGAAATTCCCCTGGCACGCGTCCGAAGCAGCCCCTGCTCTGAAACTTCATATTTTCGTGGATCGCTCGGTCCTGGAGGTCATTGCCAATGATACCGTCGCCGTGACGAAAACCATCCCGCCTTTCCGGCCCGGCGGGGCGCTCATTGTCCGCGCCGATGCCGGCGCCGCGACCTTCAAGTCCATTCGCGCCTGGCCGATGCAAAGCATTTGGAACCGCTAATCTCCGCTGATAAGCGCTGATAAAGCGTGAAAGGGGTCAACTAGAGGTTCGAACTGAAGTTGTCGGCGCAGCTTTAACTGCCGTGCCACAATTCGCGCCAGCGTCGCCTGCTGCGCCTTCCGACGACACCCCCAATTTGCCATTTGCCATTTGCGATATGCCCTTTTCCCTGCGTGTCCCAACGGTAGTGCGACGGTACTGCCGCGGCCCCAACACGGAACCACCCCCTTGTGCATCGTACGCCCTTTCCTTCCCTACACCCCCTCGCTGCCCCGTCCTCGTGCGCACCTCCTGCGCGATGTAACCCTTGTAACTCTCGCAACTTATGTAACTGGTTTAACCCATTTAACTCATCTAACGCCACCCTCGACCCAATCCTCGCGCTGTCCGCGCTTCCCGCTTCCGCCTTCGCGGGCACAACCTCGCTGACGTCCATATCCATGTCCCGCCAGCCATCCTTCTGTTGCTGCGTGCGGATAAACACCTTCTGGCCTGGCGCCGGCTCCCCAAACCGCTCCACGTACTTCGCCGTGATGTCGCATTCCCCGGCCTCCGCCGCGGGCAGAAGGCAAAGATACGCCCCGTGCCGCCACTTGTTCCGCCCCGCGCTGTATGGCGCCTGCCCCAATACCATGACGTCCTCCGTCGCCGGCCTGCTGAGCCGCAGCGTAATCCTCACACCATCGCTGCCATGGGTGACACTCAGTCCCGCCGCCGGGTTCGGAGGGAATGCCGGGCGGGGCGCCGGCCACAACAGCATCTCCTTCCCGGCTTTGTTCAGCACAGTGCAATGCCGAACGAAAACCTGTTCGCCCTCCAGCGGTCCCGACTGAGCCAGGCGCGGCTTGCTCAACTGCTGTCTCGCCACCAGTTTCCATGCCTGCCGTTGCTCCGCCGTCAGTTTCGTCTTCCACACCTGGGCTGCGCTGCCCAAAGCACCTCGGGCTCGCCTCTGTGCGGTTGTGTCCGGGTTGCTAGGTACCACGTACGTCCTGCAGCATTGCGTTTTGCCAAGCATGCCATAGACCCAATTGCCCCACCGACCGCTCTTCGGCGCGTCAATGATTCCCTCCAGGCGGCCCGCGCGGAGGCTTCGTTCTGCCGTCTCGAGTATTTTGCTGCGTTTCCTACCGGTCATCGCCTTACTATTCGGCACAGGAGGATTCCGGCGCAACTGCCTTTTGAGCCAGCCTTTCCGCCCAGAAGTGCCATCTCAAGAAAGATACCAGGCCGTACGGCCGCAGGCCCCAGACGAACCCCCAGCGTGACCCCTTTCCGACTTTATGCGGAGCGATCCCCACGTAGGTGCTTTGCGCCGGGGCTCATTCACAACGACGGAGAGTGACTCCTATTGTATCCGACGAGCATCTCCCGTAAGCCCACCTGCGGGTTAGCGCCGGCACGTTGTTGGGTTACACGGTCCGAGCAGCTTAAGCCGGCAACATGCCAGCGCTCCGGCTCACGACGCAGGCGCTCGTTTGTGGTCGAGCAGCCACTGGTAGAACTCAGGGTTGCTGTAAGTCTGCTCCCACGCGTTGTGCACGGTTTCCGGATAGATGGTAAATTTGACCTCGCTGGCGCCGAGTCCCTTGAGAGCCTGGATCATGAGCTCCGATTCGGCCGGCGGCACTACATTATCTTTGCCGCCGTGGAACGCCCAGACCGGCATACCTTTGAGTGCCTGCTTGGTCTGCGGCGTCGTAAACCCATGGAGCGCCAGGAGCATGTATCCGACTTCGCCGCCGCCGCAAATGGGAGCCACAGCGGCAAATCGCTCCGGATGGGCCACACTTAGGTCCCAGGCGCCAAACCCGCCCATGCTCAGGCCAGTGAGATAGACGCGCTGCGGATCAACCTTGTACTTGGGCCAATTGAAGCTTCTCAGTTCTTCATCCAGCGAGCATAGCAGAACTGGGGGACGCTGTCCCTCAGACCCCCTGGGATTTATCGCTTTGCCGCTTGAAACGGCAGGGGCATGCCGGGCTGGGATTAACCCCAGCCCGACCTGCCGTTTACAAGCCTCCAGTCGGCGCTTAGGTTGCGTCCCCGCAGAGCCTATCCTCCGCTGGAGTGCCTCAAGAACACTAACCCTCAGCTTGAGGACAAGAGGGGCGAGCAAAAGTCCGCTTTTGATCGCACATCCACTTTTGCTAACTACAGACTGTCCGCTTTTGCCAACTACGGCCGTCCGGTTTTGCTCGCCCCGCGACACATATTTGTGAGTCAGGCGAACTGCAATTTGGTCGTGGCGGCTTCCGGATCCCAGCCACGGGAGGGTTGGCTGTTAATGGAGGAGACATCCTTAATCGAAATCTGCCGCCCGCGCGTCTTAGGGCCTTTGACTTCCATGTCCGCTGGGCTGCAAGTCTGCTGGTTGATCTTCTGATACGGCGCAGGCTTGTAGCGGATGTACAATTGCGCCGGGGTGTCGGGCTCGAAGAAGAGCACCTTCGATTTAGGCGGGATGCAGTGATAGACCTTGTTCAGGATCGTGCCGCCGAAGGTGAAGCGCTTCAGGTAAGTCGCCTCGCGGTTTGTGTAGGCGGCAGTGAAGACCCGATCGCGCTCGGGCAAGCCGCAATACACAAGGTCGGGGCCGACGAAGAACTTCTCCGGCAGCTCGGTCACTTGGTAATGGCCGTCCCTGAAGACGAGGATGAGCTTGTCGAACTTCGTGCACTCGATGTTAAACTCCTCGCCGGACACTTTGTAGCCAACGTAGCCGGATTCGCGGTCATAGGCGACCTTGAAGGCCTTGAAGGCCACTTCCTTGGCGTCCACTTCGTCGTAGCGACTCGACTTGGTGAGGCGCAGGTAGAGCGGGCCGTATTTGGCTAGCAGGCTTTCCAAGTGCGCGATCACGTATTTGGTCAGGTTCTTGAGGTTCTTGCGCGTCTCGGCGAGGTCAGCCTTGACCCTCTCCATCTCCTCGCGGTGCTTGTTGATGTCAAAGAGCGAGATACGCCGGATGCGGACGGCGAGCAGGCGTTCTACATCCGGATCGGTGCTCTCGCGGATCAACTGCTTGCGGAATGGCTTGAAGCCCTCGTACACGGCGGCCAGCACCGCCTCGTTGCTCTTGCACTGCTCGATGCGCTTGTAAATGCGCTCCTCGATGAAGATGCGTTCCAGGGTCCGGAAATGCAGCTCCTCCTGGAGCTTGGTTTCCGCAAGTTCCAGCTCGCGCTTGAGCGTGGCCACAAGCTGCTCAGTATTATCCCGCAGCACGTCAGACACGGTCATCTCGACGGGCCGGTTATCCTTGATAGCCACGATGCGGCTGGCGATGGTGACTTCGCAGTCAGTGAAGGCGTAAAGCGCATCCGCCAATTGTTCCGCGCTCACGCCGCTGGGGGCCTTGACTTCGATCTCGACGTCTTCCGACGTGAAGTCGTTGATGCTCTTGACCTTGATCTTGCCCTTGCGCGAGGCGTCCTCGATGGAGTCTATGAGCGACTCGGTCGTGGTGGTGGGCGGGATTTCCTTGATGAGGATGCAGGACTCATCCTTGACCTTGAGCTTGGCGCGAACTTTGATCTCGCCGGTGCCGTCCTTGTAGCCGCGCGCGTCCATGAGGCCGCCCGTTTGGAAATCGGGCAGGCACTTGAAAGGCTGCTTCTTGAGGATGGCGATTTGGGCTTCCAGCAGCTCGGGGAAGTTGTGCGGCAGGATGCGCGAGGACATGCCGACGGCTATGCCTTCGGTGCCGAGCATCAGCAGCAACGGCAGCTTGCTCGGGAGCGTCACAGGCTCCTTGTTGCGCCCGTCATAGCTCGGGACAAAATCGGTGATCTCGTCGTTGAAGACTTGGTTGCGCGCCAGCTCGGTGAGGCGGCATTCGATATAGCGCGGCGCGGCGGCGAGGTCGCCGGTAAACAGGTTGCCGAAGTTGCCCTGGCCTTCGATCAGGTAACGCTTGTTGGCGAGCACCACCAGCGCATCGCCGATGGAGGCGTCGCCGTGAGGGTGATACTGCATGGTATGGCCGACCACATTGGCCACCTTGATGAAACGCCCGTCGTCCTTCTCGTGCAAGGCCCACAGGATGCGGCGCTGCACCGGCTTCAAGCCATCCGCCAGATTCGGGATGGCCCGGTCGCGAATGACGTAGGAGGCGTAGTCGAGGAAGCCACGGTCCACCCGGCGATGAAGCGGCTGCTCGATCTTGCCGGGCACGAACGGGCGCACTGGCGCGGGCACGGCGACGTTCTCTGCGAGGACGTGTGCCTGGCTGTTGCCGCCCTTGATGGCTTTGGGCTTTGGCGAATCGCCGTTGCCACTCTTTGGAGCAGGCGCGGCGTTCACCACGCCGGGCGTGCTTTCGGGCAGTTCTTCAATCGGCAGCTCCGGCTGGTCGGGATTATCCTTGCGTTTGGCGGGCATAGAAACTCAGAAGGAGACTACTCACCGATGATCTTCACCAGTACGCGCTGGCGGCGCCGGCTATCGGACTCGCCGTAGAAAATCCGTTCCCACAGGCCCAGGTCGAGCTTGCCCTTCGTGACGGCCACGACTACTTCGCGGTCCATCACCTGGCGTTTCATGTGAACGTCGGCATCGTCCTCGCCCGTGCGATCACGCTGGTACTGGCAGGTGGGCGCGTGCGGGGCAAGCTTTTCGAGCCAAATATCGTAGTCGTGCAGCAGCCCGTCTTCAGCGTCGTTGATATATACGCTGGCGGTGTCATCCGTTGCCTTTTTGCCACGTGCAGATTCGGGCCAATTATGTGCCATATCCGCCTCGATGGAACTGCACCTTAGCCCATCCTGTCCAGCCTGAAGCGATCGGCAAACACCTTAAAGACCGCCGTCTCCGCCTTCACCTCATGCAGAAAGAGGTCGCCGCTCAGTTTGGCGTCCACGTCGAATCGGTCAAGAACTGGGAGCGGGGCGCCAGTTCCCCGACGGTCCACAAAGTTCCCAAGATAATTGAATTCCTCGGATACGACCTGGAGCCAGAGCCCGCCGCGCTCCCCGAGCGCATCGCCTATGCCCCGCTTCCGCCTTGGCCTCACCCAGGAAGGACTGGCCAAAGCCATCGACGTCAATCCCGTAACCGTTTAACGCTGGGAAAAGGGCGGTTCAAAGCCGCCTGCCGAGAAGCTCGACCTCATCCTGGACATGTTGCGTCCGAAGAGCACCACTACTCACCGATGATTTTGACCAGTGCCCGCTTGCGTCGCCCGCCGTCGAATTCACCGTAGAAAATCTGCTCCCAAGGGCCGAAGTCCAGTTTGCCCTTGGTGATGGCGACCACAACCTCGCGGCCCATGACTTGCCGCTTCATGTGTGCATCCGCATTGTCTTCACCGGTCCGGTTGTGCTGGTACTGCGACGTTGGAGCGTGTGGGGCCAACTTCTCCAGCCAAACCTCATAATCATGCAGAAGCCCCTCCTCCGCATCATTTATGAAAACCGACGCCGTGATATGCATGGCGTTCACCAAACACAGCCCTTCCTGAACTCCACTTTTGCGCACGAGATTCTTCACCGTTTCTGTGATGTTCACAAAACCACGGCGGTTCGGCACTTCAAACCAGAGGTGTTCGGTAAGGCTTTTCACTGGCCACTTATGCCACACGGGCTCTGACCTCGGCAATCCAAGAATCTGTTATCGACGTCAAAGAATCCCCCGACCGCGTGATGACCGCCCTCATCAATTCGGGCTTTAGCTTCAAGTTTGGCCGCACGATGATCAATTTGGCACCTGTAGGTAGCGAAAACCTAGTGGAAGCACAACAATACATCGCTCCACTGGATTACCGGCGCCATCGTTGCGAAAGGCAATGACCCTGGTCTGCGGTGGACTTGCTTTGCACGGCACCCGATTGTTGGAGCGTCTCGGGAACGACATGGATCCTGGCCAGCTCGAAAAGCGGTCTCTGGCAAGGAATAGATGGCAGGGGGGCACCGTCGTTTCAGGCAGCCTGGCGAGCGTAATGGTGGTGCAGACCTCCAACCAGCGGCAGTGCGATAATCTTGCCCTGCTCCGGTGGTTCGACGGGACACGAGTCTGGGGAGTCCTGATCCAGTGCCCTGTGAACTCGGTCGCGGTGATAGTGGTCGAAATAGCGATCCAGACTCCGGCGGAGGTGATGTTGGCTGAGCACAATGACGCGGTCCAGGCACTCGCGCCGGATGAGCTGGGGTTGCGCGAAGCCCTCTTCAAGGACGCCCGCACTCCGCTCCAAGAACTCTACCGCCAGCCCGATCTGAGCCTGCCCGACCACGCCAGCCAGCCCGGCGAAAAGTGCCATCCGGATCGGCCCAAGACCGTCCAAACCCTCTTTGGCCCCATCGAGCTGCGCCGCACCTATTTCTACCATCCCGCCTCCCACACCGGACGGGCGCCCTTGGATCAGGCCTTGGGCTTGTTCGGAAGCTTCTCTCCGGCCCTGTCCGGCTCTGCGCCCGGGCGGCAGCCAAAGAGGGCTACGAGTCAGTCAGCGAAGACCTGCGGGCCCAAGCCGGCGTGACCATCGACGGCCGGCAAATCCAACGGCTGGTCAACCTTGTGGCCCCGGCCGTAGCCACGCAATTGGCCGCCGGTCCGCCCGCCAGCGCTACGCCCCTGCCCGTGGTGTATGTGGAGGTGGACGGCACCGGCGCGCCCATGGTGGCCGAGGAATTGGTCGGGCGGGCCGGCAAGCAGGAAGACGGCTCGGCCCAGACCCGCGAGGTCAAACTCGGCGCCGTCTTCACCCAGACCCAAACTGATGAGGAAGGATTGCCCGTGCGCGACTACCAGTCCACCACCTATGTGGGCGGTTTTGAAAGCGCACCGGACTTTGGCACGCGCGTGCGCGCCGCAGCCCGACGACAGCCTGGAGAAGCAGATCGCCTATTTTGAGCACCACCAAGACAAGATGCTTTACCAGACGTGTCGGGCGCAGGGATTGTTTTACGGCTCGGGCGTGGTAGAAGGCGGGTGCCGATCAGTGATTGGCCAGCGGCTCAAAGAATCGGGGATATTCTGGACGGAGTCGGGCGCCACCAGTGTGCTGAAGCTACGCGTGGCGCTCAAAAGCCATCGCTGGGACGAGTGCTGGAACCAGCTCCACGACTCGCACCATCTTAAAACCCGCCTGGCCGCCTAAACGCAGGTTACTCTGCGGTCACACACCCAGTTTCAACCCACCGCAACCGCCACCACGCAAGTTAGGACTCGGGAATGAGCCAAAAGGGGAAACACGTGCGCGCATTCCCTGTTTGGCACGCAACCGGACAGGCATGATCTCCATATTTCTAAGGGCCATTCTAGGCTGACACTTCCCCCGGCACAGCCGCCCCGGCTGGTTGGGGGACCGGGAAAGCCCCAGAGTGGCAAGCCAGTGGTAAGCCAGTGGCTACCCAATGGCCCAGGGTGCCCTTAGCCCGAAGCTAGAAAATGCCAGGGTCCGACAACCCGTTTCGGGAGCAAATGTTCTTGCCGGCGTCCACGGTCATGGCAGCATCGGCGCGTGCTCGGCTACAATAGCGGTTCTCTGCGCCATTCCTCGGGGGGTGCGTGGCGACGCCGAAAACGCGCCGCTCTTTGGTGCGTAGTGGCTGCTGTCTTCATTGTCGCCGCAGTTGCCGGTCTCATTTAGCTGATCGTACGAGAAGCAATCGCATTGAATTGAACAAGCAGGTCAAGGAACTCTGCGCCCGCCTTGGTCAGCCGCCGCGCTATACGACTCAACTCGACGAAGAAGCCCGGCCCAAGCAATGACCAACGCAAAGACGCATAGGAGGGGAGACGCAACCGGGGTTGGGCGCGTTGTCCTCAACGCGCCGCGAAGGGCAGGGGGCCCGCGGAAGCTCAATCCTGAAAGGATGAGATCACTGAGCCCAGGGTTGCGAGGCACGAGCTGCCCTGAGTGCGCGACGGGCGGATGCGTCAACCCTGAAAGGGTTGCATCGTTCGTCCCCCCGGCGCCAGCAGCTTGGTTTGGACCTCGAAAGCGCGGGCATACCGCGCACTCCAAAGGCTTCGCCCATTCATCCGCCGGTCCGGCAGGCGCGAAGCGTTTGGAGTGCGGCGTATCCCGCCGCTTTGGCGTGGACGTTGTCAATGGCTCAGTCGGCCTCCTCACCGCGGCTTCACATTCCAATCGTTGCAGGCGAGCGATCCAACCCTTACAGGGTTGGCGGCTTCTTTCGGTGCGCTTCCCCAGGGTAGCTCGTGCCTCGCAACCCTGGGCTGAGCGATACAATCCCTTCGGGATTGTCGCTTCTTCAGTCAGCAGAATGTCCAAACATTGCGTCTTTGCCCCTTGGCGTCTTTGCGTTGAATCGCACCGCGGGCTTCGCGCTTCGGACTTTCCATCATGCCAGGCAAGTTGAATGTCAAATACCATTGGCTAGCCCGATACGGCGGCGCGCTGGCCGCCGTGGGCGCCGGGTTGCTGTTGCGGCTGGGGCTGACCGCTATGGTGGGCGAAGGCCTGCCCACCTATATCACCTTCTATCCCGTCATCATGGCCGTCGCCTTGCTCGGCGGGTTCGGGCCGGGCTTGCTGGCCACCTTCGCGACCGCGCTGGCCGTGGATTATTGGCTTCTGCCCCCCACACATACGATTGGCATCGCCGGCGTAGTTGATGCCGTCGGTCTGGCCTTCTTCACGGGTATGGGGGTCTTCATGAGCGCGGTGGCCGAGCTCTACCGCCGCGCCCGACAAAAAGCGGCGGCTCATGATACCGACTTTCTCCGGCGCGAAAGCCAGGAGACGCCGCGGCAGGCCATCGGGGAGAGCGTGCTGCTCGTGGGCGGACTGGTCTTATCTCTTGGCATTCTCGGAGGCGTCGGCTGGCAGACCTACCGGAACCTGGCAGCGACGGCTCAGGCCGACCGCTGGGTCAGCCGCACCTACATTGTGGATGATGAATTGGAGCATCTCTACTCGACCCTGGAGGACATGGAGGCGAGCGAGCGCGGTTACCTGATCGTGGGTGAGGAGGACTACTTGCGACCCTACAACACGGCGCAACGAACTGTGGCCGGCCAACTCGCCTCGCTCAAACGGTTGACCGCGGACAGCCCGGCCCAAGTCCAACGTCTGACCGCCCTTAAAGCGCTGGTGGACGCCAAGCTGGCCGAGTTGAAAGAAGTCATCGAAGTGCGCCGCAGCCAGGGCCTCGAGGCGGCGCACGCCCTGATGGCCACCGGCAAGGGCGAGGCCCTGACAGAGGAAATTCGCAAGGGTGTGACTGAGGCCGAGGAGGAGGAGCAACGCTTGCTCCAGGCGAGGACCACGGCCAGGGATGCCGACCTCCACAACACGCGCCTGGCGCTCCTGGCCGGCGGCGTGCTCAGTGTCCTGCTGTTGACGACGGTCTTTCTCTTCCTCACGCAGGAAAACAAGCGGCGCCGGCGGGCGGAAGCCGGCCTGCGCCGGCACCAGGAGGACTTGCAGGAAATCGTGCTTGCCCGTACCGCCGATTTGAGCCGGGCCAATGAGTCGCTTCGCCAGCAGCGCGAGTGGCTGAAGGTCACCCTTACCAGCATCGGCGACGGCGTCCTGGCCACCGATACCGCCGGCCACATCACGTTCCTCAACCCGATTGCCGCGTCCCTCACCGGCTGGGAAGAGAAGGACGCGCTGGGCCAGCCCGTCCAGAACGTGTTCCGGGTTATTAACGAAGACACTCGCGCGCCAGGCGAGGACATAGTCGCCCGCGTCCTCCGCGAGGGGCGAGTGGTCGCCCTGGCCAACCACACGGCGCTGCTGAAGCGTGATGGGCGCGAGGTTCCCATCGAGGACAGCGCGGCCCCGATCAAGGACAGCGCCGGGACCGTTTCCGGTGTGGTGCTCGTCTTCCATGATGTCTCCGAGAAGCGGCGCGCCCAGGCGGCGATGCGGGAAAGCCAGGAAGAGCGCGAGCGCCTCCTGCTCCAATACCAGGCGGTCCTTGACAGCCTCTACGAAAGCGTCAGCCTCACCGACGCCGAGGGCAACGTCCTGTTGATGAACCGCGCCGCGCTGGCCCTGTACCAGCTCGAACCCGCCGGGCAGACCCGCCCCATGTCATACTTTGCGCAGATGAACGAGTGCTTCGATCTCCAGGGCCGGTTGTTGCCGCTGAGCGAGTGGCCCAGGTCGCGCGTCCTGCGCGGCGAGACCTTCTCCGACTGCGAAATCCGGGTCCGGCGCAAGGACACCGGCCACTGGTTCATCGGCAGTTTCAACGGGACGCCCGTTCGGGGCAAATCCGGCGGAATCCAGTTCGGGCTGCTGACGGCGCGCAACATCACCGCCCGCAAGCAGGCCGAAGACGCCGTGCAGCAGTTGAACACCGAACTGCGGCAGCGCGTCGCCGAACTCCAGGCCGCCAATGAAGAAGTGCAGTCCTCCCGCCGGGCCGCCCTGAGCCTGGCGGAAGACGCCACCGAAGCCCGCAAGCACGCCGAAGCCGTCAGCGCCGAGCTGCGTGAGAGCCAGGAGCGCCTCCTCAGGCTAAACCGCGTCCTCAAAGCGCTCAAGGACAGCGGCCTGGCCATGATACGCTCCACCTCGGAAGCGAAATACCTGGCCGATGTATGCAGGATCATCGTCGAGGACTGCGGCCATGCAATGGTCTGGATCGGGTTCGCCGAGGACGACGCCGAGAAGAGCGTCCGTCCCGCCGCCTATTCAGGCTTCGAGCAGGGCTACCTGGAGAGCCTAGGCGTCACCTGGTCCGATACGGAACGCGGCCGCGGCCCGACCGGCACCGCCATCCGCACCGGCCAGCCCAGAGTCTGCCGGGACATGCTCACGGATCCTGTCTTTGCCCCCTGGCGTGAGGAAGCCCTCAAACGGGGCTATGCCTCCTCCGCGGTCGTCCCTCTGCTGGCCGGCAGCCGGGCCTTTGGCGCCATCAGCATTTATGCCAAGCGGCCGGACACATTCTCCGAGGACGAGGTCAAGCTGCTGACCCAACTGGCTGACGACGTCTCCTTCTGCCTCCGGACGCTGCGCCTGCAGGTCGCCAAGGCCCAGGCCGATCTCGAGCGCGACAAGTTCGTTTCCCTGGCTGACAACAGCACTGTTTTCATTGCAATGTGCGGCCGGGACTACGTCCCCTTCTACGTGAACGAGGCCGGCCTGCGCCTGGTTGGGCTGGACAGCCTCGCCCGGGCGTGCCGCACTTCCTTCAGCGAGTTCTTCTTCCCCGAGGACCGCAAGCGCATGCTCGAGCAATTCCTCCCCTCCGCCTTGCAGACCGGCCGGGCGGAAGTAGAAGTCCGCTTCCGCCATTTCAAGACCGGCAAGCCCCTCTGGATGCTCTATAACGTGTTCCACATCAAGGACGCCGGGGGCAAGCCGATCGGCCTGGGCATCGTGAGCCGCAACATTACCGACCGCAAGGAGGCCGAGCGGCGGACCGAGCTGCTGGCCGAGACCGCCAGCCAGTTGCTGGTCAGCGATTCACCCCAACTCGTCGTCGAAGACCTGTGCCACAAGGTCCTGGCTTTCCTCGAATGCCAGGCCTTTTTCAACTTCCTCGTGGATGAGCGCGCCGGAGCGCGCCTGTCCTCAGGCGCAGCGGCTTCTGCCAACCCCGGCGCGCTCGAAGTCCCCAACTCCCGACCGACCGCTGTGCCCGAGGACAGGCGCGCCCCGCGGTTGCATTTAAATGCGTATGGCGGCATTCCCGCCGAGGAAGCCAAGCGCATCGAGTGGCTGGATTTCGGCGATGCCGTCTGCGGTTGCGTCGCCCGCGACGGCCACCGCATTGTGGCGGAGGACATCCAGCATACCGACGATCCCCGCGCCGAGCTCGTTAAGTCGTTCGGCATGCAGGCTTATGCCGCATTTCCCCTGATCGCACAGGGGCGCATGATCGGCACCCTTTCCTTCGGCACCCGCACCCGCACCCATTTCACCCGGGCGGAGATTTCCACCATGAGAGCCGTTGCCGATCAGGTGGCAATCGCTATGGAGCGCCAGCGCACCCAGGCCGCCCTGCGCCAGAGTGCCGAGGAACTCAAGCGCTCCAACCTCGATCTGGAGCAATTCGCTTACGTGGCCTCGCACGACCTCCAGGAACCCCTGCGCGCCGTCGGCGGCTATGTCAGGCTCCTGGAGCGCAATCTGTCGAACTCGCTGGATGCCAGGAGCCGGGAGTTTATAACCGGCGCGTTTGACGGCGCTGTGCGCATGGAGAGGCTTATCGAGGACCTGCTCGCCTACTCCCGCATCGGCTCCCGCGGCCGCGAGTTCGCCCCCACTGAACTCGACACGTTGCTCGGGCAGGCCCTGGATAACCTCCGGGCAAGCATTGCCTCCGCCCGGGCCAGCGTCACGTGCGAACCGTTGCCCCGCGTGGCGGTGGATGCCACCCAGATCATGCAGGTCTTCCAGAACCTCGTTAGCAACGGCCTTAAGTTCCGGGGCGAGGCGCCGCCGGCCATCCACGTCGGCGCCAGTCAGCAGGACGGGCGCTGGGTCATCTCCGTGCGCGACAACGGCATCGGCATTGACCCGGAGTACTTCGGGAAGATATTCCACCTTTTCCAGCGCCTGCACACCCGCAAGCAGTATCCCGGAACGGGGATTGGCCTCGCTCTCTGCAAGCGCATCATCGAGCGCCACGGCGGCACCATCTGGGTCGAGTCCCAGCCCGGCAAAGGCGCCACCTTCTACTTCTCCATCCCCATAGCCAAGGGCTAAGCCGATATGGACTGCGGCGGCAAGCGGAGCGCGACGCCGCTATGGCTTAAGCCGAGGCAAACAGCCGGCCCGAAGCCGAGCTCCGCCAGTAAAAGCGGCGTCGCGCTCCGCTTGCCGCCGCAGTCCATAAAAGTCTCCTGCCTCCACGGGCGCTGAGTCGTTCATTCCCTCATTGTCACCCGCTCTCCCCTCGGTCCATATTCTGGCCCTGCATGTTTGCGGCGTTGCATAAGGCGTTGTCCCCGCGGTCCACAAGTCAGGGGCCGTGGGCCGCGGTCCTCCGCCACAAAGCCTGGCTGCTGGTCGGGCTGACCGTCTTTTTCGTCCTCGCCGTCCGCGTCCGTCTGCGCGACATGCCGCTCGAACGCGACGAAGGCGAATACGCCTACGCCGGCCAGCTCATGCTGCACGGTTTGGCACCCTACAAGGCGGCCTACACCATGAAGCTCCCGGGCACTTATGCCGCCTACGCCGTCAGCATGGCGCTCTTCGGCCAAAGCCCCGCCGGCATCCACTTCGGCCTCGCCCTCGTTAACACTGCTTCCATCGTCCTCGTCTTCCTCCTGGGCCGCAAGTTATTGGACGAGGCAACGGGAGTCGCCGCGGCCATTTCTTTTGCGCTGCTCTCGCTCAGCCCGTGGGTCCTGGGCCTGGCCGCGCACGCGACGCATTATGTGGTCCTGGCTGCTCTGGCGGGGATGCTCGTGCTGCTGCGAGTGTGCGAGCCGAGAAACAGAGGGCCGAAGCACGAGCGGCGCGGAGCGTCAAGCAGGGCTCCGCTCCATCAATCTTTAGCCTTTAGCCTTCAGCCTTTAGCCTTCTTTGTCAGCGGCCTGTGTTTCGGCCTGGCCTTCCTGGTGAAACAGCACGGCCTGTTTTTCGGCCTGTGGGGAGCCTTGTATCTGCTCTGGACCCGCATCGGCCAGTGGCTCACCGGCGAACTGGAGGAAGTCCCGCTCGCCCAAAGAGGCCATGGGCCACGGACCCGGGACTTGGGACCCGGGACCACGGATGCGGAAGCGCCGGACGCGCAGCCCCATTCGCGCCAATCGCCGGTTGCGCTTATCCCCTCACGCCCTGGCCGCCTCAGGCCCGAACTCCGCTCGCCCGCCCGCCTTCGGGCCGAAATCCGCCGCTTCCTGCGCGATGCCGGCTTGTTCGCCCTGGGCGGCCTTCTCCCTTACGCCGTCACCTGCCTGATTCTCTGGTCCGTAGGCGCCTTCCCGGCGTTTGTGTTCTGGACCATTACCTATGCGGCCAAATACGCCTCCGCCATCCCGATTGTCAGCGGGCCTGACGTCCTCAAAGCCGGGGTTGACGCCATAATCGGGCCTAACGTTCTCCTCTGGGTTCTGCCCTGGGTCGGCGCTCTCATCATGTGGTGGGAGGAGCGCCTCGACGTGAAACGCAAAGCCTCCCCCGACCGCAAGCTGAACCTCGCCGGCGACGCCATCGTGCCGGAAGACGATGCCTCGCATTCGTCACTCGTCATTCGTCACTCCTCGCTCTCCTATCCTCGCTTCTTCGTCACCGCCTTCCTGCTCTGCTCCCTGGCCTCCGTGAGCGTAGGGTTCTACTTCCGCGGGCATTACTTCATTCTCCTCCTGCCGGCGCTTTCGCTGTTGACCGGCATTGCCGTGAGCCGCGGGCTGCACCTGCTCCGGCACGACACCACGATCGAACTGTTCCTGGCCCTGGCGATCCTCGGCCTCTACGCCATCGCGCTCGGCGCCGCCCTCATCGGCAACGGCTCGGTCTGGCTCGGCATGTCGCCGGCCGATGCCATCCGCAGCGTTTACGGCTCCACGCTCTTCTCCGAGACCGCCCGCGCCGCCGACTACATCAAAGACCACTCGCCCCCGGACGCCCGCGTCGCCGTTCTGGGCTCCGAACCCGAGATTTACTTCGCCTCCCGCCGCCGCGCCGCCACGGGCTACCTCTACATGTACCCGCTCATGGAGCTACACCCCTACGCCCTTAAGATGCAGGAGGAAATGATCGCTGAAATCGAGCGCGCCCACCCCGAGTTCCTGGTCTATGTGGACGACGATTACTCCTGGCTGCAGCGGCCCGATTCCCAGCACAAGATCTTCGATTGGTGGCAGGACTATTGGGGCAAAGACATGGACCTGGTCCAGACCCTGGCCGTCGAAGAGAACCTCGAACGCGGCGCTGATGTCAACAATCCCATGCACCGCCCCCGCCGCCGCGCCGAACAGCAGCACATCCTCATCCTGCAACGCCGGCATTGACCAGGATGAACTGTTCTACCTGCGCAACATGCAGGAAGGCATTACGGGGCTGCGTTTGCTCAAGGCGCACCGTCCCTGGGCGGAGGCGAGGCAACGGCTGGACCGAGTGGCTACGAACGTCGCCGCGCTCGTGCGCATGGCAGGAAGTGTAAGCGAGGTAAGCAGGGAGACCTGTTGGGGGCAACCCGGCGTTCATGGCCCCAAGGCCCGAAGAACCGCCCGACAGGAGTCAGAGCCTCCGTAGTAGCCAAGAAGCGCGTAACGAGCGTGGAGCCAAAGGACGCAGGAAAGTGAAAGGACGAAGAACAGAATAACAGAAGACAAACCGACGCTAGTGCCCGCGAGGGCTATGCCGCGGACGGAGACCCGCCAAGCCCAATTGCCTTGGCAGGCACCGCATGTCTGGCCGGAATCCTTGTGCGTGCCACGAGTAGCACCCATCTCGCCGAGACCCCACTGACTGGAAAGCCGGATGCGGGAAATTCGCCCGTCCGGTTTGGAGGGAGGGGAGGTTAATCCCTCATCCCTACCCCTATCGCCCTGTGAGACCTATGTTCTGGAAACCACGTTCATGCCGATCTGGGTGCAACTGCCCGCGCGGTTGGTGATGAGTTCCTTCCCCCGGAGGCGGTTGCCGTAGATCAAGGCCGCCTCAACCTCGGGTTCCAGCGTGATCTGCGCCTTGCCCAGGTCCATGAAATCGCAGGCGGTCACCGTCAACCCGCCGCTGCGGGCCAGGATGGCCGGGGCGGACTTGTCGCGTTGCCCCCAGCCGATGAAGTGGCAGCCGTTGAAGGTGGTGTGGCCAGTGCCCTCCAGGAGCGCGTGGTGGTCGGTGGTGGGGATGCCCCAGAAGCCGCAGGCCGTGAACTTCACCGGGCCGCTGTTGCTTTTGGCGACCTCGATGCCCGACATGAACTGCCCGTTCACGAAGGAAATGCCTGCGTGCGGCTGGCTGCTATCTACGCGGACAGCCGTCGGCCCGATGTCCGAGCCGCACTGGGTGAGCAGGCAATTGCCGGGACCCGGCGCATTGGCGACGAAGTGATAACCGATACGGTAGCCGATGCAGAAGCAGTTGGTCAGGAACTCCCAATCCGTCTTGGCCAGAATGAAGGCGATGGCTTCGGACCGCATGAAGGCGGCCAGCTCGCCATCCCAGCCGCCCCAGAAGGACCAGAAGTGTACGTTCTCGATGCGGCCCACGTCGTAGCATTGGTCAATGAACAGCCCGCGATAAAGCGGCTGGCCGTAGAGGCCGCTAATGAAATGGCGCCCCGCGGCGGCGGTGCCAAAATCAACGGCCTGGTAGGGATTCACCAGCAGCACATCAATGAGCGAGATGTTGTCTCCCTGCCCGCGTATCGTCCACGGATACGGGACCGGCGGATTCTTCATCTTCTGCTCGGGGTAGAAGACGGTCAGGCCGCGCAGCGCGCAGCTTTGCTGCAAGGTGATGAAAGGCTTGCCTTTGGCGTCGCCCGCGCCGGCGACTGCCAGCAATACGCTGCCGTCGTGCGCGTTGCGCCCTGACGGCGCATCGAACACGCCTTCGAGCCTGACATTGGCCGGGACTTCCAGCGTGCCTTTGATCAGGTAACGGCCGCGGGGCACGAAGACGGCGTAATTTCCGGTCTGGGCAGCGGCGCGCATAGCCGCCGTGAAGGCATCGGTGTTGTCCTTGACGCCGTCGCCTACGGCGCCGAAGTCCTGGACGTTGAGTGCCATGGGGGAATGCGGTTGTCGCTCGGGCTCTGCCGCTGACGCCGACAGCGCGGCGACCAGTGTGCCGGAAGCGGCAGTCAAGCCGAGGTTGGAGAGCATACGGCGGCGAGAAATATGTTCTGAATTCATCCGCATGCTGACGCTATTGCGGAGAACAGTATTCACCAGGGCCTGTCTTGAGGCATGGGACTGCAGGATTCAGGGGCCCTGTGGGAACGTGCAAGGCCTGCTGCCAGCGTATTACCCTTGTGTGCTGCTGGTGTGCTCCTCGTGTGCTCCTCGTGTGCTCGTATCGGCGCCACGCGACTTGGTTAAGCGGCTCCAGACCGGCCACCCGCATGGGCGCGCAGCACCTTGATGAGGCCGTCGAGCTGCGAGCGGGTGTGTTCGCTGGAGATGACAAAGCGGAAATAGCCGTTCGGCGGCCCGCCGGGATACTTGATGAACGAGGGGTAGATTCCGCCGGCGAACAAAGCTCGTTGCAGGCCGGCGGCTTCACTCGGGCGCCGGGGCAATACCGGCACAATCGGCCCGGGCGCTTCTGGCAACGGCAGGCCGGCCGCGCGCAACGCCGTCTTAACATAGGACGCATTCTCCATGAGTTTCGTCCTGAGGCTCCGGTTCGCTTTCAGAATCCGCACACCCGCCAGCGCGGCATGGGCCAGCGGCAAGGGCAAGGGCGTGCTGCCGACGAACATCCGGCTGCGGTCGAGGACGCTCTGGCGGAATCGCGCGGTGCCCAGGATCGCGCCGCCGTAGGCGCCAAAGGCTTTGCTCAAGGTCACTGTCTGGATCACCCGGTTGCGGCTGATGCCCGCGTGTTCGATGGCGCCCTTGCCGGTGCGGCCGAGGACACCGCCGCCGTGCGCGTCGTCCACGAGCAGCAGCGCGTCCTTGGGCAGGACCTTCAGGTATTCGGCCAGCGGGGCGGCGGAGCCGTCGCTGGAGAACATGCCGTCAGTAAGCACCACCGGCCTGGACTGCGGGCCGCAACGCTGCACTGCGCCGGCCAGCGCCTCTGGATCACGCGACTTGAACCGCAGCACGGGGCAATCCAGGAAGCGGGCTGCGTCCGAGAGGGACGGATGGGCGCCGTCGTCAACGAGGGCGTGCGAGAAACTCCCTGCCAGGGCTTGAGCGGCGACCAGGTTGGTCGCGTAGCCGCTGGACACGAGCAGCCCGCTCTCGGCGCCGAAGAAATCGGCCACCGCGGCTTCCAGGTCGCGGTACAGAATGTGGTTTCCGGTAGTCATGCGCGAGGCCGCGACGTTCAGCCCGTATTTCTTCACGCCGCTTTGCAGCGCGGCAATGACCTGAGGGTGGCTGGCGAGGCGAAAGTAGTCACACCCGGCGAAGTAGGACAGCTTGCGCCCGTGGAAGCGTACGTAAGTGCGAGCGACTTGCTGCAGTGGTTCCGGTTCGGTCATGGGGCGAGTTTATCGAAGAGCGCGGCCTTGGGGCAGTAAGAAAATAGCGAGTGACGTTGTAGGCAACGCCGCTTCGCTCTGCCACCGCTCTGCGCTGTAGCGGCGGGCATCCTGCCTGCCGTAGAGCCGGGCATCTTGCCCGGCGGAATGGCGGTTCCACAGACACGAGGGGATATTCGAGCGCAGGTCCGGGCGGCAGGATGCCCGCCGCTACAGGTTGGCGCTGCGGCTGGCGGCCTCGGTTTGCGCGAGGCGCTGGATCCATTTGCCGTAGGCGTAGATCATGACGGCGGAGGATACGCCGATGGCGGCGAAGACGTACCAGGTCAGGCCGACGTGGTGGGATTGGTAGAGCAACTGGGTGAGGTGCTGCGGGCTCTCGTGAGTGAACTGCACCAGCTTGTCGAAAGCCTCACCATTGGGAATCGCCTGTTCCGTGACTTGGGCGGGCGACATGCCGCGGGCGACGAGCATCTGGCGGGCAAATTCGTCCTTCGCGGAGAAGATATGGTAGAGCTGCGGGCCGAGCTTACCCTCGATCGTCCAACCGATGAGAATGGGCGCCTGGGAGAAGCCGATCCACATGGCCTTTTTGTCCGGGGGCGCGATGTTCCCAATGAACTCGAGGAACTTGGGGCTGGCCAGCATCTCGCCGATGCTGAAGATGATCATCGCCAGGACGGCGAACCCGATGAGATTGGTCATGCCGAACAGCGTCAGCGCGGCGATCACAAGCACCGTGCCCACCAGCATGCTGGTCGTGGCGCGCATCTTCGCGCTGAGCCCGGCAAAGAGGAAGCAGGTGAGCATGATCATGGCGGCATTGATGTTGACGATGCCCTCCGGCTGAATCGTCAGGCCGTACTCGTCCATCCCGAGGAGAAAGCGCCACACCAGGCTATGTGTGCCGGCCGGACCGAAGAGGAAGCTCACCATGGGGGCGGTGTTCACCCAATCCTCGATATACTTGGGAAGCACGTCCCAGAGCATAGGGAACATGAGCCACCAGACGGAGAAGACCGCCAGGTAGAGGGAAAGGTGCGGCTTCTTGAGTTCGGCCAGCGCTTCGAGGGCGAGGCTGCGCTGGGTCTCGCCGCTCTCACGGAGGCGCTGCCGCCGGGCGAGGCGCTCTTCCTTGCCCGGCTCGCGATAAGTGAGCAGGAGCAGGAAGTTGAAGCAGATCACCGCCGCATTGATGTAGAACACATACTTCCAATCCAGCAGCCGCATTCGCAGGGCGATGAGCGGGCCAATCCAGCCGCCGATGTTCACGGTCTGGTAGAAGATGCCCCAGGCGACGGAGCTGTTGCGGCGGTTGGTGGCTTTGATGACGGTGCCCTGAACGCCGGGTTTGAAGATCGCCGTGCCGGTGGCGAGCAGCATTGCGCCGCAGAAGAAACCCCAGTAGCTGTGAAACCACGCCATCACGAGGTAGCCCAGCGACTTGATGATCGTGGAGGCGAAAATGGTCTGCTTGTAGCCGTAGCGGTCGGATAGGCCGCCGGTGAAGATCGGGATGAGCGATTGGACGAGATTCCACCACAGGAGCAGCGTGCCGAACGTGGCCATGGTGACGCCCAATCCTCCTCCCGATTTGGGCCGGGTCGCGTAAAGCGTCGCCACGGCGCGGACGCCGTAGAAGGCCAGGCGCTCGATCATCTCCATGCCGCCGCAGACCCAAAAGACGTAGCTCAGGCTGGCGATGGCCGCCCAGAGGCCTAGCTGTTTCACGTCGGCGAGCGTGGTCTCGTCGTGCGGCGGTGTCGGCGGTGGAGCGGTTTGTTGGCTCATATCAAAGCACAGTCTTGAGCAGACCATACAGCCCGACGCTCAGGGCAGCCAGCGAATCGCCGGCGATGAGCCCGCCGCCGACGAGGGACATGGTGCTCATGTCGGCGGGCAACTGCCCTTCCGCAGTCTGCGGGCGGCGCGAGTTGATCTTCGCCTGGACCCAATCAAACACCGACGCCCCCACGCCGCCTGCCGTCCACCATAGCACGGTGGGCAGTTCGACAAACCCGCCGAAGGACGACGCGTACGGGCTGGGCAGGAGGACCGCGTCGAGGAGGAAATCGCCGGCTTGCGCCCAGCGGGAGGTTTTGACGGCCTGCTTGTAGCCGGGGATCCGCTTGATGAGCTTGCGGGCGATATCAATCAGCAGACCCAGGGCGATGCCCAGCCGGAGGGCCGTCATCACGTGGGGTTGGGAGGTGGTGATGCCCTTCAGCGCGCCGACGATCTTGTAGGTCATGGCCGACTGCCATTGTTCGGCGCCCCCGGTATGTGGGTGGCTGAACTGATCCACGCGCAGCACGGGATACGAGTGCATGAACAGCTTGGCCAGCACGACCGCCAGCACTGCGCCCATAGTGATGCCAATGACCTGGTAACGGAACTGCACGATGCGATTGGTGCCCAGGCGCCAGCCCGTCGAGCGGTCCTGCTGCATGTCGCCGCCTTCACTGCACGCGATGAGGAGAATGGACGCGCATAGCAGCCCGACGCCCGGATCGCGCAGTCCAAGCGCCGCGAGAATGAAAACTGTCATTACAAACGCGCTGGAAAGGGGGTTCCAGTCTGAGATGCCCTGCGAGATGCCGTTCACCAGCACGAACAGGAAGCAGAGGCAAACCGCGACGATGAGGTAGAACACCGGCTGCCCGAGCAACTGGTGGCCGAGCACCACCGTGGCTGCGCCCCAGAACACTACCCACAACACGAGCCGCCACATGTTGACACGCTTCCAGTCCTCGGGGGCTTTTGCCGGCTCGGTGCCCTGCTGCCGAAACTGCCGCACGGCCTGGATCATGATGAGGGTCAGGTCAAGGATGGCCGCCCCAAGAATGGTGCCGAGCGAGATGATGAAGCCGATCTTGCGGTAAGGATCTCCCGGCTTGAGCCAGCCGATGCTCACGAGATATGGCCGCTGCCATACGCCGATCAGGCACACCACCAGCGCGGGGATCGCGATGCGCGCGCCCACAATCAGGCCCGCGCCGAAGGTGGAGGTGGAAATGCTCACATTGGTCAGCGTCTCGATGGCTTTCTGCGTGAGGCCGACGCGGGAGAACCAGGGCAGGTTGAGCGAGAATAATCCGCCGGCGTAGCCGACCAGAGTGCCGCCGCCCAGCTTGGCGATGGAGCGCTTGAGGAGGCTCTTGTCCGTCAGCGCGCGGAGGATGTTGGCTACGGCATAGCCGGAGGGGAAGGCCAGTTGCATACGGTCCACCAGCACGGGCGTATAGAGCATGCCGACGCCGACGCCGAACATGCCGATGGACATGAAATAGAGGACCAGCTTCCAGGCGGGCGGCTCGGGCAAGCCCAGCCACACCATCGCCTGCACGAGCACGGCCATGCCGCACATGCCGGCCACCGAGGCGGCCAAGGTTTGCATGTAGTTGGCGCCGTGGCGGCCTTCGGGTCCGTAGGGAAGCGTGACCGTGCTGCCGAGAATGCCCGCCAGCACCTGGCCACCAATGAAGAAGCCGATGGAGAAGTTCATGAATGCCGACGACACACCTCCCAGTGGGCCGAGAATGAAGATCGCGACGGCGGCGAGCAGGAGGTGATAGCCGGGTGAGCCGATGCGCGGCAGGAAGCGGTTCTGCCTGGCGGGCGGGTTTGGCCGGTCCGTCATACGGAGCGATAAGTAGCCTGGCCTTGCCTCAGGCCAGTTTCATCGCGAGGGGGCGGAGGGCCGCCCGTCATTCGTGAAGCCATTCAGCGCGCAATATAAGCACGACGCGGCTACGAATAAAGCATAAGGCGGGTTGGTAGCATGAGCCAGGAGTCAACGCTTGGCTGTTCCCCCAGCCAATCATGGCCTGATGAGTTCGGTAACCCTAACCGCCAAGTTTTGGGGCAGACCAAGCCGCCCCTCCTCTCCTGGTGCTCCCCCTATGCTCACCGTTGCCTCACCGTAGCACCTCTTATCGCCGATAAGAGGTGCTACGGTGAGGCAACGGTGAGGATACCGTGTAATGCCGGTGGGAGGCGCCGGGAAAGTGCCGCCAGGTAAGGAAGTTGCGAATCTATGACGCGGGGTAGAAAGGGCTGGTGCCCGCTGGAGCAGGGTGCTTTCCTCGGCCTGGCAAGGCTGGGCCAAGGCAGGACTCCCGGTGATCTATGCAAATGCCCGCGGTCGAGCGTCTTACGCCTTTTTGTGCGCGGCGCGGGCGCGGGCCGGTCAGGCCAGGCCGAATTCCTTCTTGTTCTGCTCGCAGGAGACGAGCACGGGGCGGTCGGGGAGCTTTGACTTGAGCAGAGCTTGCTCGTCGGCGCCAGCAGTAAGCGGCAGGGCAACCTGGCCGCCCTCGACGGCGCTGCGCTGCATGCCCAACATGATCTCGGCGCCAAGGAGGGCGTGGTCGAAATTGCATTGGTGGACCTTCTGGGGGTTGTCTAACCAGTCGGCCATTTCCTGGATATAGGGCGGCATGTCGTGGTCGTAGTTCATGGCGCCTTCGCCGCTCTGGTAGCCGTCCCGCTTGGTGACCGCACGCCAGCCGCCGTTGGTCAGGACTTCGGCAAAGCCTTCGGTGCCCTGCGCGCCGATGCGGTTCTTGCCCCACCACTTCGCCACTTCGGGCTGGTCGGGAGCACCGGCGCCGCATTCGTAGATGCCGCGCACGCCGTTGGCGAACTGCACGAAGCCGCCGATGTAGTCAGGCGACGGGTGATTGTCGCTAAGCTTGGCGCGGCCTGCCGCCTGCGCCATGACCCAGGTGGCGGGCGTGTAGTTGTTGAACCAGCAGGTGTAATCAATCAGGTGTGAGAGCATGTGCGTCATCCAGCCGGGGGAGCTGGCATAGACGGTGTGGACGCGGCCCAGCGCGCCGCTGGCGACGATCTCCTTCACGCGCTGGTAGTGTGTGCCGTAGCGGTGCTGGTGGCTGACGACGGCCTTTACTCCCGTCAGCTTGAGCATGGTGCTGATGGCCAGCAACTCGGCGCTGGTGAGAGCAACAGGCTTCTCGAAAGAGATTAGCTTGGCGCCGCCGGCAATCGCCGCTTTGATCATCGGCGTGCGCAGGTTCGGCAGAGTGCAGAAGCAGAAGACGTCGGGCTTTACCGCCTTCGCCAGCGCGGCAGCGTCGCTGCCCTTTTGCGGATTCCCGAGCTTGGCAGCGGCATCGTCCAGGCGTTTGGGGTCAATGTCGCAGATGCCGGTGACCTGGAACTTGGGGTTGGCGTTGAAGGCGGTGGCGTGGTGCATGCCGCGCTTGCCCATGCCGACGACGAGGACAGTGTATTTGCTCATAGGATGGTAAAGGCTAAAGTCTAAAAGCTTAAGGCTAAAGTGGGCCAAAGGCCTCGGCACTTCAGCCTTCAGCCTTTAGCCTTTAGCCTTGGTTGTTGGCTACTTGCAGCAGCAGCACTCGCCGGCGCGAGCGGGACCTTTGCCCGCAGGAGCCTGGGAGGCAAACTGCTTGTCCCATTCCTTCACCTTGGAGATGACGTAGTCGGCTTCCTCGGTCGTGAGTTCAGGATACATGGGGAGGCTGATGCAGGTGGCGGCGTTGACCTCGGCGTTGGCGACACTGCCGACGATGCGGGCCTTCTTGCCCCACGGGTAACCGGCCTGTTTGTGGATGGCGATCGAGTAATGGGTTTTGGCGTCAATGCCGTTCTTGACCAGGAAATCCACCAACTGGTCGCGCCATTCGGGCTTCTTAACCTCGATGACGTAGAGATGGAAGACGTGGCGGTAGCCCTTCTGCTCGACCGGCAGGTCGAAGGTCTTGCACTCCTGGAAGGCCTTGGTGTAGCGGGCGGCCCACTTGCGGCGCTGGTCGTTCCAGGCGTCAATGTGCTTGAGCTTGGCGCTGAGAATGCCGGCGTGGATGTCGTCCAGGCGGCTGTTGAAGCCGAAGCTGTGGACGTTCCGGGCAGTGGAGCCGTGATTGCGCAGCCTGCGCGCCGCCGCGTCAATGTCGGCGTTGTTGGTGACGAGCGCGCCGCTGTCGCCAAAGGTGCCGAGGTTCTTCTGGATGATGAAGCTGGTGGTGGCGGCGTCGCTGAGCTGGGCGACCTTGAACTTCGGGCCGCTCGAGCCGATGCCCTGCGCGTTGTCCTCGATGACCTTGAGCTTGTGCTTGTCGGCGATCTTCTTGATGGCGACCATGTCGGCGCATTGGCCGTAAAGGTGGACCGGGATGATGGCCTTGGTCTTGGGGGTGATGGCGGCCTCGATCTTCTCGGGGCAAATGCACTTGGTGTCTGGGCAGCAGTCCACGAACACGGCGGTGGCGCCCGTGATCCAGATCGCTTCGGCGGTTGCGAAGAAGGTGTTCGGGTGGGTGATGACTTCGTCTCCGGGGCCGATGCCGAGCGCCATTAGCGCCATCCAGATGGCATCGGTGCCGTTGCCCAGGCCGACGGCGTACTTGGTGCCGTGGTAAGCGGCGAGTTCGCCCTCGAACTTCTTGAGCATGGGGCCCATGACGTATTGGCCGCTCTCCAGAACCGTCTGGATATTCTTATCAATTTCCGATTTGATGTTATGGTACTGACGGACATGGCCGTAGAATTCAACTTTCATGGCGGGCGAGGCTACCGGACTGCCGCCCCGATACAAGATTTATCTGCACAATGGCATGACATCCACTAGCCACGAGGCCGCCCGCGAGATTTATCAGCGAATCAGTGCCAATATCGCCAGGATCATGCAAGGGCAGGCCGGCTCCACGCGCAAACTGCTGGCCGCGCTTGCCAGCGGCGGGCATCTGCTGCTGGAGGATTTCCCGGGCACCGGCAAGACCACGCTCGCCAAGGCGCTGGCGCGGTCCATTGACGCCCGCTTCAAGCGCATTCAGTTCACCCCCGACCTGTTGCCTTCGGACATCCTTGGCGTGTCGGTGTTCAGCCAGCGCGACCAGCAGTTCCACTTCCATGAAGGCCCCATCTTCACCAACATTCTGCTGGCGGATGAGATCAACCGCGCTTCGCCCCGGACGCAGTCAGCGCTGCTCGAAGCGATGGGAGAAAGCCAGGTCAGTGTTGACGGCGAACGCCGCAACCTGGACGATCTATTCTTCGTCATCGCGACACAGAACCCGGTGGAATTCCGCGGCACCTATCCCCTGCCCGAGGCGCAGATGGACCGCTTTGCCATGCAGTTCGCGCTCGGTTATGTCCCGTCCGCCGAAGAGGTCGTCATCCTGACGGCGCAGGAGCACAACCATCCGCTGGACGCGCTCAAACCGTGCGCCTCGCTGGCCGAAGTGCTGACGCTTAAGCAAGCGGCGCAGCAGGTGCGCATCAGCGACGAACTGAAGCGCTACGTCGTGGACCTGGTCGGCGCCACGCGCACGGCGCCGGGTGTGCAATTGGGCGCCAGCCCGCGCGCTTCCATCACGCTGATGAAAGCGGCGCAAGCGCTGGCATTGTTCGATGGGCTGGACTTCGTCACTCCCGACCAGGTGCAGGAGCTGGCCGTGCCGGCCATCGCCCACCGCCTGGTGATGGAACCGCAGGCGCGCTTCTCGGGCCATACGGCGCGCGGCGTGGTGGACGAGATTGTGAAGAAGATAAAGGTGCCGGCTTGATGAGAGCGGCGTCTGAGTCGTGAGCGCAATCCCGAAAAGCCTTTATCGCCTTCACTTCCTTTACTCCGGGCTGCTGCATTGGGCGCAGCGGCGGTTCACCCGGCCAGGCTTGGCCGTGCTCGCCGGAGTGTTCGTAGTTGGGCTGGTTGGGGTGGACCCCGATCTCAGCGTTTCCTACCAGGCGTTTTCCGTGCTGATGTGCCTGGTGCTCGTGGCGTTTTGCTGCACCGGGGCTTTCCCCGCGCGTTTTGCGGTCTCCCGCCGGCTGCCGGCGTTCGGCACGGCCGGCTCGCCCTTCAGCTACCGCGTCATCGTGCGAAACCTGACCGGCCAAACCCAGGACGGACTGACCCTGCTGGAGAACCTGGCGGACTCTCGGCCCGCGTTTCAAGAGTGGTGGGCGTTCCGGGCCGCTGAGCAAAAGTCCCTCCGCTCATTCCGGGTCAGCCATCGCCGGCGCGTTAACCCCTTCAAGCTCGCCACGGTCAAGGACGCCGTGCTGCCGCCGGCGCCGCCGTACCAGGAGACCGAAGTGCAGGTCGAGGTCACGCCTCTGCGCCGGGGCGTGCTCCGCTTCACCGGCGTCACACTGGCTCGTCCCGACCCCCTGGGACTTCTGCGGACCTTTGTCACGCTGCCGCTGCCGCAGGCGGCGCTGATTCTGCCCAGGCGATATCCGTTGGCCCCGATCGCCCTGCCGGGCACGATGAAATATCAGGAAGGAGGCGTCGCCCTCGCCGCGAGCGTGGGCCAGAGCGATGAGTTTGTGGCCCTGCGCGATTACCGGGACGGAGATCCCTATCGTCACATCCACTGGCGGAGCTGGGCCAAAACGGGCAAGCCGGTAGTGAAAGAGTTCGAGGACGAGTTCTTCGTTCGGCACGCCTTGGTGCTGGATACGTTCACCGACCACCAGCACAGCGAGTTGTTCGAGGAAGCTGTGTCCGTCGCGGCCTCCTTTGTCTGCACCATTCAGACCCAGGAATCGCTCCTGGATTTGCTCTTCGTCGGCCCGCAAACCTATTGCTTTACCGCCGGGCGCGGGCTTGGCCATGCGGAGCAGATGCTCGAGGTGCTGGCCTCGGTGCGCGCATGCCGCGATCATGCCTTTGAAGCGCTTGAACTCCTGGTACTCACCCACGTCAGCTCATTGAGCGGCTGCATCTGTGTGCTGGTGGCGTGGGATGAAGAGCGCCGCCGCTTCGTGGAGAAGCTTCTGCGCATCGGGGTTCCCGTGCTTGCGCTGGTCATTGTCGAAGCGGGCGCGAACGTTGACCTGGACCCCGGCCCGCTGCGCGACCAGCCGGGCAGTTTTCATGTGCTGGAGGCCGGCAACATCGAGCAGGGGCTGGGGAAGCTGAGGTGAGTCATGAAGCCCCCTCGCTTCCTCATCGGCGCGACGCTGCTCTTCTGGGGCTGGCAAACGGATCACCTCCTGGCCGGCGCGGCAACCGGTCTCCTGTTGGAGAGCGCCCCGTGGATCAAGGCGCGCTGGGAGTTCACGGATCAGGACTTCCGCCGGATCTGGGTCTTCTGTGCCCTGCTGCTCCTGGCCGTGGCGGTTTATGCCTTCACGGCGACCGGCGGCCCGGGGGACCTGATGAACTTCCTGCAAAACCCAACCCCGACCACCGAGCGCAACGCCGGCGTCAACAGCGCCCGCGCCGTCGCGGTCTGGCTGCGATCGCTGCCGCTGGTTTTCTTGCTGTTCATGCTCGCGCAGACGTTCAATGCCCGGGAGGGCATTCCCCCGGAAACCATCTCGCTCCTGATGCATTGGCGCTGGCAGCGGGCGAAGAAGCTGGGCAACCCCATCCCGCACGCTCCCAATGTGAACGTTTCCTTCGCCTACTTCGCCGTGTGCCTTTTCGCCGCCTGCTTCCGCACCCGTGAGGACACCACCTTCCTCTGGGGCTTGGACGCACTGCTGGGCTGGGCGCTTTGGTCCCTCCGTTCGCGGCGGTTTAGCGTCGCGGCCTGGGCGGGCGCGCTGGGGGCCGCAACCGTGCTCGGTTACTTCGGCCAGCTCGGCGTCGGCCGGACGTTCCGGTTCATTGAAAACTATAACCCCCAGTGGTTCTCGCGCTCGACAGCCGGCGGCACCGATCCCATGCAGAGCAAAACCGCCCTGGGTCATATTGGAAGGCTGAAAACCTCCGGGGCCATCGTCATCCGCCTGGAGCCCAAGGAGGGCAGCCGCGCGCCGACGCTGCTGCGGGAGGCTAGTTATCGCACCTACGAGTCAAGAACCTGGTACACCGAGGTCGCTCGCGAGCGGTTCGACCAGATAACTGAGGATCCGACCAACCGTTGCACCTGGATTCTGGTGCCCGGCAAGACCAACACTATCGCCGTCAATTTGGCCTGCTACCTCCCTGGCGGGAATGCGCTGCTCCCCTTGCCCTCTGGTAGCGGGCGGCTCGAGAACCTGCCCGCGTTCACGTTGCACAGAAATTCCCTGGGCGCGGTGCTTGCCAGCGGGCCAGGCCTGGTAATCTTCGACGCTCGCTACGGGCCAGGAGAGATGCTTGATAGCCCTGCCACGGATGAGGACCTCCATGTTTCAGCCAAAGAGACCTACGCGCTCAACAAGATCATCGCCGAGCTTCAACTGGAGCCGCACAATCGCAAACAAGCGCAGCACACCCTGGCCGGCTTCTTCCAGGACAAATTCCGTTACAGCACCTGGGAAGGGCTGGGGAGGGGCTACACCAACCAAACCCCTTTAAGCCGATTTCTGTTGAACACGCGTGCCGGCCACTGCGAATACTTCGCCACGGCCACTGTCTTGCTCCTGCGCCAGCTCCGCATCCCCGCCCGCTATGCCGTCGGCTATGCCGTCCACGAAGCCTCCGGCAACAAATACGTCGTCCGCCAGCGTGACGCCCACGCCTGGTGCCAGGTCTGGAACGAGACCGCCAGGACGTGGCAGGACTTCGACACCACCCCGGCGTCGTGGGTCAAAGCCGAGGGCGACCGCGCCTCGCCGATGCAGGCTCTATCGGATTTCTGGTCGTGGGTGATGTTCGAGTTCTCCAAGTTCCGTTGGGGCCAAACGCACCTGCGCCAGTACATCCTATGGGCGCTGGCCCCGATCATGGCGCTGCTGCTGTACCAGATCATCTTCCGCAGCCGGCGCCGCCAGCATGCCGGTTCGCACGGGGCCTCGGACACCGCCGCATGGCCGGGGCTCGATTCGGAGTTCTATCAGATCGAACGCAGGATGCTGGCGCGGGGCGCCGCCCGCCGACCCAGCGAGCCACTGACCGCTTGGCTCCTGCGCGTGCTGGACGACCCGGCGCTCGCTGACGTGCAAAGCCAATTGCGCGAATTGCTGCGCCTCCACTACCGCTACCGCTTCGATCCCCAGGGCCTCACGCCCTCCGACCGGGAAGCCTTGAGCCGCGACGCCAAGCTTTGCCTGGCGAGAATCGGGTAGATGCCCGGGGCCCAAATCTCGCTTGATTTGCAGGCAACCGCCCGTAGGTTCCTCCCATGTCCGTAACGGGAACGCTAGACCAGGAACCCCCCGCGCCGCAGCCCGCAATTTCGCCGGCTGCGCACGGCAACGCTGCCCCTTCTTTGTCGCATCCCAGCGAGTTCGTGTGCCGCCACATCGGCCCCAACGCCGAGGAAACCCGGCAGATGCTCGACCTGCTCGGTTATTCGAGCCTGGATGCACTGACCGGGGATGCCGTGCCTTCGCAGATTCGGCTGGCGCGCCCCTTGCAGCTTCCCGCCGGACGCCCCGAGCACGAGGTCCTGGCAGCGCTCAAGGAGATTGCCTCCCAGAACCAGGTCTGCCGCTCGTACATCGGGATGGGCTACTATGACTGTGTGACGCCCGCAGTGCTCCAACGCAATGTGCTGGAGAATCCCGGCTGGTATACCCCATACACTCCCTACCAGGCCGAGATTGCGCAGGGCCGCCTGGAAGCCCTGCTGAACTTCCAGACGATGGTCATTGATCTGACCGGGCTGGACGTCGCCAACGCCTCCCTGCTCGACGAAGCCACCGCCGCCGCCGAGGCCATGACCATGTGCCACGGACTTAGCGAAGGCAGAAACGTCTTCTTCGTCTCAGCCGGCTGCCATCCCCAAACCACGGATGTGGTGAAGACCAGGGCCAATGCGCACGGCATCGAGGTCGTTGTCGGCGACCACAACACCTTCCGCTTTAGCGAGCAGGTCTTCGGCGCGCTAGTGCAGTATCCGAACACCTATGGCGAAGTTGTGGACTACTCCGCTTTTGTCGAGCAGGCGCACGCGGCAGGCGCGCTGGTCGCGGTGGCGGCGGATTTGCTGAGCCTGACAGTGCTTCGCCCGCCAGGTGAATTCGGCGCGGATATTGCCCTCGGCAGCACGCAGCGGTTCGGCATCCCGCTCGGCTACGGCGGACCACACGCCGCCTTCTTTGCCACCCGCGACGCTTTCAAACGTCATGCGCCGGGCCGCATCGTCGGTGTCTCGAAGGATTCCCGTGGCCGCCCTGCGCTGCGGCTCGCCTTGCAAACGCGCGAGCAGCACATCCGCCGCGAGAAGGCCACGAGCAATATCTGCACGGCCCAGGCCCTCCTGGCCAGCCTGGCGGCAATGTATGCCTGCTATCATGGGCCGGCGGGCTTGAAGAACATCGCCCAGTCTATCCATCGCCTCACCCGAGTGCTGGCGCGCGGCCTCGAGCGACTCGGGTATCCAGTGAGCCTGCGGCAGTTCTTCGACACGCTGCGCATTACCTTCACCGATAGGCCGGCGGCGGACATTCAGAAGGCTGCCGAAGCCCACCGCATAAATTTCCGCCTCATTGGCGAGCACACGATCGGCCTTTCCCTGGATGAGACCACGACGGAGCAGGACCTGGTGGACATCTGGCGCGTGTTCAATGGCGATCGCACTCCTGACTTCACTCCTGGCGAATTGGCCGGAGCTGTGGATGCAGGTTTCCCCAGCCCCTTCGCCCGGACGACCAAGTACCTGGCTGCGCCGGTGTTCAACCGCTACCACTCCGAGACCGAGATGATGCGCTATCTGAAACGGCTGGAGTCGCGCGACCTGTCGCTGGCGACCTCCATGATCCCGCTCGGCTCCTGCACCATGAAGCTGAACGCGGCGGCGGAGATGTTCCCGGTCACCTGGCCTGAACTGAGCCGCCTGCACCCGTTTGCCCCGTTGCGCCAGACGCGCGGCTGGCAGACCCTCTTCCAGCAGTTGGAGGAGTGGCTGGCCGAGATCACCGGCTTCGCTGGGATTTCACTCCAACCCAATGCCGGCTCCCAGGGCGAATACGCCGGCCTGCTGGTCATTCGCGCCTGGCACCTCAACCGCTGTGAAGGGCACCGCAATATCTGCCTCATTCCCACCTCCGCGCACGGCACCAATCCCGCCAGCGCCGTCATGGCCGGGCTGAAGGTGGTCGCCGTGGCCTGCGATAAGGACGGCAACATTGACCTGGGCGACCTGCGGGCCAAGGCCGAGGCGCACCGGAACGACCTGGCCGCCCTGATGGTCACATACCCATCAACGCATGGGGTGTTCGAGGAAGCGATCAGAGAGATCTGCGAAGTCATTCACGCCAACGGCGGGCAGGTCTATATGGACGGGGCAAACCTGAACGCGCAAGTCGGCCTCTGCCGGCCAGCAGAGATCGGCGCGGACGTATGCCACTTGAACCTGCATAAGACCTTCTGCATTCCGCACGGCGGCGGCGGCCCCGGCATGGGACCGATAGGCGTGGCCGAACACCTGGTAGAGTTCCTGCCCGGCCATGTAGTGGTTAACCTCGGAGGGGAGGAGCCGGTCGGCGCAGTATCCGCCGCGCCCTGGGGCAGCGCCAGCATCCTCCCCATCTCCTGGGTCTATATCGCCGCCATGGGCGGCGCGGGTCTCCTCCAGGCGACGCAATACGCCATCCTCAACGCCAACTACATCGCCCGGCGCTTGCAGAGCTATTTCCCCGTCCTCTACCGCGGCCACGGCAACCTCGTCGCCCACGAGTGCATCCTCGACCTGCGCCACTTCAAGAGCGTCACCGTCGAGGACGTCGCCAAGCGCCTCATGGACTACGGCTTTCACGCCCCGACGGTATCCTGGCCCGTGCCCGGCACGATGATGGTAGAACCGACGGAGAGCGAATCCAAGGTTGAGCTGGACCGCTTCTGCGACGCCCTGATCAGCATCCACGCCGAGATCCAGGCCATTGAGTCCGGCCAGGCGGACAAGCAGAACAACCTCCTTAAGAACGCCCCCCATACCGCCGACATGCTGGCCGCGGAGCCCTGGGCCCGCCCCTACACCCGCGAACAAGCCTGCTTCCCCGCCGAGGGCCAGCGCGACTATAAGTTCTGGCCCGCCGTCGGCCGCATAGACAATGTGTACGGCGACCGCAACCTGGTTTGCTCCTGCGCCGGCATGGAAGCCTATTCTGGCTAAGTAGGTGTAGATTGGCTTTCGAGGCAGAATCGTTCTATGGCGGCCGCAGCCCCGTCCTCCTCAAGCGTCGGCGCCACCCAATCCGCCGCGGCTTTCGCAGCAGGAGACCCGTTCCCCATTGCCACGCCCACCCCGGCCCATTCGATCATCGGCACATCCGCATCGCTGTCGCCGATGGCAAGGACCTCCGATCGGCTGATGCGAAGGTGATTTGCCAGCCAGGCGAGCCCGTGGCCTTTGTCCACGCCCGCAGGCAGCCCTTCTACAAGATAGGGGTGTGAAACGACAATCGTCAGCACGCCCCCGAGGGCTTGCTGCATCTCGCCCACGACACGGCTCCGATCCTCCGGCTGCGACAGCGTTACAATGAGCTTGTGCGGCGGCTCAGGCATGTCGCGAAGAAGGTCCCCAACCCTGACCCAATGGCAATACCGCAGCAGTTCGAACAGGACGGGCGGATGGTTGGAGCGCGCCGGGAAATACAGCCGATCGAACGCCTCGAAGTGAATGTTCCAACGGTAGTGCTCAGCAGCTCCCAGGATGCGAGGCAGCAGTTCGGGAGACAGGCGCACATCGTGCAGCACCTGCTCCTGCTGCTGATCGTAGATGCACCCGCCTTGAGCGCAGATAATGGGCGCGGTCGCCCCGAGCTCACGGGCGAATCTGGAAGCCAGCTTTACGTCGCGTCCGGTGGCAATGGTAACCGCCGCGCCGAACGTCTTTGCCTTTGAAATCGCGGCTTGCACCCGGCTGGAGACGACCAGATCGGCCCCGAACACCGTCTGATCCAAATCCAGCGCAATCAGCCGGATGGGAACGTTTGCAGTCATAAGCAGGTTAATTTGGCAGCCATAGTCGCCAGTGGTTTGCGGTTGCTCCGACCCTACTGCACCAACATCCCGGCGGCTATTACGAACTGCGATCAGCCTTGAATTGGCCGTCGGGCACCGCACTCGCTGAAAACGCAGTTGCCGGGGCCAGAGGATGAACGCATGCTCAAACTATGAATGCAATTTCCCGCCGACACTTTCTGCAATCAACCGCCGCGGGCACGCTGGCCGCCACCCAGATTCCCGCAATAATGCGGGGCGCCGAGGACGAGAAGAAACTGAAGATGGGACTCATCGGGTGCGGCTGGTACGGCATGGTGGATGCCAAAGCCGCGCTCCAGGCGGGCGGCGTGGAGATGGTGGCCCTATGCGATGTTGATAGCGACCACCTGGAGCAAAGCGCGGCAGAGTTGGAAAAGCTGCAAGGCAAGCGCCCCAAGACCTTCAAACAATACGCGGACCTTCTCAAAGTGCCCGACCTCGAAGCGGTCATCATCGGGACGCCTCCCCACTGGCACGCCCTGCAACTGATCGCCTCGCTCGATCGCGGGCTTGATGTGTATTGCGAAAAGCCGCTCGCCTACGATGTGCGGGAAGGGCGCGCCATGGTGGATGCGGTGAAGAAAAGCGGGCGCATCGTGCAGGTGGGTTTCCAAAGACGCCAGAATGCCACTACCCAGGCGGTGCGACAAAGGATTCAGGCGGGCGACTCGGGAAGAATCGTCTGCGCCGAAGCCAACATTCACTACACCGCCGGCACCAAGGATCCTACGCCGCAGAATCCGCCTGCTTCTCTCGACTGGGATTCATGGTGCGGACCGGGGCCGAAGATTCCCTATAGCCCCCAGGTCGGCCACATGAACTGGCGCCTGGAAAAGACGTCCGGACAGGGCCACCTGGTGGACTGGGGGATTCATCTGATTGATGCCTCCCGCGTGATGCTGGGCGAAGGCATGCCCAAAGCGGTGACAGCAGCGGGCGGCCTCTACAATTTGAATGGCCGTATCACGACGCCAGATGTGTTGACGGCCTACTTCGAATTCGCAGACTGCCCGGTGGCCTGGCGGCACCGAATCTGGGGCGCCGAGGAATACAGCCCTGAGCTATCCAACGGCATTTTCTTCTACGGGGAAAAGGAGACTCTCTTTGTGACCGATGACCGCTGGGAAGTCATCCCGCGCGGCAAGAACAAGGAGAAGCAGGTGCATGAAATGAAGACCAAAGCCGGCCTGTTGCACATGCAGGAGTTCCTTAACGCCGTCCGGACCCGGCAGCAGCCCGGCTGCAAGATCGAAGATGCTTACGCCTCCACGGTGGCCGTGAAACTAGCTATGATCTCTTATGACACCGGTTCCAAGATCAACTGGGATGCCTCGCAGGAGCAAATCACCAACAACGACTCCGCCGCCAAACTACTCAAACGGGAGTATCGAGCCCCGTGGAAACACCCCTACAGGGTTTGAGGTCGAGCCTCGTCGCGGGATGGAAGCCTATCCGGTCTGAGCGACTCCTGCTTCCCCACCGACTAAAGGCTTTAGGCTCCAGACTCCAGACTTAGCCATCCCCATCCATAAGCATTGATGATGCTCAGGGCTGGAATTGGCCTCAGGGCTAGTACGTGGCTATTACCTGTTTCGAACGTGTCTCGTACGAGGGGGGTCCTCATTTCTTAGGAAAGTGGCCATTTCCGGGCATTTCCGGCCCCATTTACCCCCGGCAGCCATCAATCATCCTGATTCTGCCCTGCCGAGGGAGCGCGTGGCGGAGAGCAGGACGAACCGTTTTCGCCACAGGGGCGGGTTCGACGGTGGGGAGGATCGCGGGACTCAGCTAAGCCCCACGATTGAGAGCAACAAGATGAGGAATGGAGCCTTCATGAATCGTTAGACAGCAATCCGCGCTTTCCTTCTTTGGCTTCTTTCGGAGCAAGCGGCTGCCAGCCCTCTCCTGCCACCCGACTGCAAGTCAGTTGAAGCTTAGGCCGCAGGTTCTACCTCCCTGAACCATGCTCCTGGGGTGACTGGAACGGCGCCTGGAGCGAACAACTCCACTTCACGCAGAGCCCCCTCTTGTTCCGGAGCCCAGCCCAGCAAGTCAACCATCCCGCGCGTGGCTCGCGCGGCGTCTAGCGCGCGGTCTTCTTGTTGTAGAAACAGGATCAACCGTAATGGGATTTCCCGTATCGCGTGAAGCCGCACCAGCGCGCGCCAAAGTCGGCAGAGGTCCCGGTAGCTGGTCTGGTCCAGTTGCTGGGCCGGATCGTCCATGACCAGGAACCGACAACGGAATCGCCCGTGGGTGAGGTATTTCGTAAAGAACCATCCCAGCCCGAGCAGGTGAGTCTCTGCTTGGTTCAATATGTAGCGTGCAAGACGATCCTGAACTCGAATGCTTACCCGCTGCTCCCCTCGCTTGGTCGTCAAATCGAAGGCTAGGTCTCCTGGCAATACCCAACGCGCAGAAGTCAGGCTAAGCGTGAGTTCAATCCATAGCCGCTGCAAGGTTTCGGGAAGCACGGACTCCAAGACGCCAGCCACCCTCCTTGTGAACTCAGCGTGCACAGGCTTCCAATGGTCTGGGTCGGAGAAGATACTCCGCGCTCCATCAATTCGAGTGCGGAGCAATCGCGCGATTCGAGTGGATGATTCCCGAGAATCTACCTCCTCTGTTAAAGGCAAGCGGCTATTAAGTGCCTTTAATAACGCCAAAAGGCCACTCCGTTGTGCTGGGTCTGATAATTGCGCCTCAAGTGTTGTCCCCGGGCTTGGCCGCAACCATCCGAGCCACTCTTTGATCATAGCCTGCCTTTCGTCAGCTAGTGGGCAGGGGGCTTGCCCTCGGCTCTCCATCGCTTGGCGGATTGACTTAATCTTCTCCTCAAGAGCCCGGTATTCCTGCAGAAGTCTATCACGGGTTCCTGCAGTCGTGGCGCGCAACTCGGAGACCACCTTTTCGATGCCGCCTCCCGCGGAATGGTCTGCGTTGCACGTTGGGCACCGGTTGGGTTGCCGGGACACTAAGCCCTTGGCAATTGCGGCCGTGACCTGATCAAGATGGTCCAAGTGCTGCTTGGCGGCCTGGCCTTCTTGCATCACGCGTTGTTGTTCCTTTTGTAGCTCGGCCATTTGGTGCGAGAAAGCTTCGATCTCCGCGGGAGGGGGTGTACTGGCAGGGGCCTTTCCACTACGGCGCTCAAGCCATTCACCCCAGGAAGCGAGGTCGCGCAGGGACTCCTCAAAATGATCGCGCATCGGCGCCAGCTTCTCTTCGAAAGACTTAGCCAATTCGCGGGTCTGCCGAGACAGGCGGTTACTCTCGTTTAGCCAGTTTCCCAGAGTGTAGGCGGCGTCAGGCTCGTTACTGCTCGCGAGTTTGCCCGCCAAGCTCCGGCGGGCCTCAGGCTCGCCCCACTGGCGCCACTTGGTCGCAACCTCACCTGCGACACCCGCCAGTCCTGGATGCCACTCAAGCTGGCTGAGCCACTCCATTATTGGAGGAGACAACGGGGGCAGCTCCTGATTCAGAATTTGCTCCGCGATGCGTTCCTGCGCAGTTTCGAAGAGTGTGATGCTTGCCGACAGGCCGACAGATCGGAGAAAGCTCTGCCGACCCTCATTTGCCTTACGCACTTGTTGTTCGACAAAACCCTGCAGCCGCTCCGCAAACTCCGAATAACCCGCCAGGACACGAACCGCAAGCTGGTCCGACGACAAACGCAAGAATTCTTGGCTAGTCTCCTGAGCGAGGAGGGTTCCACTGAACTCGTGATCTAGCCGGTTGCAATCCTCCGGTGATTCAAGGAGAGCTGGCGGGGTTGGCTCCTCGCCGTTCAGTCCAACCCTTGGTCTGAGCCCTTTGCTCCCCAAGGACGCCAGGTACTGCTCTACATAGATCCGCGAGCGGCCACTCGAAGGCACATCTCGCTCCTCCCGAGCCAGGAAGGCTCGATAACGTGACGAGGAGCCGCTCAATGCCAGGCTCAGGGCCTCAAAGAGGCTCGTCTTCCCAGTGCCGTTTGGTCCGTGGATAACGCGACAGGAAGCCGGCGGAAGGCCGAAGCTCAGCCGGATATGCTGCAGATTGCGAAGATTACGGACCTCCAAAGAATCCAAGACTTTGGGAGCGGTTAGTGGGTTGCTTCGGGCTTCCTGGGTGATGAGGACGAAGTCACCCAGTTGATCCAGGATCAATTGGGCCTTCTGTTGCTGTTCGGGTTCGGAGAACAGGCCTGGAAAACCGTCCAGAGCCCTCAGAACGGCCTGATCGGCGCTCATCCAGTCGGCTATTTCCGCGGGCGTCGCTTTGGACAGAACGCCTCGTGCAGTGAGCAGCAGCCGCGGGAAGCCATGTTGCGCCAGCGCCTCGTGAAGTTCACCGCCCGGATAGAAAACAGCGTCTAAGACCAATTCTTCCGAGAACCCGCTCCTCTGACGCAAGCGAACAATCTCATTCTCCCATTCTTTGCGGACTGACTCCTGTACCAGCCAGTGCAGCGCGACCTGCCAGGTCCCATATTCATCGGGTGGTGCAATGGGCGGATTAAGTGGCATCAGACTCGATTGTAGACTCAACGCGCCCAGAATCTGTGCCTGCAAGTCGTCGCCATCGGCAAAGGGAATAATAAAGAGCACGAGCCCGATTTCTGCGTCGAGCAAGACCCCGGCTTGAGCATCTGAAGCCGCTGTGGCGGGTGAACGCAGGTCGGCCGCCTTGACGAGCCGCCAAGTGGGCTGACTCACCGCGGGTTCCCCGCCATCTGTGAGTTGTTGTCCTAGTTCCCCTTGGTAGCGCGTAGCTAAGTGCGCGCGGACCCTGGAAAGCAGGGAAGATGTGCTGTTCATAACTGAGTGAGATTAATAGGTTGAATGTTCTCCGCGGAAGTGAAGTGGGCAAAGGGAAGGGAGCGTGCCAGGGCTTGGATCCAGTGCTCCATAGCTCCGTTGGCTGGCAGCTGACGGCCGTCTAGTCCCAGTACTGCAACGTCTTGTATACTGCTGAGCGAACCATCTTTCCAGAGCCGAATGAGCGGGATTAGGGCTCGCTCAGCGTGGGCGGCCGGGGACGCCCATGTCGGCACTGGCAATACCAGTTTGCCGGTCGCAGTCTCAAACAAGGCTCCTGGAAACCGCTGAAGATCCCATTGTGGAAACTCATCCCACACGGTGGCCAACAAGTCGCCAGCGGCAATCATGTCAGGCCTCTTGAGGTTTGGAATGTCCATCGGGACATGAGCATCACCCCCGCCGTCAATGTCAAGCCGTTCGGGTCGAACAGGATGTCCATGATGGAAGCATTCCACTGCTGCCGAGCGCCAACAAAGGCGACACCAAGCCGGGAACCATTGATCTGCCCAACACAGCAGCCAATCAGGTCCGGGCGGCTTCTCCAAGCTCTGAAAAGCTGTGTCTAATGTGGCAGGCTCGGGATGGTACTGACGCAGACACCTAAGGGTGTAAAGTGCCTGCAACCATAACCACAGTGCGTCCACGGTAAAACCACCAGGGGCAGACTCAACCGGCACATGGGCTTGTTCCTGCGTGCGGCCATAGGCCTCGGCAAGGCGCAAGTGCCCCTGCCTAAAGGCTATATCAATGATGCTAAGTTCGTCCACCGCAAGCTCGCGCGCTTTCAGAACGGGCTCCAGGTCTTGCTTAATGAGCTCATGGATGTACGGCTCCGAAGCACTCCATCCGAGAGAGATCAGCGGACATTTAGCCAGGCATGTCCTCAAGTTCGAGTATAGATGCTGCTGCGTTGCCTGAGGATCAAAGGGTGGGGTGTGGAGTTCATCAGCAGTGACCAAGAATCGGTCAGCGCGCTCTTGGGCCTCCTCAACCTCACCGTGATCCAAGGCAGCCCTCGCATCATCCAACGAGCGCACACAACCGTGTGGTTTGAAAAGAGTAACCGAACGTTGGTCGCCTGCTCCCTGGTAATCCTTTACCGTGATAAAGGTGGTGTAGCCGGTCTTCCAAGGCAAGTCTGGTCGTGGTTTGTGTTGATCCAGCCCCACACGCTCCAGGGCATTTTCCAATAAACAATCCCAATTGAGGGACCAGATTGATTCAAAACGCCCCTCGCGGGCGAATCGAGCTATCACTCGGTGACGCGGCTCAACCGGGCCGTCACGATTGCCCCCACGCCAACAGGAGTCAGTAGTGATACCCAGGGCCTCTGCGAATGCCAGCTTGGGGGGCACCGTGCCATTTCGCGGTTTCAACTGAGAGAGGATCTCACCAGCCCATGTGTAAAGGTCGGTCGGGTTAGTAGCGACGGGGCAGCTAAGCCGGTCCTCAACAACTTGCTTTTTGGCTTGGAAAAGGTCACCCGGCCCTGGGACGTGACCGTGGGAGAACCCCGCTCCTATTATAGCAACGCATTGGCGTGAACCTACTGAGCCATCCGATTCCTGGCGGAGGGTTGGAAAATTGTGGGGCAATGCCCTCATTTCGTGTGATACATTCCATGAAGCCCGGTTGACGTGCAACAACGTTCCTGCGTCTGTTCATGGCTCATGGGCGGCGGCCCCGCCTTCCGCGGGCCTCAGGTTGCTGGCATCAAAGAACAGGCCAAGGTCTTCCGCGTGGCGGAGATGGGCGACTTGCTCGGACACGAGTCAGCCCGTTCAACGGCGGCGGCCAGCCCGTGCGCATGTGAGAGGCTGCTACAGAAGGACAATGGGATACCTTGCACGTCGGGCTGATGCGGGTTCGCAGCGCCTGGAATGCCCTATAACGAGTTTGTCCACTGCCATTCCCGCCACCTCTGCAAAAAGGTCCAGCACCTGGTCTCCGGCGCTTCTGGGGCCTGTGGAAGCGCAAGGAAGAGGCATCTTCAGGCGAAGGCGCAACGAGAGCAGAGATACGCGGCAACCATTCTGTCAGCAGGAGAGTACTTTACGGTTCCTGCTCGTCCACCACCCCTTTACCTGGTCAGTCCGCGTCCAGATGGCGAATCCAGGTAAGCGGTTGTTTCAGGCCGTATTCGGCGCATTCCCGGATCCACTGGTCGGCTTCCATGATGCCCGAGGCCTTGTGATACCAGGAGACGGCTTGCTCGCGGTTGGTGGCCCGGTCCTCGATGTAGCCCAGATAGACATAGACGTAACAGAGTGAGCCGGGCCGAAGGGTGCCCGTGTCCTTTTCCACGATCTCGAGGAGCAGCTTTTGGGCACGGGCTGTGTCCTTCGGAACGCTCTTCAGCGCGTTACGTGCAGTCAGAAGCTTGGTCTCGCCGGGTGATGTAGCGGCCGAGATGGCTTGCGCCGCAGCATAGGACACCTTCTTTTCCAAACGGCGCTGGGCGGTGTCGTGGAGCAGGAACCAACCCGCCGCGAGCAGCGTCAGGATCACCACCGTGGCGGCGGCAAGGCTCCGGGCTCGCGGGCGGGAGGGACGCTGGGCGCTTGGGCTGTTCGCCGGCGCAACGGCCGCAGGGCCTTTAGCGGGTTGAGCGGCAATGGTCTCGACGTCCGTCTTCACGTTGCTGGCGTGCTGGTAACGCCGCTCCGGCTCCTTCTCCAAAGCCTTCAACACCACCTCATCGAGGCGCACATCCATCTTCATCCCGCGGACGCGGGACGAGGGCGCCGGGAATCTGCCCAGCGGCAGCTCGCCCGTCAGCATTTCATAGAAGACCACACCCAGCGAATAGATGTCAGCCCGGTGGTCCACCGTTCGCGGGTGCTCAACCTGCTCCGGCGCCATGTAGTGCGGGGTGCCAACGACCTGCCCGCCGGCCGTCAACGCCTGCTCTTCGCTATGGGGGCCAAGAAGCTTGGCGATGCCGAAGTCCGCAATCTTGACCCGGCCTTGCTGGTCAATGAGAATGTTCTCCGGCTTGATGTCCCGATGCACGATGCCCTGGTCGTGCGCGTATTGGAGCGCCTCGCAGATGTGCGGCACGATGGCCAGGGCCTGCTCCGGCGCCATCCTCCGGGTGCGGAGCAACTGCCGCAGGGTCAGGCCATCCACAAACTCCATCAGCAGGTAATAGCGCCCCTGCACGTCGCCAAAATCATACACCGCGACAATCTTCGAGTGGTTGAGCCGGGCCAGCGCTCGCGCCTCGCGCTCAAACCGCTCGGCGAATTGGGCATCGCCCTGGTACTCCGGCGACAACAGCTTCAGCGCCACCAGCCGATCGAGCCGCGGCTGGCGCGCCTTATAGACCGCGCCCATGCCGCCGCGACCGAGGAAACCGAGGATCTCAAGCTGTGGAAAAAGCTCCGCTACCTCGGCGACCGAGAGGGGAGGCTCCGAAGGTCGTTTCGTGACGACCGTGCCGTCCGGCCCGAGTTCGCCGCTCTCGATGTTGGTTTCCGCGGACAAGTTCAAGGCCATGAGGCAGCGTGGACATAAACCCTCCGGCGCTCCAGGGGGCAGGCTGCCGCCGCACTGGCTGCACTTGGGCGATGGCGTCTTCATCTCGTCCATTGCCCTTTACATAAGCGGCCCCGACGTGCGGTTACAGCTCATTCACTCAACGCGGCCAGCAGGTGCCGGAATTCTTCCTCAGCGTCCTCGGCGCTGGTGACGGTGTGGCTGATTTCCTGGCGGAATAGCTCGCGAAAGCGCTTACGCAGCCGATGCACGGTCACGCGCAAGGCACCCTCGCTCACTCCCAGGTCGGCGGCCGCCGCCGCGCAGGGAATGTTCTGGTTGCCGAAGGTCAGGAACGCTTTGAGCCGCTCGAACTCGGCGGACTTACCGGCCTGCTCGAACTCCGATCGGAGCCGGGCCATGGTCTGCGCCAGCAGCGCCAGCGCCCAGCGCCGCTCATACATCCGGTCCGCCGGGAATTCCGCCGCTTCCGCCTGGTAGCGCTGCTCCGCCACCTCCCGGTCCAGCGGCACCGGGGCCAGGCCGCCGCCGCGTTTGCGGGCTCGGGCGCGGTCCCACTCGTTGGCCAGAAAGCGTTTGAGCGCCATCAGCAGGAAGGTGCGGAACCGGCCGCGCTCCCGCTCGGCGGCCTCGAGGTAGTTCTTCTCCAACAGGCGTGCGAAGAACTCCTGGGTAAGGTCCTCCGCATCATGGGGGCTGTTGCCCAGCCAGCGCACATGAGCGTAGAGCGGGTACCAGTACGTGCGGCATAGCTTCTCCAGCGCCGCCGCCGACTGCGGTGAGGACTTGTCCCGGGCGGAGAGCACCACCGACCAATGGGTCGTAACGAACGCCACCGGTCGGGCGGGTTCCGGGGACTCGACTTCAGTTGGCGAACGACCGGGAGTGTCCGAAGTCGTGCTCACGGATACGAGTATAAGGAGCTTTCGAGGAACAGCAAGGCGGATGCCCCTGGCCTAATTGGCAGGTTTATTGTAACACCTCACGCGAACTGCTTATGGAAGAGCGCAAATGAAAACAAGGTGCAACTTCTTAAGAAACGCCTGGGCCAGATTCACGCGAGCGAACCAACTCCGCCCAGGCAACCAGGCCCGGTCATGGGCCATTTTCCCGCGAGCGCTGTTGCCGTGCGTGGCCACCTTGTTATTGGTCCAGACGGCACTATCGCAAGCTCCCGGAGTTGCTTCCGACGGCTCGTCAGCAGCCGTTTCGGCTCCGGCCGGCGGGCAAACCGGCGAGCAGAAGCTCGAGTCGGCACGGGCGGCGCTGCACGGCCAGCACAAGGATACAGTCAAGGCCAAGGAGTTGCTGCTCGGCATCATCGAAAAGGACAAAGCCACCCTCCAGCCCGGCTCGCTCTGCTATGTCTATGTCTATCTGGGATACATCGCAGACCTGGCCACGAACCGCACTCAGGCCATCGCCTGGTACAAGCGGGCCCTGGCCCTTAAGGACGGCGACATGATACTGGGCTGCGCTCAGCAAGGCCTGAAGGAGCCCATGACCTGGATTCGTCACTTGGATGAAGATGCGGCACCGAAGCGCCAAGCTGCCTCACCAGCCGCTTCAACCAACGCCGCGCCCGCCGATGCCCGTCTCGACCCAAAGGTGAAGTTCGACGCAGACGACGCCAACACGAAACTTCAGCAGGCCCGCGAAGCCTTGCACGGCGCGCCCAAGGACGAAGCCCGGGCCAGGAAGCTGCTGCTGGAGATCGTTGAGCAGCACAAGGACGCGCTCGAAGCCACGGACCTCTGCCACGCTTACGTTTATTTGGGCTACATTGAAGACCGGGCGGGCAACCGGGACCAAGCCATCCCCTGGTATCACAAGGCCCTGGACGTCAAGGAAGCCAACCAATGGATCCGGGAATGCGCGAGCTACGGGCTGAAGCGCCCCCTCACCTGGATTCGGCACCTGGACGAAGGCACGGCGTCGCCCAGCGCGTCGAAGCCGCCAGTTAAGACGCTGGACCTCGGGAAGGCCTACGTGACTACCGAGCAGCCGCCCGCCGGGCTGGTTCCCGCCAAGGAGTTGTCGCCGGCGGAACGGCAGGAGAACTTTGACCTTCTGTGGGAGGCCATAGACCAAACCTACGCCGACTTCGAACTGAAGGCCATCAACTGGCCCGAGGTCAAGCAGCGCTACCAGGCACGGCTCGACCAGGCCGCCACCACCGACGCCTTCTACTTCCTGCTGTTCCAGGTGGTCGCTGAATTGAAAGACACTCACTCGTGGCTACAGAACTACAGTCCTCCCCGGCCGATGCACGGGCCGGGCCTGTCGGTGGGGCTGATCGAGGAGAGACCGTTTGTGAAGGCCGTGGAGCCCGACTCGGAGGCTGCCGGCATGGGAGTGAAGCCTGGCGCGGAAATCGTCCAGGTTGATGGGCTGGCGGTCGAGGAGAAACTGGCACGGGTGCGGCCGTATGTTCCCGGGCGCTCTTCGGAGCGGGCCTTCCGGCGCGAGGCCTGCCGTTACCTCCTGGCCGGCGAGAAGGGGACCACGGTTGCCGTGAGGCTGCGCGCCTCCGATGGCCGAACAACAAACACCTTTGCCCTCAAGCGCAGCTTTGGCTTAGGTCACCGGGCCGCGCTTGTCTGTCCCCCCGACTTGACGCGGCAGCGGTTCGTCCACTTCAGCCGCCACCCTTCGGGGCTGGGATACATTCGGATAGAATCCTTCAACGGGCGGGGAGAGGTGGACGCTGAGTTCGACCGGGCACTGGAAGCGCTGCGCAATACACGGGGCCTCATCCTCGACATTCGGGACAATGAGGGCGGGTTCGGCCACCCGCGCATTGTTGGCCGGCTGCTGCAGCAGAGCGCCCTGGTGGCCGTAAGCTATCGTAAGAACGGACCGGGGCATAACGACCTCCAAAGGCGCGAGGAGCGTTTGGAACCGAGCGGGCCCTGGCAATACACAGGTCAAGTGGCGCTGCTGGTGAATGACGTCACTGGCAGCGCCGCCGACCTGTTCGCCTGCTGGCTGCGGAGCGCCGGGCGGGTTGTGACCATCGGCTCAACCACGCATGGCAATTTGTCCGGCGTGGCGGCCTTTGCCGTGCTGCCCTGCGGCCTGGTCGTGAGGATTTCCAACGGGTATATGTGCGACGCCAAAGACCAGGCCATCGAAGGCCAAGGCAACGAGCCCGACGTGCGCATCAGCCCGACCATCGCCGAAGTGCTGAATGGCAAAGACCCGGTGCTGGACAAGGCGGTATCCCTGCTTGGCGACCGCTGAAGCGGGTCCTGGTCGCTCTGCTGGCAACAGCCGGGAACGGCACCCGTTCACGGTGCTGGGCCCCCGGTGAAAGGGTACCTGCCGCGCTCATGCTTGCACGCGTCTGCCTTGGACAAACAAGCTTTCGGGGCCTACACTGGTTCATTAGACAGAACGCCTCCTCCGCGCTGGAACGGCCGCTCAAAGGGGGGACTGCGAAGTGTTGCCTGGGCGTGAATCTTGGTGCCCTGGCGGTGAAGGTGGTTGCTGTGCGCGGCGACAGGCGCGAGGCCAGAGTCGTGGCCCACCACGGGCGCCCGTTGGAGGTTCTCAAACAGTTGCTCGCGACGACCGAGTTTGCCGGCGCGGCCTGCTTCGGCGTGTCCGGGCATCGGGAACATATTTCCGAGGTGGCGGCCATCCAACGAGCCCTAGGAGAGTTGCCGGCCCACTTTGACGCAGTGGTCTCCCTGGGCGGCGAGTCCTTCCTGGTTTACCTCCTCGCGGACGGGAAAACTGCCAACGTCCTCTCGCACAACAAGTGCGCCGCCGGCAGCGGGGAGTTCTTCGTGCAACAGATTGGCCGTATGGGGCTCGGCCTCGAGGAAGCCATCCGGCGCTCGTTCCAGGGGAAGGTGGTGCCGCTGGCATCTCGCTGCTCGGTACACTGCAAATCGGACATAACACACAAGCTCAACCGGCAGGAGGCCACGCCGGAGGACATCCTGCGCACTCTTCACGACAGCATGGCCAGCAAGGTGATTGCGCTATTGGAGCAAGCGCAACGCGAATTGCAGCGCGTGCTATTGATCGGCGGCCTGACCCAAAACGGAGCCATGGTTGCCGCGTTGCGGGAGAAGCTCCCGGCGACGGAGTTCGCGGTGCTCCCGGAGAGTCCGTGGTTCGAGGCCTGGGGCAGCGCCCTGCTCGCGCGGGACGAGCCGCTCTATACATCGCCGAACATTGCAGTCCACGCGAAGTTGGGTCACCTTCCACCGCTGGCTCGCTATGCCGACCGGGTCGAGGTCATCGGCCCAGCCGTCCGGCGGTCGCCGCCCGACGGTCCGATGGTCCTGGGAGTGGACGCCGGCTCGACCACCACCAAGGCTGTTCTGCTCGACCCCGCGACGGGTGAGGTCGTGGCTTCTCATTACACGCGCACGAACGGTGATCCGGTGACGGCGGTGCGGCAGTGCCTCCAGTCATTGGCGGGCCAGGTCTGCCGTGGCTGGATCGGCCTGGTGGCGACCACCGGCTCGGCGAGAGACCTCATCGGCGCCTACCTGGGCACCGAGCACGTCTATAACGAGATCTCAGCCCAAGCCGCCGGGGCGACGCACTTCGCCCCGGATGTGGACACAATCTTCGAGATCGGCGGCCAGGATTCCAAGTACATTTACCTGCGCAACGGCGTGCCGATTGATTACGCGATGAACAACGCGTGCTCTGCCGGCACGGGCTCCTTCCTCGAAGAGAGCGCCCAGGGCGACCTGGGCATCGTCGTTTCAGACATCGCCGACCTGGCGCTAGCCGCCCCGGCTCCGGTGCAGTTCAAGGCCATGTGCGCGGCGTTTATCAACTCGGACATCCGCCTGGCGCAGCAGGAGGGCCACTCACGGGACAACATTGTCGCCGGGCTGGTCTATGCGATCGCGGCCAACTACCTCAACCGCGTCAAGGGCGCGCGTTGCGTAGGCCGGAAGGTCTTCCTGCAAGGTGGCGTGGCCTTGAATCGCGCGGTCGGGCACGCCTTTGCCCACAGCGTTGGCCGCCAGATCGTCATCCCGCGCAGCCCGGAGCTGCTCGGGGCCCTGGGCGTCGCCCTGCTTGCGCTGCAACGGAGCGGGCAGGCTCGTAGCGCAGATTTCCAATCTGCCGTATCGCGGATTTCCAATCCGCAGGGCGCGGGAGCAGTTCGCAGCGCCAGCAGGTTAGAAACCTGCGATACAGCAGATTGGAAATCTGCGCTACACGCTGGGCGGCCCGGCTCGCCTGAAATGCGCGACTTGTTGGCTCTCGCGGCACCGGAGCTGAAGCAGGTTGGCCGCTTCACTTGCCGTGCCTGCAAGATGGCTTGCAGCATAGATCGCTTTGAAGTGAGCGGCCGGCGCTTCCCCTTCGGCGGACGTTGCAGCCTGTTCGAGAACGTTTGGAAGCGCAGGTCGCGCACCTCTCCAGCCCCGGACCTTGTGGAGCAAAGGGCCAGGTTGATCTTTGGCTCTACCATCCAAACTCCGGCGAAGGTAGGGCGCGCTGGCTACAGCACGCCCTACCATTCTCACCCAATTAACACCTCAACTGCCCCGGCTCCGGAATCCGCCCAGCCCCCTGTCTCCCCGTTCCAGAATGCGAAGCTGAAGGCCCAACGTTTCCTGCCATCCTCGCTCCTCGCTCCTCGCTCCTCGCCCGACCCTCAACACTCAACCCTCAACCCTCAACCCCTCATCGGCCTTCCCCGGGCCCTGACCACGCACTCCCTGTTCCCGCTCTACTCCACCTTCTTTACCAGCCTCGGCATGGAAGTGCTGTTGTCCAACGTGGACCCGCGCGGCGAGCTGAAGTCCTATTCCGGCTTTTGTTTCCCAGCGCAGATCGCGCACGGCGCCGTCCTGGACCTTGCGGAGCGAGGCGTTGGCCTGGTCTTCCTCCCGCACATCGTGCGCATGCCCCAGGACAGCCCGTGCCGGGACTCCTATTTGTGCCCGGTCACCCAAGCCGGGCCTTATTTCCTGGCCAAGGCCTTTCCCGCCCTTCGCTTCCTTTCGCCCTTGCTGGATTTCACTCGCGGCTACGGGACCAGTTCGGCGCTCGTGGAAATGGCCGTCCGCGATTTGGGCAAGCCTCGCCCCCTGGCCGAGCAAGCGTGGGCCGCGGCCGTCCGCGCCCAGACGGAAGTCGAGCGCGCCATGTCAGAGATGGGACAGCGCGCCCTGGCCGAAGCAGTGAAGTCGGGCAAACCGGCAATCCTGCTCGCGGGCCGCAGCTACAACGCCTTCACGCCCGAGGGCTCGCAATCGGTGGGCAAGAAGCTCTCCAGCATGGGCGTGACCGTCATCCCGGCCGACTGCCTCACGCCGGTCGGAGAGGGGCCGACCGTGTGGTACGCGGCCAACCAGATTCTCAATGCGGTCGCCTTGGCCCGGCAGCATCCGAACCTGTTCCTGCTGTGCGTCAGCAACTTCAGTTGCACCATTGACGCCTTCACCCATGCCATGCTCCCCGCTGAGTTGGGCTCCAAACCCTACCTCATCCTGGAGATAGACGCCCACACCGCCGACGCCGGCGTCCAAACCCGCCTCGAAGCCTTCCTCGATATCGTCGCCAACTATCGCGAGGCGCAAGCCAGCCCCCGCCAGCCATTCACCCCTTGCCGTCTCGCTTCGGACGGCCAGATCATCGGCGTCAACGGTGCGCCGGTCCCGCTCACCGACCCGCGGGTAAAGATCTACATCCCCAACTTCTCGGAGTATCACGCCCACGCCTTCGCGATGGCCGCCCGCTGCCTCGGCCTGCACCCCGGCGCGGTGCTGCCGCTGGACCGCACCCAGCTCGAGCGCGGCCTCCAGCACACCTCGGGCCGCGAATGCCTGCCGCTGCCCATCTGCGTCGGCCAACTCCTCCACATCAGCCAGCTTCGTCAGCCCGGTGAACTCGCCGGCTTCTACATGATTGGCGGCGGCGCCCCCTGCGTCAGCGAATCCTATGTCGGCTACCTCGAACGCTTTATCGCCGAGCAGCGCCTGGCGGATGTGTTCGTCGCCAGCCCCAGCGCGGACAACAACTACCTCGGCTTCGGGGCCACCACGCTGGCGCAGCATCTCGCGCTCGCGGTTGTGATGGCCGACATCCTTGTCGAGATTGAGCATGTGCTGCGGGTGGTGGGTGTCCCCGGCAGTCCGGAGCGATTGCAAGAGGACTGGCGGCAGCTTGCGGAAGCCATAAGCTCGCTGGATCAGTTCCAGGCGAACCTGCCCGAATTCATCGAGCGCGTGGCGGCGCTGCCGCGGATTCGGAGCCCCTTGGCCTGCCCGCGGGTCGTGGTGACCGGCGACTTCTTCACCCGGTTCAGCCCCTTCTTCATGGAAGGAGTGGCCGAGCTTTACGCCGAACGCGGCATCATCCTCAAGCCGGTGGATTTGAGCGACCTCTTCCTCTACGCCGCATATCACGGCGTCACCCAGACGGCCAGCAGTTGGGGCCTGAAGCCGGGCGGCCTGGCGCTGGCCCGGGCTTGCACGCGCGTCTTTCAGCCCGACGGACAGGATTACCTGCGCAAGTGGGCCGGCTACCAGGCCGAGCGGTGGCATGAGCAACATTACCGCGGCCTCTTCCTCAAGACCGGCCTGCTGGTGGCCGGGCCGAACGACATCTCCCTGCTGTTCGAGAAAGCCGCCGAACACATCTCGCCCGCCCTCTACGGCGAAACCATCCCCACCATCGGCAAGGGCCTCGACGCCGACAGCGAGGGCTACGATGGAATCATCGTCATCGGCCCGTTCAACTGCCTGCCCTACCGGATTTCGGAAGCCATCCTCAAGCCGCTGAGCCTCCAGCGCGGCACCCCCATCCTGACCTACGAAAGCGACGGCTACGCCGTCTCGCCCTCCTTCCTGAGGCAGGTGGACGTCCACATCCAGCAGGTCCTCAAACGCGCCGCCAAAACGCGCGGGTAGCGCAGACTGAATAGGAGGAAACGAAGTAAACGGAGGCTTCCCCGTGGTCCTTCAGCCTTCAGCCTCCCGCCGGCCAGGTCTTTCAGTATTTGCTCAACGGTCTCCAAGGTCATAAATCGGAACCGCCTCCTGGCGGACAGATGCCTCAATGTATTTATTGAGGCGCGAGCAGAAGTCCACTTTGCGCGCTAGCGGCTTGGTGGCTAGTTGTTAGGCTCTATCGCGAGGCAGCAGCAACTGCTCTATTTCCTGGTAGGTTCCCACAACGTGTTTCGCATGGGCCAGCTCGTGGGCGCGATAGGTGTTGGTGATCGCTATCACCCGCATCCCGGCGGCGAGGCTCGCCGTAACACCGGTCTTGGAATCCTCGATGACCCAGCATTCGCGCGGCGCAACCTGCAGCAGTTCCGCGGCGCGCAGAAAGATGTCGGGCGCGGGCTTGCCATTCTGGACATCTGAGCCGGTCACGACGGCGGAGAAGAAGCGCCCGAGGCCATCCAACCGCAGGACTGCCTCAACTACCGCCCGCTCCGAGCCCGAGGCCAGCGCCAGCGTGTAGCGGCCGGCAAGTTTCCCAATCAGCTCCGGCAGACCCTCGAACAAGGGCTGCTCGCGCCGGATGAGTTCCACCACGCGCTGAGTCTTCAGGTCCAGCAATTCCTCGAACGGCTGCGGCGGGTTGTGCCTGGCGATGAAGTCCCGCCACAACAAGTCGTCGGAGCGGCCTATGTAGTCCGCAAACCGCAAGCCGTGGTTGTCGCCGTAGCCCAGCTCGCGCACCACCTCCAGGTAGGCGCGCTCGTGGCACGACTCGCTGTCCACGATGACGCCGTCCATGTCGAAGATGACGGCTTTGAGCTGGCTCATGGCACGCTGGTTTGGCCCAGCTCAAGTAGCCGCTCAAAGTGTTCCGGGGTAAGCGGCACGACGGAAAGGCGCGTGTGCCTGAGGAGGAGGAGGTCGTTCAGTTTCGGGTCCGACTTGATTGTCTCCAGCCCCACCGGCTGCTTAAGTGCCTTGACGGGCACCAGGTCCACGCAGGACCAGTCGCCTTCCTTCGCGGTCGGGTCCGGATACGCCTCCTTCGCCACCCGAGCCAGGCCAACCACCTGTTTCTCCGACACACTATGGTAGTAGAGCACCCAATCGCCCTTCTTCATCGCGCGGAGATTGTTGCGCGCCTGGAAATTGCGCACGCCCGTCCAGGCGGCGCGGCCGTCTTTGACGAATTTGGTCCAGGAGTAAGCCTCCGGTTCCTGCTTCACCAGCCAGTGCTGCATAGGTCTTGCAACGAACTGTGGACGCGAGGGACGCTCGGGTCAAGGTGTACTAAACCCCTTGTCGGAACTCCATGAGAATGTCCCCATAGTAACTCGATAGAAATGTCCCCTTTCGACGCCGCTGGGGAACAGTGGCGGATGCTGGAAGGAAACATAGTGATGAGTCGAAGAGAACGGAATCGATTGGTGATCAGGGTTGCGATCAAGCGCCCGGAACTGACGGTGGTGCAGGCGGCGGACTTGCTGGGTTTAGGATATTCCCAAGCCAAGCGGGTCTGGCGGCGCTATCAAGCCGAGGGTGATGCGGGTTTGGTGCATCGGTTGCGGGGCAAACCCATTGCGCGGCGCAAGCCGCCTGCGCTACGGGCTCAAGTGCTGGCGCGTTACGCTGAGGTGCGCTATGCGGACTTGGGTCCGACGCTGATGGCCGAAGAGTTGGCCCGGGAGGGGTGGGTGGTGGATCACGAGACGTTGTGGCGATGGGGGCTGGCGACGGGCCAGTGGACGGTGCGGCGGCGGCGGCAAACGCACCGGCAATGGCGGGAGCGCAAACCTTGCTTTGGGGCGATGGTGCAATTGGACGGTTCGCACCACGACGGGTTCGAGGGCCGGCGAGGGCCCTGTGTGCTGATGGTAATGGTCGACGACGCGACCAACCGGGTGCGGATGCGCTTCAGCGAAGAGGAGACCACGCGGGCCAGCTACGACGTAGTGGAGGGCTGGGCGCGCCGACATCGGTTGCCCGGCAGCCTGTATGCGGACCGAGACAGTATCTACCGCTGCGAAGGCACGGCGAGCGTGGCCGACCAACTGGCCGGCCAAGCGCTCCGGACGCAGTTTGGGCGGGCGATGGAGCCGTTGGGGGTGGAACTGATCCTGGCCCACAGTCCCCAGGCCAAGGGGGGGGTGGAGCGAATGAACGGCGTGCTGTAAGACCGGCTGGTCAAGGCCCTGCGCCTGGCGGGGATCAAGGATCTGGAAAGCGCGAACCGGTTCTTAGACGAAAAGTTCCTGCCTGGGTTCAACCGGCGGTTTGGGCCGGCGGCGGCCAGTCCGGTGGACGTGCATCGGGCGGTGCCGCGGAACCTGGACGAAGTATTGAGTTGGGAGGAGGAACGGGTGGTGCAAAGGGATTGGACGGTGGCGTGTGCGGGGCAATGGTATCAACTGGACCGGCAACACGAGGCCCTGAGTCTGGTGCGCCGGAAGGTGATCGTGCGGACCTTGCGGGACGGGAGCGTGCAGTTGGTGTATCGGGGGAAGAAGCTCAAATGGCGGGCACTGCCCGGACGTCCGGCGCCAGTCAAGCGCCTGGCTAAGCCAGCTCAGACCGGGGTGGTGGCGTCGCCCCCAGGTTCGAGTCATCCGCGGCGGCGGTTGGGAGTCGGAGTGGGACGAACGTTTTGGCGCGCAGTCCGGGCGCAGGGCCGGGCGAGACGCGCGGCGGCGCGGCTGGGCGGACAGGACAAAAAGGCCCAATTAAGGGCCAATCAAGGGTACATTAAGGATAAGTTTATTGTCATTCATTCTTTCCAGCAGACTGGAAAGAATGAATGACAATAAATGGCGCTCCTGGCGTCGCGCAGCCCTTTGCACGCCTCTGGCATTGAGCTAAATCGATGGTATGAAAACGCCGGATGCTTTTGCTGCCTACCATAAGAACTTGATCGAGGCCGCTTATGACTGCGTGGATCGCCTAGTCGTCAACTGCTACTACCCCCTGGGACAGGCCGGAGGCGGATTCCGCACCTTTTGGCGCCAGTGGAAGGGCGGTGATTCAGGTCTGAGCGGCCAGGCGTTGCGGCAAGCGGCCGGGGACTTGGCTCGGCGGCTCAAGGCGCATTGCCGGAAGCAGGGCATTTTGTGGATTGAATGTGGCCCCAACGACCTCAAGTATGAGATCGCGCGCGAGCATCGGCCCAAGGACCAAGCCTTTCGTGGGGTCTTCGCCGTGTTGGTCGGACGCGCCCCGGCCCCGCTGTGGGAGGTGCGACGCAACGGCCAGGGCCAGATCACCGAGTTGTGTCGGACCGAGCAGTGGCCCTATGTCCAACACTACTACTTTCAGATTATCGACCCGGAGTGGGGACACGTAGTGGTGCGCCTTTGTGGCTATGCCCCCTGGGGTGCCCAAGTCATTGTCAATGGGCACGAATGGGTCGAGCGGCAGGCGTGCGCCCACAAGGTTCGCGTGGCCAAGGCCGGCAACTGTTTCATCGAAGGGACCAACTACCGGGCCGTTGACCGCTTGGCCAGCGCCTTGAACGGGCCCGACTTGGGTCCGCGCCTGACGGCCCTGCGCGCGCGCTGGCTCTACTCAGCTTGCCTGTGTTTTGCCCTGCCCCTGGCCGAGCAGCAGCGCCTGGACTTCCACTACCCCTATTCGATCTGGCAACGGGAATACAGCCGCAACTATCTGTTCCACCAGGCCCAGGTGTTGGAGGAGGTCTTTCAGAAACTCATTGACCGCACGCGGGCGCCCTTGGCTATCAAGACCTTGGAAACCCTCTTCGGACGCCGGCATCGCCAGCCCACTAAAAAGCAACCACGGGCGGGACGCAGCGGGTGCGAAGTGGCCAAGGAGGTGGATGCTTCCAGTTGGGACGTGACGGTGTGGCGGGTGCGCTGGGGGGCGGTGGTGCTCAAAGTCTATGACAAAGCCGGGCGGGTGTTGCGGGTGGAAGTCAAGGGGCTCAACACGGCGGGGCTGGGCTGCGGCAAGGGGTTGGGCCAGTTGGGCGAGCAACTGGAGTGCGTGCAGGGGATGCGGGAGCGTTTTCTGGCCAGCCTGCAGGCAGCACACGTGG
>Ga0326727_10000850_pt1 | contig 120572 bp, 105 predicted proteins | sample MB2enrmetagenome_FD_207643 | JGI IMG/M metagenome (GOLD analysis project Ga0326727, IMG submission 207643) | Lab enriched peat soil microbial communities from McLean, Ithaca, NY, United States - MB29MY | ecosystem: Environmental > Terrestrial > Soil > Wetlands > Peat | place: USA: New York... | reverse complement strand
CTGCCATCGACGCTCCCGCCGGCTCTTGACAGATGGCGGGACCGGCTCGGGCCACGAGCCACCAAGATGTACCTTGCCGGGGTGCTTGAGTTTCTGTGCGGTCCAAGCTTACGGACGGATTACGGGCACGCGGGGTACGCCGCGGCGGGCGACCGTCTTCAGTAGAATCGTAGAATACCCTGGGCTGAAAGGAATCGGAGGTTCGGCCGCATGAATCATAGAGCCTCGATGAGACACTGGGGATTTCTTCTCGCGCTGGCCGCGCTGCCGCTCGCGGCGCAGGACCGGCGCGTCGAGCCGGTGGCGCAAGGCCCGCGCCGCGTGGCGCTCGCGATCGGCAACAACGCCTATCGCGATCACCCGCTGCAGAACGCCGTCAACGACGCACAGGCCGTGCGCGCGGCCCTGGCCGATGTGGGCTTCGAGGTCGATCTGAAGCTCAACCTTGGGATGGCGCAACTGGAGCAGGCCGCCAGTGAGTTCGCCGCCCGCGTGCGGCCGGGCGACGTGGCGGTCTTCTACTATTCCGGCCACGGTATCCAGGTGGGCGGCGAGAACTACCTGATCCCGGTGGATTTCGATGCCCGCACGGCGGTGGACGCCAAGTACAAATCCTACGCTGCGTCGCGCGTTCAGGAGAACCTGGAAGCCGCCGGCGTGGCGTTGCAGATCATCATCCTGGATGCCTGCCGCGACAACCCGTACCGCGGCCTGCGCTCGGGATCGGGAGGACTGGCGGCGATGCAGGCGGGCAAGGGGACGTACATCGCTTTCGCCACCGGTCCGGGGCGGACGGCCGACGATAACGCCTCGGGACGCAACGGCCTGTTCACGGGCGCGCTGGTGGAAGCGCTGCGGCAGCCGGGGCTGACGCTCGACCAGGTATTCAACCGCGTGCGGGTGCGAGTGGCGGCGGTGCGGCCGGAGCAGGTGCCGTGGTCGAGCTCCAACGTGTTGGGCGAGTTCTACTTCCGCCCGGGGGCGCCGGTGGTGGCCACGGGCGCGACGGCCGCCGCGCCGGACTTGGAGGCTTGGGAGACGGTGCGCGCCGCGAGCGACCCGCGGCTGTTCGAGCAGTTTCTGAGGGAGTATCCCGCCAGCCAATATGCCGGAGCGGCGCGGCTCAAGCTGGCGGCGCTGAGGCCGGCGGTGGCAGCGCCGTCGCCGCCGCCGGCGATCCGCCCGCCCGATCCGGCCGCGGGAACCACCAAGGTGAACCCGAAAGATGGCCTCGCCTATGTCTGGGTCCCGCCCGGCAGTTTCATGATGGGCTGCTCGCCCGGCGACAAACAGTGCTTCGCGAATGAGATGCCGGCGCGGCCGGTGGAGATCGCGCGCGGTTTTTGGCTTGGAGAATCGCTGGTCACGCAGGCAGCCTGGAAACGCGTAACCGGGAATGATCCAAGCAAACAGAAAGGCGCGGATCTTCCAGTGGAGTCCGTCACCTGGCCGGAGTCCCAGAGCTACTGTCATGCAGTCGGAGGACGGCTGCCCACCGAGGCGGAGTGGGAGTACGCGGCGCGGGCGGGCAGCACCGCGGCACGCTACGGCGATCTGGACCGGATCGCGTGGTATGCCGGGAACGGCGGATCCGGATCGCATCCAGTGAAGCAGAAGCAGCCGAACGCCTGGGAGCTGTACGACATGTTGGGAAACGTCTCGGAGTGGACCGCGGATTTGTCGGCGGACGGCCGGACCCGTGTGCTGCGCGGCGGTGCGTCGGTCGGTTCCGCGGATTACGTGCGCGTGTCGGACCGTGACGGCCTCCCGCCGGACGGCCGCAACACCACGGTCGGTCTCCGCTGCCTCCTGGAGGGCAACTGAACATGACGCGCCGCCTCCCGCTCGCCGTGCCAGGGCTCGCGTTCCTGTGGCTAGCGGCTTCGCCCATGGCCGCGCCGCAGCGCACCGTCTCGCCGGTGATTGCTCCCGTTTCCGGGCGCCGCGTGGCCTTGCTGATCGGCAACAAGGACTACGCCCGCCGTCCGCTCTCGAACCCGGTGAACGACGCGACCGACCTGGCTGGCGCGCTGCGTGCGCTGGGCTTCGAGGTGACGCTCTCGACCAACCTGAACCGGCCGGGCCTGGACCGCGCGGTGCGCGAATTCGCCGCCTCGGTTTCTCCGGGCGACGCGGCTCTGTTCTTTTTCTCCGGCCACGGCATGGAAGTGGAGGGCCAGAACTATCTCCTGCCGGTGGATTTCGACGCGCAGGCCGAGGAGGAAGTGAAGTACCAGGCACTGCCGGCCAGCCTGGTCCAGGAGCGCTTGCAGGGCCGCGGGGCGCGCGTGGCCATTCTGATTCTGGACGCCTGCCGCGACAACCCTTACCGAAGCTGGCGCGGATCGAGCGGCGGCGGACTGGCGGGCATGTCGGGCGCCGGGGTGTACGTGGCCTTCGCCGCCGCGCCCGGCCACACCGCCGACGACAACCCCGGGCAGCGCAACGGCCTCTTCACCAAGCACCTGCTGGCGGCGGTGCGGGAGCCGGGACTGTCGATCGACGAGGTCTTCAACCGGGTGCGCGAAGGCGTGGCGAGTGAATCGGGCGGCAAGCAGGTGCCGTTTTCGAACTCGGGGCTGATCGGGCGGTTCGCGTTCCGCGAGGCGGCTGTTGCGGCGCCCGCGGCTGTGGCGATGGACTTGGATGTGGAGCGCTATCAGGCGGTGAAGGATTCGCGCGACGCGGCGCAGTTGGAGCAGGTGGCTTCGGAGATTCAGCGCGCCGACCTGGCGCTGATCCTGCGCGACCGCGCCCGCGCCCTGCGCAGCGCCGGCGCGCCGGTGGAGACGGCGGCGAGGATCGACCGTCCGGAGGCGCCGGCTTCGCCGCCAGTAAAACCACTGGCGCGAGCGGGCACTGGTGGCCATCGCGCGGGGGAAACCAAGGTGAACCCGAAGGACGGGCTGACCTACGTGTGGATTCCGCCGGGCAAGTTCATGATGGGCTGCTCGCCGGGAGACAGCGAGTGCAATCGCGACGAGATACCGGCGCGGCCGGTGGACATGCCGAGCGGCTTCTGGCTGGGGCAGACGCCGGTGACCCAGCAGGCGTATCAGCGCGTGACCGGACAGAACCCGAGCCATTTCAAAGGCGCGAAGCTCCCGGTGGAGATGGTGGATTGGGACGACGCCCAGAATTACTGCAAGGCAATTGGTGGCGAGCTGCCCAGTGAGGCGGAGTGGGAGTACGCGGCACGGGCCGGGACCACGGGCGCGCGCTACGGCAGCTTGGGTGACATTGCCTGGTACGACGGGAATAGCGGAAGCAAGACCCACGAAGTGGGCCGGAAGCAGGCAAACGCCTTCGGGCTGTTTGACATGCTTGGTAACGTTAGACAGTGGACGGCGGATTTGTACCCGCAGGGCTACGCAATAGCGCTACGCGGCGGTTCGTTGGCCTATCCTCAGCGGATTACGCGCGTCTCGTTCCGTCTCAGGATCGAGCCGGGCTATCGCAACAGCGACGTGGGTTTCCGCTGCGTGGCGGAATGAATCCCCCCATTCCGCAGCGGGGCGATTGGATCAACTTGATCCAATCCGGCCCCGTAACCAACTGAAACTAAAGGGGCGCTCTTGCGAAACTGGATCGACTTGATCCAACCTACTCCTCCCAGTCCAGCGCCAGGCTGACCAGCGTGCGCACCGGAATCCCGGTGGGGCCTTTGGCAAGGTGCGGTTTCTCGTCCTCCAGCCAGGCCGTGCCGGCGATGTCCAGGTGCACCCACGGCGTGTCCCCGGCGAACTCCTTCAGGAACATCGCCCCGGTGACCGCGCCGCCCCACCGGCCGCCGGTGTTGGCCAGATCGGCGAAGGCGCTCTTCAGGTAGTCCTTGTAATCCTCGTCGAGAGGCATGGGCCACAGGCGTTCGCCGGCAGACTGGGAAGCGCGCAGCACGCGGTCGCGCAGCCCGTCGTCGTTCGAAAACAATCCGGCGCGGAGGTGTCCCAGCGCCACCACGATGGCGCCGGTGAGCGTGGCGGCGTCCACCAGGTGAGTGCAGCCTTGCGAGCGGGCGTAGGCCAGCGTGTCGGCCAGAATGAGCCGGCCCTCGGCGTCGGTGTTGATCACCTCGATGGTCTTCCCGCTCATGGCGGTGACGATGTCGCCGGGGCGCTGCGCGTGGCCGCCGGGCATGTTTTCGACGCAGGGGATGAAGGCGGTGACGGGGATGGGGGGCTCGTACTGGGCGATGGCGCGCATGGCGGCGATGGCGGCGGCGCCTCCGGCCATGTCGGATTTCTGCTTCTCCATGCCGTCGGCGGGCTTGATGGAGATGCCGCCGCTGTCGAAGGTGACGCCTTTGCCGATCAGGCCCAAGTGGGCCTTGAGGGGCGCGCCGGGCGGCTGGTAGCGCAGCACGATCAGCGCCGGCGGCTGGTCGCTTCCCTGCGCCACGCCGAGCAGCGCGTTCATTCCCAGGGCGGACATCTGCTCGCGGTCCAGCACCTCGCACTCCAGGCCGAACTCGGTGGCGGTGGCCCACGCCGCATCCGCCATGGCGGACGGGGTGAGCAGGTTGGCCGGCTGGTTGACCAGGGCGCGGGCGTAGTTCTGCGCCTCGGCGGTGATGCGGCCGCGCTCCACGGCGTGCCACAGGCGCTGGCCGGGCGGCTCGGCCACCACGGTGAAGGATTCCAACTCCTTCTTCTTCTCGCCGGTCTTGTAAGCGTCCGGGTCGAAGTCGCCCAGGATGGCTCCTTCGACGGCGGCCTGGGCGAATTCCGCCGAGGCGTGAGCCGGGTCGAGCGCCAGGGATACGCAGCCGATGGATTTCAACTTCAGGTAGCGCACGGCCGCGCCGGCCAGCTTGCGCTGCTCCGCGGGATCGAACTTTTCGAGCTTGCCGGCGCCCACCAGCAGGACCCGCGCGGCGGACAGGTCGGGGACGCGGTGGAGGAGCGTCATTTCGGGAGGCTTTCCAGTCACCTCCCCGGCCAGTTCGGGCGCCCCGAACCGGGTTTCCGGCCGGTCCTCAAAAACCGGGACGATCAGCGCTTCGGCGGCGGTGGCTTCGAGCAGTTGAAATTCGAGGGAGATCTTCATCAGTATTGATTCTGACGGAGATACGCGCCGGCTGCAAACGGGGAAGCCATCGGGGCGCGCGCCTCCCAGTTTTGGAAGCGCACAACTGTGAACCAACGGCACGCTTTGAGCGTCCTTATATTTGTGTTTACAAAGCAGATCGGGGCAAAACGTGGTACACTGGTTAGTTATCGCTGCGGGGTGGAGTTTTCCAAAACCTGTAACGGTACAGGCTCGGAAAGCGTCCAATAGACGTTGGCAGTGGCCCCGGGGTTTTGGGGAGCTGGTGAAGGAACATGGCTGACCTGTCGCAACCCAATCACGCGCATCCTAATTCGGCGGAAGATCACCTCTCCCGCCTGCTGGTAGACTCCATCGAGGAGCCGTGGTACACGGAATTCGCGCGCAGCTTCCGCGAGTTGATTCACCCGCCCCAACTGCCTCCGCTGCAGGTGACCTCCAAGCCTGTCGCGGTGAAGGACATTTGGGGTCTTTATGGCCGCCAGAAGAAGTCCTTCATGATGTCGACCGGTTTTCAGGTTGCGGTGATCGCCGTGGTGCTGATTCTGAGCGCCACCAAGCCGGTGCAACGGGCGGTGAAGAACGCGGTCAGCATCGTCATGCCGCCGGCGGACATTCCGGATGCATTCAAGCCCGCCAAGGTGGCTCCCGCGGGCGGCGGCGGCGGCGGCGACCGGTCGCTGCTGGCGGCCAGCAAGGGCAAGCTGCCCAAGCAGGCCTACCGCCAGTTCACGCCGCCTTCGGCGGTGGTGAACAACCCCAACCCGATTCTGGCGATGGATCCGTCGATTCTGGTCGATCCCAGCATCAAGCTGCCGGATTGCCCCACCTGCTCCAACTACGGCGACCCGCTGGGAAAGATCGGACCGCCCTCCAACGGAACCGGTTCCGGCGGAGGCATCGGCTCGGGTAAAGGCGGCGGCGTAGGCTCGGGCACGGGCGGCGGTTTGGGACCTGGCTCGGGAGGCGGATTCGGCGGCGGCGCCTACAGGGTCGGAAACGGCGTTACGTCGCCCATCCCGATCTATAAGCCGGAGCCGGAGTATTCCGAGGAAGCCCGCAAGGCCAAGTACCAGGGCGAAGTGATTCTGGCGGTGATCATCGACGCCAAGGGCCTTCCCACGCAGATTCAGGTGGTCCACAGCCTGGGATTGGGATTGGACGAACAGGCCATCAAGGCGGTGCAGCAGTGGCGCTTCAAGCCCGGCACCAAGGATGGCAAACCGGTTCCGGTGGTGGCGCAGATCGCCGTGAATTTCCGGCTGCTGTAAACCGATTCGGCAAGGGGCGGGTCATCGCTGGCGGTGGCCCGCCCTTTTTGTTTTTGCGGCGCGTTTTACTCCGCGAACGCCCCCTGGCACTCCTCGCACGGGCAGATGCGGCGGAAATGATCGAAGGAGTAGATGCCCGCCTTGTGGCCGTCGCTCCAATCGATGCCGATGGCATAATTCCCCACCGCGTGAACGTCCACCATTTTCAGCGCGGACTGGTACATGGGAAACGGGCTGGCGGGCGGGGCATCGCTGGCGGGCTCGCGCGGCGGCGTTCCGTGCGCGCCGGTGCAGGCCGCGCACGGGCACTTGTCGCGCAGGTACTGGAGCGCGTATTCGCTGCGATGGCCATCCTTCCAGTCGATCTTGATGCCTTTGGATTTGGAAATGGCGATGTGTTCCGGATCGGTAGAGAAAGACATATTCAGTTGAAGAGACGCTCCACGTCGCGCACGCCGGAAAGACGCCGCATGGCGGAGACCAGGCGCTCGAGCTGCTTCTTGTCGCGGACCTCGACGGTCATCTCCACCACCCCGCCGGCCTGGTCGGTGTCGGCCTTGGCCTCCAGGCTGCGGATGTTGGTGTTCTCGTCGGAGAGCACGCCGGTGAGCGAGTTGAGCATGCCGGGCCGGTCGTCGGTGTGGAGCACGATGCGGACGGGGAACGGATCGTCGACGGCGCGCGCCCAATCCACTTCGATCTTGCGCTCCACGTCGTACATCAGGCTTTGCACGTTGGGGCACATGCGGGAATGCACGGCCACGCCCTTGCCGCGGGTGACGTAGCCGACGATGGCTTCGCCGCGGATCGGGTTGCAGCACTTGGCGCGGTACACCAGCAGGTCGTCGACGCCGCGCACCTTGATGACCAGGTCGCCGTCCTGGGGCCGTCCGGGAGCGGGGGATGGCGCGCCGGGCGCGGTTTCCGGGGCGGGCGCGGCGGCGCGCACGTCGGCGGGATCGTCCTTCACCAACCCAGGTGCGAGTTTGCTGAGCACCTGGCGCGCCGAGTACTTGCCGTAGCCCAGGGCCGCGTACAGGTCCTCCATTTTGGCGTAGCCGTAATCGGAGACGGCTTTTTCCATGTCGGCGCGGGTCACCTTGCCGAGCGAGACGCCCAGGCGGCGGGCCTCCTTATCCAGGTACTTCTGGCCGATGTCGATGGCCTTCGCGCGCTCGCTGGCGTTGATGACGTGCTTGATGCGGTTGCGCGCGCGTGAGGTCTTGACGAACGCCAGCCAATCCTTGCTGGGCTCGTGGCCCGGCTGGGTCATGATCTCCACGATGTCGCCGTTGCGCAGGGCGGAGCGCAAGGGCACGATGCGGCCGTTGACCCTGGCGCCGGTGCAGGTCTGGCCGACGTCGGAGTGAATGGCGTAGGCGAAGTCGATGGGCGTGGCGTCGCGCGGCAGCACGATCACCTTGCCGCGGGGCGTGAAGGTGTAGACCTCTTCGGGGTACAGGTCCACCTTGAGGGTGGACATGAATTCGGCGGGGTCCTGCACATCGCGCTGCCACTCCACCAGGTGGCGCAGCCAGGCGATGCGCTGGTCGTCGGCCGCCGGCCCCTTGCGGCCCTCCTTGTACTTCCAGTGCGCGGCGATGCCCTCCTCGGCGATGCGGTGCATTTCCTCGGTGCGGATCTGCACTTCGAAGGTCTGGCCGTGCGGTCCCACCACGGAGGTGTGCAGCGACTGGTAGAGGTTGGGGCGGGGGATGGCGATGAAATCCTTGATGCGTCCGGGGATGGGCCGCCACTCGTTGTGAATGACGCCGAGGGCGGCGTAGCAGTTCTTCACCGAATCGGTGACGATGCGGAGGGCGGTCAGGTCGTAGACCTCGTCGACGGTGATCTTCTGGCGGCGCAGTTTCTGGAAGACGGAATAGGGCCGTTTGACGCGCCCCTCGAGGCGGGCGGGAATGCCCTCGCGGCGCAGCTCGGCTTCCACCGTGTGGCGGATCTCGTTCAGAAACCCCTCGTTGGAATGGCGGCGCGACTCGATGGCGGCCAGGATCTCCCGGTAGGCGTCGGCCTCGAGGTACTGGAAGGCCAGGTCTTCCAGTTCGCCGCGCACCTTGCCCATGCCCAGGCGGTGGGCGATGGGCGCGTAGATCTCGATGGTTTCGCGGGCGATGCGCTCGCGCCGTTCCGGCGACAGGTAGCCGAGGGTGCGCATGTTGTGCATGCGGTCGGCCAGTTTGACCATGATGACGCGGATGTCCTCGACCATGGCCAGCAGCATTTTGCGGAAGCTCTCCGCCTGGCGGTCCTCGGCGGAGAAGAAATCCAGCTTGGTCAGCTTGGTGACGCCGTCCACGCAGCGGGCCACGTCGTCGCCGAATTCCTTGCGCACCTGCTCCGCGGTCACGCTGGTATCTTCCACCACGTCGTGGAGCAGGCCGGTTTCCATGGAGATCAAGTCCATGCGCATGTCGGCCAGGATGTGGGCCACCATGAGGGGGTGGACCATGTAGGGCTCGCCGGAATCGCGGGACTGTCCCTGGTGATACTTGCGGGCAAACTGGAAGGCGGACTGGAGCGGGGCTAGATCGTCCTTGGGGCGGTACTCGCGAATCTTGGCTTCCAGTTCGCGGTAGAGTGAATCGACGGTATCGGACGGCTGGGGCGGGGACAATATTTCAGCGGCCACTCTAACCAATTGTAACGTGATACAGCTTCCCTCTGTGCCGCCACGGCCGGGGAGCGCAAGCCGCGGCGGCTGGGAAGCCGTGCCATGCAGGTGCTACTTGGCGGCGCCGGTATCCATGGTGATGCCGCCGGGGGCGCTCTTTTCCTTGCGCTCGGCGATCTTCTTCTTGGTGTCCAGGGCCTTGGTCATCCAATCGTCGGCGATGGCGACCTGCGCCTCGTACTCCTTCTTGTCGGGGGCCAGATCGGCGCGCTCGCGGATCAGGAGGTTCTCATAGGACATGGCATCCACGTACTCGGGATCGATCTGGAGCGCCTTGTCGAGAGACTTCAACCCGTCGTCGATGACGCTGTCGTACTGGGCCTTCAGCTCCTCGCGGATTTTCTTGTCCTTGATGGGACCGGTGTCTTCCTGCTTCATCCCGGCGTTGACGCGCGCGGTCTGATAGGGAACATACCACTTCGACCAGGTGATGAACCCGATGCCGTAGTAGGCGTCCCGGTTGTTGGGATCGATGGCGATCAGCTTGCGATACTGCACTTCCGCCTCATCCCACTTCTTCTCGTTGAGGAACAGGGACGCCAGGGACGCGATGGCCACGGTGTCGTTGGGCTTCTGTTCCAGCACCAGGTTGAACTGGCGCTGGGCTTCGTCGGCCATCTTGAGGTTTTCTTCCGCCGGCACGCCGGGAACGTACTGCTGCATGTAGGCGGTGGCCAGGTAAAGGCGGGCGGTGATGAAGTTCGGATCGAGCTCGACGGCCGTCTTGAAATGCTCCACCGCTTCGGGGTACTGGGCGCTCTTGAAAGCCGCCACGCCTTTGTTGATCTGATCGCGCGCCCGCAACTGCGTGCAGCTTGTACCCAGGGCCGCCACGGCGGCCACTGCCAGGATCAATGCGAATTTCCGCATGGATTGTGAACTCCTATTCTCCTAGGTCCTTATAGGGCATCAGACCGACCTTGTCGATGCCGGCGCCATGGGCAATATCGATCGCCTTGGCGACCCACTGGTACTCCAGATCGGGATTCCCTTTGACGAAGACCACCCGTTCGGCGCGCGTCTTGAAAATATCCTCGAGTTTGCCCTGCAGGGCATCCCATTCCGTATCCTGCTGGTTGACCTGCACCTTGTGATTGGCGTCGATCGCAATCACCACCGTGCGCAGATCGGATGCGTTGGCCTGCTGTCCCGGAGGAGGCGGCTGCGGCACGAGAGCCTCGAGCCCCTTGGGCGTCAGAGGAGTGATGACCATGAAAATGATGATCAGCACCAGCAGCACGTCGATCATGGGCGTCATGTTGATGTCCGATTTAACACTACCACTGGCGCCGACTGCCATTGACATAAAAATTGCTCCTTGTTGAAAAATCCCGTTATTGTTTTCCGGCCGGCGCGCTGGCTCCCGCCCGGCGTCTCTCCTGGGCCTGCTCGGTCAGCAGACCCAACTGGTCCACCCCCGCGGCCTGGAGATTCTGCACCACGTCCAGCACCACCTGGTACTTGGCCCGCATATCCGACTTGACGAACACCATCCTGTCGGTGCGTCCCGTCAGGAGGTCCTTCACCTTGGGCGCCAGATCCTCGGGCTTGATCTTGGTGGTATTCAAGAACGAGTGGCCGTCCTGGGTGACCGCGATCACGATCGCATCGCTCTTGTCGGCGGCCTGCATGGCGATGGGGTTTTGGGTTTTCGCCAAATTCACGCTGACGCCCTTGGACAACATGGGCGTGATGACCATGAAGATGATGAGCATGACCAGCATCACGTCCACCATGGGCGTGACGTTGATGTCCGCCACCGGCGGCGGAGCCTTGAATCTCGTTTCGTTTGACTTTTTCTCTGCCATGGCATTCTCCCTCGAATTCGGCGTAAGTAGCGGGGAACTTCCTGCGAAGTTCCCCGCGATTCAACTCGCCGGATTCCCGCCGTGCATTCCCGCCGCGGCCCGTTGCCGGGTGCGCCGCGGGCGTGCCGGATGCTACTGGTGGGCGCTGCGCTGCGAGCGCTTCAGGAAGTAGTCGATCAGCTCGGAACTGGAATTCCCCATCTCCACGTCGAAGGCTTCGATCTTGTTGGTGAAGTAGTTGTACATCCAGACCGCGGGGATGGCCACGAACAGGCCCATGGCGGTGGTCACCAGGGCTTCGGAAATACCGCCGGCCACGGCGCCCAGACCGGTGGACTTCTCGGTGGAAATTCCCTTGAACGCGTTGATGATGCCCGCGACCGTTCCGAACAGACCCACGAAGGGGGCCGTCGAACCGATGGTAGCCAGACCGCTGACGCCGCGCTTCAACTCGGCGTGAACGATGGCTTCGGCGCGTTCCAGCGCGCGCTTGGAGGCTTCGATTTCTTCTCCAGGGATCTCAGAGCTGAGCTGATGGGCCTGGAATTCCTGCAAACCGGCAACCACGACCTTGGCGAGGTGGCTTTTCTTGTAGCGGTCGGCAATCTTCACCGCTTCATCCAGTTTTCCTTCGCGCAGCGCGCCGGCCACGGCCGGTGCGAACAGGCGCGATTGCTTACGGGCGGCGTTGTACGCCATTAAGCGATCGATCATCACGCCAATGGAGTAGGCGGACATGAAAAACATCAGAATCACGACCGCCTTGGCGAGATATCCCATCTGCGTCCACAGGTGAATGGGATCGAACCCGACACTCTCGGTACCCTGGAGCAGATATAGCGACCATATTTGCGATTGCAAAAGCATTCTATTTCTCTCTTTCCTGCGAGTTGAAAGTTCTCTTCTTCTATCCGGCGCTCCCCTGGGAGCTCCGGGTTACTACTGGGCCAACATAAAGCTGACGTCGATGGTGGTTTCGACTTCCACCGGTTCTCCGTTCAGCATGGTGGGTTTGTATCTCCACGTGCGCACCGTCTCCACGGCCGCGGGGGCCAGGAGCGGGTGGGCGGGTGGAATCACCGTCAAGCTCTGAATGGTGCCTTCCTTGGAAATGAAAGCATGCAGGTGCACGGTCCCGGAAATGCGCGCCTGCTTGGCCAGCGGCGGATAGTTGGGCTTGGGACCGTAGATCAACAAGGCGGCCTGCACGTTGCCGCCGATCTGCACGCGCCTGGGAGGCGGAGGAGCCTCGGCCTTTTTGGGAGGCGGAGGCGGCGGCGCCAGAGTGCTGGCCGTGTTCAGGATTCCGCCCAGCACGCCGCCCAGGCTTCCACCCGCCACGCCACCGGGAATACCACCCACAACGCCGACACCGGTGGAGGGTGGCAACTCGTCTTCCTTGATCACCGCGATGTCTTTGGGGATCGACTTGGGCGCCATCAACCGGCCGGCGTCGAACTGGCGAGGGATCACCCTCACATGCGTCACCACCGGCGCGGCCGCGGGCGGCGGAGGCGGTGGCGGCGGCGGCGGCGGGGCCACCAGGAAACTCGTCAGGGTGGCGGCCGGCAGCACGTCGAAATAGATCATCGGCAGGATGATCAACACCACCATGAAACCGATCTGAGCTATGAACGAGATCATCACCGTCCAGGTCGTGTGAGTCTTACCAGTCTGTACAAATGTTTGCTCAAACATAGGAACTTGCCTTTCCCAATCTCCCTGGCGGCCGGCGCGTCACCCGATGCGCGCGGCCGCAAACCGTTACTGTATCACCTTACTTTACTGCCTTCACCCTTCACCGGCCTTCCGCCGGCGCGCGGCGCATCCTTGCGCGTGACGGCCCCACCGCCTAAACCGGAGGGCCGCTTGGGCTTGTCCACATAGTTGTGCCAGAAAAGCACGATCGGGCTGGCTATAAAAACCGAGGAATACGTGCCCACGATGATTCCACAGACCAGCGCGAAGGAGAACCCGTGCAACACCGGGCCGCCGAAAGCGAACAGCGCGATCACCGTCAGGAACGTCAGGCCGGAGGTCATCACGGTCCGGCTCAACGTCTGGTTGACGGCTTTGTTCATCACGTTTTCCAGGGGCTCGCGCCGCGAGAGTTTCAGGTTTTCGCGGATACGGTCGAAAATCACGATCGTATCGTTCATCGAGTAGCCCACCAGCGTCAACAGGGCGGCGATCACGGTCATGGAAATCTGCTGGTTGAAAATCGAGAACAGCCCGACCGTGATGATAGTGTCGTGGAAACACGCGATTACCGCACCCAACCCATAAATCCACTCGAACCGAAAGGCGATGTACGCCAGCATTCCGGCCAGCGCGTACAACGTGGCCAGCACCGCCTGCGAGCGCAACCGGGCGCCCACCTTCGGCCCGACCATCTGCACCTCGCCCACATGGTACGTGCCCAGGTAACACTCCTGCTGGAGAGCGTTCATCATACCAGAGTTCATGCCCGCAACGGTGGACAATTGCTGAAAATTCGTCAGCAGCCCGCTGGCGTTTTTGTCGCGGTACGCCAGAATGCCCTCGGCCAGCGCCTGCAACTGGGTTTCGTTCATGGGCACGCTGTTGCGCGGCAGGGCGTCGCGCAGGCGGTTGGCCAGGGCGTCGGCGGGCGAATTATTCAGGTCCAGCCTGGGGTTGCCCGGCTGGCCGAAGGTGTTCCGCAAAACGTCCTGCATGGCCTGGCGGTTGATGTTCAACTGCTGCTCTTCCTGAATTTCCGTCTCGATCAGGACGGTGTTGGGCTGCGTGCCGCCGGTAAAATTCTGCACGCTCACGCCGCCGTGGATCTGGGGCGACTTCTGCATGACGGCGCGGATTTTGTCCAACTGCGGCGGGGAGGTGAAGCTCACCATCACCTGGGCGCCCCCCTTGAAATCGATGCCGTAGTTCAGCCCGCCGCGCACGATAATGCTCCCGATCCCAGCCGCCGACAAAATCAGTGACGCAATAATGAAGGGCCACTTCTTGCCCAGAAAGTCGTAGTTCGTGCTCTTGAATAATTCCATCGAACCCTTGCCATGCCGGGTGCCCCTAAAAAACTTGGACACCAGCCATTAAATTTTGTTCCCGGCCCGGAGCCCCAAAAGCCCGCCGGGCCCCCGCCGCTTCAGGCCCCGCCTAAATGCTCAAGGCCTCCAGTTGCCGGCGGCCCGACAACTCGTAATCGAAGATCGTGCGCGACACGAAGACGGCGGTAAACACGTTGGCAATCAACCCGATAACCAGGGTGACCGCAAATCCCTTCACCGGCCCTTCGCCGAACAAAAAGAGAAACGCGCAGGAGACGACCGTGGTGACGTGGGTGTCCACGATGGTCCACCACGCCTTGTTAAATCCCGTGTCCACGGCGGCCACCACCGATTTCCCGGTGCGCAGTTCCTCGCGGATGCGCTCGAAAATCAGCACGTTGGAATCCACCGCCATACCAATGGTCAAGATCACGCCGGCAATTCCCGGTAAGGTTAAAACCGCGTGGAAGTAAGAGATAGCCGCCAACAGGATCACCGTGTTCAGGATCAGAGCCAGCACCGCGTTCACGCCGCTACGCCGGTAGTAGAACAGCATCACCACCACCACCGCCGCCAATCCGGCGATGCCCGCCCGCATGCCCTCACTGATGGAATCGGCGCCCAGGGACGGCCCGATGGTGTCCTCCTGCATGTACTCGACGCCGGCCGGCAGCGAACCGCTGCGCAGGTAGCGCGCCAAGTCCACGGCTTCCTCTTCGGTGCTGAGGCCTTCGATCTGCCCGGAATCCTCGATGCGCGCCTGGATGACGGCCACGCTCACGATCTGGTCGTCCAGCACCACCGCCAGATTGTTGCCGATGTTGGCCTCGGTGTAGCGGCCGAACCGCGCGCCGGCGTCCGGAGAAAGCGAAAACGTGGTGAGGAACTTCCGCATTTCGCCCTGCCCCGCCCGCGCGTTGCGCAGTTCGTTGCCCGAAACCACGGCATGCTTGTCCAGCAGGTACCACCGGTCGCCGGGGGCGTCGCCGCGCGGCTTGGCCTTCACCAGCCGGGTATTCAACGGGAGCACGCCGTTGTGCTTGGCCATCGCCTCGTCCTTGCTGGCGAACGGCCCGTCCTTGACGGCGCAGATCTCCAGTTTGGCGGCGGTGCCGATCAACTCCTTGACGTGCGCCGGATCGTCCACGCCGGGAAGCTGCACCAGGATCTGGAAGTCGGCGCCGGAACGGCCGTACTGGGTGACGGTCTTCTCGGCCAGGCCGAGGAGATCGATGCGGTTGGAGATGGTGTCGATGGTGCGCTGGACGGTTTCCTTTTCCAGGTCGATCAGCGCGGAGGGTTTCAGCTTCAGGGAGTAGTCGCTGGAGGTGAGGACGGTGACGGCGTAGGTGGGAAAATGATCGGACACCAGGCTTTTAAAGGCGCTGGATTGGGCCGCCGGGATTCCCTTGACGGTGAGCGCCACCTGATCGGCGTCCTCCACACGAGTCACTTCGTTGACGGACGTTTCCGTCCACGGGATGCCGGCCTTCTTCAGGTCGTCCTTCAGGTGATCCGAGGTCTGATTGGCGTCGGCCATCACGGCTTCGTGCACTTTCACCAGGATCACCAGGTGGCTGCCACCCCGCAGATCCAGGCCGAGACGGATGTTGTCCTGGAAGTTCTTTTTCATGTCCGCCATCGATTTGGGGATCCCGATGATGCCGAGAACGCAGATCAGGATCGTCGCAACGATGACGATCGTCCGGGTGTTGAGGTTCTTTTTCATGGGAGTGAGCGCTTGCTAAACGATTCTGGTGCGTCTACTTGGATCTGCCTTCGCCCGAGTACAGGCTGGAAACGGCGCTGCGCGCCACCTGGATCTTCACGTTATCCGGCTTCACCCGCAGCACCAGCGTGTCGTCGGCGTCGATGGAGACGATGGTGCCCACGATCCCTCCGCTGGTCACCACCACGCTGCCGTTTTGCAGGCTGGCCAGCATCCGCTGGGTATTCTTGCGCTGGCGCTGCATGGGCAGAAACAACAGGAAGTAAAAGATTCCGAAGATGAGAATGATGGGAAGGAAACCCACCAGGGGGTTGCCAGCGGGCGGCGCCGCCGAATCGAGGAGAAACAGAGTTAAGAGCACATTCACACCACTGGCGGGTCCCCGCCCTCAATCGGGGCTGATCGGACACACCTCAAGTATTCTGGAAACGAACCCGATATTATAGCGTGCCTGATGCCCCGCATGATGTCAAGGTACCGGCGGATGTTGTGACGGGTCGCAAGGGCCGGGTACAGAATCTCCCCGCACTGGAACAGATGGCGAAGGTAAGCTCGGGAGTATCTTCGACAAGTATAGCATTCGCAATTGGGGTCCAGTGGCCGCGGGTCGTCGCGGTAGCGCGCGTGCTTGATGACCAGGTTGCCCTGGGAGGTGAACAGCCAGCCGTTGCGGGCGTTGCGCGAGGGCAGCACGCAATCCATCATGTCGATGCCGCGCGCCACGTATTCGGGCAGTTCGGCGGGCATCCCCACGCCCATGGCGTAGCGCGGCCGGTTGCGGGGCAGAATGCTTTCGGTGGATTCCACCATTTCCAGGCTCACGGAGCGCGCTTCGCCCAGCGAGAGGCCGCCGATGGCGTACCCGTCGGCGTCGAGATCCAGCAATTCGGTGGCGCATTCGCGCCGCAGATCGGCGAACACGGATCCCTGCACGATGGGAAACAGCGCGTGGCCGCGGCGGCCCTCTTCCCGCATGCGGCGCGCGTGGTGGGCGCCGGCCTGGCGCGCCCAGCGCACGGTGCGGCGCGTGGCTTCGCGGGCGTACTCGTGGCTCACCGGGTACTCGGGGCACTCGTCCAGCGCCATGAGGATGTCGCTTCCGAAATCCAGTTGGGCGTCCACGGTGGATTCCGGCGTGAAGGTGTGCAGATCGCCGTTCAGGTGCGATTGGAACACCACGCCCTCTTCGGCGATCTTGCGCAGGCCGCGCAGGCTGAAAACCTGGTAGCCGCCGGAATCGGTGAGGACGGCGTTGGGCCAGGCCATGAAGCGGTGCAGTCCGCCCAGTTTGCGGATCAGCTCCGGACCGGGCCGCACATACAGGTGATAGGTGTTGGCCAGGATGATGCGTGCGCCCAGGTCTTCGGCGAGATCGCGTTCGCTGAGGCCCTTGACGCAAGCCTGCGTGCCCACCGGCATGAAGACCGGCGTTTCGATGGCGCCGTGGGCGGTGTGCAGCAGCCCGGCGCGCGCCCGCGTGTGCGGGCACTCGGCCACCACTTCAAAGGAGACTTCAGGCATTCCGGGAAACCATACCATAGCATCGGGCGGCTGGTGGGGCACCGGTGGCATGACATCCGTCACCTCACAAGGCTGACGAACTCCACTACCGGCGGAATCCCAACCCGCGCATGATTGCCGGTAGAGGAGCCAATATGCCAGTCGCCGAATTACACGCCGTCGCCAAAAACTACGGCGCCGTCGCCGCCCTGCGGGGCATCGATCTCACCATTGAACCGGGGGAAGTGTTGTCCCTGCTGGGGCCGAACGGCGCCGGCAAGACCACCGCCGTGCGCATCCTGCTGGGGCTGATACAGCCGTCCTCGGGACGGGCCGAGGTGTTCGGCCATCCGCCCGCCAGCCAGTACGCCCGCCTGCGCCGCGGCGCCCAGTTGCAGGTGGCCCGCGTGCCCGAGACGCTGCGCGTGCGGGAGCATATCCAACTGTTTTCCAGCTACTACGAGAAGCCCCTGCCGATCGAGGAAACCCTGGCGGCCGCCGGGCTTGGGGAGATTCGCAACCGGCTTTTCGGCGAGTTGTCCGGCGGCCAGAAGCAGCGGGTGCTCTTCGCGCTGGCGATTTGCGGCAATCCCGGCCTGCTGTTTCTCGACGAGCCGACCGTGGGCCTGGACGTGGAATCGCGCCGCGCCCTGTGGGCCCGCATCCGCGGCTTCGCCAAGCGCGGCGGCAGCGTGCTGCTCACCACCCACTACCTGGATGAAGCCGATGCGCTCAGCCACCGCATCGCGGTGCTTCACCGCGGCCTGATCGTGGCCCAGGGCACGCCGGCCGAAATCAAGCGGCTGGGCGCGTCGGAGGGTCTCGAAGACGCGTTTCTGGCCATCACCGGGAACCCCGATTTTGTCGAGGAGGTTGCGTAAAATGTCGAACGTATACTTGCTGGAAGCCAGGATGGAGTTTCTGAAATCGCTGCGGATGAAGTCGTATTCGCTGTCCACGGTGCTGTTCCCAACCATGTTCTACTGTCTGTTTGTCCTGTCGATGGGGACCGGACAGTCCAACGGCCTCATGCCGATGGCGCGCTATACGCTGGCCACCTACGGCGCTTTCGGCGTGACGGGCGCCGCGCTGTTCGCCTTCGGGGTGGGGGTCGCGGTGGAGCGCGGCCTCGGCTGGCTCGAAGTGAAGCGCGCCAGCCCCATGCCGCCGGCGGCGTATTTTCTCGCCAAGGGCGTGGTGGGCCTGACCTTCGGCGCCATTGTGGTGGGGTTGCTGTTCGGCCTGGGCGCGGCCTTCGGCGGGGTCCGCATGCCGGTGTGGCAGTGGCTGGCGATGGGCGGCGCGCTGATCGCCGGGGCCATCCCGTTCTGCGCCATGGGGCTGGCCATCGGCAGTTTTGCCGGCCCCAGTTCCGCCCCGGCCATGGTGAACATGATCTACCTGCCGATGGCGTTTTGCAGCGGATTGTGGATCCCGCTTCAGTTTCTGCCCAAGGGCATCCAGGCGATCGCGCCGCTGCTGCCCACGTTCCACCTTTCGCAAATCGCCCTGGGAATCCTCGGGGCGCCGGGCCAAGGCGCCGCCGCGACGCACGTGGAAGCGCTGATGGGCTTCACGCTGCTGTTCGCCGGGATTGCCTGGCTGGGGCACGCGCGGGAGCGCGAGAAGATGTATGGTTAAGTCGATGCGGCTACTGCCCAAGGACCAGGACTGGACGGCTTACGTTTACCTGGTGTACATGCCGTGGATCCTGGTGGCGGCCTTGGTGTTTCCGTCCTCCCCGTGGGACAAGGCCGCGGCGGTGGCGGGCACCGCGGTTGCCCTGCCGCTGTACTTCTGGGGATTCTGGCTGCGCGGGCACAAAGTGCTTTGGGCCATCGGCGGCTTCGTGCTGCTGGCCAGCCTGCTGAGCCCCTCCAATCCCGCGGCGTCGGTGCTTTTCGTCTATGCAGCCAGCTTCATCGGCAAGGCGTTCGAGCCGCCGCGGGCATGGTGGTACCTGGGCGCGCTGCTGGCCCTGATCGGGATCGAGGCGGCCGCTTTCCATTACTCGATGAGCTGTTGGATCCCGGCGGTCGTCTTTTCCGCGCTGGTCGGCGCCGTCATCATTCAGCACTACCACCGCAAACGCCTGACCGACCAGCTTCTGCGGGCGCAGGAAGAGATCGAGCACCTGGCCCGCGTGGCCGAGCGCGAGCGCATCGCGCGCGATTTGCACGACCTGCTGGGCCACACGCTCTCGGTGATCGTCCTCAAGGCGGAACTGGCTTCGAAGCTGTTCTCGCCCGATCCCGAGCGGGCGCAAAGGGAGATTCGCGACGTGGAGGCCATTTCGCGCGACGCCCTGGGGCAGGTGCGCGCCGCGGTGCGCGGCTACCGGCTGGCGGGGATCGCGGGCGAGATGCGCAACGCCCGCACGGCGCTGGAAGCCGCCGGCATCCAGTTGGAAGCCGCGGTCGAGCCGCCCGGCCTCACGCCGGCGCAGGAGACCGTGTTCGCGCTGGCCCTGCGCGAGGCCGTCACCAACGTGGTCCGGCACGCCCAGGCCAGCGTGTGCCGCATCGCGCTACGGCAGAGCGGCCCGTACTGCGAGCTGTGCGTGGCCGACGACGGCCGGGGCGGCGCGGCGATGGAAGGCAGCGGCCTGCGCGGAATGCGCGAGCGGGTGGAGGCCATCGGCGGCGCGGTGGAGTGCGATGGCTCCGGCGGCACGTCGCTGCGCGTGCGGGTTCCGGTATGAGTATTCGCGTGGTGATCGCCGAGGACCAGGCCATGGTCCGCGGCGCGCTGGCGGCGCTGCTGGCTATCGAGAGCGACATCGAAATCGCGGGCCAGGCGCGCGACGGCCGCGAGGCGCTGGAGATGGTGCTGCGGACGCTTCCCGACGTGCTGCTTACGGATATCGAGATGCCCGAGGCGACCGGCCTGGAACTGGCCGCCGAAATCGGGCGCCGGCGGCTGCCGGTGCGGGTGGCCATCCTGACCACCTTCGCGCGCCCCGGCTACTTGCGCCGCGCGCTGGATCTGGGCGTCTCGGGCTATCTCCTCAAGGATGCGCCGGCCGCGACTCTCGCCAACGCCATTCGCCGCATCCGCGCCGGCGGCCGCGTGGTGGACCCGGAACTGGCCGCCGAAGCCTGGACGGAGGCCGATCCGCTGACCGACCGCGAACGCCAGGTGCTGCGCTACGCCGGCGAAGGCGCCACCAGCGCCGAGATCGCCGCGCGGCTGGAGCTCTCCGAAGGCACGGTGCGCAATTACCTCTCCGAGGCGATCGGCAAGCTGGGCGCCGGCAACCGCACCGAAGCCGCCCGCCTGGCGCGGCAGAAGGGGTGGTTGTAGCGGTTCGGCGGGTTGGCAGGCGGAAGCGCCTGCCCCACTTTGCCAAGGCTGGAACGGTTTCCCGCGCACGTAGCGCGGCGCCACGCCGGCAATCGCACCGAGGCCTCCCGCTAGAACAGCTTCAAGCGCACGTACTTTTCGGGGTGAGTGCGGAAGTCGCGCACCGAGTCGCGCAGTTCCTGCGCCATGCCGGCCAGGCTGTCGTAGGCTTCCGAGGTGTTGAAGGCGGGGCTGGAATCGATGTCGTCCACCTGCTGGATCAGCGCCGCCAGGCGGCGGTTCCAATCGGCGTATGCGTCGCCGGACTGGAGCATGGGGCCGTTGCGAAGGGCCGCCACGGATTCGCGGATGCCGCGAAGCGCGGCCTGCAACCCGTCGTATCGGGAGCCCTCGCGCAGCAGGCGGCCGGCGTTTCCCCGGCCGGACTGGAGCGAGGCCAGCGCGCCATCCACCTGCGCGGCCGTGTCGGCCAACTGGCGATAGATCTCATCCTTATAGATGGCGCCGCCCACCACCTCCTTGGCGCTTACGGCGGCGGTGAAGGCGCGATCGATTTCCGCGAAGCGCTTCACCAGGTCGTCGTACATCTGCCGCCCATGCACGAATTCGCCGACCGGACCGCGGCCGGCCTCGAGATCGGCCAGCACCGCGTCGAGTTCCCGCAACTGCTTCTCGAGATCGACGATGTCGATGGCCTTCATGAACTCGGTCGACTCCTTGAGCCGGACCTCGCCCCCCGGAAGCAGGGGCGCGGGAGCCGCGCGGCTGGTGATGTCGACAAAGGCGTCGCCGATGATGCTGTCGGAACTGATTTCCGCTTCGGAGTTGGCGGGTATGCCCGCCAGGCGGCTTTTCTCGACCGACATAACCACCTGCACCGCCCGTTTGGCGTCGGGGGATCCCGACAGGCGGACGGACTTCACCTTGCCCACGTCCACGCCGTCCACGCGCACCGGGGCGTCGGCTTCCAGCCCGCTGCCGTCGGGCAGGTACAGGTACAGAGCGACTTGCCGTGAAAGCACCGTGCCGCCCGTGAGCAGGTACGTCAACGTGGCCATGATGAGCAGCGCCACGATCGAAACCGCCAGCACGCGAAACCTCGCCCAGTTGACAAACCTCTGCGACGGCATTCAATCGGATTGTACCGCGCGGGCCGGGCCGCCGGCTCCGGCATGTGGTTCCCGCTTTTTCAAGGCGGTGGTTCCTGCTACCGTGTATGGATTGGAGCTGGTTTGAAGATCCGATCCAGGAAGTTCGACGGCCGCTGCGGCAGGCACAAACACTACAGTCCGGCGGTGGATGGGCAGGAGGGGATCAAGAGCGGTTGTCCCCGCTGCCGGCTGCTGTTCGACATCTGGGAGGCGTCCCTCAAGCTCAACCAGTTGATTCGCGGTTTCAATCCCCGCCACGACGACTCGCGGACGCCGGTGAAAGCCGAGCCGATACCCGAGGCCGATCCGCGGCAGATGCGCCTGCTGTAGCTGCCGTGTTCCGCGGGTGGGCGCCGCGCCGCCGGAGCCCGCAACCCCCGGCCCGAAAGGGCCACCGGCTTTCCCGCAACGGCGCGCGTTTCCGCCGCGTCCAGAATGCGATAACCTGAACCAGAAGGGAGAGCCTCATGCGGCATCCATTCGGCGCGGCCGTGGCGGCCATGGCTGGAGCGCTCTGGCTGGCGGCGCCGGCCTGGAGCCAGTACCCGAGTCAGTATCCCGGGCAGTATCCCCCAGGGCAGTACCCCGGACAGTATCCGCCCAACAGCTACCCTCCGGGCACTTACCCGCCCAACACGTATCCGCCCAACAGCGTTCCCGTCCGCCTGCCGGGCGGAGTTCCGGTGGGGGTTCCGGTGCCGGAACCCAAGCTTCCCAAAAAGAAATCGAAAGACGCCGACGACGCCAAAATCACCGTCGCTCCGGTGGATGGCACGCTGCGCAAGCTGGGCGAGAAAGACCTGGTGCTGGGCGCGCGCAAGGGCCTGCTGCGCTTCCGCCTGCTGGGCAAGACCCGGTTTCTCAACCCTAAGGGAGAATCCGTCCGCGACTCGCTGCTGCATCCCGGCGACCAGCTCAGCGTGCAGGTGAGCCCGGACGACCCGGAGACTGCCTTGCGGGTCGTCCTGGTGCGCAGCGGAAGCGCCTCGGAGCGCGCCACGGCGGAACTTCCGTTCGACCCGGACAGCGTGCGCGCGCCTCGTCCCGAAGACCTCGGCAAGCCGCGCACCGTTTCGGCGCGCGAAGGCGCGACGGAAGGCGGCGCGGGAACCGCCGAGCCGGAAGCGTCCGCCTCGCCCGACACCGCGGCCCCGTCCAGCGCCGCGTCCGGCCCGGCGCCCAGCGCGGCGTCCGGCGCCGCCTCCGGCAACCGTCCCGGCAACCCGCCCGACAACACCCCGCCGGCGCCGCCCGCGCCGGATCTGCGTCCCAAAACCGACGCGGCGATCCTCGGCGATGCCCGCGAGGAGTCCGCGAAATTCAGCGCCAGCCTGCCGAACTACCTGGCCCAACAGGCCACCACGCGCTACTTCGCCACGGGGCTGCCCGCGCGCTGGCAGGAAATCGACCTGGTCACGGCGGAACTTGCATACGTCAACGGCAAGGAGGACTACCACGATTTCCGTATCAACGGCAACCAGATCGACCGGCCGATCGAGAGCACCGGCGCCTGGTCGACCGGCGAGTTCGGCACCACGCTCGAAGGCGTGATGTCGCCGTACACCAACGCGTCGTTCCGCCGCCGGGGCGAGGACAAAATCGCGGGCCGGCCGGCTTACGTATTCGATCTCTCGGTGGCGCAGCCCACTTCGCATTGGACGCTGGTCGCGCCCGACGGCCGCCGCCTCACCCCGGCCTACGAGGGCGCCGTGTGGATCGACCAGGCCACGCGGCGCGTCCTGCGCGTGGAAATGCGCGCGATCAACCTGCCTCGGGATTTCGCCATAAGCAGCGCGGAATCGACGCTGGAATACGGTTTCGTGAGGATCGAGCAGAACACGTACCTGCTGCCCACCAAGAGCGAAAGCGTCGGCTGCATGAGCGGCAGCGGAACGTGCACGCGCAACGCCATCGAGTTCCGCAACTACCGCAAGTTCACCGCCGAATCGACGGTGAATTTCGAGAAGTAGCCCGCCGGGGCGCGCGCCAAATGCGCCCCGGTCAGCCCGCCGTCCTTCCGGCCAGCGCCCGCGCCACGATCAGCGCTTTTTCGAGCGCCGGCAATCTTACGCGCCGCGTGAAGACGTCGTAGTTCCGGGCTTCGATCCGTTCGAGCAGGCGCGAATAGATCGCGATCAGCGCCCACAGCGACCGGCGGCTGCGCGGGTGGATCAAGTCGAGCAGCGGCTTGGACTCCTGGTAGTAGGTCCGCGCGCGGCCGGCCTCGAAGCGCATCAACTCCAGCAGACCGCCGTCCTGGCGGATGGCGCGGGCGCCGTCGCGCAGGTCGGCTTCCCCCACCCCGAAGCGAGCCAGATCTTCCGCCGGCAGGTAGACGCGGCCGCGGTCGAGATCCTCCCGCACGTCGCGCAGGATGTTGGTCAACTGAAACGCCACGCCGCACTTCTCCGCCAGCGGCAGGGCGCTGCGCGTGTCGAAGCCGAAAATGTGAATGGAGGTCAGCCCCACCACCGAGGCCACCTGGTAGCAGTAGCGGTACAGCTCGGGGAAGGTCTGGAAGCGGCGCGGCAGGAGGTCGCCCAGCACGCCGTCGATCATTTCGTGGAAGTACTCGGTGGGGATGCCGAAGCGGCGCACGGCGTGGCGGAAAGCGGGCCACACGGGATGCCCGGAGAAGCGTCCGTCGAGAGCCTCCACCATTTCGCCGCGCCATGCCTCCAGGGCCTCGCGCGACGCGCCCGGCTCGTCGCTCAGATCGTCGCAGCGGCGCATGAAGGCGTAAATGGCGCACATCGCCTTGCGCTGCTGCGCGCTCAACAGGACGAAGGAGTAATAGAAGTTCTTGGCGCGGGAACGCGCCACCCGCCGGCAGTACTCGTAGGATCGATCGACGGCGTTCATCACGCCGCCCGGCGGAACGCCAGGCGGGCCAGCGCGGCGGCCAGCAGGCGGACGCGGTCGGCGCGGGAGACGGCCGGGCGCGCGGAGAGCACATCGTAGCCGCACTGTTCGATCTTCTCCAGCACCCGCATGCCGCCGCGGCTGAAGAGGTCGAGGTCGAGCGCCAGGCGGCGGCCCACCATGCGCACCAGCGGCAGCCCCTCCAGGAAAAGGCGGCGGGCCTGGCCGACGGCTTCCCGCATGACCTCGCGGAAGGCCAGGCGGAATTGGCGCGCGAACAGTTCCTCGACGGTATAGCCGTGGCGCTTGAGCAGATCGAGCGGCAGGTAGACGCGGTCCTTGAGCGCGTCCACGGTCACGTCCTGCCAGAAGTTGGCGAGTTGCAGGGCGGTGCAGGTGGCGTCGGAGAGCTTCTGCCGTTCGCCGTCCCGGTAGCCGCAGAGATAGAGCACCAGCCGCCCCACCGGGTTGGCGGAGCGCCGGCAGTAATCGAAGACGCCGGCCCAATCGGCGTAGCGGGTCACGGTCTGGTCCTGCACGAAGGCGGAGACCAGATCGCGAAACGGCTCGGGCGGGATGGCGTAGCGGCGCACGGTCGGGCCGAGCGCCACGAATACGGGATGGGTGGCGTAGCCCTGGTACATGGCGTCCAGTTCGGCGCGCCACCACTCCAGCAGGCGCAGGCTTTCGGCGGGGTCGCCGATTTCGTCTCCCAGGTCGTCGGCCCAGCGGCAGTAGGCGTAGACGTTGTAGAAATCCTGGTGCAGCGGTTTGGGAAGCAGAAAACTGACGACGTGGAAGTTCTCGTAATGGTGGGTGGCCAGCCAGCGGGTATAGGCCCGGGCATTTTCCGGGCTCCAGAGGAGACGCAACGCCTCGCTGCTGCGCACGAATTCCGCCGGTCCCAAAAACGCGGGTGCGCCCGAGCCCGGCATTTAGGGAACGATGGCCGTCTTCAGGTGCCCGTTGTGGCTCATCAGGTGACGCATCACTTCCAGCAGGTTGGAGAGCGGTTCTTCCTTGTTGACGAAGAAGCCCGCGGTGATGTGACCCGCGCAGACCAGGTCGAGCGCTTTCTGGATATAGGCCGGGGTGTGGTGGAAGCTGGCTTTGCAGGTGATCTCGGAGTAGTGCAGCAGCGCCGTATCCAGATTCACCTTGCTGTCGTTGGGACAGCCGCCGAAGAAATTCACCGTGCCGCCGCGCCGCACCATGTTGACGGCCCACTCCCAGGTCTGGGGTTTGCCCACGGCTTCGATGGCGACATCCACCCCGCGGCCGTGCGTCAGGTTGCGCACGATGCGCACGGGATCGGATTCGTCGCGGCACAACACCAGCTCGTCCGCTCCCAGGGCCGCGGCGCGATCCAGTTGCTGCTGGCGCCGTCCCACGGCGATTACGCGGCAGTTGCCCAGCTTGGCGAGTTTCACGAACATCAAGCCGATGGGGCCGAGGCCCATGATGGCGATGGTGTCGCCTTCCCTCGGGTTGGACTCGTCAAATCCCCGCACCACGCAGGCCAGGGGCTCAATCAACGCGGCGTCCTGATAGCCCACGTGCGAAGGGATGAGATAGGTATTCGACTCCACGATGCGCGCCGGAATACGGATGTACTCGGCGTAGGCGCCGTTGTTGAACATCAGGTCTTCGCAGAGATTCTGCAAACCGCGGCGGCAGAAGAAACAAGCGCCGCAGGGAGCGGAATTAGCCGCCACCACCCGATGTCCGATGGAGAATCGTTTGACATCCTCGCCCACGGCGACTACATCGCCCGCCAATTCGTGCCCGAAAACGGCTGGGGGGACGATCATTCGCGCGTGATATCCGCGCCGGAATACCTTGACGTCGGTGCCGCAGGTCAGCGCCACCCTTACTCGGACCAGGATGTCTCCGCTATGAATTGTCGGAACGGCTACCGGCTCAACCTGCAAGTGCTCCTTGCCATAAAGCACGGCAGCCATCATGTGGCTATTCACTATGACCACCTCTGTGGCTGAACGATTATTTTCAACGAATTAGGTCCCGGATGCAAGGCCAAATCAAATCCTGAACGGATTTTAACCAGCGGCAAGCAATGCGAGATCAACTCCTCCAAAGGCAGCTCGCCGCCAAATACCAGATCTGCCGACTCTTTCTGTAGGTCTACAGAAGCACTATAGCACCCGAAGAGGGTTCGTTCACCTACACAGATGTCGGCGCCCGACGCTTCGATGCGTTCGGTCGTGGAAGTCTGTGCAAACAAAAGGATTCGGGCTCCCGGCCGGGAACAGGCGATGGCCCGGTCGACGATCCCCGCCGCGGACGCGGCCACAATCACCAGGTCGGCCCCCCGGCCGTCGGTCAGCCGCTTGATCTCGGCGGCCACGTCCACGCGGTCCGGATCCCAGGCAAACTCCGCCCCGCAACGCGTGGCGATGGCCAGGCGTTCGGCGATCTTGTCGGTAGCCGCGATGCGTGCTCCGGCGCGGTTCACAAGCATAGTGAACATCAGCCCGATAGGACCCTGGCCCATGATCAGCACCCGCTCGCCGGGCTGAGGATCGCATTGTACCACCGCCTTGAGACAGGTGTTCAGCGGCTCCACGAGGGTGGCCCGCTCGAAGGAAACGCCCTCCGGGATTCTTTCCACCCCGCGCTCCACAATCCAATCCATGGCGCGGACGTATTGCGAGAACCCGCCGCCGGCAGGCTCGAAACCGGCGGTAACTCCAACCTTCTTGTACACCGGGCACTGGGCGTAGTTCCTGCGCCGGCAATAAAAACAGTCCAGGCATGGGATGTGGTGAAATGCGACAACCCGGTCGCCTGGCTGAAAGCGCGTCACCGCGGCGCCCACGGCGGCCACGATGCCCGCCGTTTCGTGCCCGAAGATGCGCGGCGGCTCCAGCAGGTTGTACTCGATCTTTTTGAGATCGGTGTGGCAGATCCCACAGGCTTCCACGCGGATGAGGATTTCGCCGGGGGAGATCGCCGGGGTGGGGATCTCCTCCACGCTGACCAGGCTCTGGCCGCGGTAAACCGCCGCGTGCATGGTTTCAGGAATGGCGCTCACGTTAGAACCGCAAATCCGCAAAAAAATCCCCCAGCGAACTCGCCGCCCGGACACACTGTCGTCGCACCCGGAGCAATTCCCGGATCCGGACCAGCGGCTGGCGCAATGTACCCCTTAAGAGAACAATTGTATCGAACTGGCCGTCGTTCCGCAGGGCCTTATTAAAATCGTTGACCATGGTCTCATCCGCCAGGTCCGAAACGGCCTTCACGCAATAGAACGGAAGCCCGTGGGCAGCGGCCCTTTCGGCCACCCCGGCGGCCTCCATTTCCACCACGGAAGCCCCGGATTCCGCCAGTTTGGCCTTCTCTCCGGGAAACCGGACCACGTGGCCGGCCGAGCAGACCGTGCCCGTCCGCCAGGCCGCCGGCCCCGCGACCGGCCGCGCGGCAAAGCGCCGCTCCCCGGCCAGCACGAAATCGGCCACCACCACGTCGCCGGTGGCCAGATCGGGCCGCAGCGCCCCGCAGATGCCGGTGCTCACCACGGCTTCGGCCGGAAACGTCTCCAGCGCCCGATCCACCGCCGCGGCGGCCCAGCGAGGCCCGATGCCGTTGGCCGCCAGCAGCATTTCATGACCGGAGAGCCATGCCGACCGCGCCCAGCGGAGACCCGGCGCCGCGCGGCGCGTCCGCCCCGCGCGCGCCAGGATGCCCGGAAACTCCGACTTGTCCGCGGCCACCACCAGGATCCTCATGGCTCGACCCGGGCCGCCGAAAGCCCCCCAAACCATTCCACCGCGCGGCGCAACGCCACATCCACCGGCTGGGGATCGAACCCCAGTTCCCGCCGCGCCTTTTCGTGGGTGACCCACATTTTCTTGCGCGCCATGCGGACCGCTTCCAGGGGCACGCGGGGCGGCGTTCCGGTCAATCCCGCCCAAGCCGTGCTGCACGCGCCCACGCAATACGCCACCAGCAGAGGCATGCGCACGGTGGGCGCTTTGCGGCCGGTAATGGCAGCCAGCTTCTGAAAGATCTGCGCCAGCGTCAGGTTCTCGCTGCCAAGGATGTAGCGCTCTCCGTCGCGCCCGCGCTGGCAGGCGAGCAGATGGCCCTGCGCCGTATCGCGAACGTCCACCACGTTCAATCCGGTGTCGATGAACGCCGGCATGCCTCCATTCAGAAAATCCAGTATGATCTTGCCGGTGGGCGTGGGTTTGACGTCGTGATCTCCGATGGGCGCCGTGGGATTGACGATCACCACCGGCAGCCCCGCCCGGGCGAACTCCAGCGCCACCTGCTCGGCCAGGAACTTGGAGCGCTTGTAATCTCCGGTCATGTCTTTGAACCCGACCGGCCGCGCTTCGTCCCCGAGTCCGTCGCGGGGGATGCCGATGCAGCCCACCGTGCTGGTGTAGACGACGCGCTCCACGCCGGCTTTTCTGGCGGCCTCCATCACGTTGCGGGTGCCGTCCACGTTGGACTGGTACAGTTCGCCCGGATCGGCGGCCCACAGGCGGTAGTCGGCGGCCACGTGGAACACCAGCCCGCAGCCGGAAGCGGCGCGCTCCACGCTGGCGGCGTCGCGCAGATCGCCGGTGACGCACTCGACCTCCAGCCCGGGCGCGCGGCTGGCCGCGCGCAGCATCGCGCGCACCGTGTAACCGCCCTCCAGAAGCGCGCGCGCCACGTGCCAGCCGAGGAAGCCGGAAGCGCCCGTTACCAGGACGGGTTTCATGGGCATGGCCCCGTGGCCGAACCCCGGACGCGCAGCGGCGCGGGGCCGTGTGCAAGCGCTGGAAGGCGGGCCGGCCCGCCGCAGGGTGACAACCCGCCCCGCATCAGCGCAGCATCCAGGCGAGCATCTTGAAGTTGTCGGCGAACTTCGCGTTTATGCCGAAAGCGGCAGACGGCTCGAACCCGCAGTGCATCATACAATGTTCGCACCGCGGATCGTTTCCCGGGCCATAGCTATCCCAGGGCGTGCGGGTCATCAGGTCCTCAAAAGTCTTGTAGTGGCCGTCGGTGATCAGGTAGCAGGGCCCTTTCCAACCTTTGATATTGTACGTGGGATTGCCCCAGGCGGTGCAGGGCAGCTCGCGCTCGCCCTTGAGAAACTCCATGTACACCGGGGTTTGCCGCACGTTGTACTTTTTCGCGATGCGGTCGAAGTCGCGAAACTTCTCGTGGATGTCGCTGCGCGTGAGAAAGATTCCGCGGTCGTCCACCGCCGAGTAGCCGTAGGCCGGGGCGATCTGGTAGCCGTCCACATGGAACTGCTTCAGGTATTCGAACAGCTCCTCGATCTCCGCCATGTCGGTCTCTTTGTAGACGGTGGTGTTGGTGCACACCAGGAAGCCGGCGGCCTTGGCGGCCTTGATGCCGTCGATGGCGGCGCGGAAGACGCCCGGGCGCTCCACCGCCAGGTCGTGATTCTTCTCCATGCCATCCAGGTGCACGTTGAAGTAGAAGCGCTTGTCGGGTTTGAACTCGCCGAGGCGCTTCCGGATGAACATGCCGTTGGTGCACAGGATGATGTGCCGGTTGCGCTCCAGGATGCCGGCCACCAGTTGCCCGATGGGCGGGTACATCATGGGCTCGCCGCCGCAGATGGACACCATGGGCGCGCCGCACTCCTCCACCGCCGCGAAGCACTCTTCCAGCGGCACCCGCTCGCCGATGGTGGCTTCGTACTCGCGGATGCGCCCGCAGCCGGTGCAGGTCAGATTGCAGGCGTGCAGCGGTTCGAGCATCAGCACGATGGGAAAGCGCCGGCCGATCATGGGATGCGGCAGGTGTTTTCCGCCGGCCTTGGGATGCAGGATGCGGAACGGATTGGATGCGTCCTCAGCCGGCGCGGCGTTCTTCTGCCACTCCGGACGCGGCCGCTTCTTGTTTCTGTAAATGTATCCGGCCATGCCGGCCACCATGGAGATCGGGAATTTCATAATCTATCCATTCTCGTTACGCGCGCGCACGAACGACGCGAGCGCCAGCAGAGGGAAATAGTCCTTGTACAGGTGGTACTTCAAATAGAAGACCTTGGGGAATCCGGTGCCCGTGGCGGGTTCTTCGTCCCAGCTTCCATCGGCATTTTGGGTTTCGAGCAGGCGCTCTATGCCTTGCCGCACGCTCTGGCTGGCGGCGTCGCCGCCGGCCACCAGGCCCATGATGGCCCAGGCGGTCTGCGAAGGCGTGCTCGGGCCGGCGGTGAACCTGCCGTTATCGTAGCTGGCGCAGCTTTCGCCCCAGCCGCCATCGGCGTTCTGGACGGAGCGCAGCCATTCGCCCGCCCGCAGGACGTGGGCTTCGCGGTCGCTCTCGCCGGCCGCCGCCAGCCCGCGCAGCGCGAAGCAGGTGCCGTAAATGTAAGCTACGCCCCAGCGGCCGTACCAGCTTCCATCGGCTTCCTGGTGTTTGACCAGCCACTCCACGCCGCGCCGCACGGCCGGGTGGCCGCGGTCCAGTCCGTGCGCCGCCAGCGCCTCCAGCGCGCGCCCCGTGATATCGGCGCAGGTGGGATCGAGCATGGCGTTGTGATCGGCGAAGGGAACCTGGCGCAGGAACTCCCAGTTGTTGTCGGCGTCGAAGGCCGCCCAGCCGCCGTCGCGCGATTGCATGGCCAGCAGCCAGTCCAATCCCCGGCGGTGGCAGGCTTGCTGGGCCGCCTCGCCGCCGCCCTGGGCCTGGCTCAAGCCCAGCATCACCATGGCGGTGTCGTCGATATCGGGGTAGAACACGTTGCTGTATTCGAATGCCCAGCCCGAGGGCTCCACGCGGGGGCGCTTCACGCTCCAATCGCCGGGGCGCCGGACTTCGCGCTGGATCAGCCAATGGGCGGCTTTCTCGAGCGAGCGCCGCTGGCCGGCCTGGGCCAGCGCATAGGCGGCGATGGCGGTGTCCCATACCGGCGAGAAGCACGGCTGGAAGAAGAACCGTTCTCCATCGTCCACCATCAGGCGGTTGAACTGGCGGAGGGCTTCCACGCGCAGGGGATGCCGCGGCGCGTAGCCCAAAACATCCAGCGCCATCACCGAGTACATCATGGGCGGGAAGATGGCGCCCAGGCCGTCGGAATGCTCCATGCGTTCCACCATCCACCGCTCGGCGCGGCCAAGGGCTTTGCGCCGCAATGCCTTCGAGCCGCCGGTCTCCCACCACTTGAAGATCCGGTCCACGGTGAGAAACGCGTTGTGCCAGCCGATGCGCCGTTCCTTGCGGCGGAAATCCGGGCTGGTGCCGGGCAGCCACAACTCGTCGAGTTGAAAGCCCGCGGGCACCGGCTTGCGCGGATTGGAGGCGTGAACGATGGCCAGCGGCAACACGATGGCGCGCGTCCAGGACGACATCTGGTAGAGCAGCCGGAACGGCAGCAGCGCCACTTCCGGCGGGATGCTGGGACAGTATTCGCGCGGGTACAGGCCGAAGAGGCTGAGATTGACCTTGACGTAGCTGTTGGCCGCCTGGATGCCGCCCAGATCCAGAATGCATTGCCGCAGGCCGGCCATGCGCGGATCTTCCGGCGCAAGCCCGGCCAGTTTCAGGGCGAGATAGGCTTTCACCGAGGCGCTGACTTCCGGCGGGCCGCCCGGGTAGATATTGAAACCGCCCCCGGGAAGCTGCCGGTCGAGGATGCTGCGCGCGGCCTTGTCGATGAGCGGCCGCGTTTCCGGCTCCCAACGGCCACGGGTGGGCGGATAGAGCCACAGTTGAAACAGGATGTAATCGGATTCCAGGGTGGTGTCGGCGGTAAGTTCCGCGCACCAGTGGCCGTCAGGCTGCTGCAACCCCTCCAGCCGCGCGGCGGCGGCCTGCATGGCGGCTTCGGCCGCGGTTTCAAGGGTGGTCCGGGTTGGTGCGTGTGCGCTCATCGAATGGTAACCAGAAGCTCCGGGGGCAGGGAGAATCGCACGTCTTCTTCCACCAGCTCGATTTCTTCCATATCCCGGAAACCCAACCCACGCAAGTATTCGACCAGTTCGGAAACCAGGTGCTCGGGCGCCGAAGCCCCGGCCGTCACGGCCACGTTGCGGACTCCCTTGAACCAATCCATGCGCACGTCGCCGCGATCGTTGACCAGGTACGAGCGGACGCCGAAATTGTCGCCCACCTCCACCAGCCGCTTGGAGTTGGAACTGTTCTCCGAGCCCACCACCAGCAGCAGGTCGCAGAACTCCGACACCGCCTTCACCGCCATCTGGCGGTTCTCGGTGGCGTAGCAGATGTCCTGCGCCGGCGGGCCCTGGATCAGCGGAAAGCGCTGCTTGAGGCGGTTGACGATGTCCCGCGTCTCGTCCAGGCTGAGGGTGGTCTGCGTCAGGTAGCGCACACGGGTGGGATCGGGAAGCACCAGGCGGTCGGCGTCTTCCACCGTTTCCACCAGGTAGCTGCGGCCGGGCACCTCGCCCAGGGTTCCGATCACTTCGTCGTGGTCCTTGTGCCCGATCAGGACGATGCTGAACCCGTCGCGGGCAAACCGCACGGCTTCCAGGTGAACCTTGGTCACCAGGGGACAGGTGGCGTCGATGACGTTCAGCTCCCGGTCCTTGCTCTGCTTCCGGACAGCCGGCGCCACGCCGTGGGCGCTGAAAATCGCCCGCGCGCCCAGCGGCACTTCTTCCAGCTCTTCGACAAACACTGCCCCGGCCTCGCGCAATTCGTCCACCACGTGCTTGTTGTGTACGATCTCCTTGCGGACGTAAACCGGCGGCCCGTACAGGTCGAGCGCGATCTTGACCACGTCGATTGCCCGCACCACCCCGGCACAAAAGCCTCGCGGTCGAAGCAAAAGTATCTTCTTGTCGGCCCCGATATTGGGCAAAATGGGCTTAAGCGGCATAAAGACAATTGTTTACGATTATAGCAGGGGTTCCCATGGCGACTTGGACCGACGAGATATTGATAGATGGCGCAAACCTCCGGCTGGTTGCGTCGGAAAACGGAATTCGGCGAATCTCGGTGGGCGGGTCGGGCGCGCCGGAGGGGCGGCGCGATCCGGGGCATCCGCTGCTGGCGGATGCCGCCGGCCAGTTGAGGGCCTACTTTGCCGGCGAGTTGCGGGAATTCCGCTTGCCGCTGGACTTGGCCGGCACGGATTTCCAGTTGCGCGTCTGGCGCCAGCTTCTGACGATTCCCTACGGGGAAACCAGGACCTACAACGGGATCGCCCGCGCCATCGGAGCGCCCCGTGCGGTGCGCGCGGTGGGGGCGGCCAATGGCGCCAACCCGGTTCTGATTGTGGTGCCCTGCCACCGGGTGATCGGAGGCAACGGCAAACTGGTGGGCTACGGCGGCGGCATCGCCCTCAAGCGGCGGCTGCTGGAGCTGGAGCGCGGGGACGGGCTGTTCCGCTGAGCGGCTACACGCCGCCGTGGCCGGATGCCGCGCCGGCCTGCGCGCGGTTCATGATCTCGTCGGCCAGCGCCTGGGGATCGTCCACATTGGGGATGGTCAGCCGGCTGGCTTCGCCGGCGGTTTCGATGGAAAGATCGCCCACCCCCCAGAGGCGTTGCAACAGGCGCTGTTCCACGCGTGCGTCCTGCAGTTTCGAGAGCTGGATGTTGCGCGTGGTTTTGGAGAGCACGCCGGATTCATAGCGCAGGCGTTCGCCCGCGACCGTGGCTTTAATGCACTGCCGGCGCAGCCAGCGCGCCAGCGGCCACAGCAACACCAGGGGCGGGAGCGCCATCAGCCAGGCGGTTCCGCCGGGGTAGCCGCAGCAGCCGAAATGGACGAAGTACAGGATCTCCAGCCCCAGGAAAACGATCGACCCGGCAACCGCGCCCACCTTGATGAACTTCAGCGTCGGACGGATGATGAGATCGCTCACGGCACGCTCCCTTCCGACTTGTCATTGTAGCGCCCACGCTTGTGGGGCAGGATGGCATCCTGCGGCCGAATGGCACTCGGCCTTCCGATCTGCCTGCAATCGCCGGGCGGGAAAACCTGGTTGCGGCACCTGTGGACGCCCGAGGAAGGCGGGTTGCCAACCCGCCCCACATCACTTCTTCACGGGCGGGGGCGCGGGCTTCCACTGCGCGCCGGACTTCTTGGTGAGATCGGCGATCATCCTCTCGATGTCCTTGCGCAGATCGGCATATAGCGGATTGGGCGGATCGAGCGGCTTGAGCGCCCGCTGGTACAGCGCGATCACGGCGGGCTTGTCGGGTTTGTCTCCCTGCCCGAGGGTGTCGGCGGCCTGCTCGGCCAGGCCCGTGCCCAGGTGCAGCGCCCGGATGGCGTTTCCCTTGTCGAAGGCTTCCTTGGCGAGATCGTACTTTTTCTGCGCGGAGTAGAACACGCCCAGCTTCTGCCAGGCCACCGCCAGCATGGGATGGTCCGGGGCCGTGGACGCGGCCCACAGGTCGATCAGCCGGTGGTATAGCGGCTCCGCCTCGTCGTACTTCTTCTGGCCGAAGAGCGCGAAGGCCAGCCCGTCGACGTCGGGGATCAGGTCGGCGGCGTCCTTGCCGAAGATCGACTCGCGGATGGTGAGCGCGTGGCGATAAGCCTCCGCGGCTTTTTCGTACTCCTGCGTGCCGGTGTGCACGGAGCCCAAGCGGTCCAGATCGAAGATCAGGGTTTCGTCCAGCGGGCCGGCCAGCTTGGTGCGGATGTTCAGCGCCACGTTCAGCGCGGCAACCGCCGCCTCCGGCAGCTTCATCAGCATGAAGACCTGCGCCAGGCGGCTGTGGTCGTCCGCGACGCTGGTGTTCATGAAGCCGCGGGCGGCCGCCACATGCAGGCCCATGACACGGCGCAGCACCGCGAGGGCGTCATCGTATTTTTTGAGCGCCTTCAGATAGACCACGGATTGCAGCAGGTCGCCGGGGATCCTGGGGTCGTCCCGGCCGACGTACTGCTCGCACCAGCCGATCGCCAGCGCCAGGTTCGAGTTGGCGTCGTCGTACTGCCCCAAGGCGGCCAGCGCGGCGCTCAGCCGTTTGGGCGCCTCGTAGCGCGCCGGATCGTCGGCGGGACGCAGCTTGGCGAGATCCCAAGCCTTCTCGTACGAAGCGCGCGCGGCGTCGTATTCGCCGTGCAGGTAGCTCGAGTTTCCGGCCTCGAGCAAGGGCTGGATTTCATCGGGCGCGGGCTCCTGCGCGATGGCGCAAAGGCCGAGCGCCGCGGCCATGAAGGCGGTGCGGAGTATCATTCTATAAGATTTAGTACTAATTGATTAGCGTGTCAAGGGCGGCGGCATCCCGGCCCGCATTTTCCGCTCAAATAATGGAACTCCGCGCCGCTTCGCCCGTGCTGGAACGCGGCGTGCCGAAACCCGTAAACTGGAATCCTGGAGTGGCAATGATTCCTCGCGGATTGCTTTTCGTGTGCGCCCTGGCTCTGCCGGCGGCGGCCGATGAAGGACTCTGGCTGTTCAACCAGTTTCCCAAGGACGCCGTCGCCAAGGCGCACAGCTTCGATGTCACGGACGCGTTCCTCTCGCACATACAGCTATCCTCCATGCGCCTGGGAAGCGGCTCGGGGTCGTTCGTCACCGCTCACGGGCTGGTCTTCACCAACCATCACGTCGTCCTCGATTGCATCGCCAGGCTCAGCGCCGGCGGCCACGACTACCTGCGGGACGGGTTCTACGCGGCCACGCGGCAGGAGGAGCTTCGCTGCCCCGGCCTGGAAGCCGCCGTCCTGCTGAAACTCGAGGACGTGACCGACCAGATCAAGGAGCCCGCCGCCGAAGCTTCCAAGACGCCGGTGAAAACCGCGGTCGCCGAAAAGGCCGCCGCGCAGGCGCTCGAAAAGCGCAATGCCGCCATCGCGCGGCTGGAGAAGTCCTGCGCGGAAAGCTCGGGCAACGTCTGTTCGGTGGTGAGCCTGCACTCCGGCGAGCGCTACGATCTGTACCAGTACAAACGCTACAGCGACCTGCGCCTGGTATTCGCGCCGGAGCGGGCGGTTTCCTTTTTCGGCGGCAATCCCGACAGCCGCACGTTCCAGCGCTACGGCCTGGATTTCGCTTTCCTGCGCGCCTACGACGGCGGCCGGCCCGCCGAAACGCCGGACTACTTCAAGTGGAATTCGGAACCGGTCAAGGACGACGAACTGATATTCGCCGCCGGCAGCCCGGGGGCGACCGCGCGCATCTCCACCGTCGCCCAGCTCACCTTCTACCGCGACACGCAACTGCCGCTGGCGGTCACGCGCCTGGCCAACCGCATCGCCGACCTGATCGCCTTCGGCGCCAAGAGCGCCGCCAACCTGCCGGCCGCCCAGTTGACGCTGGTCACGCTGGCCAACGAGTACAAGTTCTCGGCCGGCCGCCTGATCGGGCTGAAGGACGACTTCCTGTTCGCCCGCAAAGCCAACTTCGAGCGCAAGCTCCGCTCCGCCGTGCAGCACGACCCCAAGCTGGGCGCGGAAGGCGTCAAGGTTTTCGACGACGTGGCCACCGCCTATCGCAACTGGGGGACATCGGTGGAGCGGCAGTACCAGGTCCTGGAGAGTCCCGGCGCGGTGGGCTCCGACCTGTTCCGCATCGCCCGCCAGGTGGTCCGTCTGGCCGAGGAGCGCGCCAAACCGAACGACCAGCGTCTCGCCGAGTTCCGCGACACCGCGCTCGAATCGCTGGAGCAATCGCTCTACGCGCCATCGCCCATCGAGGACGGCGTGGAGATCGCCCTGCTCACGCGCTACCTCGACGAGATCAAGCCGATGAACGAAAAGGAGGTTCCCATCAAGGCGATCTTCGGCAACAAGACCTCCGCGCAGGTGGCCGAAGAGGCGGTCCACTCCACCAAGCTGAAGGACGTCGCCGAGCGCAGACGGCTGGCCCGCGAAAAGCCTTCCGACGCGGCTTCGGCGGACGGCATGATCCGCCTGGCGCGCCTGCTCGACGAACCGGCGCGGCGCATCCGCAAGCGGCGCCAGGACGCCCTGGAATCGCTGGATGCCTCCGCCGCCGAACGGATCGCGCAGTACCGCTATCGCCTTTTCGGCGCGGCCGATTATCCCGACGGCACCGGCACGCCGCGCCTCACTTTCGGCGTGGCGAAGGCTTACAAGGACCGCACCGAAGCCCCCGTTCTGGACGCCACCACCTTCGGCGGGTTTTTCCATTTGGCCGCCAACAACCAGGAGCGTTACGCCCTGCCGCCGCGCTGGATCGCGGCCAAGCCGCGGCTCGACCTGAACACGCCCATGAATTTCGTGAGCACCTGCGACATCACCGCGGGAGCCTCCGGCGGCCCGGTGGTGAACAGCAAAGGCGAGATTGTGGGAGTGACTTTCGACGGCAACCTGGAAAGCATTGCGCTGACTTACATGTACGCCGACGACGCCGCGCGCGCCGTGCACGTCTCCACGCCGGGAATCGTGGCCGCATTGCGGAAGATCTACAAAGCCACGGGGCTGCTCGAGGAGTTGGGAGTCGCGGCGGAGGATTGAACCCGCGTGCTAGCATCGCTCCATGGAAGACCGGCACACCGGGGGTGAATTCGACGCGCATGGCCTGATGCAGCTTCACCAGCAGCTTCAGCCTAAACCGGCGCCGCCGCTCAGCAAGGGGTTTCTGCTGGCCATCTGGGCGAACGTGGCAATGCCATTCACGCCTTTTTTGCTTTCGGCGGTTGGTTTGGGGGGCATCGCGCCGCCGCCGCTCTGGCTGGTGCTGCTCGAAGCCAGTGCGCCGTGGATCGCGGTGGCAGCGGTACTGCGCTTCCCCGAACGGCTGGTGGTTTTTTTTGGAGGCCGCCGTGTGCCTCTTTTTGGAGTCTGGACCTTCGCCGCCCTGGCCCCGATGGGGGTCAACGCCTACAGGCCGCTGGTGCGGACGCTGCCCGCGGTTGAGCTGGGACTGCTTGCCGGCGCCGTTCTGTTCGCCGCGGCGGCGGTCTCGCTACCCCAGCCCAAGGCCATCCCCCTGCTTATACTGCCCATACTCCCGCTTTCGCTCCTCTACGGGTTTACCAACGTGGTTCAGGTGAACTGGATGCTGGACCGCTCGCCGGCCACAATGTTCACGACGGCGGTGACCCACAAGTCCCCGGCAGGCCGCAGTGAGCTGTCACTGAATCTGCAGGCATGGGGCGCGAATCCCGAGCAGAAGAGCCTGTCGGCCCGGGACCGCGTTTCAGTCACGCGCGAAACCTTCGATGCGGTCCGGGTGGGCGGCCCGGTCTGCGTGATGCAACGGGAAGGCGCGCTGGGAATCGCCTGGTACACCGCGCAGGCTTGTCCGTAGCCGCGCGGGGCGCGCCAGGGTCATCTCATCCGGCGGACGTCCCCATACGTTCGAGATGCCGGCGGGAGCGCGCGCCGTAGTTACTCTTGGGGTCGCCCTCGCTTGCGATCAGGAAGTGCTCCCGCGCCTTGTCGGTTTGTCCCATGGCCAGGAGCGCCTCGCCGGTGTGCCAGTAAACCGCGGCCAGACACCTCGACGCGCCGGCGGCTACCGAGACTCCGTAGCTCCCTGGGCGGACCAGCGCCGCATGGGCTGGAATCGCCAACCCTAAGGCGCCGTCGATGGACTCCTGGCTCTCCGCCTGGCGCCCCAGCAGAGCCAGCGCCCATGCCCTCTGCGCCCAACGCTCGGCACGGACAATGCCAGCAAAGTATTTGCCTGCGCGCCCGGTGGACATCAGTTCGCCAAGCCCATCCGTGCTCGCCTCCACCGCCTGGTTCGCCATATCGAGAGCTTTCCGTGGATCGGCGCCCCGCAACAGAAACAAGTCCGCCAGGCTGGAGCGGCAACTGCCCCTTGGGTCGCCCATCGCCAGCGCGGCTTCCAGGTACAGCCGCGAGTCCTCATAGCGGTCCATATCCATGAGCACGTCGCCCAGGCAGACCATCAGCCTGGCTTTCAGGGCGGGCTTGAGCTTCGATTCGTCGGCCAGGGCCTTGCGATAGCACTGTTCCGCCTCGGCATACTGGGCCGTCCGGCAAAGGCGAACGCCCTCGGCGAGCAAGCCTTCCGGCCCGCCGGGGCGGCTCACCAGGAGCCAGAGCCCAAACCCGCCGATCGCGAGCAGGATGACGACGAAGGCGGTCAGCGCGTTGTCGGACATCACCCCCGGCAGATCCAACGCCAGCGCGCAGAGAGAGGATGGCAGCATAAGCAGATCCGGATATGGCACTTGGGCTCATGGTACAACCGACGCCGCGGCAGTTCAAGCTCGGATGGTAATGGGCCACGCGCCGATCGCCGTGGCGCCGGCGGTCTTCCGCGCGATTGCGCTCCGGCGCGCTTTGCCGGGAACAGCGTGCGGTAGGGCCGCCGCCGTCACTCCACCGTAACGCGCGTGCCCTTCGGTTCGGCTTCCCTGGACAGGTGGGCGATGCGCTCGTCGATCAGGCTTCGCAGCCCTTTCAGAAACTCCACCCGCGACGCCCGGAAATGTTCGCGCGTGGCTTCCGGGAAACAGCGCTCCAGGAGCGGCAGCGCTATGGTGCACAGGGGGCAGCCTGGCTCGTGCGCCGCGGCCGGGGCCGCGGCGGGGGCGGTCTTTTCTTCCATTTCAGTTCTCCTTCATTTCCACGGTCAGTACCTTATTCTCCAACTTCGCGCGGCCGGGGGAAAGCCCCGCCATCGAAGTGGGCAGCCCGATGTGGCGGCGCAGCGTGCCGATCTCCACCACCAGTTCGTCGCCCTTCTTGAACAGGCTCACCTCGCCCTTGGCGGCGAACGGCAGGCTGAGGCGCACCTCGTAGCGGCCGTCCTGCTTGGTGAAGGTGTAGGGCGCTTCGGTCCGCCCCACCGCCGCCGGGTCCTCGGTTTCGGCGTAGAGCGCCCGCGCCAGCTCATCCAGGCGCTCGCGGCCCAGCACCTCGTGGGTGAACAGCGGCACGCGCTTCACCGGCACGGGAGCGAAATAACTATCGATTTCCTCCAGGATGGCGGCCTGCGATCTGCGCCACTCCTCGAAGTACGCGTCGGTCACCGTCGCCGGCAGCACCCGGTTGGCGATCACGCCATCCACCGTCAAACCGTGCAGCGAGAAGTACACGAAGGCCCGCTGGGTTTCGCGCAGCACCATGCGTTCGGGATTGGTCACCAGGCGCACGCTGGTGGTGCGCGGATCTTCCAGCACATCCGCCACGCCGTCCAGCTTGGAGAACAGGCTCTGGATGTTGACGAAGTAGTTATCGGGGGGTAACTCGACCGGCGACACACGATTGGCGATCGGCCGCACCGCCTTCAGAATCCCGCGCTGGAACGGGAAGATATGTTTCATGTACCACTCGAGCGTGGTCGGCATGCTGACGAAGCGCATGGATTCCGCCGTGGGCGCGCAATCCAGCACGGTGACGTCGTAAGTCCCTTCGCGCCGGAACTGGTTGACATACATCATGGCGGTCAGCTCCTCCATGCCCGGCAGGATGGCCAGTTCCTCGGCCTCGACGTCGCCGATGCCGGTGGTGCGCAGCACCGAAGTGACATAGGAGGAGATCTCTAGCCAGTTACGTTTGATCTCCTTCTGGATATTGACTTCGTGGATGGCGAGGCGCTCGTCGATGGGGTAGGGGTCGCCGGCCTTGCCGTGGAACAGGTTGGCTTCGAGATCGAACGCGTCGGCCAGGCTGTGCGCCGGATCGACGCTCATGACCAGGGTGCGGTACCCCAGCCGCGAAAGTTGCAGTCCGGTGGCCGCGGCGAGACTGGTTTTGCCCACGCCCCCTTTGCCGCTGAAGAGCAGGATGCGCATGGTTTGATTGTAGCGGGGCGGGGGGCGGGGACGAGGGGATTGGGGGCGATAACCCAGAACACTGTCCGTGGAGCGCAGCGCACAGGGGCTACCGCATGGCTCCAATTCGTGGGAACATCATTAGGACGATGTCACACTTGATCGATGCGGAGATTCTAGGACTGGCTGGCAAAACGAGCCCAACAAGGATTTCATTTGATCGGCATATCAACATCTTTTACGGGCTGAATGGGAGCGGCAAAACGTCCCTGCTAAAGATCCTGCACTCGGCTATGACGGGAAATGCGCAGTCGCTCCAGAACGTCGCCTTCACCCGCGCAACCGTCCGCATACAGTCGGTATCCCGTGAGGCAATACACGAACGAACGATAGACAAGGCCGCAGTGGTTGACACCGCGCAAACACCGCGCAAGGCTCCCTCCGTCCGTCGTCCCGGGGCCCTTGTCCTGGCAGCAGGTCGACAGCCGGACCTGGCGTGGACCGAGCCTGTCCAGCAGGATCGCGAACCCACGTACGGCGCCGTTGTCCCGAGCCTGCTTGGCGACGACAAGTCGCGGCTTGAAAGCTTCGATCATCGATACCTTCCAACCACGCGGCTTTATGTGAGCGCACCGGTGGCTCAACCGTCGCCATTCGAGGCCTCACTATGGAGCCTCTTTGCTGCCCGCTCTGATCTGGGACCAGGGACACCGCTCACCGAGGAGGTTCTGGACAAGAGCTTCGCAGAGGCCCTCGAGAGGCTCTGGGGGGCCTACACATCGGAGGTAGGGCGATCCGTCCGGGCTGCGCAGGCGAAAGGGCTTGCCAACATCCTGAAGGCGGTTATGTCAGGTGCAACATCAACACCGCGCAAGAGACCGAGGCTAGACCTCGAACGGGCATATGAAAGTGTCAGGCAGTTCCTCGAGCGGCAGGGGTCCCCAGATGTGCTCGGTACATTCGCCAAGTTCAGTGAGAGATACGACACCGACTCGTCTCTCCAGGCGGTCGTGCATGACATATACAGCGTTGAGCAGGAGATCGACGCGGCGACAGAGCCCCAGCAGCGGCTAGAGCGGCTGATCCACAGGTTGTATAGCGGGAACAAGAGGGTCATATTCACCGAGAAGTCGATTATTGTGGAGAGCGGCACGGGCGAGCGGATCGGTCTCGAGTCTCTTTCTTCCGGCGAGAAGCAACTTATTAGGATGTTCGTCGAGTGCTTGAGTGGAGGCCCCAACTCGATACTTATAGACGAGCCAGAAATCTCGGTGCATATCGACTGGCAACGCGAGTTGATGGCGATCCTACAGTCGCTAAACCAGGGCGCGCAGTTCGTTGTCGCGACCCATTCACCAGAAATAATGGCCGAGATCCCAGACGAAAGGCTCTTCTCGTTGTGAGCCGCCCCCGCCACTCAGATGGTGCCTACCTCCGCGCGCTGCAGGTTTCGAGGTTCTCGCTGTTCGCTTTCGTCGAGGGGAAAGCGCTTGACCCGAGTTTTTTCGGCCAGGTATGCAGCCGCGTATGCCGGCCCCGTGGCGTTTTGTATCAGATTCGCACGGCAAGAGAACTGCCCAGAGGCTCGGAGGGGAAATCAGCCCTGATCTCCTTCTGCCGCCTAGCTAGGTCGAGGGGACAGTTAACCTCTACGCTAAACGGAAAGCTGACCGTTCTGCTGTTCTTCCTCGATAAAGATGTCGATGATGTGAGGAGGACAAGATGCAGATCGAGGCACGTGGTGTACACGGCCGGCTATGATGTTGAGAACTACGTCTTCCAGCATGGCGATTTCGTCACGGGCGTTTCGGCCGCCGCTTCGATTGACCCGAGCGAATTGTCGGGGCACCCATCCTTTGGCAGGAACTGGCGTGAAACCGCTGCCCGCCGATGGAAGGAGTGGATCGTTCTGTGTTTGTTCTCGGTAGTGTACAACCGAGGGGCCACCGCCAACTATCGGACTGCCTCCAGGGTGAATACGCCAATAAACGGACCGGTTGACCGCCGCCTGTACGATGCACGGTTGGCCGAAGCGCGTCGTTCCTCCCAATTGACACAGGAGCAATTTGACACCGCCGTAAGACGGTTGACAGGCAGAGTTGATCGGCACCTCACTAACGGAACCTATGACCTCGTGTTCAAGGGGAAGTGGTACGGCACGCTCCTAGAGAGGGACCTGCGCGATGCCTTCCCCGGCCGGGGGCAGATGCAGAATGTCGGCACGAGGGCAACAGCGGCGTTGTTGGCAACACTGGACTTCAACCAAAACTGGGCGGGGCACCTTCTGCGGCCCGTTGAGTCCCTGCTGGCGCAACCGTGATGGCGCGATCCGAAGCATGGTGCCGAGCCCCTCGCCCGTCACACCTGAACGGTATCCACACCCGCCGCAAGCGCAGCCCTCGACAACGCTCTGTCAAGCGATGCTATGGGCAGTCTGTGACGATTCGCCAGGTCAAGGTACGCGGCGTCGTAGGCGGTGAGTTGGTATTGAGCGGCCAGCGCTCGTACGCCCACGAACACCTGCACCCGGCTCGGGCTCTCAACTTCGATGGGCAAGTCGGCGAGGCTATCGAGAAAGGCGGCCGCTTTCGCTCCGGGAATACGGCCCTTCCGGACCGCGAGTTCGACCACATTGACCACCTCGTACAACCAAAGGGCGGGAACCAGGGCGCTATCGGTCAGATCCGAGAGCCGGCTCAACAACGTGTTCGTGAAGTCCGTTGCTTCCTCGGTGAAGCACCACGCCATCGTTACGGTGCAATCAAGGACAAACCGGCTCACGGACGCCCTTCATCGATCAGCTCTCTGATCGTCAGTTCTCCCAGCGTGAGCCCTTGGCTCAGCTCGCGGATGCGATCGCCCGCCGCAAGCGCCCGCTGCCTGTCGAAAACCGGCCCGGACTCTGGCGCGAAAGACTGGAGCGCCCGCAGGATGACGTCCTCGGCATCCATGAACGCACCGCTCTGAAGGCGTTGTTGGATCAGCGTTTCAATCTCGGGCCTGGTGATTTGAATGGTCATGCGGGTGCACCCTGTCTCTACCCTAGCCCGGCCTCAATTCCGCGTCAAGCGCCCGACGATACTCAGCGCCGCGGTTTTCACCATGCTCTCATGCCCGCCGCCGGCCCGGACCCCCGCGCGTCCACCCTTCTCCGCCCCCGTTCTCCGCCTCCCTACCTGCGTTTCGTTACAATGGCCACACGGGCCAATGCCGTTGGAACCCAGCAGCGATCGGGACGGTCCGCCGGAGCGGCCTGCGCCCGTCCTCTCGGCGGAAGTGTTCAGCATTCCGCTGGAGGATTCGAAGTTCATCCTCTACGCTCCCGCCCGGCGCTCGGCGTTCGTGGGCAACGCCCACGTGGTCCACTTCATCTCGCAGCTCGGCAACGGCGTGTTCGATGCTGCGGCGGACCCCGGCGGTTCGCTGGTGGAACTGCTGCGCGCGCTCGACCTGGTGGACGCCGGGCCGGAGAACCCGCCTTCGGCCGCTTGCCACGGCGCCCCCCAACCGGTCTCCGTCACCCTCTTTCTGACCACCGCCTGCAACCTGCGCTGCACCTATTGCTACGCTTCCGCCGGCAACGCCGCGCCCAGGTACATGACCATGGAGACGGCCAGGCGCGGGATCGATTTCGCCGCTGCCAACGCCGCCGCGCGCCGCATGCCGCACTTTGAAGTGGGTTACCACGGCGGGGGCGAGCCGACCGTGAACTGGCGCGTGCTGACGGCCTCCTACGACTACGCCCGCGATAAAGCCGCGGAGATGCATCTGGATCTGCGCTCCTCGCTGGCCACCAACGGCGTGCTCAGCGACGCGCGGATCGATTGGATCGTGGCGCACCTGGGAGGCGTCAGCCTGTCCTGCGACGGGCTGCCGTCGGTTCACGACCAGTGCCGGCTGACCGCTTCCGGAAAGGGCTCGAGCGGCCGCGTGGTGCACACCCTGCGGCGTCTCGACGAAGCCAGATTCACTTACGGCATCCGGCTGACGGTGACCGCCGAGCACATCTCCACCCTGGCGGATTCGGTGGAGTACCTCTGCTCGGAGTTCCATCCCGCCTCCATACAGGTTGAGCCGGTGTACCTGCTGGGACGGGGCGCGGCGGCGGCCTCCGCGGAATCCGACGAGTTTATCGAGGCCTACCGCGCCGCCACCGCGCGCGCCGCCGCCCACGGGCGCGCGGTGCATTTCTCGGGCGCGCGCGCCGGCACGCTCACCAATCATTTTTGCAGCGTCTCGCAGGACAACTTCTGTCTCTCCGCCGACGGCAATGTCACGGCCTGCTTTGAGGCCTTCGGCGAAGACAACCCCCAGGCCGGCGTGTTCTTCTACGGCCGGCCCGCGGCCAATGGCGGCGGCTACGTTTTCGACCAGGCCGCGCTCGGCCATTTGCGGAGCCAGGCCGTCGAGAACCGCGCGCATTGCCGCGGCTGTTTTGCCAAGTGGAGCTGCGGGGGCGACTGCTATTACAAGTGGCTGGCCTCGTCCGGCGGCGGCGGGTTCAACGGCTCGGCGCGCTGCCACGTGATCCGCGAGCTGACCAAGGACCAGATCCTGGAGAAGATCGCGGCGGCGGGCGGCCTCTTCTGGCACGAGCCGCCCGCCTGCCCTCCGCCCGGCCAGCCGTCCCGCGAGGCCTGCTGATGACGCCGCGCATCTTCGCGGTTCAAATCTTCGACAAGTGGCTGCTCGACGCGCCGCTCCATCGCGTGGCGGCCCTGGTGAACCGGGCGGCGCTCACCGCGTTCCCCGAGGAACTGGCGGCGGCGCTGGCCGGGGAGCCGGAGCCCGAGCCGGGCCCGCGCCAGGGGTCCGTCCGCCCGCAGTTTCTGGGGCTGGTTCCCACGCGCGCCTGCAACCTCTCCTGCGCCTATTGCGGATTCGGCTCGACGCCGCACGGCCGGCGCATGGACCCGTGCCTGGCCGCCGCCGCAGTGGACTGGATGGCCGCATTCGCCGCGCGCGACGGGCGCGCCACGCTCGACGTCCACTTCTTCGGCGGCGAGCCCTTCTCGGCGCCCGCCGTGGTGGATGTGGCCGTGCACCGCACGCGGGCCCAGGCGGCGCTGAAGGGATTGCAGCCGCGCCTGGAGGTGGCCACCAACGGCGTCTACGACGAAGCGCGCGCCCGCTGGGTGGGCGACTACTTCAACTCCGTGGTCCTCTCCTTCGACGGCTTCCGCGCGGTTCACGACCGCCATCGGCCCTCGCCCAACGGCGGCGGCAGCTTCGACCAGGTGGCCGCGACTGCGCGCGTGCTGAGCGCCTCGCCCGCCGAGATCTGCCTGCGCGTCTGCGTGGCCCGCGACAACGTCGAGCAACTGGCCGAAATCGTGGACTGGTTCGCCGAAGAGTTCCGGCCTTCTTCCATCGACTTCGAGACGCTCCAGCCCACGCCGGAATCCGAGCGGGCCGGCCTGTCCCCTCCCGATCCGTACGCCTTTGCCGCCCACTTTCGCCAAGCCCGCCGCGTGGCTTGCGGCCACGGCGTGGAGCCGGTCTACGCCGCCGCCATCGCCGATACGCCACGTACCACCTTTTGCCCGGTGGGCAACGACACGCTCATCCTCCATCCCGATGGACGCGTGAGTGCCTGCTATCTTCCCGAGCGCGACTGGCAGGCCCACGGTTTGGATCTCAACCTGGGGCGGCTCGGCGCGGATGGCGTCATGGAATTGCCGGGGGAAGACGTCGAGCGCGTCCGCCAGGTGGCCGCCGGCAAGCCGCGCTGCCGCAATTGCTTCTGCCGCTGGTCGTGCGCCGGCGGTTGCCACGTGAATCACTCGTTCCCGGGCTGCTCGCCGGCCTATGACGATTTCTGCATCCAGACCCGGCTGATCACCGCCTGTTCCCTGCTGGATGGGCTGGACCAGCCATCCATGGCCGAAGCTCTGGTGGCGGACCGGGCGGAGATGCAGCGTCTCGCCGAGTGGCCCTCCGACCGGCTGGAAGATTTCCGAGGCGGCCCATGAGCGAATACCGGGCAGCACCACAAGTAAGCTGGGCGGTCGAGGCGGGCGGCGTCCTGCTCATCGACCGGGCCACCGGCGCGGCTGTCGCGCTGGGCTACCCGCAAGCGGCGGTCTGGGACTTTCTCACCCGCGGCGAATCCGAAGAGCGAATCTGCGCCATGCTGTGCGCCATCGCCTCGCTGCAACCAGAGGCGGCCCGGACGCTGCTGCTCGAAACCGCGGCGGCACTGCGGGAGGCGGGGTTCCTGGAGCCCCGGCCGGCCGGTGGCTAACATCTCCATCACTACCGCGTGCAACCGCGATTGCGCGTACTGCTTCGCGCGCGGCGAACGGCGCTCCGGCGCCGGCCACATGAGCGTCGAAACGTTCCGGAAGGCGCTCGACTTTCTGGCCCGCTCCGGGATCGGCGAGGCGCGCCTGCTGGGTGGCGAGCCCACGCTCCACCCCGAGTTCCCGCGTCTCGCGGCGCTGGCGCTGGAGCGTGGATTCAAGGTGCGGGTTTTCTCCAACGGCCTGATGCCCGCGCCGGCCCTCGAATGGCTGGAGAGTTGCGCGCCGGAGCGCGTGGCGGTGCTGATCAATATCGCTCACGGAGATCCGCTGCAAACGCCCGCTCTCGCCCGCCTGCAAAACCGCGTCACCCTGGGCCTTAACATTCACACCCCGGCGTTCGAGCCCGCTTTCCTGCTCCGCCTGATCCGCCGGCACGGCCTGTCGCCCTCCATCCGTTTCGGGCTGGCTCACCCGGACGCGGACGGATCGAACAGTTTTCTGCATCCGCGCTACTACCAGGCGGTGGGGATGCGGCTGGCTAGGTTTCTGGAGACGGCGCGGTCCGCCGGAGTCGAACCCTCGTTCGATTGCGGATTTGTGCCCTGCATGTTCCCGCCGGGTTTTGCGGATGCCCTCGGACCGGCGGCCGGCGGCATCGGCGCGTGCTGCTCTCCGGTTCTCGACATCCTCCCCGACGCTCGCGTGGCCGCCTGCTTTCCATTGGCCAGGCTGGCCGGCGAGCCGCTGCCCGAGTCCGAGACCGCGGATGCCCTGCGCGCCCGCTTCACCGCCAGGCTTTCGGGGTACCGGCGCCTGGGCGTGTACCGCGAGTGCGCCGCCTGCGAAGCGCGGCAAAGCGGACGCTGCAACGGCGGCTGTCTGGCGGCCTCGCTACAACGCCTGCGCCCTTGAGCCTCGGCGCACTCTGTCCCGCGTTTTCGCCCCGTCCGTGAACTGCCGCGTGTCCCGTGTTGGAAAGCCCACTTTGCGAGCGGTCTCACGAAGCCACCACGTCTCCCATCGCCCGAATCGGTTAACCTATCGGCTCATCTAAGAGATCAAGGAAAAGAATAATAAGACCTTTTAGTATGCTATGTTTACGCACGTCCTTGGAGTACAATGAGGCTTCGGCGAACTCGGAACGCCCGGGAGGAGAGCCATGCAGCTTGTGACCAAAGTCACCGTTCCTTTTCTGGCGATGGCGGCGCTCCTGGCAGTGAAGCCAGGTCCCGCCCAGACCATCGTCACCACCGCGGGCAACGGCAGCCCCGGCTATTCGGGCGACAATGCCACCGCCACATCCGCGCAAATCGACACGGTCTACGGCGTGGCGGCCGACACGCATGGAAACCTGTACGTGGCCGACACCCGCAACCAGCGCATTCGCAAGATCGCCAACGGCATCATTACGACGGTCGCCGGAACCGGCGTAGAGGGGTTTGCCGGGGATGGCCTGGCGGCTACCTCCGCGCAGTTCTCGTTTCCGCGCGCCGTGGCCGTGGATGCCGCGGGGAATCTGTATATCGCCGACACCGGCAACTGCCGCATCCGCAAAGTGACCATCTCCAGCGGCGTAATTTCGACGATCGCGGGAACCGGCACGCCGGGTTTCGCCGGGGATGGTGCAGCGGCCATCGGCGCGCAACTGAGCTACCCCGCGGGCCTGGCGATCGACTCGGCCGGAAACATCTACGTTGCCGATAGCTGGAATTTCCGGGTGCGCGAGATCGCCGCCAACGGGAATATACAGACCATCGCCGGCAATGGCAGCTACGGAGCTTTCGGGGATGGCGGCCTGGCCACCGCGGCGTCGCTGGGGCTGGTCGAGTCGCTGGCCCTCGACACCACCGGCAATCTGTACCTGTCCGACGCTTACGACCACGTGGTGCGAAAGGTGTCGCCCAGCAAGACCATCTCCACGGTGATCGGAGGCGGCTTCGGAGCGGCGGTGGACGGCGGGGCGGCTGCGACCGCGACCCTGAAGTTCCCCAAGGGCATCGCCACCGATGCGCTGGGGAACCTGTATGTCTCCGACAGCCTGAACGAGCGCGTCCGGAAGGTGACGTTGAGCAGTGGCGCGATCGGCACGGTTGCCGGCACCGGCACGGCCGGCTACGCGGGAGACAACGGAGCCCCAACCTCGGCGCAACTGAACAGCCCCTACGCGCTCGGACTGGACCCCGGCGGCGACCTGATTATTTCCGACCTGTGGAACTACCGCGTGCGCAGCGTGGTCAGCACTCCGCCTCCGGTGGTCCCCGTCATCACCTCCATATCCAATGCGGCCGGAGGCCAGGCGGCGATCACCCCGGGAGCCTACGTCAGCATCTACGGAACCAATCTCGCTCCCAAAACGGACAATTGGAACAACTCGATCGTCAACCAGCAACTCCCCACCGGCCTCGACACCGTCACCGTGAGCGTGGGAGGCAATCCCGCGTATATCTACTACATCAGCCCCACCCAGATCAACATCGTGGCGCCGAATGTGAGCTCGGGGGCGGTGCAGGTGGTGGTCACCAGCGCGGGCGTGGCCAGCGCCCCGTTCAGCTCCACGGCGCAGCAGTACAGCCCGGCGTTCTTCCTCTGGGGCCAGTATGCCGTGGCGACCCACGCGGATTATTCCTATTGCGCCAAGCCCGGCGCGATATCCGGAGCCACCACCACTCCCGCCAAGCCCGGTGAGTGGATCACGCTGTGGGGCAATGGTTTCGGCCCAACCAGTGCGCCGTTGGGGAGTTTGACGCCGGGAGATAAAGCGTACCTGTCGGCTCCCGTGACAGTCACCGTGGGCGGCGTGAGCGCCTCGGTCTATGACGGAGCCGCGGTGTTGTCCCCGGGTTATGCCGGGCTCTACCAGCTTGCCATTCAGATACCCGCGTCCGCGCCCAACGGCGATGCCGTGGTGCAGGCTACCGTGGGCGGCGTGCAATCTCCCGGCGGCGTGTTGCTGAACGTGCAGCAGTGAGGATTCGAGTCCGCGGATTTGAGCGAGATTGGCGATGACATCAAGGGAATCCCCAGACGAGCCGGACGGAAAGCAGGCCGGTCCCCATCGGCGGGAAGCCCCGGAGGTGTACGCCATCAGCCGCGGCCGGAGCGGCTGGACGCTCAGCCGGAGGAGCCTGCTCAGCGCGGCTGCGGCGGCTTCCGCCGCGGCCATCCCCCAGCGCGCCCAAGCGGCGGTCTGCGCCGCTGGCGCGCTGCCGCACGCGGGCGTGGTATGGAGCGTGGCCATCGGCCCGGACGGACGGACGCTGGCCTCCGGCGCCGGCGACAAGCTCGTCAAACTCTGGCGGCTGCCGGATGGGGCGCTGCTCAAAACCCTCTCCGGGCATACGAGCGACGTGTATGCAGTCGCCATCAGCCCGGACGGGACCCTGCTGGCCTCGGGGAGCGCGGACAACACCATCAAGCTGTGGTCTGTGCCGGGTGGGGCGCTGCTGAACACCCTCACCGGACATACCAACGCGGTGCTGACTCTGGCCATCAGTCCGGATGGGAAGACGCTGGTCTCGGGCAGCGAGGACGCCACTGTCAAGCTGTGGTCGCTGCCCGGCGGGGCGCTGTTGAAAACCCTGGCCGGGACAGTCAACGGTTTTACCTTTGTCGACTCGGTGGCCATCAGCGCGGATGGGACGACGCTGGCCTCGGGAGCCGATACCGTCAAGTTGTGGTCTTTGCCGGGTGGGGCGCTGATCAAGAGCTTCAACCTCTTGTCCGCCATCGAGGGTCCGGTGGCCATCAGCCCGGACGAGCGGCTGCTGGTGGCGCTGAGCGGCTGGGGGATCCAGCTCTGGTCGCTGCCGAATGAGACGTTTCTCAAGGCCCTCCCGGCGCAGAACGGCCAGGTGAACTCGCTCGCCATCAGCCCGGACGGGCGGGTCCTGGTTTCGGGCCAGATTGGCGGCACCATCACGCTGTGGTCGATGCCGGATGGGGCGCTGCTCAAGACTCTTACCGAAAGCACGGGTAATAGCGTGCAGTCGGTGGCCATCGGCCCCGACGGGCGGCTGCTGGCCACCGGCAACGGCGACTACAGCATCAAGCTGTGGTCGCTGCCGGACGGCGCGCAACTCCCGGTTTGCCTTATGGACCCGGCCGCCAGCACTTCCGCCGGCGTGAGCGGCTCTACCTACACCATAAACGGCGTCACCTGCACCGTGCCCGCCGGTTCACCTATCCCCGCCGGCGCGGTTTGTACATGCAATTCGGTCTGCTCCTGCGTGGCCGTGTGCACCTGCGTGAGCAACACGGGCGGAGGCGGAGGCGTTTACTACTACCCGAACTGAGGTTCTTCAGCCTGGTGAAACGAGAGATGCGATGAAACCGGAAAAACCTGACGACGGGTTGGACGCAGCCCCGGAGGTATACGCCATCCAGCGCGGCCAGAGCGGCTGGACGCTCAACCGGCGAAGCCTGTTCGCGGCGGCGGCGGCCGCTGCTGCCGCGGGCGTTTCCAGGCGCACCCAGGCGGCCAGTTGCCCCACCGGCGCGCTGGCGCACACCGCCAACGTGCTGGCGGTCGCCTTCAGCCCGGACGGAAGCACGCTGGCGTCGGGCAGCGCGGACCACAGCATCAAGCTGTGGTCGATGCCGGGCGGGGCATTGCTCAAAACCCTAACCGGGCACACCAACTGGGTGACCGGCGTCGCCTTCAGCCCCAACGGGAGCCTGCTGGCCTCGAGCTGCGACGACAGCAGCGTCAAGCTGTGGTCGCTGCCGGGTGGGGCGGTGCTGCAAACCCTGGCGGCGCAGACCAGCTATGTGACCGGGGTCGCCATCAGCCGGGACGGGAGCACGCTGGCCTCGGCCGGCTACAACACCAGCGGGAACGCCCTCGTCAATCTGTGGTCGCTGCCGAATGGGACGCTGGTGAAGTCCCTCAACACCCTCTATCCCCTCGCAGTCGCCATCAACCCCAACGGGAGTCTGCTGGCCGACGGAGAAATGGGGAACATCATCAGGCTGTGGTCGCTGCCGGGCGGGACGCAGACCAACGTCCTCTCGGAGCACACCGACTGGGTGAACGCAGTGGCTTTCAGCCCGGACGGGAGCCTGCTGGCCTCGGGCAGCAACGACAACACCATCATGCTGTGGTCGATGCCCGGTGGGACGCTATTGAAAACCCTCAGCGGCCATTCGAGCGGCGTGCAGGCGGTGGCCATCAGCCCCGACGGCCGGCTGCTGGCCTCGGGCAGCGCGGACTACACCATCAAGCTGTGGTCCCTGCCGGGTGGAACACTGCTGAAGTCGCTGAGCGGGCATTCCGGCGCGGTGAACGCGGTGGCCATCAGCCCGGATGGGCGGCTGTTGGCCTCCGGCAGCTCGGATCAGACCATCAAGCTGTGGTCGCTGCCGGATGGCAAGCAGCTTCCGGTCTGCTTGTTGGACACGGCTGCAAGTCCTTCCACCGTAAGTGGGATCACGTTTACCGAGAACGGCGTCACGTACACCGTGCCGTGCGGTTCGCCGATACCGCCCGGCGCCGTCTGTACCTGCAACTGCGTGCCGGGCGGCCCGCCTTGCACCTGCGTGAGCAACTCGACCTGCACCTGTGTGAACAACGCGCCTTGCTCTTGCGTGAGCTACTCGCCTTGCACGTGTGTGAGCAACACCTGCTCTTGCGTGAGTGTCTGCTCCTGCGTGAGTGTCTGCTCCTGCGTAAGCTACACCTGCTCCTGCAACGCGGTCTGCTCCTGCGTGAGCAACACCTGCTCCTGCAACACGGTCTGCTCGTGCGTTCCGGTGACTTACTACTACCCCAACTGAGGCCCTTCAAATTGGCAAAAAGAGAGATGAGATGAAACCGGAAAAACCTGGCGACGGGATGAAGGCCCAGCCGGCCGGCGAGGCAGACGCGCGACCGCAGGTGTACGCCATCCGGCGCGGCCAGAGCGGCTGGACGCTCAGCCGGCGAAGCCTGTTCAGCGCGGCGGCGGCTGCCGCGGTGGTTCCCAAGCGCGCCGCGGCGGCGGTCTGCGAAGCGGGCGCGAACGCGCACTACCTGGGTGTTAATGCAGCCGCCATCAGCCCGGATGGGCGGCTGCTGGCCTCGGGCGGCGGCGAGGGCGCCATCAAGCTTTGGCTGCTGCCGGATGGGGCGCTGCTGCATACCCTCACCGGGCATTCCGACGAGGTGTACTCGGTGGCCATCAGCCCGGACGGGCGGCTGCTGGCCTCGGGCAGCCGGGACAAGAGGATCAAGCTGTGGTCGCTGCCGGATGGGGCGCTCTTGCATACGCTCACCCAGCATCGCGACGAGGTGCACTCAGTGGCCATCGGCCCGGACGGGCGTTTGCTGGCCTCGGGCAGCTACGACAAGACGATCAAGCTGTGGTCGCTGCCGCGTGGGGCGCTGCTGCACACCCTCAGCGGGCACTCGGACTATGTGCGCTCGGTCGCCGTCAGCCCCGACGGGCGGTTGCTGGCATCCGGCAGCTACGACAAGACGATCAAGCTGTGGTCGCTGCCGCGTGGGGCGCTGCTGCAGACCCTGACTGGGCATTCGGATCGGGTGAACTCGGTGGCCATTAGTTCCGACAGCCGGGTGCTGGCTTCCGGCAGCAAAGACAAGACCATCAAGCTCTGGTCGCTGCCGGATGGTGCGCTGCTGCAGACCCTCACCGGACATTCCAGCAGTGTGTACTCGGTGGCCATCGGTCCGGACGGGCGGCTGCTCGCCTCGGGGAGCGATGACAGGACGGTGGTGCTCTGGTCGCTACCCGGTGGGGCGCTGCTGAAGACCCTCGGACATTCCACCGACGTGTGGGCGGTCGCCATCAGTCCGACTGGGCGGCTACTGGTCTCGGTCAACTACAACGACCCCATCAAGCTGTGGTCTCTGCCCGACGGCGAACTGCTTCCGGTGTGTCTGATGGACCCGGTCGGGAGCGACGCGAGCGTGAAGGCGGTCACGTATATCAAAGACGGCATCGCCTACACCCTGCCCTGCGGCTCGCCGATGCCGGCCGGCGAGGTCTGTACCTGTAACTGCGTGCCGGGCTGCCCGTGCGTGAGTCACAAGGCTTGCTCCTGCGTGGGCCACGCGGAACACGGCGGCGGTGGCGGCGGCGGTGGTGGCGGCGGCGGCTGTTCGTGCGTTCCGGTGAGCTATTACCACCCCAACTGAGGCGCTTCAAAATGGCGAAAAGAGAGATGAGATGAAACCCGAAAAACCCGACGAAGGGATGGAAGCTAAACCCGCAGCGGACCCAGACGCGCAGCCGGAGGTATACGCCATCCGCCGCGGCCAGTCCGGCTGGACGCTCAGCCGGCGAAGCCTGTTCAGCGCGGCGGCGGCTGCCGCGGCGGCCGCTCCCAACCGTGCCGGGGCGGCGAGTTGCGCGACAGGCGCGCTGGCGCACATCGGGATGATTCAGAGTCTTGCCATCAGCCCGGACGGGCGGCTGTTGGCGTCGGGGGGCTGGGACCGCTCCGTCAAGCTCTGGTCGCTGGCGGATGGGGCGCTGCTGAAGAGCCTCGTTTGGTTGGCAGCAACCGCGGTGGCCATCAGCCCGGATGGGCGGCTGCTGGTCTCGGGTGACGCAGCCAACGCCGTCAAAGTGTGGTCGCTGCCCAATCTGGCGTTGCTGCGCACCCTCACCGGGCACTCGGGCTATGTGGTCTCGGTGGCCATCAGCGTGGACGGGGGGCTGCTGGCCTCCGGCGGCCGGGACAACACCATCAAACTGTGGTCGCTGCGGGATGGGGCGTTGCTGCACACCCTTACCGGGCATGCCAACTGGGTGTACTCGGTGGCCATCGGCGCCGGCGGACGGCTGCTGGCTTCCGCGAGCGAGGACCACACCGTCAAGCTTTGGTCGCTGCCGGACGGGGCGCTGCTGCATACTCTCACCGGGCATTCGAGCGCGGTGGGGTCGGTGGCCATCAGTCCGGATGGGCGGCTGCTGGCTTCGGGCAGCGAAGACCGCACGGTCAAGCTGTGGTCGCTGCCGGATGGGGCGCTTTTGACGACCCTGACCGCGCATCCCAGCGGGGTCCTGTCGGTCGCCATCAGCCCGGACGGGGGATTGCTGGTGTCGGGCGGCCGCGGCCGCGCCGGCAGGTCCCGGCCGCCGGTGATACTCGGTGTGGCAGGCGCGGCAGCGCGCAAGCGTGGGCCCAGCGAGGCCGTCAAGCTATGGTCGCTGCCGGATGGGAAGCTGCTGAAAACCCTCACCGGACACGCGGCGGAGGTGACGGCCCTGGCCATCGGCGCGGACGGGCGGACGCTGGCCTCGGGCAGCACGGACGGCGAAATCGAGCTCTGGAGCCTGCCCGGCGGCAAATCGCTTCCGATTTGCCTGATGGACACGTCTGCCAGCGATTCCAGGGTGAAGGGAGTCAAGTATTCCAAGGATGGCGCTGTCTACACGCTTCCCTGCGGCGCTCCCATCCCGCCCGGCGCAGTCTGCACATGCAACTGCGTGCCCGGCACAGGCTGTTCCTGCGTGGGCAACGTGAGCACCGGCGGTGGCGGCGGCGGGGGCGGCCGCTGCACGTGCGTTCCGGTGAGCTACTACCATCCCAATTGAGCAGCTTCCGGCCGATGAATAGAGAGATATCATGAAACCCGAAAAACCTGACGATGGGTTGGAAGCCGCGCGAGACAAACCCAAAACCGATGCCGCGCCCGAAGTGTTCGCCGTCAAGCGGGGCCAATCCGGCTGGACGCTGAGCCGGAGGAACCTGTTCGCCGCGGCGGCTGCGGCGGCCGCGGCCGTCTCCAAGCGCACCCACGCGGCGGGTTGCGCCTCGGGCGCGGTGGCGGACACCAGCGGCGTCACCGGCGTGGCCATCGGCCCTGACGGAGGGCTGCTGGCCTCGGGAAGCTACGACCACACCGTCAAGCTGTGGTCGCTGCCGGATGGGGCGCTACTGAACACCCTCAGCCTCACCGGGGCCTCCAGCAATTCAATCTGCGTGGCCATCAGCCGGGATGGGAAGCTGCTGGCCACGGGCAGCTCGGACTATACCATCAAGCTGTGGTCGCTGCCGGATGGGACGCAGTTGAAGAGCCTGAGCGGGCACACCAGCTTTGTCTATCCGCTGGCCATCAGCCCGGACGGAAGCTTGCTGGCGTCGGGGAGCGCCGACGACACCATCAAGCTGTGGTCGCTGCCCAGCGGGACGCTGCTGCGTACCCTCACCGGGCATACGGCCTCGGTGTATGCGGCGGCCATCAGCCCGGACGGAACCCTGCTGATCTCGGGGAGCGCCGACAACACCATCAAGCTGTGGTCGCTGCCGGGTGGGGCGCTGCTCCAGACCCTCACGGGGCACTCGAACGCGGTGACTTCGGTGGCCATCAACCCGGGCGGGAACATGCTGGCCTCGGCCAGTTGGGACTACACCGTCAAGCTGTGGTCGCTGCCGGGTGGCGCGCTGCTGAAGAGCCTCCCCGCCAGCACCGACATTGTGGTCGCCGTGGCCATCAGTCCCGACGGCCGCCTGCTGGCCTCGGGGGGCCGGGACACTATCGTCAAGCTGTGGTCGCTGCCGGACGGGGCGCTGCTGAAGAGCCTCACCGGGAATACCAGCACGGTGGAGTCGCTGGCCGCCAGCCCGGACGGACGGCTGCTGGTTTCGAGCGGTGGGGACTACAGCATCCGGCTGTGGTCGCTGCCGGATGGCAAGCCGCTTCCGATCTGCCTCATGGACCCGGTTGCCAGTCCTTCCAACTTGAGCGGTGTCACGTATACCGTCGACGGCGTCACCAACACCCTGCCGTGCGGTTCGCCCATACCACCCGGCGCCGTCTGCACCTGTAACTGCGTGCCCGGCAGCGGGCCTTGCTCCTGCGTGGGCAACACCTGCTCGTGCGTAAGTAACACCTGCTCGTGCGTAAGTAACACCTGTTCCTGCATTCCGGTGACTTACTACTATCCGAACTGAGGCTTGCGAGCTGGAGATGACCGTCCGCCTGCATCCCGCGCTGCCCCTCTTTCGCCTGACGCGCGCCGGCGCCACCGTGTTCTACGCGCCGGGGCACGTGGCGCCGGAGTTTTCCGAGGAACTGGCGCGGCGCGCCGCCGAAGCCCAGGCGGCCTGGCAGAGGCTGGCGGAAGCTCCCTTCGCTCCCCAGTGCCTCACCATTTACCTCAACAACCGCTGCAACCTGGCTTGCGAATACTGCTACGCCGCCGCGGGCCGCGGGCAGGCGGCGCCGCCCCTCGACGAGCGCGCCGCGCTGGGTGCGGCCAGGCTGGTGGCGCGGTGTTGCGCGGAGAAGCACCAGCCGATGCACCTGGTGCTGCACGGCGGCGGCGAGCCGGCGCTCGACTGGGAGTGCGCCATCCGGCTGGTGGAAGGGACGCGGGCGATCGCGGCCGGAGCCGGCGTGGACTGCTTCGCCGTTCTGGCTACCAACGCCGTGATGCCGCCCGAGCGCGCCGCCCGGCTGGGCCGCCGGCTCGACCTGGTCGAGATCTCCTGCGACGGGCCGCCCGAGATCCAGGACCGGCAGCGTCCCCTGCCCAATGGCGAGCCCACTTCGCCGCATGTCGAGCGCACCGCGCGGGCGCTGCGCGAGGCCGGCGTCCGCTTCCTGGTGCGCGCCACCATCACGCCGCGCTCCGTGGAGCGGCAGACCGCCATCGTGGCCTACCTGCACCAGGCTCTGGGCGCGGTGGAGATGCGCTTCGAGCCGGTGTACCGCATGGCGGCCTTCGCCCCGGAGCGGGCGGAGTGGTTCGCCCTGCATTTCCTGGCGGCGCAGCGCGAAGCGCGGGCACGCGGCTGCGACCTCTCGTTCGCGGGCGCGCGCCTGGACGAGATTCACGGTCCCTTCTGCGACGTCCTTCGCGACACGCTGCACCTGTTGCCGGACGGCACGGCCACGGCCTGCTTCTTTTCCACGGATGGGCGCGCCGCGGAGGCCGCTGGCCTGGCGATCGGGAGATGGGATGGGCCGCGCGGCGAGTACACGCTGGACATGGATAGAATCGCCGCCCACCGGCGGAAGGCGCTCGAGCTGCCCGCGGCTTGCCGCGCGTGCATCGCCGTTTGCCACTGCGCGCGGGAGTGCCCGGAACGCTGCGCCGTGACCGAGGCCGCGCCGGAAACCCCCTCTTTCCGCTGCCTGGTGCAGCGGCTGCTGGCCGAAGAGTGGATTCTGGAGGCCGCCGGCGCTTCCGGCGCGCTCGACCCGCCGAGTCTGTTAGCCTTGGAGGACAAATGAAACCGGGAGACCCAACCGCCGGCAGACGCCGGTTCTTCACACACGCCGCCCGCGAGACGGTGGTGTGGTTTGAGGAGATGGGCGGCCATCGCCACGTGAAGTTCGCCGACCTGCCCAAACTTCCGCCCGAAGAGATCGCCGCCCTGGTTCCGCAAGTTCGCCCGGGCGTGCGGATCGTGCCCGAGGGCGGGCAGGTTTCGGCGTGCCTGCCGGGCGCGAGCGAGATGGTGGCGCTGTTCCGCACCGACGAAGCCAACCTGGCGGTATTCAACCGATTCAACGGGCAGAACACCATCGGGAAAGTAGCCGGCGAAGTGAGCGCGGCCTTGGCGTGGCCCCCGGAGCGCAGCTTGGCGCACGTGAAGGGCCTGTTCTTCCACCTGCTCAACCTGGGAGTCTGCGTGCCCTCCAACCCGGTCAAGCCGTGATGGGCGCCGTGGACCGCCATTCTCGTTCGCGCCCGCGGAACCCTGGCGAGCCGCCGCGCCCGCGCGGAGCCCTCTGTCCCCGGTGTTTTCGCCCCGTCCGCGAACTCGCGCCCGTCCCCTGCGACAAACACCGGCCACGCCCGCGGGCACACTCGACCCAATGCTAGCGCCCTACGCCATTGCGCTCTCCCTGGCGGTGCTGGCGCTTTTCACCGCCCGCGCGCTGGCGCCGTCCTTGGGGAGCCTGCGCTTCGGCCGCCGCGCTCTGGCGGCCGTGCTCGTCTGGGGGTGCGCCGCGGCCTGGATACACGCCCGCTTCCCCAGGCAGCATCGGCTCTACTACGACGAGGATGCCTACGCCAACCTCTCGCTGAACCTGATCCGCGGCCACGGCGCCGGAGTCACCCTGCTCGCGACCCGGCAGGCCCACCACGTGGAGCGATACAAGTGGCCCTATGCGTTCCCCACCGCCGCGGCGCCGCTGGTGGCCTGGCTCGGGCCGGAAACCGGGCCGGAGGTATTCAACGAGCTCTGCGGAGCAGCCGCCATCGCGGTCGCCATGGCGTGGGCCGCGGCACTGGCGGAAAGTTTCTGGGCCGCGATTCTAGTCGCACCGCTGATGCTCCTGCAGCCGGCGGCGATTGAATGGTTCCGGTCCGGTTCGGCCGAGCCGCTGTCGGCGCTGCTGGCGGCGTTGGCCTTGTGGGCCGCGGCCAAAGCTGGAGCGGCGTCCGCGCCGGGCATTTCCAACGGGCGCTGGGTGGGAGTGTCGGCGCTGGCGGCGGCCATTGCCATTCACGTGCGGCTGGAGAACCTGGTGCTGGCCATCCCCTTGGTCCTGATACCGGGCGCACGGAAGCGCCTCTGGAGCCTCGACCGGGTCTCGGCCATCCCGCTGCTGTTCGCGGCCATGCTGGCCATCGCCTACGTCGCGCACCTCGGCGGCTTGCGCCAGTACTACCTGGCGGGACGCGGCGAATCGAGCTTCGGGGCTGCCTGGGTGGGCGGGAACCTGGCGGCAAACCTGAAATATCTGGGCGCCACGGCGGCGTCCACGAGCGTGGTTCTGGCGGCCGGGGTGCTGGCGTGGGCGGCGGTTCGCAGGCGGCGCATCGAGGCCGGCGCCATCCTCTGCTGGCCGGCGGCCATTTTCGCGCTGCTGCTGTTCTATTCGGTGGGGCAGTTCGGATATCCCGGCGGCGGCCGCTTCCTTCTGCCTTTCGCGCTGGCCGGCTCGGCGCTGGCCGCTTCGGGGTGCCTGGCCGCGCCGCGCCGGATGGTGCTGCTCGCCGTGCCCCTGGCCGTCGCCTTGCTGGCGGCGCAGGCGGCCGGCGCGTGGCCCCACGGCACGGTGTACGGGACGGATGTTCCCCGCGCTGAGCACGCCGCCATCGTGCGTTGGGCCGCCCGCTTGCCCCGCGACGCCGTGGTCATCAGCCGCGTGCCGTACCTCTGGGAGAATCTCGGGGTTTACACCGCTCAGCCGGAATTCGCGGGCGGCATCCTCGAGCAAACCCGCAATCTCTACCTGCACATCGGCCTGTTCAGCACGCCCGCGGAGCGCGCTTCCGTGGAGAACTGGCCCAAGCAGTGCGTGAGCACCGCCGCGGGAGAAATCTGGCTGGTCTCGCACCCATAACATCTCCGCGAAAACACCGCGCCGTTCCACACCATGCTATAAAAGTCTCGGACACAGGCACACCCATGACCCCACGCGTGATCATTGCCCGCAACGTGTTATCCGATCTATCCCACTTGGTGGCGGAGGCAACGCCGGCCCTGTCCACAGTCCGCGGCGATCTCTTCCTGCCGGACAACCTCCCATTCGCCGCCATCCGGCTGAATATCCCATTCACGGATTACATCGCGTATCTCGCCGCGCTCCCGCCGGGCGAGCGCCCCCAGGCTTTCCGGATAGTCCCCGTGAAGGATCTGCCCTTCCACATCGTCATCAACGGCGCGGTACGCGTGGAGAACGGCGGGACGGCAATCGGCGGGAAGCCGGCGACGATATTGTAGTACCCGCCGCCGGCATCCTACTCCAGCACCAGCACTCGCACCTTGCCCAATCCCAGCGCGGCCTTCTCTCCGAAATGCAACACCTCCGCCGCGCGGGCCCACGGCATGGCCGGGCCAAGTTCGCCGGCCAGGTCGATATAGCCCGCCACACCGTCGAAGTGCATCCCCGCGTCTTGCTGGAAACCGTGGTGCGGAAGCTCGTAATGAAACAGCCGGTGCCCCGCCATCGCGGCGCGCGCCGGAGCTTCCACCCGGGACGGCCGCGCTCCCAAACATGCCCGGTACATCTGTCCGGCCCGTTCGATGCTGTACTCGAAGAACCGCGCCGCGAAATCCTCTGGCGCGAAGGTGGGAGCACTCGCCAGCTTGAGTTCCGTGGGCGAGAGAAACACGATCCGGATCCGGCCGGCGGTTTCCTTTTCGACGCTCAAACGCTGCGCGGCGGGCATCTGCGCCGCGACTCCCGGCCAGCGGCGGTCGTATAGCAGCCGCCCCCGGCTGTCGCGTGCGGCCACCAGGCGAAACTGCGCGCCGCCCACCGCCAGGCCGCATCGCGCCACCGCCTCCAGGATCGCGGGCAGCGCATTCGAGGCCCTGCCCACCAGCCGCAGACCCAGATCCAGCGTCCCGCCGAAGTCGAAGTTCCATCCCGCCTCGCAGCGCAGCGTGGGAATGGTTTCGCCGTCGCGAGGCGGCCCGGTCCGGTACGGCAGACTGGCCGCTCCGCCCATGGCGATTTCCTCCAGGCCGGGCGGCGGCGGCGCCAGCAGCAGGAACGGTCCGGCGCCCTCGCCGCCCGGCGCTTCGCAGAGAACCGTCCGCAGCAGATCTCCCAGCGCGCCGCGCAGGATCGAACCCAGGTAGGGCGGCAGAATCGCCGGCTCGGCGGCTTCCAGCGTCAGCCACGCTTCCCGCCACCACAGCTTTTCGAGCCAGCCCGGCCATTTCCGGTTCGACGCCATGTTGTCCATGGTATAGCTTGCCAAGAGACTCAGGGAGATCGAAATGCCCGTCTCCGCTCCGCCGCGCCAACCGGCGCCACGCCCCCACCCCGCACATATGATAGCGTGCTCCTCATGGACACAATCACCGTCCTGGTGCTGGCGAATCCCACCGACCGGCGGCTTGCCATGCTCGAGGCGCTGCCCGAGGAGACCTGTCTCGCCATCGGCGAAACGGCCGCGGCTTTCCGATGGTCGGCGGCGGCGGCGGACGCGATCTTCAACTGGTCGGGCACCCGCGAACTGTTGCGCGAAGTGCTGGCCATGGCCCCGGCGGCGCGCTGGGTACACACCCGATCGGCGGGGCTGGACGACCTGCTGACGCCCGAACTGGCGGCCCACCCGGCAATCCTGACCAACGCCAGCGGAGTGTTCAGCCCGTCGCTGGGCGAATTCGTGCTGGGCGCCATCCTCTATTTCGCCAAGGATTTCCGCCGCCTGGTGCGCAACCAGTCGGCGGGCGTCTGGGAGCAGTTCGACGTCCCCTTCATCGAAGGCCAGACGGTGGGGATCGTCGGCTACGGCGACATCGGACGCGCCGTGGCTGCGCGCGTCCGGGCCATGGGCATGCGCGTGCTGGCGCTGAAACGGCACGCCGCGCCGCCCGGCCACGCCGATCCGCCGGCGGAGCGCATCTACGGTCCCGAAGGCCTTTCCGAAATGCTGGCCCAGTGCGATTACGTGGTGATCTCGACGCCGCTCACGGCCGAGACCCGCGGCATGATCGATGAGCCGGCGCTGGCCGCCATGCGGCGCGAGGCGGTGCTGGTAAACGTCGGCCGCGGCCCGGTGGTGGACGAACCGGCGCTGATCCAGGCGCTCTCGCGCGGCCTCATCAAAGGGGCGGCGCTGGATGTCTTCGACCGCGAACCGCTGCCGCCCGGCCATCCGTTCTACGGTTTGGAGAACGTGCTGCTGTCGCCTCACTCCGCCGACCACACGCCCGACTGGCTAGAGCGCGCCATGCGCCAGTTCCTCGAACAGTTCGAGCGCTTCCGCAAGGGCGAGCCGCTGGCCAACGTGGTGGACAAGAAACTGGGTTATTGAGCGCGCCCGCGATCAACCTGATTACCCGCGAAAGCGCGGGGACTGACGACTCCATCCCAAGGCGCCGCTTCCCGCCGCGTGGACGGCGCCGTCCGTCCCCCGGTTTTCGCCCCTTCCTGGCGATGGCAAAGACTGGGGGCCGGCCGACACGCCCCGCCAGGCGGCCTCGCGGCTGGGGATGGAATAGAGTGGTGAACCCGTTTGCGCGCCCATCGTAGCCGCTCCGCGGATCTACTTCCGTTCCCGCCGCAGGCTGTTCATCACCACCGTCACGCTCGACAGCGCCATGGCGGCCGAGGCCAGCATCGGCGACAGCAGTCCCATCGCCGCCACGGGAATCGCGATGGTGTTGTAGGCGAAAGCCCAGAACAGGTTCTGGCGGATAGTGCGCATGGTGCGGCGCGCCAGCTCGATGGTCTCGGGAACGCCCGTCAGCCGGCCGCCCATCAGGGTGATCGCGCCGGCTTCCATGGCCACGCCGGCGCCCGATCCCATGGCGATTCCCAGGTCCGCCTGGGCCAGCGCGGGCGCGTCGTTGATGCCGTCGCCCACCATGGCCACGCGCCGTCCGCCGGCTTGCAGCCTGCGGATTTCGTCCACCTTGGCCTCCGGCAGCGCCTCCGCCACCACGTGGCCGATGCCGGCCTGGCGCGCGATGGCTTCGGCCACTTCGCGCCGGTCGCCGGTGAGCAGCCACACTTCCAGGCCCAGCGCGCCCAGGCGGCACACCGCCTCGGCGGCTTCCGGTTTGATGGCGTCGGCCACTTCGATCGAGCCGGCGCAAGTGCCGTCCACCGTCACCGTCACGCCCGGCCGGCCCACCACCACCTCGCGCCCGCCCACGCGCGCCCGCACGCCGTGTCCCGCTTCGGCCGTGAAGCCGGCGGGTTCCTCCAGCGCCATGCCGCGCGCGGCGGCGGCTTCCACCACGGCGCGGCCGATGGGATGCTCGGAGGGCCGCTCGGCGGAAGCGGCCAGCCGCAGCAGTTCGGCTTCGGTGAACCCCGCCGCGGGCGCGATCCCGGTCACGCGCGGCTTGCCCTGGGTCACCGTGCCTGTCTTATCCAGCACGATGCAGCCGACGTGGTGGGCCATCTCCAGCGCTTCACCGCTCTTGATGAGAATGCCGCGGGCCGCGCCGCGCCCGGTGCCCACCATGATGGCGGTTGGCGTGGCCAGGCCGAGGGCGCACGGGCAGGCCACGATCAGCACGGCCACGGCGTTGACCATGGCGGTCGAGGGCGGCGCCAGAAACAGCCACACCGCGAACGTGATCAGCGCGGCGATGAGCACGCCCACGGTGAAGTAGCCGCTCACCACGTCGGCCAGCCGCGCCACCGGCGCGCGCGAACCCTGCGCCTGGCGCACCAGTTCCACCATGCGCTGCAGCACGGTGCCGCGGCCCACCTGGGTGGCGCGGTAGCGGAGGCTGCCGGAGCGGTTGAAGGTCCCGGCGAAAACCGCCGCGCCGGGGAGCTTGTCCACGGGCAGGCTTTCGCCCGTCAGCGGGGATTCGTCCACCGCCGATTCGCCGTCCACCACCACGCCGTCCACGGGGATGCGCTCGCCCGGCCGCAGCGCCAGCGTGTCGCCGGCTTCGACGCGCTCCACCGGCACGTCGCTTTCCACGCCGTCCACCACCCGGCGGGCGGTGGGCGGTTGCAGGTCCATCAGCCCGCGGATGGCGCCGGAGGCCTTGGCGCGGGCGCGCGCTTCCAGCATGCGGCCGAGCAGGATCAGGGCCACAATGACGGCGGCCGCCTCGTAGTAAACGTGCATGCCGCCGGCGACCGTGACCCCCAGCGAGTACAGGAATGCCGACCCGGTCCCCAGCGCGATGAGCGTGTTCATGTTGGCGCTGCCATGGCGCAGCGCGCTCCACGCCGCCTGGTAGAACGGCGCGCCGGAGTACGCCACCACTGGCAGCGCCAGCGCCAGTTGCAGCCACGGCGAGGCCATCCTCATACTAAGGACCATCAACGGCGCGGCCAGGCAGGCGGCCACCAGGAAGCGCAGCCGGTAGTCCGGTTCCCCGCCGCCGGGCGGCAGGTCCGTTTCCGGAACCCCGTAGCCCAGGCCTTCGATAGCCGAGACGAAATCGGCCGCGCGCGCGCGCCGCGAGTCGTACTCCACGGTGGCCGTGCGCGAGGCCAGGTTCACCGCGGCGCGGGTCACGCCCGGCGTGCGGGCCAGCGTGCGTTCGATGAGTCGCGCGCAGGCGGCGCAGGTCATGCCGGAGACGGGCAGATCCACGCGGCCATCGGCGCGGTCCGCGGCCGCCGCGGGCCCCGGGTTCATAGCGTCGCTTGGTAGCCCAGCTCGCGTATGGCCGCGGCCAGGCGCTCGGGCTGAACCAGTTGGGGATCGTACTCCACCTGCGCGCAAGCCTTCACATGGTCCACCGCCGCCCACACCACTCCGGGGAGACGCGTCAGGGTCTGCTGCACCCCGCGGGCGCAGTTGCCGCAGGTCATGCCGCCGACCGGCAGATTCAGGGTCTTGGTCGCCATAACTATATGATGCGCTTCGATCGCCCTCCGGCGCATCCAGGCCGGACGCCGCGCAGGTGCGCGAAAACTCCCACCCATCCATTTTCAGCTTCCCCCCTAATGAACTTCGCCCCGCCAGCCGATATGTTCTTCCAGTAGCCCATGCAGCCTCACTTCACCGCCGATCAGGGCGACTGGCTCGCCGAGATGGACCGCCGCTTCCGGCGCCAGCGCCGCGCCGTTTTTCTCACATCGGGCATCGCCGCCTGCCTGGCTGTGGCCGCCTTTGTCGAGGCCCTGTTGCTGAGCTGGAAATAACCCTACACGCGCCCGCGCCGGCCATTTTCGCCGCCCGGACCCGCTTTTGCGGAACACCGAACCCGATCCGGTCCAATTACGCTACACTGAGTCTTGTCTAGGCGAATCCCCTTGAATTGGTTCGTGGTTTCAGGCTTGCTGGCGGCTGCCAGCGTGGCTCGCGCCGACCAGCCCGCGATGGGCCAGCTCGATAGCAGCCCCACCCTCTTCACCGTCATGGCCGCTATCAACGCGGCCGGTTACGATGCCGGGCTGGCCCACAGCCACCCGCTCCGCCTGGCGGTGCGCGAGGAGCTTGCCAAACGCAACATCCCCTCTTTGAAGGCCATACGGGATTTCGTGCTGCGTCACCACATGTCCGACGACGAGGCCGAGCTGGGCCAGTACATTTCGTTCGGCGTGACGGCCGGCCCTCCGCCCAATTTCGAAATCAAGCTGCGGCAGGTGGAGACGCCGCCCGATGTGGTGCCGCTCCTGGAGTTCTCGCCGCTGCTCGCCAAGTTCTATAAGGAGGCCGGCATCGCCGATCTTTGGAAGCGCTCGCAGCCTCCCATCGATGAATACATCGCGCTGTACCACGCTCCCGTCACCAACGCCGTTCAGGAAGTCAATGCCTACCTGCGCCAGCAAACCTCGGGCGTGACCTACCGCAATTTCCAGATCTTCATCGACCTGCTGGAGGCCCCCAACCACGTTTCCACGCGCAGCTACGGCAACGACTACACGGTGATCGTGGGGCCCTCCACGCCGCCGGCCGGCGCCACGCGTCCCGAGCCGCGCACTTTCGACATCCGCCACGCCTACCTGCACTACAGCCTGGAACCGCTGGCCACCCACAACCAGGAGATCCTGATGCGCAAGAAGCCCCTGGCCGATCACCTCGGCCGCGCTCCCGCCATCGGCGAGGCCTACCGCCAGGATTTCCTGCTGATGGTTTCCGAGTGCCTGATCAAAGCCACCGAATCGCGGCTGGATCACAACCCCAGGGAAGTCGACCTGGCCTTCCATGAAGGCTACATCCTGACGCCCTATTTCGCCGAGCAGTTGCCCGCATATGAAGGGCAGGAACAGGCCATGTCGCTGTACTATCCGGGGATGGTGGGCGGGATCGAACTGCTGAAGGAGGAAGCGCGCCTGGCCAACGTGGATTTCAACGGCAAGCCCTCCGAGCGTCCCGCCATCAACGTGGCCCAGCCCGTGGAGCCGGCGGTCACGGGCGCGCTCAAGATGCTGGACGATGCCGAGACCCTGCTGGCGGCGCGGCCGGTGGATCAGGCCAAAATGGATAAGGCCAAAGGTCTGTTCGTGGCGGCCATGCAGGAGACCGATAAAAAAAGGCTGCACGCCAGATCCTGGTACGGGCTGGCGCGCATCGCCATGTTACAGAACGATCCCGAAACCGCCGAAGAGTTATTCCAGAAGACCCTCGATCTGGACCCCGAGCCCCAGGATAAGGCTTGGACACTGTACTACCTGGGAAGGCTCGCCGCCGCCTCGGGCGACAGTGGCCGGGGGATTCAACTGATCCAGCAGGCCCTCGCCGTGGAGGGCATCTCGGACAAGGCCAAAAAGGCCGCTTCCGACGCATTGCAACAGATTTCGAAACGCTAGAAGGAGTTCTCAAACCATGAAACGATTGATTCTTGCCGCCGCCCTGCTGGCCGCCGGAGCGGTTGGCCTTTTTGCCCAACCCACTACCGCCAAGCCGGCCCAGGCCCCCAGTGTCCCGAGGCCCAAGTCTCCGGATGAGTTGAAGGCCTTGCAGGCCTGGCAAGCCGCGCTCCAGGCCAACGATGCCGACGCCATCATCAAAGCCGTGGATGACATAGTCACCAGGTTCCCCAATACGGATTTCAAATCCATGGTGCTCGAAACCGAAGCCGAAGCCTATAAGCAAAAAGCCGACTGGGCCAAGGCCCAGATCTACGCCGATATGGCTCTCACCGCCAATCCGCAGTCCTTTCAAGCCGCCCTCATGCTGGCCGACATTCCCGCCAAGCACACCGGCGAGCACGACCTGGATAAGGAGGAGAGCCTGACCAAGGCGGAAGGGTACGCCCACAAGGCCATCGAACTCGTCACCGCCCAGGCCAAGCCGCCGCAGTTTTCCGACGAACAGTGGTCGGACTACCAGAAGCAGATCGTGGGGCAGGCCCAGGACGATCTCGGCCTGATTTCGGGCAATCGCAAGAACTGGGATTCCGCCATCGCCGCCTTCAAGACCGCTATCGCCGCCACGGCGGAGCCGGCCTACAAAGTGCACCTGGCCAACGCCCTGATGCAGAACGGCAAGCTCGACGATGCCCTCGGGGTCTGCGACCAGATCCTGACCGAGCCCAAACTTCACCCGCAGATCAAGGCCGCCAGCCAGGATATCGAGGTGCAGATCGCCGCCTTCCTGCAAGCTCAGGGCAAGAACGACGCGGCCATCGCCATCCTCGACAAGGTGCTCGCCGATTCCGGCCTTCCCTCCAGAGTCAAGGCCAATGCAACCAGAATCAGGGACACCGCCACCAAGGCCAAGGGACAGTAGCCGGCTGCGGTCATGCGCGCGGAGCTGGTAACTTTGGAATCCCGCATCGGGCACCACTTCTCCAGCCGGGAGTTGTTGCGCCGCGCGTTCACCCATACCTCGTTTGCCAATGAAGCGCGCACCGGCCAGGGTTCTCCGCTGGACGACAACGAGCAGCTCGAATTCCTGGGGGATTCGGTTCTCGGGTTCCTGGCGGCGGAAGCCCTGGTCGCGCGCAATCCCCAGTCCCGCGAGGGCGACCTCTCGCGCCGCAAGGCCCACCTGGTGAGCGCGGCCCACTTGCACGGCGTGGCCCGGCGCCTGGACCTGGGTCTCTATCTCGATCTCGGCCGCAGCGAGGAAATGAGCGGCGGCCGCGCCAAGAAGACCCTGCTGGTGGACGCCCTCGAAGCCCTCATCGCCGCCATCTACCTGGATGGCGGCATGGAGGCCGCGCGGGCTTTCGTTTCCGGCCACATCCTGGACGCGCCTTTCGCCGCCGACGAGGAGGCCGGCACCGACGTCCAGCCTGCCATCGCCAATTTCAAGAGCGCGCTTCAGGAACTGGCCCAGGCCCGCAAGCTGCCCCAGCCCCGCTATACCATCGTGGGCGAACGCGGTCCCGAACACGCCAAGACCTTCACCGTCGAGGTTCGCGCCGGCAAGGAATGGACCGGCCAGGCCGAAGGCCGCACCAAGAAAGTCGCCGCCCAGCGCGCCGCCCGCGCCGTTTACGAGCGCATGGCCGCGCCCCCACCCGATTCCGCCGGAGCGGAGGCCGGCGGCCTGCCGTCAGGCCCCGATCCTCCGCCCGCCACACCCGCATGCCCGGCTACATGAACCCGGCGGAGTTCGCCAACATCGCCGGATGCGAGGCGGACTTCTGGTGGTACCGCGGCATGCGCGAGATCTTTTTCCGCTTCCTCGACCCCTATCTCCAGCGCCGCCCAATCGCCCGCGCCCTCGAAGCCGGCTGCGGCACCGGCTATTTCTCCGGGCTGCTCCAGGCCGCCCGCGGCTGGCCGATCATTCCCGTGGACATCAGTTGGGAGGGCCTGTCGCATGCCCGCCGGATGGGCGTCCAGCGCCCCGTGCAGACGGATATCTGCCTCCTGCCCTTCGCGCCCGCGTCCTTCGACCTGGTGATCTCGGTGGACGTTCTGCCTCATCTGCCGCCCGGCGCCGAGCGCCAGGCCGCCGCCGAGTTCGCCCGCGTGCTGGCCCCCGGCGGTTTGCTCGTGATCCGCGCCGCCGCGCTCCGCATTCTGCGCAGCCGCCACTCCGCGTTTGCTTTGGAGCGCCAGCGCTTCACCCGCCGCCGGATCGCCGGGATGGCCGAATCCGCCGGCTTCCGCGTGCTCCGCTGCACCTATATCAATTCGCTGCTGCTGCCCGTGGCGCTCGCCAAATTCCGCCTCTGGGAGCCGCTGCTGCGCCGTCCCGCCGCGAGCGGCCTGCAGCCCGTGTCCCGGTGGCTCAACCGCCTGCTGTACGCCCCGCTGGCGCTGGAATCGCGCTGGATCGGCGCCGGCCACGGCTTCCCCGCCGGGCAGTCGCTGCTGCTGCTGGGAGAAAAGCTGTGAAGTTTCCCTCGCTCAGCGTCTTCTTCCCGGCTTACAACGACGCGCCGTCCCTGCCCGCGCTGCTGCGCCGGACTTTCGAAGTGCTGGAAGCCCACGTGGCCGATTACGAAGTCATCGTGGTGGACGATGGCAGCCGCGACGCGACCCCCCAGGTGCTGGAGGCTCTGGCCGGCGAACTCGGCCCGCGCCTGCGCGTGGTCACCCACCCCGAGAACCGCGGCTACGGCGGCGCGTTGCGCAGCGGCTTCGCGGCCGCGCGCAAGGACTTCGTCTTCTACACCGATGGCGACGCCCAGTACGACCCCGGCGAGCTGCCCCGCCTGATGGAACTCGCCGGCCCCTCGACCGGCCTGGTGAACGGCTACAAGCTGGAGCGCCAGGACCCGGCCCACCGCGTCTGGATCGGATCGGTCTACAATTTCTGCGCCCGCCTGCTGTTCGGCATACGCATCCGGGACATCGACTGCGATTACCGCCTGATCCGCCGCGACCTGCTCGACCGCATCCATCTCACCTCCACCAGCGGCACCATCTGCGTCGAACTGGTCCGCAAGCTGGAGCTGAGCGGCTGCCAGGTGGCCGAAGTGGGCGTGCACCATTACCCGCGCCGGCACGGCTCTTCCCAGTTCTTCCGCCTGCGCTCGCTGGCCACCACCTTTCTGCAGTTGCTGAAGCTGTGGATCCGCCTCGTGCTGCTGGCCTGAGGCCCGCGCACCTGCGCTACCCTCAAAGCATGTCCATCCGCGTCGTCACCGTCGATGCCTTCAGCGATCGTCCCTTCGCCGGCAATCCCGCGGCGGTCTGCGTGCTTCCCGAACCCCGTCCCGACCAATGGATGCGCGATGTCGCGCGTGAGATGAACCTCTCCGAGACGGCGTTCCTGGTCCCCCGCGAAGACGTCTTCCACCTGCGCTGGTTCACTCCCGCCGTGGAGGTGGACCTGTGCGGCCACGCTACCGTGGCCGGCGCGCACGTGCTCTGGGAGGACGGCCACCTGCCGGCCGGACGGCAGGCCCGCTTCGACACCCGCAGCGGGCGCCTGCTGGCCGATCGCCGGGGCGACTGGATCGAACTGGACTTCCCCGCCAAGATCGCCGCAGCCGCCGAGCCGCCGCCCCACCTGCTGGCGTCGCTCGGCCTGCACCACGCCGCCTGGGCCGGCCGGAATGTCTTCGACTACCTGCTGGAAGTGGACTCCGAAGAGGCTCTCCGCGCTCTCAAGCCCAATTTCAGCGAGCTGCGCAAGGTGCCCGTGCGCGGCGTGATCGTGACCGCGCGGTCGTCCGCCGCCGGCTTCGATTTCGTCTCACGCTTTTTCGCCCCGGGTTCGGGGGTCGATGAAGACCCCGTCACCGGCTCGGCCCATTGCGCGCTGGGGCACTATTGGGCCGGCAAACTGGGCAAGCGCGAGTTCACCGCGTTTCAGGCCTCGGCGCGCGGGGGCGTGGTGCGCGTCCGGCTGCAGGACGACCGCGTGATCCTGGGCGGCCAGGCCGTGACCGTGATGCGCGCCGAGTTGCTCTGGTAGCGCCGGTTTTTGTGGGGCAGGATGGCATCCTGCGGCCGCGCCCAGGGGGCACCCGCAATCGGCCCGGCGAGCGAAGCTCGCCCGGTGGTCCTGGAAACCCGCTCACTCTGGTTGCGGCCCCCCGCGCTACGGCGCTGGTTCCCTAACGCGAACCAGCCGGTCCGCCGCCACGTTCCTCAACTGTTGCACCTGGCCGGATGGCCAGCGGATCTCCACCAGGTCCGCCGAGGCGGCCGCGCCCAGCCCGAAGTGCACCGGGCCGGCGCTGGAGGAGGCGTAGCCGCAAGCGGTGGTCACGTGGTTGTATTGCGTGGCGGTTTTGGTGGCCACCTTGATCCTGGCGCCGATGGCGTCGCGATTGCTGCGCGTGCCCTCCAGGCGCAATTCCAGCCAGTGGTTGGTGGCCGGGCTGCGGTTCATCCAGATCTCGGCCGGGGCGCCCAGAGCGCTCACCACCACATCCAGCCGCCCGTCGCCGTCCAGATCGCCCACCGCCGATCCGCGATGCCGCCGCGGCGGTTGCGCCGTCAACCCCGCTTCGGCGGTGAGGGCCGCGAAGGCGCCGTTGCCCAGGTTGCGGAACACCGTGTTGGGTTGCTCCACCTGCACCCGCGGCGCGGCCAGCGGCGATTGCACGTGCCCGCGGGAGACGAAGATGTCCTTCCAGCCGTCGTTGTCGAAATCGAAAATGGTGGGGGAGTATCCGGCCATGGGCATGCTGAGCGCGGCCATGCGGCTGGGGCCGGTCGCATCGCTGAAGTCGCCCTGGCCGGTATTGCGGAACAGCGGAAAGGTCTCGTCGTCGAGCGCGGCCAGCGCAATGTCCGGACGGCCGGTGTTGAAGAGATCGCGGAAGTCCACGCCCATGCCGCTGATCAACTCGGCGTTTTCGCGCAGGGCCACGTTGGCGGGAAAGGCCACTTCCTCGAACTTGCCGTTCCCCTGGTTGTGGAACAGCCAGTTGTACATCTTGTCGTTGGAGATGAAGAAGTCCATGTTCCCGTCGAGGTCGTAATCCGCGATGCCGATCCCCATCCCTTTTCCGGGATGGGCGCGCACGCCGGAGGCCGCCGAAACATCCCGGAACGTCCCGTCGCCGTTGTTCAGGTAGATCTGGTTGGGAGTAGGCTTGTACATCTTGGGATGGCAGTACTCGCGATGCCCGGCCTCCGGGCAGGCCGGCTCGGTGGAGATGTCCCAGCTCAGATAGTTCACCACCACCAGGTCCAGAAGGCCGTCGTTGTTGAGGTCCACCCAGGCGCCGCCCACGCTCCACAGCGGGCCGTACTGGGCGTCCGGCTGGTTCAGCCCGGCCTTTTGGGTGACGTCGGTGAAGGTTCCGTCGCCGTTGTTGTGGTAGAGCGTATTGCGGTGCACGCCGCCCACGAAGATGTCCTCGTAGCCGTCGTTGTCGTAGTCTCCGATGGCGACGCCGGTATCGTAGCCCGTCCCGGCCAGGCCGGCCTTTTCGGTGACGTCGGTGAAGTGCCCGTTGCCGTCGTTGTGGAAGAGGCGGTTCCAATACTTCGGCCCGGTTTTCTTCAGGCTGCGTATGTCGGCCCCGTTGGTGAAGAAGATATCGAGCGCGCCGTCGTTGTCGTAGTCGAAAACCGCCACGCCGCCGGCCATGGTTTCGGGCGCGTGCCGTTCCGGCGTTTCGCAACTGTCGAGGGTGAACCCGATGGGCTGGTAGACGAAGCGGATGGAACTGGCGGGGTTTTCGGGCCGCGCCAGCCATCCCGCGCCCAGCCCGAGGGCGGCGGGAATCAGGATGCAGGCTGTGCGGAGCGGGGCCATGGGATTTCTTATTATAGGCGGAGAGCGGGCCGGGACCGGGGTGCGCGAACAGGCCTGGCGCGCCTACGTGGGGCAGGATGGCATCCTGCGGCGGGTTGTCAACCCGCCGGTTCGCGTGCAAACGCGGGTCATCGGCCGATTGTCCGCCCACGAGGCGGGGCCGCAGGTTCAAATCTTTCCCGCAAAGGCCGAGTAGTACACAGCCCCGCGCCCACCGCCTCACGCCGCGTCTTGAACGGTGGCCGGGCAGATCTTCTGGATGGCCGCGAAAAGCACGTCCGGCTTGATGGGCTTGGACACGTAGGCGTCCATGCCGGCTTCCAGGCAGCGTTCCGCGTCGCCCTTCATGGCGTGCGCCGTCATGGCCACGATGGCCAGGCGCCGGCCGCCGCCGGCTTCCCTGGCGCGCAGCACGGCGGTGGCTTCCAGGCCGTCCATCTCGGGCATCTGCACGTCCATCAGAACCAGGTCGAAGTCCTGTTCCTCGGTGAGCCGCACCGCCTCGCGCCCGTTCCCGGCGACGCTGACGGTGTGCCCCCGCTTCTCCAGCAACGCCCTCGCCACCCGCTGATTGACCGCATTGTCCTCCGCCAGCAGGATGTGGAGCTTCCGGCCGGCCATCTCCGCTTCCGTGGCCGCCGCACCCGCGGGAGACGCCGCGCCCGGGTCGCTCGCCGCCGATGGCGCGCCCAAAGCCATCAGCAGGGCCGCCTTCAACTCCGCCCGGCGCACCGGCTTGGTCAGGCACGCGGCCACGCCCTGTTGCCGGAAGCGGGCGGCGCCGTCCTTCTGCTGGGCGCAGCTCAACATCATGACGATGGAGCAGGCTTGCCCGCCATGCTCCCGAAGCGACCGCACCAGGCCGGTGCCGCTCAACCCCGGCATCTGGGAATCCGCCAGCACCACCCGGAACGGCCGCCCGGCACGCTCCGCCCGGCCGAGTTCCCAAACCGCCGATACCCCATCGGCCGCCGCCCTCACCGGCATGCCCCAACCGGAAAGCGTCTCCGCCAGGATGCGCCGGTTGGTGGCGTTGTTGTCGATCGCCAGCGCGGGAATGCCCCGCAGAGCTTCCTCGACGCCCCCGCCGCTGGACGCCGCGGCGGCCTGGACCTGGGCGGTGAAATGGAAGCGGCTGCCTTCGCCCGGCGCGCTCTCCACCCAGATCCGGCCGCCCATCATCTTCACCAGCCGCGAGGAGATCGTCAGCCCCAGACCGGTGCCGCCATACTTGCGCGACATGGAGCCGTCTTCCTGCGCGAAGGCGTCGAAGATCACCTGCTGCTTTTCCACCGGGATGCCGATCCCGGTGTCGGCGACCGTGAAGCGCAGGGTGGTGCAACCGGCCGCGCAGCCCTCGGCGAGAACGCTGAGCGAAACCTCGCCGCGCTCGGTGAACTTCAGGGCGTTGCCGAGCAGGTTGACGATCACCTGGCGCAGACGCGTGGAATCGGCGATCACCCGCTCGGGAACCTCGGGGCGTACCCAGCAGGTGAGCTCGATGGCTTTCTGCGCCGCCCGCAGCGCAAACGTGCGGATGGTCTCTTCCATCAGCAGGTTCACATCGAATTCACTGACGTCCATTTCCAGCTTGCCGGCTTCGATTTTGGAGAAATCCAGGATGTCGTTGACCACCGTCAGCAGCGCATCGGCGGAGGTTTTGGCGGTTTCGAGAAACTCGCGCTGGCCGGCGGTCAGGCTGGTATCCAGCGTCAGGTCGATCATGCCCGTCACGCCGTTCATGGGCGTGCGGATCTCGTGGCTCATGTTGGCCAGAAACTCGCTCTTGGCCCGGTTGGCGGATTCCGCCGCGGTTTTCAGAGCGGCTGTCTCTTTCAGTTGCGAGCCGATGACTTCCAGTTGGGAGCGAATCACCGCGGTCTGGCGCTTGACGCGGCCGCGCAGGATCATCACCCAGCCAAGCACGCCCAGGGCGATCGCCAGAGCCAGCGCCAGCACCGCCTGGGTGTGGGCGGGGTTCCACCAGGAGGGCCGGCGCAGCACCACCACGTCGGCGGGCGACCGCAACAGAATTCGAAACGTCCGGTCGGGCGAAATTCCCACCCGCAAAATGGTCGGATCGGCTTCTCCCTGCACGATGCAGATCCCCGTCACCCGAACCGTGCTCCCCATCTCCCAGGCGGGCAGAGCCTGCCCGGAAGGTTGGCCGGGCAGGGTCACGGAAAAGACGGGCTTGCCGGAAGACAGGACGATGACCGGGTCCTGCGCCGCCCGGTTCTCGCCGATCAGCTGGCCCTGGATGGACACCAACTGGGCGTCGTGCTCCCCCAGCAACGCTTCTTCCGCGGTGATGGGCACCGGGGAAAGCGGCTGCCAAACCCCCGCCGCCTGGTAGGCCGCGTCGGAGAGCGACGGGCTCAGCTCGCCCAGGGTCGGGAAGCCAACCGCGTCGACCAATTCACCCGGATCGAGAGGCGTGGTCTGGGCGGTTTGCCCGCACACCCCCCGCGCGCCTTCCTGCAGGCACAGCATGATGCCGGGCCAGAGCAGCGTCACCGTGCCCCGAACATGCGCCCGGTGGCGGAAATCCGAGCCGGGCTTGAAGCGCAGCAGGCCGGCGATGGGCTCGACCGGCGTCGAGAAGGGATGCGCCGGCGCCGGCTCGTCCACCGTCATCGCCGCCAGACCCGGAAACATCATGTGCGCTCCGGTGATCTGCCGCTGGGAATTGTAAGACGGGCCCACATTGCCGCGAATCCGGACCGTGGCGTCGATCAGGGCGGCGTAATCCACGCCCGGCGACATCACCGTCACGGCGGCGATCGGACAGTCCTCCACCGCCAGCTTCAAGATGGCCTTGTCTTGGTACCTGGTGAGCGCCCGCACCACCCCCTTCAGTTCCACCCACTGTCCGTCGTCGTCGCCGGTCTTCAGCCGGGCCAGGTTCACCGGCGGCGCCTCCGCCGGAAGATGGGACTGCCCGATCACCCGCGCCGCGGCGCTCCCGACAATCGGAGCAAAGTCCCCGGGAGCGCTCACGCCCGTCACCTCCACCTCCTGGCCCGGCACGAGGGGAACCGCGGGCACTGCCCCGAGCAGCACGAAGATGCAGCCCGTCGGGTCGCAGAAGAAGAACGCCGCGCGCCAGGGATCGGCGCTCGTTCCCTGCCCCATCATCTGGGGATCGTAGTAGGTGACCACGCCGCGCAGGCGAACCGGGTAGGCGCGGCGGGATTCTTCGATGGGCAACTGGTGGGCGACGCGGGCCGTGGTCAGAACGGGCAAGCCGGCGGGATGACCGGGCGCGGCCGCGAGCACGGAGCAGAAGAGCAATCCCAGGGCGCCAGCGGGCGAGGTTCTCAGTGCGTGGCTGCTCACGGTATTCATGGCCGGCGTTGGAAGGTATCCTCTCGTTTCTTATCGGCTGTTCCGGCGCTTGTTGCCGGGGCGGTGAAGCGGGCGCGGCGCCAAGCGGGAATGGGACGGTCGCCGGAACCCGCCATTTTGGGCGATTTGCACAAATTTAATCCAAAACAAAGGACTTAGGGGCGTCGCTTTGTGCAAATTGCACAATACGACCAAAATGAGGATGGGGCCGATTCCCGTTTGGGACCAGGCTGGCGGGTGATGGGGCGGGCGCAGTCTCTCACGCAGGACAAGCGAGCCCCCGGGTTTTCGCGGATTTTACGGCTGCTCGGTGATGGTCAAGACCTGGTCGGCAGCCACGTCCTTCAATAGCGTCTTCGCCCCGGAGGGCCAGCGGACGGCGATGGAATCGGCGCGGGTGGCGGCGCCCAGGCCGAAATGCAAGCGCAGATCACTCTGCGAAAGATAGCTGCCGCCGCTGCGCACTTCGTCCACCTGGGGCGTGCGGCCGGCCGCCGCGACCGTCACCCGCGTCCCGATGGCGCTGCGGTTGGAGCGCGTCCCGATCAGCCGCAGCAGCAGCCAGTGGCCCGGCGCCGGATGGCTGCGCTTCCACAGCGAGGGCGGCTCGTTCTGGTTGTTGGCCAGGATCTCCAGCGTGCCGTCGTTGTCGATGTCGCCGATGGCCAGGCCGCGCGCCGAATGGCGCAGCGCGAAGGCCGGGCCGGCCTCCGCCGTGATGTCCTCGAAGGCGCCCTTGCCGGTGTTGCGATAGAGGGTGGCGTGGTCGCGCGAGTGGATGTCGATGTTCTGCCGGTCCACCTCCGGGAACACGTGGCCGTTCACCACCACCAGGCCCTTCCAGCCGCTGTTTTCGAAATCCAGGAAGGCGCAGCCCCAGTTCACGAAGCGCGTGTTGCGGGCCAGCCCGGCCGCCATGGTGACGTCGTCGAACTGGCCGTTGCCGGAGTTGCGGTAGAGCAGCGAGCGTTCGTCGGAGAAATCCGAGCGGAAAATGTCGAGCAGGCCGTCGCCGTCGTAGTCCGCCGAGGCCAGCCCCATGCCGGAAAGCTCGCGGCCGTTCTCGTCGAAAGCCACGCCCCGCATGACGGCCTCTTCCGTGAACGTCCCGTCGCCCTGGTTGATGAAGAGCGTGGCGGGCGTCTGGTCCCCCACCACGTAGATGTCCGGCCGCCCGTCGTCGTTCACGTCCTGGGCCAGCACGGCCAGCGAGTAGTGGCCGTTGGCCTTGGCGATCCCGGATTTCACCGACACATCCTCGAACGTGCCGTCGCCGTTGTTGTGGTACAGCAGGTTGGTTTCGAAAGGCAGCCCGCGCGGGCCGCAGTTGACCGCCATGCCGCGGTAAAAGCAATAGGGATTGGAGCCGGCCTTGGGGGTGGTCGCGAAATCGAACTTCAGGTAATTGGCCACGAACAGGTCGAGGCGCCCGTCGCCGTCGTAGTCCAGGAAGGCGCAGCCGGTGTTGTAGCGGACGCGATCCTGGGTGAGATGCGCTTTGGCCGTCACGTCTTCAAAACGCTTGCCGCCGATGTTGCGGTAGAGACGGTTCTGGCCCCAGTAGGTGACGAACAGGTCGGTGTAGCCGTCGTTGTCGTAGTCGCCCGCGCAGACGCCCTCGGCCCAGCCCGACGAGGTCAGGCCCAGTTCCGCAGTAACGTCGGTGAAGTGGCCGTTGTGGTCGTTGTGGTACATGCGGTTGGTGCCGCCGTCGCCGGAAAGGACGAAGATGTCCAGGTAGCCGTCGTTGTCGTAATCGATGAAGGCCACGCCGCTGCCGGTGGTTTCGATGATGTACTCTTTGCTCTTCTCGCCGCCGTTGGGAAACGAGGTGGTCAGACCGGCCTGGCGTGCGATGTCGCGAAAGTCCGGCCCGGGCACGGGGACCGCGGCGAGCGCCAGGGCGGCGGCCAGGGCGGCGAAGAGCTTCACTCGGTGGGCGCCTTCTCGCCGAGGCGTTTCAGGAAATCGGTGAACTCGCCCTCGGGCGGACGCTGCAGCTTCTCGAGCACCTGCTGCTCGCTGCGCGCCTTGTCCGGTTGCCCGCTGTTGCGATAGGCCATCATCAGGCTGTAGTGCGCCGGCTCGTTGGCCGGCTGCGCTTTGACCACGCGCTCCAGCAGCGGGATGGCCTCGGCGTACTGTTTGGCCTGCACCCGCATCCGGCCCACGGCCAGCGCCGCTTCGGGAAAATCGGGGCTCAGATCCAGGGCTTTCTGGAAATGCCGGAGAGCTTCGGCGGTGCGCCCGCAGGCGTTGTGGATCTGCCCGATCTGGAACTCCGCCGCGGCGTCCCCGGCATTCAGCGCCAGTTCGGCTTCGAACTCCGCCTGCGCCTTGGCCAGCGCTTCCGGGCTGTGCGATTCTAGCAGAACGGCGCGGCCCAGGCGGAAGTGCAGGTTGAGCGCCCGCGGATTCTTCTCGATGGCCTTGCGGTACTCCGCCGCCGCTTCGGCGAACTTGTTCTGGGTCTCGAAGATTTCGGCGGAAAGCTGATTGACGCGGTAGGAGGCCGGGGTCTTTTCAAACATGCGCCGCGTGGCGTCGTTGAATGCCCGCATGTGAACGCGGGCAGCGAGGTAGAGCACGTCGGCATCGTCGGGATAGCGGGCCGCCAGTTGGCCGGCGATGGGGATGGCTTTGTCGGTTTCCTCCTGGGCGATGTAGCACTGCGTGAGCGCCAGCCCGGCCAGGCGGGACAGGTCCGGATTGGCGGACTTCTGGAAGCGGTCGGACAGATCCGCCACGGCTTCGGGGCAATGTCCGGTGGCCGCGCGCGCCAGCGCCAGGAAGGTGCGCGCGTGCTCGTCGTTGGGATCGGCCTTGAGCGCATCCTGCAGAAGCCGGTCGGCTTCCAGGTAGCGCCCCTGCTGAAAGGCGGCCACGCCCTGCTCGGTGAGCGAGTCGGCGGCGGCCAGCGGCAAGGCCGCCAAAAGCAGGAGCAGGGCGAGATGCCTCCGGCCTTGTGGGGCAGGATGGCATCCTGCGGCCGCGCCCAGGGGGCACCCGCAATCGGCCTGGCGAGCGCAGCTCGCCCGCGCGGCCGTTTCCTCACGCCCCAGGAGGCGGGTTGACGGGGTACCCCCTTGGGGTCCGCCGCAGGTTAACAACCTGCCCCACAAAACCTTCGCGCGGGCGGTTCTAGTGTCCGGCATCGTCAAGCATCAGCTCCGCGTTGGAAAACCGATGGCGCTGCTGGCCTTCGTAGTAGCGGAAGGAAAGCAGCGGCGGCGGCCCGGGCGCGATCTCCGCCCGCGGGGCCACGCGCTGGGAGGGCGTGGCGGCCAGTCCCACCACCTGCCCGGAAGCGGCAATTTCCTTGGTCAACCGGTCGAGGCTGCCCCCGTTCGCAAGCAGCATGAAACAGACCAGGATCATCATGGTTCCCCCAACTCCCGCAGCGCCTTTTCGGCCAGCGGATAACCCGGCTTGCGCTCCAGCAACCGGCGCATCGCGGCGCGCGCCTTGTCCAGTTCGCCCAGGCGCACCCAGGTTCGCGAAAGGTTCATGTATAGTATATCTTCGTCCGGCGCCACCTGAAGGCCGTACTGAAAGGCGGCGATGGCGTCCTGGGTCTGGCCCAGATTGGCGTAGAGCACCGCCAGGTTGTTGATGGCCGAAGCGTCGTCGCGGCGGATGGAGATGGCCTGCTCGAACAGCTTGCGGGCTTCCTCCGCGCGCCCCGCCTTGGCCAGCAGCAGCCCCAGCTTGTTGGCGGCGTCGCCGTTGCGCGCGTCCGCCTCTAGCGCTTGGCGGTAGGCGCGCTCGGCCTCGGCGGTGGCTCCCAGCTTCTCCTGCATCTGGGCGGCGTTCACCAGGGCGTAGGAAAGATGGGGGTCTAGCGCCAGCGCCTTTTGGTACAGGCGCAGCGCTTCCTGGGGATGGCCGGCGGCGGCTTCCACGCCCCCCAGATCGTTCCAGAATTCGGGCGACGCGGGATCGAGCGCGATGGCGCGCTCGAAGGCCTCCCGCGCCGGACCCAGGCGCCCGGCGTCCAGGTGAATGCGGCCGATGGCGGCGATGGTGCGGGCGTTCGAGGGCGACCGCCGCGAGGCCTCTTCCAGGTAGGGCAGCGCCTGCTCGGGGTAGCCGGCCATCCACATGGCGCCGCCGATCTTGAAGTAGTCGCGCGCCGGCCGGCCGTGATAGACGCCCTCGAAAGGCAGCGCCCGCGGATCGGGCGCCGGCCCCGCCGCCGCGCGCAGGTCGGCCTCCATGACGGCCGGGGGCGGCGGTTCGGCGTAGACGCGGCGCACGCGGCTTTGGGAATCGATCAGCATGGCCAGCGGCGTCTCCAGCGCGGCGCGATAGTCGAACAGGTAGCGGCGGAGAATGGCGTAGGCCGCGGCCAGATCGGCGGGCGCGCTGCGCAGGTCCAGAAGCTCGGTGGGCGCGGTGTAGCGCGGCAGCGGCTCGCCCGCGTGCAACACCAGCAAGGCCGGCCCCGGGCGCTTTTCGGGCAGCGGCACGGGCTCGCGCAGCCAGGTGGTGAACAGGCGCGAGCGGTTGTCCACGTGGAACGGCACGTCCGCCGCCAGCTCGACGCGCGGCGCCAGCGGCTCGCGGCGGAATTCCGCCGCGCCTTCGGTGATGTCGTAGAGGAACCCGGCCTCGATCGGCCCCCACTCCTGCACCGTTCCCGAGGGCCACGCGATGCGCACCTTTTCCGCGCGCTTGCGCTCGCCCAGCCCGAAGTGCAGCCGCTTGGTGTGTTGCGACAGGTACGCCGATCCGGCCACCAGCCACTTCGCCTGCCCGTCCACTTCCACCCGCGCGCCGATGGCGTCGCGGTTGGATTTGGTCCCGCGCAGCCGGATCGCCAGGCGCCGGCGCTCCGTGCCGCGCACGTTCTGGAACAGCCGCAGTTGCGGCCCCAACCGGTTCTTGACCACCAGGTCCAGGTTGCCGTCGCCGTCGAAATCGAGAAAGGCGAAGGCCCGGCTGTCTTCCGCCACGTCGATTCCGCCGACCCACGAGAAGTCGTAGTAACGCCCCGCGCGGCGCGCGTACAGCACGTTGGGTTCCGGGCCGGCCCAACTGTAATCCTGGCGGATCAACTGGTTGATGGCGTTCCAGCCGTTTTCGTAGGCCGGCGCCCGCTCGTAGCGGGGCGGCGATTTGGCCACCACCTGGCGGTAAAAGAAACTCATCAGGTCGGTGCGGCTGTTGTTGGTCAGCATGCCGCAGGCGATGTACAGCTCGGGCGCGCCGTCGTTGTCGAAATCGCAGCCGTCGCAGCTCCACGACCAGTGGCCCATCTCGATGCCCTGCGAATCGCCCGTGTAGGTGAACGTGCCGTCGCCTTCGTTATGGAAGAGCGAATTGCCCTTGACGTGGCGGCGGTAGACGTCCCGCAGCGCCGGGTCCTGCCGGGCCGGGCCGAACCCGGGATCGTTGACGATCCGCTGCCCGCAGGCGCTCCACATGTTGGAGATCAGCAGATCGGGCCGCCCGTCGCCGTCGTAATCCAGCCATGCCGCGCTCATGCCCGGGCCGAGGTCCACCACGCCGGCCTCTTCGGCCATGTCGCGGAAATGGCCGTTGGTATTGCGGTAGAAATTCTTGCGGCCGAAATCGTTGGCCACGAACAGGTCCGGCCAGCCGTCGCCGGTCGAATCGCACCACGCGCCGGCGAAGCTGAAGCGGTTGTTGTTGTGATCCATGCCGGTCGGCTCGGTCACGTCTTCGAAGCGCGGCGGATCGCGGTCCAGGCGGTTGTTGAAGAGGAAATTGGGCGGCCCGTTTTGCGCGTCGTGATAGGGCGTGGGATAGCGGTACTGGGCTTCGCTCTGGTAATAGACGTAGCTGCACAGGTACAGGTCCAGCCGCCCGTCGCGGTCGTAATCGGCGGCCGACACGCTGGTGAAGGTGCCCTGCGGCGCGGTGGCGAAGCGGAAGGCATCCGGAACCGGCGTGAAATGACCATGCCCGTCGTTGAGGAAGAGCATGGGCTGGGTGGGCCGCACCAGCACCAGGTCCTGATGCCCCGAGTTGCGCAGATCGGCGAACAGCGCGCAGGCGGTGTCGTCGAGGATGTCGAGGCCGGCTTCCTTCGAGATGTCGCGGAAGCGGCCGCGGCCATCGTACTTGTAGAGGCGGTTGGGCAGGCCGCCCTGCTGGCAGACGTAGATCTCGTCGGCGCCGTCGCCATCGATATCGGCGGCGGCGATCCCGTTCTCGCCGTAAACATCCAGGCCGCACGCCGGGTCCAGGCGCGAGCGCCAGTAGGGGACGCCGCGGGCGAGTTGCTCGTCGAAAGAGGCCACGCCCGCGAAGGCCGCTCCGGTCACGTCGCGAAACCAGCGCTGAGCGCCGCGGGTCGTGGTTTCCTCGACCGGCTCGAGGTGCGTGAGCGCGCCATCCCAGGCGAACTTCCAGATGCCGATGCGGTGCTGGAGTTCGCCGGCGTTCCGGCTGCGGATGTCGTAGCGCAGCAGGCCGCCGGGCAGGGCATAGAAGCGCGCGCGCCGGACCGCGCCCAGCGAGGCCCGCCAGCGCTTCCAGCCGGAGATGGGATCGCCGCCGCCATTGAAGATGGCGACGGCCACGTCGGGAGCGACGCTGCGATAATCGGCGGGCTCGGGCGATGCGCCGGTGCAGCCCGCGGCCACGGGCGGCTCGCCGGTTTGGAGCGCCGCGGCGAGGCGCGTCTCCACCTCCATGGCGGTCTTCTCGCCGGGGAACTCGTCGGTTCCCGGCTCGGCGAAGGCCATCGCGGCGGCGTCCGGCGATTGCCGCTTGAATTTGATGGGGAACGGCGAGGCGGCATGGGCGTACCGCGACAACCACGGAGCCGCCGCGCAGGCGGCCAGGAATTGGCGGCGTTTCATGGCTTCTGCGTCTCCCCGACCCCGGTTTCGGCCGCGGTCAAACGCTCGTGCTCGGCTCGCTCGGCCTCCGCCAGTTCCCGCTGGCCGAGCTTGTCGTACGCCCGCGCAAGCTGGAAGTGGGCCGGGGCATGGGTGGGATTCAACTGGATGCTGCGCGACAGCTCGGCCGCCGCCGTGCGCCAGTCGCCTCGCTTTTCGAGCAGCACGCCCAGCTCGAAGTGGGATTCCCAGTAGGCCTCGTTGAGGTCGATGCTGCGCCTGAGTTCCGCCTCGATTTTGGCCGCATCCTCTCCGGCCGCGCCGAGCGCCTTGGCGTACAGGCACGGCGGCAGGGGATTGCGCGGCTCGGCCTTTTCCCAGGCGGCGTAGGCGGCCACGACTCTCGGGAGCCGGTCTTGAGCCTGATCCAGCAGCCGCGCCAGGAAAACGTAGGGCTGCTCGACGGACGGGTCCAGGCGGATCACTGCGAGGAAGGCGTCGATGGCTTCGGTGAAGCGGCGGCGCCCGTAAGCGGCAACGCCATAGGCGAGTGCGATCTGGGCGCTCGACGGAAAGCGGCGCCGGCCCAGGTCGAAGGTGGCCAGGGCGCCGGTGAAATCGCCCGCCCGAAGCTGCGTCTGCCCGAGATCGAAGACGAACTGTTCCACTTTGGGATCGCTCTCCACCGCCGCGCGCAGCTCGCGCACGGCCGGCGCGGGCCGATTGGCCGCGGCGTAGGCCTGGCCGAGCAGGTGGTGCAGCGCGGGCGTCGAGCCCCTGGCGAGAGCGGCGGTGGCCCACTCGATGGCCTGCTGCGCCTGGCCGGCGCGCAGCGAGAGATCGGCGGCGCGGGCGGCGGCCTGAGGGTCGGCGCCTTTGCCGGAGGCGTACTGGCGCTCGGCATCGGCGGCCTTGGCGAGATCTCCGGTTTCGGAATAGTACATGGCGAGAGCGTGGTTCACCGGCGAGCCGGCGGGCGCCAGGCGGGCGGCGCGGGCGGCGGCCTCGCCGGCCAGGGCCGGTTCCCTGGAGCGCAGATAGGTTTGCGCCAGGGCCGCCCACACCGCGGGGTTCTCGGGTTGCAGGCGCGAGGCGGATTCCAGGCTCTGCCGCGCCTGCGCCAGGTCGTTGCCGTTGAGCGCCACCAGGCCGCGGCGCATCTCATCTTCGAAGGATTGGGCTGCCGGCGCTCCCGCCAGAATCGACGCCAGAACGCACGCCGGCAATGCCAGGGAGGGTCTCACGGGTAACTTCGATTCTACAGTAAAAAGCCCCCGCCACTGAGACGGGGGCCGGGAAGAAAACTCGCAATCGAGCCCTCCGCGGCGGGCCGCGGAGGGCGTGTTTCTAAAGCGCTAGAACATGAACCGCAGCGACATCTGGATGTGCCGCTCGGTGCCCGCCAGGGTGCTGGTGATTTTGCCGAAGTTCCCATCCGACGCGTTGTTGTCGGGATAGTTGTACTGCGGCGTGTTGAAGGCGTTGGTGCCTTCCGCGCGGAACTGGAACTTGAACTTCTCGGTGAGCACGAAATCCTTGAAGATCGAGAAATCCAGGGTGCGCAGGGGCGGCGCCCAATTGCTTTGCATGCCCAGGTTGCCTTCCTGGAGCTTGTTGGTGACGGCGGGACTGCTGATCGCCAGGACGGCGCTGGTGTCGAACCACTCGTTGGGCGTCCGGCCTCCCGGGGGAGCCGATTGCGGATTTTTGCCGGCAACCAGGTCCGGGAAGCAACTGGCCCAAATGCCCACGCAACCACCGGAGTCCAGGGTGAACGGGTTTCCGGTGTGCAGCGTGAGAATGCCGTTGATCTGCCAGTTGGCGAGAACCGCGTTGGCAACCGGGTTGAGGCTGTTGCCCAGCTTCTTGCCCTTGCCGAACGGGATGTCGTACACGAAGTTGGCCACGAAGTTGTGGCGGATGTCCCACGCCGCGGAAGAATAGTTGAGCGCGAGATTGGTGTTGTCCCAACTGCCAAAGCCGACCGAGCCGCCCAGCGTGGTGCCGGAGTTGGCCAGGGCGTGCCCGTAGGTGTATGCGGCCGAAACCAGCAGACCCTCCGAGAAATGCTTGTCGATCTTCACTGTCATTCCGTCGTAGTTTCCGAAGCCGTTGGAGGCGGTTCCGCTCAAACCCCCGAGGTCGGGGTGCGGCCTCAGCCCGTTATAAGTGATGGCGGGGTTCGTGGTAGCCATGTTCGGAGCGGCGTTTTGATCCGGCTGGAGCAGCGAGTGCGCCTGGTGATTGCCGACGTAGGCAAGTTCCACGGCCCACTGTTTGCCCAGCTCATGCTGCACAGCGAGGTTCCACTTGTAGACGATGGAATTGCGGAAGTCCACTGCCAGGCTGCGGAAGGCAACCGGGGCCGGCTGCCCAAAGATGTTGGTCGGGAAGCCACCCGACAGGCCGCCGGCAAAGTACGGGTTGGTATCGAACATGTTCGATCCCGCGCCGCTGGGGGGACGCTGCAGAACGGGGGACTCGTTGAACGGAACGGACTCGCCCCGGTTGGGGTTACCGCCCTGTTGCTCTTCGCCGCCGTAGAAGATGCCGTAGCTGCCGCGGAAAACGGTCTTTTCCTTCCAGCTATAGGCAAAGCCGATGCGCGGGCCGAAGTCTTTCTTGTCCCACGGGATCAGGTACTTGTTAACCGCGCCCACGGAAACATGGACGTCCGGGAAGGTGGTGGCGAATCCCGGCGGCAGAGGACTGTTCTCGTTCGGCCCCGAGGGGATAAACAGAGTCATGCTCTGCAGATCGAAGTTCGACTGGCGGCCGAACTTCTCGCCGATGGGCGAGAACAGCTCGTAGCGCAGCCCCAGACTCACGGTGAGCTTGGGAGTGACTTTCCAGTCGTCCTGGCCGTAGAAGGCGTACGCGCTCTTAATGGAAGAGATGAAGTTATTGGTCGACGCCTCGCCCCAATCGATGTCGCCGAGCAGGAACGAAGCCATGGCGTCGCCGGTCTGTCCGGAGCTGCCGAGGTTGGCCGTGGGGTTAGCGGTCTCCTGCGGGCCGAAATACATCTCGCCGTGGGGATAAGGCACCTGGAAGAACGGGAACTGGATGGGCCGGTATTCCGCTCCAACCTTGATGGCGTGCGTGCCCTTGTTGATGGACACGTTCTCGATGAAGTCCCAAACGTTGCTGTATTCCTTGGAAGGCAGCCAGGAATTGGCGCCGATCTGGCTGTAATTCGATCCGCAGTACTGCGTCTGGAACGAATTCGTGCAGAACTGAATCTGCGGCAAGCCGCCGTTCAGGGTAGTGGTAGGATCGTAGCCGGCGATTCCGTAAGCCTTGTATTCATCGGTGCCGGAGTTGGCCTGGGTCCGCGACGTCACCAGGCGGGAGAAGCCAACGCGCGTCTCGGTAATCAGGTGAGGAGTCCAGACGCGAGTCCAACTGAGCATGGCATTCCGGTTCAGGTCGACTTCGCTGGCGCCCTGGAACGGCGCTCCATCCAGCGCACCCGGGAAGGGCGGGCCATTCGCTTTGGGAGTGTCGGCCCAGCTCATGGTGCCGAACAAGCTGTCCTTGTCCGTAAGCCGGTGGTCGACGCGGAGATCGCCCTGATCGGTGTTCTGCGTGCCGGGAGTGGAAACGAAGTAGTCGTTTACCGGAAAACCGCCCGTGTGGATGGGCTGATTGGTGGCGGGATACAGCGCCGCGATCTTGGCGGCGGCCGGATCGAACCTGGTAGTGGGAATGGTGTTATTGGGGAAAGGCGTGCGCGAGTACACACCGGCCGCAATGGAGGTGCTCGCCGGATCGTAGATGGTGCCCTGCAAGATGCCTCCGGAACCGGTAAGCGCCGCACCCTCTATGCCCTGGAAGTTTCCGGCCCTCTCAGCCGCCGACGGAATGGTATAGGAGCCGCCGTAGCCGAGGTTCTGGATCGTGCCGCCGGAAGATGCGATGCGGGTGCCCTGATAGTCGCCGAAGATGAACGTCCGGTTCTTGATGATCGGGCCGCCGATGGCTGCGCCGAACTGGTTCTGGCGGAACGGCCCTTTGCCCTCGCCCGCCGCGTTATTCTCCCAGCGGTTGGCGTTGAGATCCGCGTTCTGCAGGATCTCGAACAGCGTGCCATGGAGTTGATTGGTGCCGCTCTTGATGCTGACGCTGACCACGCCGCCGGCGCCGCGCCCGTATTCGGCGTTGTACCCGTTGGTGAGAACCTGCATTTCGCCGATGGCTTCCACCGAAGGCCCGACCACAAACGAGGTCTGGTTGAGGAAGTCGATCACGTTGACGTTGTTGTCGACGCCGTTCAGCAGGAAGTTGTTCTGCCCGTTGGAGCGCACGCCGTTGGCGGAGAAGCCGCCGCCGGTGGCGTCGCGGGCGCCTTGCTCATTCACGAGCACGCCCGGAGAAAGCCGCGCCAGGAAGCTGAAGGTGCGCTGGCCGCCCAACGGAAGATCGCTCATGCCCTGGGCGGTCACGTTGCCGCCCAGCGTGGTGCTTTCGGTTTGCAGCAACGCAGCCTCGGTGCTCACCTCTACCGACTGCGTGACATCGCCGACCGCCAGCGTAAGGTTCGCGCCCACGCGGTCGCCGCCGACCAGGACGACGTTCTGCTGCTCGACGCGGCGGAAACCCTTCGCCTCGGCGGCAACGGTGTACGTGCCGGGTTTCAACGCGGGCCGGATGTAGAGGCCATCGCTGCCCGATGTCACCTCGTACTTCAGACCGGTCGCAACCTCTGTGATGGTGATTTTCGCGTTCGGCACGACGCCGCCCTGCGCGTCGGTAATCGTGCCGGTAATGGTGCCCATATCGCGCTGAGCAAAGGCGACAGTGGCGAATACCAGAGTGAAGACTGTCAGCCACACCAGCAGCCGGCAGCCGTTCGGAAACGACATGTGGAGACTACCTCCTGTTTTCTTGCATGGAACTTCTCTCTGCTTGCAAACACTCCGCAAACCCCAACCGTGGAAACGTTTTCACCTACGGAGCTTAGGGTAGTGTAAATGTATTACGAATCGGAGTCAATGAGTTTTTGCTCAGGTGTTTCCCCACGGTTCCCAGGCCTGCAAATCATGCATTTTGCAGCGGCTGCAGCGGGGTGTTTCAAGTGCCTTGTAACATCTGGGTTAACTCCCAGCTCCGTTGCAGATGTGGCTTGTTTACAGATAATTACGGAGCATTGGCGGCAACGGAACAGGGGCCGCGATCCGGCTTTCCCAGTTCCGGGTAACACCCGGGGGAGGTGGGTGAAGTGGCTGCGGGCGCAAGCGGCCTAGGGTGGTAATTCGGGGTTTTCGGACCCACGATTTCAAACCCGCCGGAGCGCCTCGGCGGTCGAGGCCCGAATCACCAGCGAGGTGGCCACCCCCAGCTCCGCGCCCATCCCGGGCGTCCGGATCAACTGCAACAGGGCGCTGCAAGCCAGGCTCGCCACTTCGGATTGCTGCAGGCGCACGGTGGTCAGCGGGGGCTCGGTGAACTCGGCCATCTGGATGTCGTCGAAGCCCACCACCGAGATGTCCTCGGGAACCCGCAGCCCGGACTGCCGGATGCCGCGCAAGGCCCCGATGGCCGTCAGGTCGTTGGATGTGAGGACGGCGGTGGGGTGGGGGTGGCGCGCCAGCAGGCGCAGCATGGCCTCCAGTCCTCCGTCGACCTTGTGGTTGCCTTCCTCGATCATCAGCTCATCCGGCTGGCCGTCCCCCCGCCCGTTCAGCCGGCACAGGAACGCCTCGCGCCGCTCCCACGCCGACCGCAGGTTCACGGGCCCGGAGATGAAAGCGATGCGGCGGTGCCCCAGTCCGCGGAGATGCTCGACGGCCTGGGCGATCCCGCGGGCGTAATCGATCTTGATATTGCTCACGCCGCGGCCGACCTTGCCGACATCCAGAAAAACCAGCGGGACCTTGCGGCGCGCGAAACCGTCGGTGAGGCCGGGGTCGATTTCCGAGGTCATGATGGCCACGCCGTCGAGTTTGCGCTCGATCATGCGCTGCACGCACAGCGCCGTCCGCGCGGGATCGTAATTGGTGGAAGCGGCGAACACGTCATAGCCGCTTCCCACCGCCGCTTCCTCGAAGCCCTTGACCAGCCCCGGGAAGAACGGATTGGAAATGTCGGAGACCACCAGCCCCAGCATGTGGCTGCGCCCGGAGGCCAGCGACTGGGCGTGGGTGTTGGGCCGGTATCCCAACTCCTCGATCGCCTTGCGGACCCGCTCGGCGGTCTCCGGCCGGAGGCGGGAACTGTTGTGGAGGGTCCGCGAGACGGTGGCGATGCCCACTCCAGCCTGCCTGGCAACGTCTTTGATAGTCGGCATCTCGCCTCTGGTGCAAGTTTACATCATGCAATCCGCCGCTGAGCGTTTTCTTTGGTTGTCTCCGGTTGTTCCCCGCTCCGCCAGGCTGTAAGCTGTGAGGTATCCCGGTCCGAGGGTTGGGGTCATGACGCGCAGAGATCTCTCCCGCATGCTGATCGCCCTGCTCGCCGAGCGGCTGCCCCGCGCGTCCGCAGCCGCGCCCGCGCGCAGGCTGGTGCTGATCACGCTGGGAGGAATCCGCCGCCAGGAGAGCTGGTCGCCGCCGGGTCTCCGCTACATCCCGCATCTCTACAACGACCTGTTGCCTCAATCGCTGTTTTACCCGTACGCCCTCAACGAAGGAGTCACCTCGCACTTCAACACCATCTCCAGCATTCTGACCGGCGTCTGGCAGCACGTGGACGACTGGGGCGGCGAAAAGCCCGCCAATCCCACGCTGTTCCAGCACCTTCAAACGCAGACCCATTGCGGCCCGGAGCAAACCTGGGTGGTCACCAGCAACAAGCAGCTCACCGCCAATATCAGCCCCGGCGTCAACGTGATTCTCTCCAAGCAACTGATGGTGGAAGCGGTGGAGCGGATCATCAACGGGCAAAGCCAGCGCAGCCGGCTGGAGCGGCAGCAGATTCTGGACGAGATGACCGCGCTGCTCCAGACCGATTACGAGCGGATCGGCTGGGGCGTTCCGTCGGAATCGGCGTTCCGCGATCCGGCGGTGAAGCAGACGTTTCTCTCCGCGCTGACCAGCTTCATTCACGGACCGGACGCTCCCGCCAGCGGGGACGATCTCACCTTTCTGATCGCCCGCGAGGTGCTCACGCGCCTGGCGCCGGCCCTGCTGATGGTCAACTTCTCGGACATGGAGGTGGCGCACTCCGGCAGTTACTCGCTGCACCTGGGCGGCATCGGCCGCAGCGACCGGCTGTGCCACGCCATGTGGCAGTTCATCCAGGCTTCGCCGGGGTTGAGCGGCTCGACCACGCTGGTCGTTTTGAACGAATTCGGCCGCGACCCGGATGGCTCCTCCACCAACGGCTTCTTCAACCATCGCACCAACACGGAATCCTGCCGGCTGGCCTGGGCGATGGTGCTCGGACCGGCGGCGGGCGCGCCGAGAGTGGTGGAGCGGCAAATCCGCCAGATCGACCTCACGCCTTCGATGGCGGCGTGGATGGGCGTGGACTGCGGCGGCCTGCCGGGCGCCGTCCTGCCGGAGTTCCATGCCTGAACAGCCGCCAGTCCCGGTGGATCTGATCCGGCGCCTGCCCGCCACGTTCGGCCCGGCGCTGCGCGATCAACTGGCGCAATGGAACCTGCTTTTCAGCGCCGAGCGCCGCCAGTTGCAGGCCCAGTTGGACTGGCTGAACCACCTGCCGCGAGAGGAGTTCGACCGGCTCTTCGCTCCGCTGGAGGCCATCGAGAGCCGCATGGCGCTGCCCGGCTGGGATTCCAAAGCCGCCACGCTGGGCGTGCGCGAAACCGGCATTCTGGCGCGGTCTCCGCTCTATCCGCAGTGGCGCGCGGAGGTGGAACGGGTCTTCAGCCGGATTGACGCCGGGACCGCGCCGGCGGCTCAGTTCGCTTCCCTGGCGCGCCTGCTGGTCTGCGTTCTCCCACCAGGCCTTCCCCTGCGGGACGAGGCGCTGTGGCCGGACCTGGCGGGTGAAGGCGCATGGATTTCCCTGGATCGCCCGTTTGGCGAAATCCTGCCGGCCTTCACCGCCGCCATTGCGGCGCGCGCCTCTGCCGCGGGGCTGGACCGGGACGAGCGCACCTGGGCGATCGAGTGCGACTCCCGGTTCTCCGCTCTCCCCGGCGTGGCGGCGCTGTCCTGGGCGGACCTGGAGGCCCTGCGGCGCGAGTTCCTGCGCCGCCTCAACGCGGTGCAGCGGGATCTGCGTTCGGTGGACCAGACCAGCGACGAGTTGCGGCGCGCCGACATCGGCCGCCTGATGCCGCCGGCGCTGGCCGCCAATGCGCGCCTGAGGGAGTTTCTGCGCAGCGTTCTATTGAGCGGCAACGGCTCGCTGGTGTTCCCGAATTCGTTCGTCGAGTGGGGCGCGTCGGAGGCGCTGCGGCGCGCCCAACCGCAGGCCCTGATCGCCTGCTTCGGCTTGCGCTCTCAGCTCAAGCCGTTCAGCAGCCTGGTGCTCTTCGAGGATCAGAATCGCAACAACCCGGTGGCCAACCGGGAAGACCCGGCGGGATCGCTGGTGGACGCGCTGCTGCTGTCCCGCTACGTCTACCTGGCGGCCCAGCGGGTGGCCTGCTATCCCGGCCGCACGCTCACGCTGCTGGCGGCGTGCGGCTCCAACCGCGTGCTGGCGCTGGGCGCGCGCGGAGGGGATGTGGCGCGCTTCCCCACCGCGGCGGAGGAACTGGCGGGGTTTGCGCTGCGGTGGCTGGGGTAGAAGAGCGGAGCGTGCGCGCAGCGCCCCGCGTTTTCGCGGTTCCCCGCGGCGGCGCGTAGACTAAAATGGTTGGCGATATGCCGCTCACCGCGGGAGAGCGACTCGGACCCTACATAGTCCATGCCCTGATCGGCAAGGGTGGCATGGGCGAGGTGTACCGGGCCCACGATCCGCGCATGGGGCGCGACGTGGCGATCAAGGTCTCCGCGGAAAGCTTCAGCGAACGGTTCGAGGGCGAAGTGCGCGCCGTGGCGGCGCTGAATCATCCCAACATCTGCCAGGTTTACGACGTCGGCCCGAACTACCTGGTCATGGAACTGATCGAAGGCGAGAGCCCCAAGGGCCCGCTCGCGGCCGAGACGGCGCTGGCTTTCGCGGAGCAGATCGCGGACGCGCTGGAAGCGGCGCACGCCAAGGGAATCGTGCACTGCGATCTCAAGCCCGGCAACATCAAGATCCTTCCGGACGGACGGGTGAAGGTGCTGGATTTCGGATTGGCCAAGGTGACCAGGGCTCTGGCGGCTTCCGGCGGCAGCGCCGCGGACAGTCCGACCATTACCATCCACGCCATGGAAACCGGGGCCATCACCGGCACGCCGGCCTATATGTGCCCCGAGCAGGCGCGCGGCAGGGTCGTCGACAAGCGGGCCGACATCTGGGCGTTCGGCGTGGTGCTCTACGAACTGCTCACCGGGCAAACGCTTTTCGAAGGCGAGACGGTGTCCGACATTCTGGCGGAGGTGCTGAGGAAAGAGCCGGACTTGAACGGGATTCCGCCGCGGCTGCGACGCGTGGTGGCCGGTTGTCTGCAAAAGGACCCCCGGCGGCGGCTGCGCGACATCGCGGATTTCCGGCTGTTGCTAGACGATCCGCCGGCTCCCGTGAAACGGCGCGTGTGGCTGTCGTGGAGCGCGGCGGCGCTGGCAATGGCGCTCGTGGCCGCGGCGCTGGTGGCGCCATTCCGGACCAGGCCGGCGCCGGTTCGGCCGGTTCGATTTCAAATCTCCGCGGCCGGAACTTTCGATAGCATTTTCTTTCTCTCGCCGGACGGCCGCCGGCTGGGGTACACCGCGGCCGGGCCGGATGGCCGCAGCCAACTGTGGGTTCGCGCGCTGGATTCGATCGAGCCCCGGTGGCTGCCCGGCACCGACAATGCGGGCGCGGTGATCTGGTCGCCCGACAGCCGGTTTATCGCCTACTCGGCGGAGGGCTGGCTCAAGAAGATCGACGCCTCCGGCGGGCCGCCGCTGGATGTGTGCGAGCTGAAGTCGGCGGGCGATCTGGCCAACGCGCGGCCGGGCATTATTCCCGGTGTTCGGGGCGGCTCGTGGAGCGCGCGGGGAATCGTCATTTTCGGCAGCAACGGCGTGCTGTACCAGGCGCCGGCGGCGGGCGGCGCGGCTTCCCAGCTCACGGCGCTCGATCCGTCGCGCCAGGAGACCTATCACGCCCGGCCGGTTTTTTTGCCGGACGGCCTGCACTTCCTCTACCTGCGCGCATCCAGCGTTCCCGCCAACAGCGGAATTTACATCGGGTCGCTGGACGCCAAACCCGCGGAGCGGGCTGCCCGGCGCTTGATGGACGGGCAGATCGGCGTGGAGTGGGCGCCCTCGGCGGACTCCACGACCGGGCATCTGCTCTATCTCCGCCAAGGCACGCTGATGGCCCAGCCCTTTAATCCGGACCGCCTGGAATTGAGCGGTGAACCCGTTCCCGTGGCCGAGCACGTGGGGGACAACGGGATTGCAGCCGGGTACTTCACCGCCTCGGGCAACGGCATTCTGGCTTATCGCGGGAGCAATGCGAGGGATGCGCAGTTGACCCTGTTCGACCGGCAGGGGACAAGCGTGGGGACGGTGGGCGCGCCCGGCGTGTACAGCACCCTGGCGGTGTCTCCGGACGGCAGGACGGTGGCGGCCGAGCGCATCGACAGCCAGACGCGCAACGGCGACCTCTGGCTGTTCGACATGGCGGGCGGCGGCAGCATGCGGTTCACGTCGAATGCCTCCACGGCCACCTCGCCGGTCTGGTCCCCGGACGGTAGCCGCATCGCGTTCGCCTCCAATCGCGACGGCCGGAACGGCGTTTATCAAAAGGCTTCGAGCGGCGCGGGCACGGCGGAGCCGCTGTTCCTGTCGCCCGATGCGATGACTCCCACGGCGTGGAGCCGCGATGGGCGGTTTCTGCTGGGCCAGAACATACTGGGACAGGGCCATCTGCTGTTGCTCCCGCTGGGCTCCGGAAACCGCCAACCCGTCCCTCCGTTCGCCTCGCAATTCAACGAAACGGGCGGCCGGTTTTCTCCCGACGGCCGCTGGATTGCCTACCGTTCGAACCAATCCGGCCGGTTCGAGATTTATGTGCGCCGGTTCGACACCGCGGCGGCCAATTCGCTGGTGAGCGAGTGGATGATATCCAAGGGCGGCGGCGACGGCGTGCGCTGGCGCGGGGACGGCGGGGAGTTATTTTACCAGGCGCCCGACGGAACCATCATGTCCGCGGAAGTGCTCCCGCCGGCCGCGGGCGGATCGGCCTTTCAGGTGAAGGCCCCCAAGCCTCTGTTCAAAGTGGTGCTCGCCAGCCGCGCCTGGGATGTGACTCCGGATGGCAGGCGGTTCGTGCTGCCCGTGCCGGTCGGTGGGACGAGCCCGCCGCCCTTCACGATCGTGCTCAACTGGCCGGCGGAGTTGAAGCGCTAGCGGTTCACCAGCCCGAGTGATAGAATTGAGCCACCTGACACTCTGAGGAGGGTATATGACCGCAATGTCTCCGGCTATGGATTTCTCTTCGTCCGTGACCCAAACCAATAATCCACAGGTGGCGAATTACTCGCTGACCGCTCCCGCCGGCTCGAACGTGAAAGTCGAGTTCGGACTGACCACCGGCTATGGCCTTTCCACCTGGGAGGTCCCGGCGCCCGCGGGCGGTGGGGCTGTCCAGATACTGGTTGCCGGCATGCTGCCGGGTTCCACTTATCACATGCGCGCGCTGGTGCGCCTTGAAAACGGCACGGTTGTGCCGGATCGCGACTATTCTTTTGTAACGGGGGACTTACCCCTCGCCAATTTGCCTCGTTTGACGGTTACCTCGGCAGGCCAGCCCTGCCCGGGCGTGGAACTGGTGAATATGAATCCGCTGTGCGTGGCGGTGGCGGACCTGGCGGGCAACATCGTCTGGTATTACATGAATCCCACCGACATCGCGCATCACGGCCATCCCATGCCGATGAAGCCGCTGCCCAACGGAAACATGATGGCGCTCATCACCAATCGCTACACCAGCGATAAGACTCCCTACTGCCTGCTGCGGGAATTCGACCTGGCCGGAGACACCGTATCCAACCAGTATGGGCCGCGCCAGGTGGATATGAAGCAGTTGAATCAAAGGCTGCTCAACATCCGGACGCCCTTTGGACGCCTGGTCCAGGTGAATTACTTCTCGCACGACTTTCTGGCGCTGCCCAACGGACACGCGATTCTCATATGCCAGGAATTCGCCAGCGTTCCCGGAATATCGGGGGTGGTTTGGGGCGACGCGCTGGTGGACCTGGACGAGAAGTTCAACCCGGTCTGGGTGTGGAGCGCGTTCGACGTGCTCGACCCCCAGCGGCATCCCTTCTTATGGGAGCCCGACCACGACTGGACGCACTGTAACTGCATCGTGGCGACGCCGGACGGCAACCTTCTGCTTTCGGTGCGAAACCAGAGCTGGGCCATCAAGCTCGACTATGCCAACGGCCAGGGAACCGGCCAGATCCTCTGGAAGCTGGGCTTTGAAGGCGACTTCGAGTTACAGGACAGCGGCCCTGGGGGGTGGTTCTTCGCGCAGCACTATCCGATCGTGCTCGAGACCTCGGGACAGGACATCACCGCCATGACGGTGGTGGATAACGGGAATTACCGCGTAGGAGCTGATCCGCCGCCTTATAGCCGCGGATTGATCGTGGCGCTTGACGAACCCAACCGCAAGGCAACTGTGACGTGGCAGTACCCGCTTAGTCCCGATTTCTTCTCCTACTGGGGCGGTAACGTGGTCCGCCTGCCCAACGGCAACATGGAGATCTGCATGTCCGACCCGTACCCGGATCGCAAACCTCCGATATCCTTCGCGGTGGAGGTTACCACGGACCAGCAGGTGGTCTGGCAGGTGGACATCGCGCCGGCCAACGCGTACCGCTCCTACCGCATCCCGAGCCTGTATCCCGGCGTGCAGTGGTAGGCGGGCGCGGCGGGCGCCGGCCGGCCCGCAAATTTGCCGGGCAAGGCCACCATCGGCTACACTGGGCCGCATGAAGCCAAACGCCGTCCTGCCGCTGGTGGCTCTCGCCGTTCTCGTTTCCGGTAGTCCGCTTCCGGCCGCTGAGCCGCGATACACGCCGCCACCGTCGCCGCGTACCAGGTACAATTTCAATCCGGGCTGGAAGTTCATCCGCCAGGACGTGCCCGGCGCCCAGGAGGTGTCCTTCGACGACTCCCAATGGGAGACCGTCGGCACACCACATTCGTTCAACGATGTCGATTCGTTTCGCGTAATCATCGACCACAGCGGCGGCGACCGGGGCACTTACAAGGGCCTGAGCTGGTACCGGAAACACTTCAAGCTCCCGGCCGAAGCCGCGGGATCGAAAGTGTTCATCGAGTTCGAGGGCATGCGCCAGGCCGGGGATATCTATTTCAACGGCAAGCCTTTCGGCCTGTATGAAAACGGCGTATCGGGTTACGGCGTGGATATCACCTCCGCCGTGCTGTTCGGCGACCGGGACAACGTGCTGGCGGTCCAGGTGGACAACCGCACCAGTTACCGGGAGCGCGCCACCGACACGCCGTACCGGTGGAACGCCAACGATTTCAACCCCGACCACGGCGGCATCAACCGGCGGGTGTGGCTGCATGTCACGGGGAAGATCTACCAGACCCTGCCGCTGTATTACGGCCTGAAGACGACCGGCACTTATATCTATTGCAGTAACTTCGACATCGCGGGCCGTACCTGCGACGTCACCGTCGAATCGCAGGTTCACAATGCCACGGCCGACCGGAGAGCGCCTCAGGCGACCGTCACCCTGTCGGGCGTGGTGGTGGACAAAGACGGTGTGGCCCGCGCCACCTTCAAGGGCGACGGTGTGGATATGTTATCCGGCGCGAAGACCGTTCTGAAAGCCGCCGGCCGGCTGGCCAGTGCCCGATTCTGGAGTCCCGACGATCCCTACTTATACGACGTCTACACGATTCTGACCGTCGATGGGAAAGTGGTCGACGTCAACCAGGTGACGACCGGGTTCCGCAAGACGGAATTCAAGGGCGGCGCCGGCACGGGCGGCGTTTATATCAACGACAAGTTCGTCTATCTCAAGGGATTTGCCCAGCGCTCAAGCAACGAATGGGCGGCTATCGGCGCGGGCTATCCCGACTGGCTGCACGATTTCACCGCGCGGATGATTCGCGAAGTCAACGGGAATTACGTGCGCTGGATGCACGTGGCGCCACAGAAGGCGGATGTGGAAGCGTTCGACCGGTTCGGCATCGTCGAAGTGGCGCCCGCCGGCGACAAGGAAGAGGATGCTCAAGGCCGGCAATGGGAGCAGCGCGTGGAGGCGATGCGCGACACGATCGTCTACCTTCGCAACAACCCGAGCGTGCTCTTCTGGGAGGCGGGAAACACCGGCGTCACCGCGGCCCAGATGCAGGAGATGGTGGACTTGCGCAAGGAACTGGACCCGCACGGCGGCCGGGTCATGGGGTGCCGCTCGCTGAGGGAACCAGCGGCGGCCATTACCGAATGGTTCGGCACCATGCTGGGAGGGCCTTACAGCGCCCCGATGCGCGACAAGGCTCCCCTGATCGAGACCGAGGATTTCCGCGATGAAAGCGCCCGCCGCTTCTGGGACGACTATTCGCCTCCCTACTTCGGATTCAAGAAGGGGCCGAACGACACGTGGAATTACAATTCCGAGACCTTCGCTTTGGCGCAGGTCAAGCGCTATTGGTCGTTCTGGTCCAACCGCATTTCCAACAGCGACCCGGAGAAGTCCAAGTGGGCGGCCTACGCGTCGATCTATTTCAGCGATTCCGACGCCGACGGCCGGCAGGATTCGAGCGAGGTGGCCCGCGTCAGCGGCAAGGTCGACGCGTTGCGCCTGCCCAAGGAAGCTTACTTCGTCGAGCGGGTGATGCAAAGCGAGAAGCCGGACATACACATCATCGGGCATTGGACTTACCCGGCCAACACCACCAAGACGATAAATGTCATCGCCAACAATGTGGATAGTGTCGAGCTGTTTGTGAGCGGCACTAGCCGAGGCAGGATCGCCCAGCCCGAGAACGGTTATCTTTATGCCTTCCCGAATATCGCGTTCACACCCGGCGCCATCAAGGCCGTCGGCTACAAAGGCGGTGTGGTTGTGGCACACCACGAACTGAAGACCGCTGGCGCTCCCGCGGCGATCAAGCTCACCCTCCACACCGCTTCGGGGGGCCTGCACGCGGACGGCGAAGATGTCGCGCTGATCGACTTCGAAGTGGTCGACTCGAGCGGCGAGCGCTGCCCGACCGACGACGCCCGCGTGGATTTCACCTGGAGTTCGGTGGGGAGAACGGTTTCGGCCACCGGCCCGGCCATCTGGCGGGGCGGTTATAACTCCGGCAAGACTAACTCCACCAACAATACTTACCTCAACACCGAGGCCGGCATCAACCGCGTGGCCATGCGCTCGACGCCGATGCCGGGGACCATCCGGGTGACGGCCACGCGCGAGGGCTTGCAGCCCGCGACGATCACGTTCGACTCCAAACCGGTTGCGATCGCCGACGGCCTGACGCAGGAAATGCCGCCAACCCTGTCGCCGGAGGCGCGGGCGCTGCCGTAGATCGAGGATGATGCGATGTAGCGGCGGGCGGGCGGGCGGACGTTCAGTCGAAAATGACTGGCGCTCCCGTTTCCAAGCCGCACGTCACCGGTTCGACTTCGTTTACCGTTTCATGATTGATTGACAGGAATGACTTACAAGGGCACCTCGCCGAACAGTGGAGACAACCGCCTGAACCCGTTGCACCGAATCCTGGCCGGTTTTCTACATTGCCTCTTGGTATAGTCCGAGACCGCCCGGTTCTAACTTAGGGTGGTTCAATCGCCCGCTCTGGCATATGGACCAAGGAACTTGGCACCGTTGAAGTGGATCATGTGGCTTGGAGCATCGGCAATCCACACTTCCGTTTCCCAAGCGATTGCCTCGATGTACTTCAGGAACACCTTCCGATTCGGGAAAGCAGAAACGTACACAAGCCCCGCGGAGCAACCGGTGAGAAGGCGTTCGAGCTCCGCGTGGCGCTTTGAGTCCACTGGGCCGTGGCTGGTGACCGATTCGATAAGAAAAAGCCAGTTGTTCGCTTCCGAGTAGACCACCACATCTGGCAGCTTCCCATGACTGTCGAGCACGACAGAAAGCTGATTGAGCAGATCGACGTCGAAATAGCCGTACTTGTCCCCAGTATCTCCGACATACACCAGCCGACCGCTGGCGACAAACCTTGGCGAGAACTCCTCAACGATTTCCTTAATAAGGCTGGAGTGCTCACCCGCCGACAGCATAATTCCGGCGCCGTCCCTGACCTTCAGCGGAACCATCGTCATTTCGCGGCGCTTCGCGTACATCGCCGCCAACGTCGTGCGTACCGAGAGGTACGCGGCCAACTTGGTCCTGTAGTCGGCTGTGTCGTGTGCCCGAAGAACCTCAAGGAGTTCCGAAGCGATCTGGTAGACGGCGTGAGGACTATTGACGGGCCGTTCGGGTTTGTCTGGATTGTAAAGGGATACGCCAGCCTGGACAAACTGGTGCATCGACTGGCGGCGGATGGTCTCTCGGGTGTTCGGGGCGTAATCCTTGTGGTAGTGCGTCCTCACCCAGTCCATGATCGGAGTGATCCCGATCATCGGCGACTGCGCGTCGCTCCACTTCCTGTTGGGGGTGAGGTTCAGAAGGGCCAGGAGGCACAGCGCGCTTCGCTCGTTCTGCTGCCCCTTGGGGAGATCGAGGTCCATGAGGACGGCCCGGGCCTGGCTCAGTTTAGTTTCTTTGCGCATCCGCTTGCCTGACGGTTTCGTCTATCTCGACTTGTGTCATACCACGGTGGTACTTTTGCCCCAAGGCTCTCAAGACCCTCGCGCTTGGGTATTTCATATTCTTCAAGTCGGCGGCATTGACTTGGGTGTGGCCTGAAAAAACCCGAAAGTGTTTGTCTAGAACGGTCGAGTTGAGAAAGCAGGCAAGCCCGGCCGCCAGCACAGGGTCAATACCTCGCCTCTGGCGGTGGAACACGTTCCAGTGATTCTCGAAACCGATCTGATCGCACTTGATGTCCTCGGGGTTGACCACGTAAGCAACCACCCTGCGTCTTTCTTCTTTGGAGGAGAAGCGTTTTACCAAGACATAGCAATCGTTCGGCATCAGCCATTTCCGAACCTCCTCACTGTCATGGAGAGCGTTCGGCTTCTTGTGCCGCTTCGGGTAGCGCATTTCTCCACTTGAAAAATGATGAGGGTAGAGCAGCGGGATCGAACCGGGAGCCGGATCGGCAAGCCAGTGGTTTTTCAAGCGGAAGTCGACAACTGGCCCGGTGCTGACCTCGACGCCGATCTCCTTTAGCGAATGGCGGAAAAGGCCAGCTCCGATAGTAGAGTCCTGTTCTTCCGTTGGAACGTGTATAAACAACTCAAAATCGGCTGGTTTTACAATCTCGGTGAAGGGCAGCCTCCGTTCCGAGTAATCCGTCATCTGTTGGTCGCGTGAAGCTGAGACAACGATGTCTCCCTGCTTCTTTCCCTTCACGAGTTTGACGATAACGTTCTCTTGCAACACGTCGTCGTCTTTGAATGCCTTGTTCCTGGCTTCGAAAACGTGAATTCGTTCCAGGGAGCAGGTATTCAGTAAAAGCTCCCGGAACGGCCTGTAGTATGGCCCGTTGCAGAACGAGCGGGGGATGATCGCAACAACCTGCCCTTGATCTTGCATCAGCATGATCGACAGGGCGACGAATGCGGTGTAGAGGTTGACGGTTTCGATTCCCACCTTTCGGAGCAGCGCCCGATGGGCCGATTTGCTGCTGAGCTTCTTGTACGGGGGATTTAGGGCCGCATGTGTGTACCGTCTGTCCCTGGCGAGAGCGATCCGCAGAACCGCCGATTCGATAAAGTCGGTGGCGAGTACCCGGTGCTTCACATCGAGCTTCTTGAGGTTCGCTTCAAGGTGCTCTAGCATCAGGGGATCGATCTCCCATGCATCTACCGACTCGACGCTGCCGAGTCTCCGAACGGCGGCGATGGTGAGTGATCCAATTCCCGCTCCTGCATCCATCACGGAAGCAGGCGAATGGGAGGTATCGAACAAGCTCGCCATGAAGTCTGCAATGACCGATGGCGTCATGAACTGACCTAGGTCGATCTTTCGATCCGGCTTCAGATCGCCGTTGACCTTCAGCCGGATGGCGTCCATGTCGTGGAGCGGCAGGCTGGTTTGTTTCCGCCCAATTTCAGCCGTCCTGTGGTCTGCCCCAAAATCGGATCTCAACGGGTAACCTCTCCCACTCTTTTATTCTCTCAAACGGCGGTGTCAGACTCCACCTGCAGCCCGCCCCCTCAATGAAAATCGTGCGACTCCGCCGCCGGCGCCGCGCGCAGCGTTGCAATGCGGCCGGCTTTCACCGAGACCACCCCGTCCTGATTTTGCAGCGAACCGTCTATTAACAGGAACCGGCTTCCCAGCACGGCGCACTTATAGCGGTCAAGCGTATCCGGGCCGACAATGGCGTTGAGGATGCCGGTTTCGTCCTCCATGCTCAGAAACACGAAGCCCTTGGCGGTGCCGGGGCGCTGCCGCACGATCACCGATCCGGCCACGCGCACAAAGCGGCCGTCGGACATCGCGGCCAGGTCGGCGGCGCGCGTCACGCCCAGCGCGTTCATCTCGGCGCGGCGCCAGGCCATGGGATGCCGGCCAATCGTCAGGCCGGTGCCGCGGTAGTCGGATGCCAGGCGTTCCTCGCCGGTCATGGGCGCGAGCGGCGAAGCGCGGCCGCTACTTTCGAGCGGCGCGAGCAGCGGCCCCACCGGCAGAACGGCCCGGGAAGCCTGCCACAAGGCATCGCGGCGATGGCCCCGGTCGAGCGAGTTGAGCGCCCCGATTTCCGCCAGGCGGGCGATTTCGTCCTGGCGCAGTTCGCGCACGCGCAGCGCCAGGTCGTCGATGCTGCTGAAGGCGCGTTCCGCGCGCGCCTGCAGAATCGCGCGCGCGGCTTCTTCCCGCAGTCCCCGGGCGTAGCGCAATCCCAGGCGCAGGCGGGGCCGGCCGGTTGGCCCATCCAGCGTGCAATCCCATTCCGAGGCCGCCACATCCACCGGCAACACGCGCAACCCGTGCCGCTGCGCGTCCTTGATCAGGATGGCCGGCGCATAGAATCCCATGGGCTGGTGGTTCAGCATGGCGCAGGTGAAGGCCGCCAGGTAATGGCATTTCAAATAGGCGCTGGCGTACGCCAGCAGCGCGAAACTGGCGGCGTGCGACTCCGGAAATCCGTACAGCGCGAATGAAGTGATGGAGCGGACAATGTCGTCCTGCACCTGGCCCGCGATGGCGTTGCGCGCCATGCCCGCGCGCAGTGTCACCTCGATTTCCGCCATGCGCTTCTGGGACCGCTTGAAACCCATGGCGCGGCGCAACTCCTCGGCCTGGCCGCCGGTGAATCCCGCCGCGATCATGGCCATGCGCAGCAACTGTTCCTGAAACAGCGGCACTCCCAGGGTGCGCCGCAGCACCGGCTCGAGCGACGGGTGCAGGCAATCCGGCTTCTCCCGGCCCTGCCGCCGGTTGAGATACGGATGCACCATCTTGCCCACGATGGGTCCCGGGCGGATCAGCGCCACCTGCACCACGATGTCGTAAAACCGCTCCGGCCGCATGCGCGGCAGCGAGGCCATCTGCGCCCGGCTTTCCACCTGAAACATGCCCACGGTATCGGCTTTCTGCAGCGCCGCGAAAACCGCTGGATCGTCCTGCGGCAGGTGCGCCAGGTCGACGCGTTCGCCATAAGCCTCGGGCACCAGCCTGACCGTCTCCTCGATGGCCGCCAGCATGCCCAGCCCCAGCAGGTCCACCTTGACGATGCCCATGTCGGCGCAGTCTTCCTTGTCCCACTGCACCACCACGCGGCCGGGCATGGAAGCCGGTTCGAGCGGCACCACGCTGTCGAGCTGTCCCTGGCAGATCACCATGCCGCCGGAGTGCTGCCCGAGGTGGCGCGGCAGGTCCTGCGCCATTTCGAACAGCTCGCAAAATTTGCGCACTCGCGGGTGGCTGAGATCGAAACCGGCCTCCCCGAACTGGCGCTCAGTGGTGTCGGCGGGGTCTTTCCATTCCCACGCGCGCACCAGGCCGGAGAGCCGGTCGAGCGTGGAGACCTCGAACCCCAGCGCCTTGCCCACCTCGCGCGCCGCCGACCGGCCGCGGTAGGTGATCACGTTGGCGGTCATGGCCGCGCCCCCGCCCAGAGGGCCCCCGCCGAACCGCTGGTAGACGTATTGAATGGCGCGCTCGCGCTGGGCGCCGCTGGGCAGGTCGATATCGATGTCGGGCCACTCGCCGCGCTCTTCGGAGAGGAAGCGCTCGAAGAGCAGATCCATGCCCACCGGATCCACCGCCGTGATCTGCAGCGCGTAGCAGACCGCGCTGTTGGCCGCCGACCCGCGGCCCTGCGCCAGAATGCCGTTCTCCCGGCAGAAGCGGGCGATGTCCCACACAATCAGGAAGTAGCCCGCGAGGCCCAGCTTTTCGATGAGCGCCAGCTCGCGCGCGATCTGCCGCCGCGCCTTTTCGTGGTACGGCTGGTAGCGGAAGCGCGCGCCTTCGTCCACGCGGGCGCGCAGGAACGAGATCATGGTTTCCCCTTCGGGCACCGGGTAGCGCGGGAATTCGTAGCCTAAATCGCACAGCGTGAATTCCAGCCGCGAGGAAATTTCGAGCGTGTTCGCAATGGCCTCGGGGCAATCCGCGAACAGGCGCGCCATCTCCGCGGGAGCCTTGACGTGGCGTTCGGAATTGCGCTCCAGCAGGCGTCCCGCCGCGGCGAGCGTGGTCTTGTGGCGTACGCAGGTGAAAACGTCCAGCAGTTCCCTCCGCTCCGGTGTTGCATACGCCACGCCGTTCGACGCCGCCACCGGAATGCCCAGCGAGCGGGCGCGCTCGAGGAGGGCCTGGTTGCGCGCCTCTTCCTCGCGATGGTAGTGGCGCTGCAGCTCGGCATAGAGATGGCGGCGGCCGAAAATCTCCAGCAGGCGCTCGTCGGGATGGCGCGTGAGGCAGACGAGGCCGCGGGAGAATTCCGCGATTTCCTCCATCGCGGCCGCGCCTTCGCCCTTGGCCGCGCGCAGATGCATCCGCGTGACCAGCCGGCACAGGTTGCGGTAGCCTTCGCGAGTCTCCACCAGCAAGGGATACGCCAGGCCGTTGGTGCAGGCGATTTCGCTCCCGATGTGCGCGCGGATGCCGGCTTTCTTCGCCGCCATGTGAAACCGCGGCGCGCCGTAGACCCCGTTGCGGTCCACGATGGCCATCGCCGGCATCTCGAATTGCGCGCACGCTTCGATGAGGTCTTCGGGGACCGAAGCCCCTTCCAGGAAGCTGAACGCGGAGCGGGCGTGAAGTTCGACGAACATGGCTCAGTCGTAATTTCCCTCCACAAACCAGCCCTTCGGCTCGCAATAAACCCGGTACAGCGCGCCATCCGACAGCGCCATGTCCCACTCGTCGCGCGACCAGGGGTCGGCGGTCCACCAGTCGCCCGAGGTCCGCCACGGACCGGCCAGGTCCAGCACACGGCCGCGAATGCCGTCTGCCGTCACGAAACCCGGTTTGCCGCCGGCCATGGCCACGCGCGCCGGCCGCGGTGGACGAAACCGGCGCAGCGCCAGCCGGGCCTGGATGAGCGTCCGCCCGTCCGGACGCGCCTTCGCCTGTCCCGCCGCGGCGGCGAATTCGGCCATGCGAAACGCGTCCGGACGGTGCGTATCCAGCAGCTCCGGCGCGCCCACGCGGCCATCCCCCACCACCATGCGGATGCGCGCCAGCGTCAGGTGCAGCTTCACCGGCTCCGGCGCCATGGGCGCGTACAGCCCGCCCTGCGTCGCGCGCGGCTTCACCGGACACGTTTCCAGAGACACGCCGGCCACCGGCGCCGCCGGCGGATGCGCCTCCAGGTCGAGCTGCATCAGCTTCAGCAGCGCCTTGGAATCGAGCGACGGCACCGGCAGGCGCAGCGTGCGCTCGTCGGTGGCGCCGGTTTCGAGCTTCAGCCGCAGCCGCAGTTCGCCGGCCGCCAGGCCGCGCGTGGCCAGGCGCGTAATCAGGCCGTTCAGCAGCCGCGCCAGCAGAAACGCGAGCGGTTCGAGCAGATCCACGGGATACTCCGGCTCGATGGAGTCCTCGAAACGCTGTGGCTCTTCGAGCGGCGCCAGTTTCCGCTCCGCCTCGCCGCGCGCCCGTTCGCGCAGCCGCAACCCCTCCGGCCCCAGCCGCTCGGCGATGCCCAGCGGGGGTAGCGCCGCCAGGTCGCGAAACCGGCGGATGCCCCAACGCTCCAGCGTGTCGCGCAATTCCTCCGAGGGGCGCAGCAATTCGATCGGCAACTCGCCCAGAAACTTCGCTTCGTCGCCGCGCGGGATCACGTGCACGCCCGAAAATCCGCGCGCCGCGCAGATGGCCGCGTCCGGGTTATCGGCGAGAGAGAGATTGGCTTTCACAGCCACCTCCACGGCGCGGCGCGCAATGGCCGCCGCCAGATCCTGGGGATGTCCGAAAAGCCGGTCCAGCCCCGAAACGTCGAACGTGACAGAGCCCGCGCCGGTCTCTTCCACCACCGGCGAGAACTCGCGCGCCAGCGCCGTCAGATCGCCGAGACCGTGAAGACAGGCGAACATGTCCGGCTCCGATGAGTTGAAGTTGCGCGCGCGCGGATGCCGCGCAGCAGGCGCCAGTCCAGAGGACCGCCGAGAAAGGAATCGAATTGCTCTCGCAGAGCGGCTGTGCCCATATTCGCTTTTTCTTCGCCTATACTCTATTTATACCGGAAGGCCGGGGCGGTGTCAATGGCTGGTACGAGGGGCGTGAGGGTAGACGCGGTAGCTTAGCCGCCGGGCTTCAGCGACAATGAGTAGAGGAATGCCATGGCAAGCTTGAGCGATTTCGAGAAACTACTGCCGGCTTTGTCGCGTGGGGAGAAGGCGCAACTTCTCAAGTGGGTGGTCCGGGATCTTGACGAGGGTTTTCCAGGCATCGACTCGCGGCCGGATGTTTGTGGCGGTGAACCTTGTCTGGTTCGAACCTGGATACCCGTTTGGCTTCTTGAGCAAGCCCGGCGCCTTGGCACCAGCGAGCAGGCATTGCTGGCTGCCTACCCGCATCTGCGGGCCGAGGACTTGGTGAATGCCTGGGCCTACGCGCGCTCGCATGGCGAGGAAATTGAATCTCAGATTCGCGACAACGAGACCGCGTAGAGAATGGCCCGTTTCTACACGAACGAGAATATTCCGGCGCAGGTCGTCGCGGAGCTGCGCGGCTGGGGCATGATGTCTCTCTTTAACTGTGATACTCTGTGCGCTTAGGACTGGAAAGAACACGGGTCGTTCATTTTTCCAAGGAGACCGCCACAAATGGGCTCGCTCTACCTTAACAATCTAACCTCCGACCAGCGTAAGGAGTTGGAGAAACAGCTTCATTCTTCCCAAAATGGGAACTGCTTCATATGTGGCAGCATAATCGATCTGGTGCTGCATGCCAATGCAATCGACATCGATCACATTGAACCGCTGAAACTCGGCGGCAAGGATGATCCCACGAATTTCGCATTAACCCACGCTGCCTGCAATCGCTCCAAGCAGGCCAGCGATCTGCGTGTGGCCAGGGTTCTCGCACAGTTCAGTCAGATCCGCGATGCCGTCGCACCAGAGAACCGAGGCCCCAATCTGGGTGACGTACTTGCAAAATTCGGCGGAGGAAGACACGAACTTTGTTTGAAGGTGGACGGGAACGCCGTACAATTCTTATTGCCCCTAGTCGGAGACAATCAGATACAGACAGTTCCACTCTACAAGGACAACCTGAGCGGACTGAGCTATTTCTTCGCTAAACTTCCAATTGCCTACTTATTCCATGACGACAAAATCAATCCTCGCTCGGTAGGCGGAAGTCCTAGTGGCCTTGTCGAGGAGTTCTTCAAGAGGCGCCCCCCAACTTCACGTTGCCCTCGCATGGACCGAGGTCCCAAGTGTTGGTGGCTCGACACGCATTCGCATTTTTGACGGACAACACAAGGCAACTGCACAAGTGCTGCTAGGAGTCCGCGACCTCCCTGTCCGGGTTTTCTTAAATCCTGATATTGATTTACTTCTGACCACGAACACAAACGCTGGCACGACACTCCGTCAGGTCGCATTCGACAAGTCCGTCCAGCGCCACCTTGGCAGTGCTTTGTTTCAGGATCGTATTGAACGGTACCGAAAGGACCGATCCCTTCCCCCAGACGCGGAGTCGTTTTCTGAGAAAGATCTAGTCAATCATTTCAAAGGCGAGTGGCGCGAGATCAGGCGTTATATTTTGGACGCCGTTCGAGATGCCGTCACGCATCATCCCGACAACAAGCTCAAGGAGTATATTGATTTTGGTGGTCGAGGCAAGGAGCGTCCTTTCTCATACAGCACAATCGAGAAAACCTTTTACTCATTCTTCATCTATTCCGACCTACTAGATACTCCTCTAAACTACCGTATGGACGAAGGCGAGAATCCTCGCGAGCTAGAGAAAGAACAGATCCTTCGCTTGATGAACCTCATCGCTGATTGTCTGTATGTCCAGCATTTTGACCAACAGATCGGAACGGCCAGAGCCGAGAACAGGATACAGAAGAACGAGGACATTCCAGAGGATCACCTAGCCGCATATAGAATGGCGCGGGAGGAGATTCTCTATGGTTGGCTGCGATTCGTCGACCAGATTGTTCAGAACTACTTCATCACTCCGGGGAAGGCCTTTCAAAAAGAAAAGCTCTTTCAGTATCGCTTCCCTGAGCCGCTCTGGGACAACATCGAGAACTTCTTATCAACCTGCGCAAGCTGCCGCTATGGGTAAATAGAGACCTCTCTACCAGCGTCTTTGGCGGTAAACAGAATTACGAATTCTGGCAGACCATTTTTGAAACTGGCAAGACTTCGCGGGGGCAAAACGTAATCCCTAGCGGCGGAATTAATCTTATGAAGATGATCCAAAGCCAGTAACTCGGATGTAGGGTTTCCCGCTGCACTTTCCCGGCTTAACCATGATCCGATCAAACAGGTCTACCATCGCCACGCGCCCAGTTTAGACCATCGGGCGCCCTCGCGTTGCTGGTATCCGGAAACTTAGCGTGCCGCCCCGTCTACGACACCGGCTGCGGCTGCCTGGCGCGTTGTGCCAGGTAGTGTTGATCGAGAGCCTGCCGGACCAGCGTCTTGATGACCGCCTGGCGGCTCACGTTGAGATCCTGGGCAGCCTTATCCAACTCTTCCAGCATGCCGGCCGTGACGTCTACGTTAACGCGCTGAATCGGCTGAACCATGCGGCCTTGACCCTTGAAGAAATGGGTAACGTCCTCGCCGCGATCGGCGAGCCGCGCAATCGCGTCGGCGGAAACCGGTTTGGCGGATTTACGAGTTTTCTTCATATATTCGGACTTCCTCCTTCGTCGACCTCCACAGGGTGACCAGGTGCAGGATCTCGCCCTCTTCGTCTTCCCTGACTTCGAATATGACGGAATACAGCCGGTCGCCTACCCAGCCGACAGCCAGAAACTGCTCTGGAACGTCGGATCGCCGATCCAGCCAGTAGGGCCGGGAGAACAACTCCCGTGCTTCTTCGAACCCAATGCCACGCTTGGGATTCGCCCGAAGGCGCCTGCTCTTTCGAGGATCGAAGCTGAAGCGCATCTAATATGACTGTTATACCACTTTAATCTTCACCGAGCGCCACTGCCGTGAAGACAGGCGAACATGTCCGGCTCCGATGAGTTGAAGTGGCGCGCGCACGGATGCCGCGCAGCAGGCGCGATGCCGGCGCCCCCGACCACGCCGCGCCATCGCGCCCGCATTCCAGCACCAGGGACGCGCAGGCGCCGGCCAGCGATTGCCGCGCCACCGTCACCAGCACCGCGGGCGTGTGCTCCACCGCCCGCCGCAGGCGGAACCACGAGGTGAGCGAAATGCGGCGCGCCGCCTCCAGCGGTGTATCGCCCAGATCCAGAATGGCCAGCCCGAACCCGCCGCCCTGGACCAGCAGATCGGCGGCTTTCAGGGCGTGCTCGGCGTGGTGGCCGCAGCGCACCCACAGCAGCCGCTCCAGCCGCACCCCGGCCGCCGCCGCCGAAGCGGGATCGAAGGCATCTTCGGCATCCACCAGCGCGCAAACCTCCCGCCGCGCGCCGGCCACCGCCAGAATCGCGAGCAACAGGCTGGTGCGCCCCGACGAAGCCGGCCCCACGATTTCGATGAGCCCGCCGCGGGGCAGCTCGATTCCGGCCATCCCGCTGGGGACGGTTTCGGGGAGCGGGCGCGTCCGCCAGTCCAGTGGACCGCCGAGCAAGGAATCGAATTGTTCCCGCAGCGCCGCCGCGCCCATATTCGTCTTTTCTTCGCCTGCACTCTATTTGTACAGGAAGCCGGGGGCGCTGTCAATAGGGGGCGCGCGATGGCCGTGGAACCTTCCGCTGCCGCAGCCGTTCCGGCTTCCCGATGGATTACGGGCCGGGTGTAAACTAAACTGGACCTGGGAGTCCAAGATGTCACGAAGCATTCCAGTAATAGCAGTCCTGGCGCTGGGAGCGGTCTCCGCGGTGGTTTGCGCCCAACCGCAGCCCAAGACTTTCTTCAGGGACAAAATCAAACTGGCGGAGAGCGACATCCAGAAAATCGATCAGGGCCAGGTGGTGACGAAGCTGATCGATTCCGGGGACACGAAGTACGGGATCCTGGCGTTCGGCGCGGTCTACGTCAACGCCCCAGTCGCGAAATTCGGCGTCGTGGTCCGCGATATCAAGAGGCTGACGGAGAACAAGGTGTACCTCGACGTGCAGGAGTTCAGCCTCAACGGCGCTCCGCCCAAGCCCTCGGATTTCGACCGCTTCGCCCTCTTCGATAAGGATATCGACGAACTGCGGACCTGTAAGCCGGGCGACTGCGACATCCAGACCTTCGATGTCGAGCGATTCCAGAAGCTGGTGAACTGGAACGCGCCCGGCAAGTACGCCCAGGCGAACAAGGCCGCCCGGGAAACACTCTACCAGGGGATCAATTTGTACCTGTCGGGAGGATTGAAGGCGTGGGGCAGCTACCGCGACCGCACCAAGCCCCTCAATATCTACGAAGCCACCAGGAGCATGATCGACTCCTCGTATTACCTGCCGCAGGACAAAGCGGGCGGGATCTATCGCGAGGTGCTCGATTATCCCCAGGGGAAGCTGGCGGGAGCGGAGGATCTCTTCTACTGGGAGAGAATCGACTTCGGGCAAGACCCCACGGTCCGGGTCAGCCATTTGATGCTCTTCCCGCAGGGCGTGGGCGTGGTCAAGTTCGTGGCGGCGAACCTGCAACTGTACGCCAGCCGGTACATGCGGGTGGCCCTGCAGATGTACTACTGCGTACCCGACACGGCCAATCCCAACCGGCCCGGGTTCTACCTGGTCGAGATGAACGACTCGCGGATGCCGGATTTCGGCGCTCTCAAGCTTGGCATTGTCCGAAAGATAGCCAACGGCAAGGCCACCGATTCGACCCGCGACGCTCTGACGATGTACCAGAGGATGCTCAACGGCAAGTAGCCGCGCGGGCGGGACGGCGGGAACCAGCGCCGCCATCGCCCTGTTGCCGGTTTGAGACCTTCATGCCTTATAATGTCTCTTGCCCCGCGAAGCCTTGGCGGGCAACGGAGCGGATCACATATGAATAAAACGATTCAAATCGCATTGGCGGCCCTGGCGTTCACCACGCTCGCCGTTGCCCAGGATGTCACCTACAACTACGATACCAGCACGGATTTCGCCAAATTCAAATCCTACAAATGGGTGGATATGCCAGGCGGGACGAAGCTGGACGAGCTGATCACCAGGCAACTGACTTCCGCCCTGCAGGCCGAACTGGCCAAGAAGGGGCTGGTCAAGACAGACAGCGACCAGGCGGACTTGTATATCGGCTACCAGGCGGCCGTCGGCCAAGAGAGGGAGATCACGGCCTACACCGGCTGGGGGGCTGGTCCGCGCTGGCGGGGGACTGGAATCGGCACGGCCACGACCGCGACGTTGCTGGTCGGCAGCATGGCCGTGAGCGTGTACGACCCGGCCAACAAGCGGCTGATCTGGCTGGGTACGGTGAGTAAGACCCTCGAATCGGGAGTTACGCCTGAGAAACGCCAGAAGAATATCGAGAAGGCCATAACCAGGCTGATGAAGTATTACCCGCCCAGGAAGAAATAACCGGCGGTCCCACCAGGAATGGAAAGGAAGGTCGACTCTTGAAGAGAATCGTAAGTTATCTTGCCTGCTGCGGCGTCTTCGCCCTGGCGGGGCCGTTGGCTCAGGCGCAAGCTCCTCCCGTGTCTTCGGATTCCAAGGAGGCTAACCTGAAGGCCTACATCGGCCTGTTGAGGCAGAATCTGCAGAAGGATAAGGTGGCCATACTAACCGAGCTGATGGACCTGAGCCCGGATCAGGCCGCCAAGTTCTGGCCGGTTTACGGCGAGTTCGACCAGGATCTCGCCAAGCTGGGCGATGAACGCATCGCCTTCATCCGCCTGTATGCCGACAACTATCCAAGGGTGACGGACGAGGTGGCGGCGAAGATTGCCACGGGCCTGCTGGACGTCGAGGGCCGGAGGGTGGATCTCCGCAAGAAGTACTTCCAACGCATCAGCCAGGCTCTCACCGCCAGAGATGCCGCCAAGTGGCTCTGGGTCGAAGTGCAAATCGAGAAGCTGGTGGATTTGCAGATACTCTCCAATCTGCCCGTGGTCGCGTTGCCGCAGCCGGAGGAAATGCAATGAAAACCGCCGTCATGCCCCTGCTCGGGGCCATCTTAGTAACTGCCTGCGTGTTGCAGGCCGACGTTTTGCGGTTGAAGCAAGGCGAGGCGGTGCAGGGAGTGCTGGTCACCGCCAATTCGCGGGAGGTCGTCCTGATGCTCCCCAACGGAGCGGAGCGGGTTTATCCCTCGAGCGCGGTGGCCGGCATCGACTTCGCGCCGCTGGTTCTCCCACCCGCGCCCAAGCCCGCGCCGGCTCCCACGGCGGGCGTGCCGGCGATTCCGGCCGGAACCCAGGTCGCCGTGCGCATGGTCGATGCCATCAACGGGAAGACGGCCCAGCCAGGCGCGCGCTACCGGGCCACGGTCGACGATCCCGTCGGCATCGGCAGCCAGACCGTGATTCCCCGCGGCGCCAATTGCATCGTGGAAGTGGTGAGCCTTCAGGCCGGCCAGGAGATGGCCCTGCGGCTGCGGGAGATCAACGTCGCCGGAAAGGCGTACAGCACCTCCACCGAGTACGCTGAGGTTCAGGCCTCCGGAACCAGCAAGCAGAAGAGCGCCCTCAGGCGAGGCGTGGGACTGGGCGCGTTGGGCGCGGGCATAGGCGCGTTGGCCGGCGGCGGGAAAGGCGCGGAAGCCGGTGCCGCGGCCGGCGCTGGAGTGGGCGCGGTTTCGGCGGTGGGCGCGAAGGGCAAACAAATCAATGTTCCCACCGAAACCCGCCTGATTTTCGCCCTCTCGGCGCCCTTGCCGATGATCTAGGCCGGTCCGGAGAAATCCATATGATCCCGCGAATTCTCATCATCGGCGCGCTCGCCGCCGCCGGGGCCGCCGCCCAACCAGCGGCCCCCGACAACCCTGTGCAGCAGCGCCTTGCCGCGCTGAAGCAATCCATGGCGCAGAACCAGGCGCAACTGAAGCTCTACTCGTGGACCGAAACCACCGAGCTCAGCGTGAAGGGCGAACTCCGGAAGCGCGAGCAGAACGACTGCCGGTACGGCCCCGACGGCAAAGTCGTCAGGACGCCCATCGGCGCCGCTCCCCCGCAGGCCTCCGAAGGCGGAAAGCGGAGGGGGTTGAAGGCCAAGGTGGTCGCCAGCAAGACCGAGGACATGAAGGAATACATGGACCGCGTCAACAGCCTGGTGCGCCGCTATGTCCCACCCGATCCGCAGGCCATGGATGCGGCGCTGCAGGCGGGCAAGGCGGCCCTGAAGGCGGCCTCCGGAGAGTTGGTGTTCAGCGACTACGCCAAGCCGGGCGACAGGCTGACGCTGGCCTTCGACGCCACCACCAGGAAAGTGCGCTCTTTCTCCGTGGCGACTTACCTGGACGAGCCTAAGGACACAGTAACCCTCAATGCGCACTTCTCCAGCCTGCCCGACGGCACAAACTTTCTCGAAGAGTCGGTGCTGGATGCAAAGGCCAAGGAGATCCGCATCAAGACGATCAATTTCGGTCATCGCAAAGCCGGTAACTTGTGACCGGAGGCGCCGGAAGGGTGTTTGGTTTCGACGGGCGCATTGCGTTTCGACCCGTCGCGCTCGCGGGTATTCTCCTGGGCTGCGCTTCGGGCTTGTGGGCGCAGCCGGTCCAGGCCCCCGCCGCCGCGCCGCCGGAGCCGGCCAGGAACTGGGGCGGCAATCATATGTTAGGCGTGCTCCCGGCCTACAATGTCGCCGGGCAGGCCGACAGCAAGCCCCTGACCAAGCGGCAGAAGTTCCGGTTGTTCTGGGAAGGCACGAAGGATCCCATCGGCTTCCTGGCGGTAGGCTTCGAGGCGGGGATCGAGCAGGCCAACAATTCGAATGCCGGTTACGGCCAGGGCGCGGGAGCGTTTTGCAAGCGATACGCCGCGGCCTGGACCGACGCCACCTCCGGCCGGCTGTTCCGGAACTCCATTTACCCAATCCTGTTGCACGAAGATCCGCGCTACTTTCGCCGTAGCGCTTCCGCCGGCTTTGGGGGCCGCATCGGTTACGCGGTGAGCCGCGTCCTGGTCACCCGCACCGATTCCCAGGCAGGCTCGTTCAACTGGTCCAAACTGTTCGCCAGCTTCTCCTCCGCCGGGCTTTCGAACCTCTACTATCCGGCGCAGAACCGGGGCGTGGGCCTGACGCTCACCAACGTGGGAATCGGTTACGGCACGGAAGCGGGGTTAAACACGCTCAAGGAATTCTGGCCCGATTTGAAACAGCATCTATCCAGGAAGCGGTAGGCGGTGACTCCGGCGCGGCCCGGAGTACACTGGGCAGGAGTTCAAAACCCAAGATGGCAATCCCGACCAGGCTCGCTGACACGAGCGGCAGCACCTCGGCCAGACGCGTCGCGGCGATGGCCATCGGCCTGGGAATAGCGGGGATCGCGGCCTCCGCTCTAATCAAATTCGCGATTACCGGTTCCCTCGGCGGGCTTGGGGGAATGCTGGCCGCCGGGTTCCTGTATCTGTTGTCCATTTCCGCCTTGCTGGCCATTTTCCGCGCCGTAATCGACACCGCGCGCATGACTCTGGCTTACTGCAACGCCGGCCACAACCCGCCCATTCTGCGCCGCCGCGACGGCGCCATCGAATGGCTCCGCGAAGGCGGCCCCGTGCTGGGCGTTCTGCCCGCCGCCTCCTATCCCGCCGGCGCCATCGAGTTGCGCCCGGGCGATTGCCTGGCGCTCTTCACCGACGGCATCAGCGAAGCCTTCAACGCCGCCGGCGAGGAGTTCGGCGAGAAGCGCATCATCCAGGCACTCAACCAGCCGGCCGGCGGCGCCGAAGAGATTCGGCTGCGCATCATGGCCGCCGCCACTGAATTCTCGAACGGCGATTTCCACGACGACGCCACGCTGATGATCGCGGCCATGCGCTGAGCCGCGGCCTGCGGCTTCCCGCCATCTTGTTTCATAATGTCTCAAGAGCGCCCCAGCGGACCTCCGGGTCCGCCAACCCGGCGGCTTTGGAAAAGGTACTCATGCGAATTCGAATCGCTCACGCGTGGTTGATCCCCATGCTCGCCGGCTTTGCGGCGGCCCAACAGCCCGCTCCGGCTCTGCCGGGCCGCGGCCTGGCTCAACACCCGTTTCTGTATTGCGGCGAATGGCAGGGACGAAGCCTGGACCGGCAGGTCATGTATATCGTCCGCGAGGGGAAGGTGGCGTGGTCGTACACCAACCCCCGCCGGGGAGAGTTCGACGATTGCACCATGCTCTCCAACGGGAACATCGTCTTCTCGCGCCAGTTCGGGGCCAGTGAGATTACCCCGGACAAGAAGATCGTCTGGGATTACGACGCTCCGCAGGGAACCGAAATGCATACTGCGTATCCCATCGGCACGGACAAGGTGCTCCTCATGCAGAACGGAGATCCGGCCAGGCTGCTGGTGGTCCGCAAGGCGGACAACCGGGTGGAGAAGGAGATCGTCCTGCCGGTCCGCGACCCGAAGGGCGTTCACGGGCAGTTCCGTCACGTGCGCCCGACCGCGGCCGGCACGTTCCTGGTGGCGCACATGGATCTGGGGCGGGTGGTGGAGTATTCCGCCGAAGGGAAAGAGATCTGGAGCGTCGCGGCGCCCTCGGCATGGGCCGCGGTTCGCCTGAAGAACGGCAACACGCTGATCAGCGGCAACCAGGTTGGCTACGTGCGCGAAGTGAACTCCAAGGGCGAGACCGTCTGGGAGATCGCGAAGAACGACCTGCCCGGCATCCCGCTGTTCACGGTGCAGGAAGTCTCGCGGCTTTCGAACGGCAACACCCTGATCGATAATTGGTCCGGCGGCCTGGCGCCGGAGCTGATTCAGACGGGGGTGCAATTGATCGAAGTCGCGCCCGACAAGAAAGTCGTGTGGGCGCTGCAGGATTGGAAGACGCTCGGCCCGTCATCTTCCACTCAATTGCTGGACGAGCCCGGCGTCCCGGAGAAGGGCGAACTGCAACGATAGGAAACGCGGCGCCGGCCGCCTTCCGCGCACGCCGCGAGCGGCAGTTGCCCCGCGTGCCCGTGGAGTGAACCTATGAAGACGCACTGGCACATCCTGGTGGTGGACGACGAGGAAGTCATCCGCGAATCGCTGGCCGCCTGGCTGCGCGAGGACGGTTATGCGGTGGACACGGCGTCCAGCGGGCGCGAAGCCGTGGAGAAGGCGGCCGCGCGGGACTACGCCATTTACTTCGTGGACCTGAAAATGCCCGGGGGCCTCGACGGCATCGAAACCATGATGCAGATCCGGCGTTTGCACGCCGCCGCTTCCATCGTCATCGTCACCGCCTACGCCACCGTGGACACCGCCGTCACGGCCATGAAGGAAGGCGCCCAGGAGTACATCGTCAAGCCGTGCAACCCCGAGGAGATCTCGCTCCTGGCCGGCCGCATCGTCAAGGTCAAGAACCTGGAGCGCGAGAACGCCATCCTGCGGAAGAAGCTACTGCGCCGGTACTCGACCGGCGACGTGATCGGCAAGAACCCGCGCATGCACGAAATCCTGAAGCTGTGCCGCGAAGTCTCCAGCCTGCGCAGCACGGTGCTGATCCAGGGGGAAAGCGGCACCGGGAAGGAGATGATCGCGCGCGCCATCCACCACGCCGGCGATCGCGCCTCCAGGCCCTTCGTAGCGGTCTCCTGCGCCGCTCTCGCCGAGACGCTGCTGGAGAGCGAACTGTTCGGCTACGAGAAGGGCGCGTTCACGGGCGCCGCCCAGCGCAAGGCGGGCAAGTTCGAAATGGCCGGCGGGGGCACCATCTTCCTGGACGAGATCGGCGACATTTCGCCCAAGCTGCAGGTGGACCTGCTGCGCGTGCTGCAGGAGCGGAGCTTTTATCGCGTGGGCGGCGGCGAAGAAGTGCGCGTGGACGTCCGCGTGATCGCGGCCACGCAGGTGAACCTGAAGGAAGCGGTGGCGGCGGGCCAGTTCCGCGACGACCTGTTCTACCGCCTGAACGTGATTTCCATCCGCCTGCCGCCCCTGCGCGACCGCCGCGAGGACGTTCCGCTGCTGGCGCAGCACTTCCTGGAACGGCTGTCCCACGAACTGGGGAAGGACGTGAGGGAAATCTCCGAGGGCGCGATGCGGCTGCTGATGGATCACGACTGGCCGGGCAACGTCCGCGAACTGGAGAACGCCGTCGAGCGGGCCATGGTGACCAGCCGCGGAAAGGCGCTCGAGGAAGAGGATTTCACTTTCCTGGCGCCCGATGGCGGATCTCCGAAGGCGCCCACGTTCCCGCCGGGGATGAGCCTCGAGGCGATGGAGAAGCGCCTGGTCGCGGTGACGCTGGAGCGCGCCGGCGGAAACATCAAGGAAGCCGCGGCGGTGCTTGGTATAGACCGCTCCACGCTGTACGAGAAGATCAGGAAGTACGGGATACCGCGGTAGGCTGGCAGTCCCGGCCGCCCACGCGGCCGGGATCGGAGTGGCGGCGGAGAATCACCTGGTGTCCCGCAGGGCAGCCTCCACGAGCTGTTTCGCCTTGTCGATGTGACCGAACGCGCGCTGCTGGAGCCCTTGCGCAAACTTGTTGTCCTCTTCCTGGTTGACATCGGCGTGGGCCTTGTCGATCAGTTCGATGGCGCGATGCCGGAGGCCTGGCCTGTCGAGCTTGGCGTCGATCGGCGGATGGTCGTTCAGATCCTTGCCGTCGTCGATTCCAGCCTTCTTGATGTCGGCGATCGCGGCGTCGATCTCCTGGATGGCTCTCTCTTCCGGATGTGCGCCCACCGGGGTGATCTTGATGCACTTTTCCAAATGGCCTCTGGCGGCGCGCAGGTCGGTCAGGGCATGCAGGTATGCGGGGTGCTTGCCCTGCGCCATGCCCGTCAGGCCGGTCAGAACAAGGGTAGCTGTCAGAGCGAATGCCAGTGACAGTAATCTGAGAGTTAGTTTCATTCTGAAATCGTCGCCAATTCAGGTTCGCAAGTCAACTGCCCGCCGCCCCTACATCCCCTCGCTCGGGTGGTTCACCAGGGCGAGGAACTCGTCGCGGGTCTTCTTGCGCTCGCGGAACAGGCCCAGCATGGCGCTGGTGATGGCCCCGGAGTGCTGCTTCTCGACGCCGCGCATCATCATGCAGAAGTGGCGCGCCTCGCAGATCACGCCCACGCCCAGCGGGTCCACGATCTCCTGAATGGTCTGCGCCACCTGCTGCGTCAGGCGTTCCTGGATCTGCAAACGCCGCGCGAAAACGTCCACGATGCGCGGGATCTTGCTCAGGCCGACCACTTTCGATTTCGGCAGGTAGGCCACGTGGATCTTGCCGAAAAACGGCAGCAGGTGGTGTTCGCACAGGCTGAAGAATTCGATGTCCTTCACCACCACCATCTCGTCGTACTTCACCTCGTAGAGCGCCCCGTTCACCACCTTGCGGACGTCGGCCCGGTAGCCGCTGGTGAGGTACTTGAGGGCCTGGTCCACGCGTTCGGGGGTGCGCAGCAGGCCGTCGCGGCCGGGGTCTTCGCCCAGTTTGGCGAGGATCCCGCGCACCTCCGGCGCCAGGTTGGGAACCTCCGCGGTAGGGCGCACAATCTTGACCACGGCTTTACTCGATGTTACGAGGTAGGGTCAGATCCGGTAGAGGTCCCGGAACCACTTCACGAAGGGGCCGGAACTCTCTGAGTGCGGGTCGAGGATCTTTCGCGTCAGCGCGGTGCCCCCCGATTGCCCCGGCGGGTCCTGCCAGGCGAGCCAGGTATACAGGTTGGCCTTTTCGACATGACAGTCGCGGCACGCCGCGCCCATGGTTCTCGCTCTCGCCACGGACTCCGTGGCGTGCGTCCAGAGCGGCGCTGCCGCCTCAGGAATCATCAAACGCAGAAACGTCTCCAGCGACCCTTCCGAAGCGTTATCCGGCATGATCCACAGCCCGAAGCGTACTTGGCCGGCCTCCGTGACCAGCCCTCCCGCGGGCATCTCGTTGGGCAGCCCGGGAAACATTCCGGCACACAGGCTTCGGACGCTCTCGTACCTGCCCTGCGGATTCGTATCCGCGTCGAGCGCGACGCCGAGAGCCTTGAGGCCGCTCGTCTTGAGCTTCACCGCCAGGTAGTCCCGCTCCAGTATCTTCTCCACGCCGCCGCCGGCTACGAGCCAAACGGGTGGATCCTCTTTTCCCTCCGGCCAACCGATATGCGCCCGCATCAGTTCGATCACGGCGAACTTATCGTCGTTGCCCTCGACGATCAACTGATTCGGATTGGGCGCAGTCACGGCGGTCAGCGGACCTCGATTTCCCGATCCGCCGCGAGCTTGATTTCGTTCTGCACGTACGGGATGGCTCTCGACTTTCCAGGTTCGATCCTCTGAACGGTGATCGGGTTCCGCTCGTCGGCTTCGGCGCAGATGTGGGCCAGGCTGTAAACGCAGTCGTAGCTGTGCGTGGTCGCGAAAACCTGAACGTCGAATTCCTTCGCGGCGTTGAAGATCAAGCGCCACATCTCGGACATGACGGAATAGTGCAGCCCCGTGTCGATTTCATCGACCAACAGGACGCTTCCGCGGCACTGGGTGATGGCGATGGCCAGGACGAGCATCCGCCACATTCCGTCTCCCAGGCTACCGATCGGAATGGGAAGTTCCGTCCCACGGCGTTTGACGATGAAACCCCCGCGGGAACCGGCGCTGTAATAGGAATGGGCTGTCGCCACCTGGACCGCGATCCGCTCAATCTCAGGATCGATGAATTGGAGCGCTCTTAGTACAAGGAACTCCGCAGGCGTAAGTGTAACGCTGTTCCATAGGCTAACCAGTTCGTTGGTAGTTAGCGATTCAGGCGCGATGAAGATGGGGGCGGCGCCCGACGGGCGGGCGGATCGGCGAGGTGCCCCAAACGCCTCTCTCAATCCACCATTGCGGCTGAGCGGTACCAGTGGGATGGGTGGCTGGGGGTATCCCTTGACTTCGAGAGCGAAGCGCGGCAGCGGGACGCCATCGTCGTCCGCCGTGAACAGGTCCGGTTGGTCTTTCTGGGACGCCTCGACCACCACGAATTCCAGGGAGCGGTGATGCGCCTTATTCATCGCGGATAGGGCCATCCTGGAACCGGCACGCACTTGATGGCCGCTGAAGAGATGGCGCACTTCTGGTTCGATACGCAGCACCACCGGACTGGTGGGAACTTCCGTGAGCAAGCTCTCCCCCCGCCTCGACAGCACTTGCCACAGCGCTGCCGGTTCGCCCGCCGACATGAGCAGGAAGACGCTCTCCAAAACCGAGGTCTTCCCGCCGTTGTTCGTCCCGACCAGCAAGTTCAGGCGCCCCAAGCCACTCAGCTCGAAGCGCTCGAAGCCCCGATAGCCCTGGATCTCAAGAGAAGATATCATCGTCGTGTTCGGACGCGGCAATGCGCCGTCCGGGATTCACCCGGATGATACCATAGCCGGCGGGCCGCCGCCCCTACATCCCCTCGCTCGGGTGGTTCACCAGGGCGAGGAACTCGTCGCGGGTCTTCTTGCGCTCGCGGAACAGGCCCAGCATGGCGCTGGT